>Ga0222421_100208_pt1 | contig 36343 bp, 29 predicted proteins | sample 3A1ome_2_FD_182473 | JGI IMG/M metagenome (GOLD analysis project Ga0222421, IMG submission 182473) | Enriched microbial communities from leaf-cutter ant dump, University of Wisconsin, Madison, United States - 3A150A (version 2) | ecosystem: Environmental > Terrestrial > Nest > Insects nest > Nest... | reverse complement strand
TTAGTGTCAAGCAATTCTTTTTAAAAAGTTTTCTCAACACCAATCGCCGCCTAAACAACCCGGTAAAACCGAAACCCATCGGCAGCGGAGCGGCGTATATAACCGCTCAAAATAACCAGTCAAGACTTAGCTCCCAAAATACTTTGAAAACAAAAGCCTGATCAGAAACCCGCCGATAAATCATCTTAAGGGCCTCTAATTCCCTACAGTTTCCTGCGGTTCATGTCGTCGCCTTAATATCATCTCGTCGGAAGGGCGGCTTCTAACTACCCCTCCCCCATGAGTCAACAGCGATCCGGGACTTTTCTCACATAACGCCGTTTACATACAGAAGCCAACGGCAATCATCAGTTTGCTGCCTCCACAGCAAAGCCCTGCGGCCGGCTCACCCGCATCTTCCATACCAGCCACGCGACGCCCAAAGCCAAAATGAAGGTGGTCGCAAGGCTGCCTTCCGGTCCGAACTTGCCGCCCGTAACCCACCAAGGCGCCCCGGCACTCCCGGTCAGATCGATGACCAAAGGCGGGGTTTCAATGGGATTGCCGCTGACCTCCAGGCCGAATCCCAATCCCAGCAGCCAGTTCCACGCGGCATGCCAGCCGCAAACGCCCCAGATGGATTGTTCGCGTATGGCGTAAAGGCTGAAAAAGACCCCAACCAGAACAATATTGATCAATCCCAGCGCCAGTTCGGGTGCGGGCTTTATATTCATACCATGCAACAGGGAGAAGAGTACGGCGTTCAGCACCATGGCCCAGATAAGACCATGGCGCGAAGCGATCAGTTGCATGATCCAGCCGCGCATAACGATCTCTTCAGTACTGCCCTGGATGCAAAAACCAACCAGCAAAATCACGATCGGCAGACAGGCGGCAACGGACGGGGCGCTCCAGACGCCCGGTGCCTCTATGCGATAGCCGCCAACACCCCAGATCAGACCGATCACAGCTGCCAGAAAAGCCAACCCTATCAGAAAACCGCGCCCAAAACGTTTCAGACCATCACGATTAAAGCCGATCGCGCGCAGGCCGCGCCTCTCGAATAACCATACCCATAAAAATATCGGCAAGGCGGTGAAAGCGAAGCCGAACAGCATGGCCGCAACCACGGGCCATTTCGTCATGGCCGCCTGCATGGATGGTCCCAGATTAGCCGGATCGATCGGAATATGCGCCAGCTTCGCCACGATAAAGACCGGAAACAGGCTCAAGACCTGCCCCAGGGTGATAAAAATAAATCCCAGCACAATCGCCGCCCAGGTCCATGTCCGGCGATGCCGCCCGGTGCGCGGTGCGTAAAGTTCGATTCCGGCCATGATGTCCCTCCTGAAATTCACCCAATCTGTAACGGAGAGTTGTTAATACAGCCCTATTCGCCTTTTTCGGCCTTTTCCTTCGCCAGACGCGCCAGCACCCGCCCCCTGCCTTTGGTCAGGGCGGTGACGACTCCGCGCCAGGTGCGGATTTCCTGTTCGGTCAGGTTGGCGCGGTTGAGCGAAGACCGCAGATTACGCACCATGGATGGCCGTTTGACCTCCGGAAAGAAAAAGCCGGAAATATCAAGCTCACCTTCAAGATGCTCGTAAAGTCCCACCAGATGCTTCATTTCCGCCGGCGGGTCTTGATTCTTCGTAAACCCGGCGCTTGGCGTATCCATGATCTGCAACCGCCATTCGTAGGCGACGATATTGACCGCTTGCGCCAGATTGAGCGACGAAAAACGCGAATCGACCGGAATGGTGACAATATAATGGGCATGAATAAGATCGTGCGTTTCCAGTCCGGCGCGCTCAGCTCCGAATAGCAAACCGGTTTTCAAACCTTCGCGCACCTTAGCCATGCCCTCGGCGGCGCAAGTTCTCGGTGTGATCACCGGCAGATTGACCTCGCGATTACGCGCCGTCGTGGCGTAAACCACCTGCAAATCGGCGGTCGCCTCTTCCACCGTGGCGTAGACCTTCGCGCCGTCGAGCGGCCATTGCGCGCCAGCGGCCATGGTCCAGGCTTTTTCCTGCGGCCAACCGTCGCGCGGCGCAACGAGACGCAGTTCGCTCAGGCCAAAATTGCCCATGACGCGCGCCACGGCGCCAATATTTTCCGCCAGTTGTGGCCGGTCGAGGATAATGCAGGGAAGAATGGGGGTGTCGCTCATGACCGCCTTATAACGCCTGCCCCTGCCGCGTCAAAGCTGAACTGCGAATACATCTGCAAAGTGTGGGCAACCGAGCCGAAACGATTTAAAATCACTCTTTACGCTACAAACCTCGAACCAAACAATTCGTTTGAGGCCTCATTCAAGGAGTACCCGTCATGAAAAAACTGATTCTGAAGTTAATTGTCCTGCCGTTCATTGGCGTGGCTTTCGCCGGTTGCATCACGATCTGAAATTCATGCGCCGGTTATGTGCCTCTCGGTTTTGCACGAGTGGTCGGCGCCGCTTCACGCGGATTTTCCGGCCAGACATGGCGCGGATACCGTCCCTTCATTTCACTGCGCACTTCACTCCATGAACCATTCCAGAAGGCCGGCAGGTCTTTGGTAATCTGAATCGGCCGATGTGCCGGCGAGGTCAAGGCTAGGATCACCGGCGTCCTCTTGGGACCTATGGTGGGATGAACGGTTGTGCCGTAAAGCTCCTGCACACGAACTTCGACACGCGGTCCCCCTTCAGCCTCATAGTCGATGCGGATATTCGATCCGGTCGGCATCCTCAGGGTTTCCGGCGCCAGCCTGTCGAGCATGCGTTGCTGATCATGATCCAGGAGTCCCAGCAAAGCCTGCGAAACGGCGCCGGCACCGAGCGACAGCATGGATTTGCCGGCGGCATAAGGACCAAGCCAGGTTTCCAGCGTCGCCAGAAGCGCTTCATCGCCCATATCCGGCCAGGCTTCATCCTGCGTCTTCAGAAACGCAACCCGCGCGCGCAGGAATTGTGTGGATTCCGATAAATTCAACGCTTTCAATCCCTTTGCCTTAATTTCCTCAGCCTCGGCATGAAGCAATAACTCAGGGGGTATCTTTTCCAATGGCTTGCTGGACAGGATAATGCCGCCGAGACGGGTCTGATCGAAGGCGCGAAAGCGCTCATTATGGCGCTTCAGCACTGTGCTCCGTTCCAGCCGGTCGGCGAACAAGGTGAATATCTCATCCTCGCTCAGCGGCGCGGCCAGCAAAATACGGTCGCGGTTGGCACCGCCGCCCAGATCGCCTACTGCCAGATAAGGCTGGCGGGCCAGGGCGTCATGTTCATCGACATAGACCCCACGTCCATTGGCCATGACAAACTCTCCCGGCTTACCGCGCGCCTTGGCGATGCGTTCAGGAAAACATTCAGCTAACAAATGATGTGAGAATTTCGCGTTACTCCCATGTTTTACTTGCGTTTTTGTCAAGGCTTGCGCGTGTCGCGCCCACCCCTGCGCCAGCATGCGCGCCTGTGAAATTTTCGACGAACGATCACGTGATAAGGCTTCAAGCCGAGTGTCGAGATCGGTTGCCTTGCCGCCAAGGCTATTTTCCGACAGCAGAACGGCAAGGTTCGCTCCCTGCTCCGCCGCGCCATTTTCCGCCGCCCTGATCAGCATATGCGCCAGACGCGGCGCCATGGGCAATTGTGCGATCGCCTTCCCATGCGCCGTCAGATCACTGGCGGCGTCAAGTGCCCCCAAGACTTGCAAAAGCTTCACCGCCTCGTCCATGGCCGCTTTCGGCGGATGATCGAGCAGGGCCAGTCCCTCAGTGGATTTTGCTCCCCACAGACGCAAAGAAAGCGCCAGTTGCGACAGGTCCGTTTCCAGAATTTCCGGGTTGACGAAAGGGATCAGCGAGCGATCCTGTTCGGCATCCCACAGGCGATACGCATCACCGGCCTGCGTCCGTCCTGCCCGGCCACGCCGCTGATCAGCAGACGCTTTCGATACGCGTTCGGTCACCATGCGCACCGTACCGCGCGCCGGATCGAAACGACCGAGACGCGACAAACCGCAATCGACCACCATGGACACCCGATCCAGCGTCAGCGAGGTTTCGGCTATGGCGGTGGCCAGAACGATTTTGGGCCGCCCCAGGGCATTCCGCGCCAGTGTCCGCGCCTGACCGGCGTAATCCATGGCGCCGAAAAGCTTGTGAACCTCGATATGAGTCGCCAGGCCTGTCTCCTCCAGAAAGCGTCCGACGCGGTGTATCTCGCCCTGCCCCGGCAAAAAAACCAGCATTGTTTCGGCTTTTCCCGCTGTCAGCTTGGCGGACAGACGCGCCACATGACGCGTGATATCCTGCTCCATCGGCAAGGACTGATTGCGCCCCAGATAATGGGTTTCGATGGGAAAGCCGCGCCCCAGAGATTCAAACCGCCCGGCATCCGGCAAAAGGCTGAGCACACGGTCACCATCGAGAGTAGCCGACATGACCAGCAGGCGCAGGTCATCACGTAATACCATCTGCGCATCGCGAGCGAAAGCCAGCCCCAGATCGGCGTCAAGGCTGCGCTCGTGAAACTCATCAAAAATAACGCAGCCAACGCCTTCCAGCGATGGATCATCGAGGATTTTACGCGAGAAAATGCCTTCGGTGACGACCTCGATGCGCGTCTTTCCACTCACCTTGCTTTCGCCACGCACCCGAAAACCAACCGTCTGCCCGATCGACTCACCGAGCGTTTCAGCCATGCGGGCGGCGGCGGCGCGGGCGGCCAGGCGGCGCGGTTCGAGCAGAATGATAGTCTGGTTCTTCAACCACGGCGCATCCAACAAGGCCAACGGAATGCCGGTGGTTTTGCCCGCGCCCGGCGGCGCGATAACCAAGGCCGTGGCGCGATCCGCCAGCCATGATTTCAGCGGCGCATAGATTTCCTCGACGGGCAGTTTGGGCATCTGTGACATCACGCCTGACTAACAGAAGCCGAACCGACGCCCAACAAAAAAGCGCCCGGCACACCGGACGCTTTTCAGTCTTGTCAGGTTGTCGCCGGCGGCGGCGGCAGGTCGGGGTCGTCCTCATGAACCTCGACCAATCCGCGGCCGACATGACTGTGGCTGCGGCTGTAGCCAAAATAGATCAACAGGCCAATGGCGCCCCAGACCGGCAGAACCATCTTGGCGACAAACGGCAGATTGAAATACAGGGCCACACATCCTGCCAGGGCGACTGGCGCCACGATCCAGACCAGTGGCGTCTTGAACGGACGCTTGCGGGTCGGGGCCGTCTTGCGCAGCACCATAACGGCGATGGCGACCATGAAGAAAGCAAACAAGGTGCCGGAATTGGAGATGTCGGCCAGTTGCCCCACCGGGAAGAAAGCGCCTGCGACGGCGACGCAGATACCGGTGAAAATGGTCATCTTCCAGGGTGTCTTGAACTTGGGATGAACATCGGCCAGCTTTTCCGGCAACAGGCCGTCACGCGCCATGACGAAGAAGATGCGCGTCTGGCCGTAGATCATCATCAGGATAACCGACGGCAGGGCGATGGAAGCCGCCAGGCCGACCAGATTGCCGATCAGCGGGAAGTTGATGCGGCGGAGCACTTCCGCCAAGGCTTCCTTGGAGCAGACGATGGGAGCAATCCCGCCTTCGGCGACGGCCTTGCAGCGCAGGGCGAAATCGGCACCATCCGGCGCCAGGACCACGCCGGCAGCATCGGTCAGGGGCTGTGCGCCGACCGTGCCGATCACACCGGCGGCCACTAACAGATAGAAGATGGTGCAGATAGCCAGCGAACCGATCAGGCCGATCGGCACATTGCGCTGCGGGTTCTTGGTTTCTTCGGCGGCAGTCGATACGGCGTCAAAACCGACATAGGCGAAGAAGATGGAGGCCGCAGCCCCGACGACGCCCAGACCGTCGCTGCCGAAAAGCCCCGTGGGCAGCAGCGGCGTGAAGTTTTCCCCCTTGATCAGCGGCAGACTGAGCACGATGAAGGCGGTCAGTGCGGAAACCTTGACCAGAACCAGGAAGGCGTTGACCTTGGCGCTTTCGCTGGTGCCGATAACCAGCAGCCAGGTCACCAGTCCGGCGACGACAATGGCGGGCAGGTTGACGATACCATGGCTGAAATCGACTGTCGGTATGAAGCCGTTAAGCCCCCAGATCGGTCCGGCCGCCAAAAATTCGGGTAGCTGAAACCCTGTGGTGCTTTTGACCAGCCCCATGATATAACCCGACCAGCCGACACAGACCGCCGAAGCGGCCACGGCATATTCAAGCACGAGCGCCCACCCGACCATCCAGGCCATGAGTTCGCCCATCACCGCATATGTATAGGTATAGGCTGAGCCGGAAACCGGCACCATCGACGCCAGTTCGGAATAGCACAGTGCCGCGACGGCACAGACTACCCCGGCGATGACGAAGGAAAACATCATGCCTGGCCCGGCCTTTTGAGCCGCGGCAGCGGTCAGCACGAAGATACCCGTGCCGATAACCGCCCCAATGCCGAGCATGGTCAGTTGGAAGGCCCCCAGGGATCTGTGCAGCGATTTTTTCTCAGCCGTCGCCAGGATCGCGTCCAGCGACTTGATGCGCCAAGTGTTCATTTCTCACCTTTTATTGGTTTGTTATTATGGAATCCGGACGCCTGCCCAATCCGGGATTGTCCCGGCGCCCACCTCGCAAACCTCCGACCCTACACAGAAAAATTAAATCTGCAACTACCTTCGCAATGCCTTAAATATACGGTTCAAGCAAAAAGCGATGGCGTCAAGCCGCCGTTTCCCATAGTTTGCCGCCATGTCCGAAGAACCCCCTATTCGTCTGTTTGTCGCTCCCGTCACCCCTTTGCAGCAGAACTGCACGGTTGTCTGGTGTACAAAAACCAACAAGGCCGCCATCATCGATCCCGGCGGCGACCTCGATCCGATCCTTGAGGAAATCAAGCAACGCGGCCTGACGGTCGAGAAAATCTGGATCACGCACGGCCATGCCGATCATGCCGGTGGCGCGGCGGAATTGAAGGAACGCACCGGCGCGCCTATCGAAGGCCCGCATGAGGACGACCAGTTCTGGATCGACAACATCCCGTCAATGGGCCAGCGCTACGGCATTCCGGACATGCGCAGTTTCACGACCGACCGCTGGCTGCACGATGGCGATAAGGTAACCTTGGGTGAGACGACGTGGGACGTCATCCACTGCCCCGGCCATACGCCCGGACATGTGGCCTTTTACCATGCACCATCAGGTTTCGCGCAGGTGGGCGATGTTCTGTTCAAGGGATCGATCGGGCGTACGGACTTTCCGCGTGGCAATCATGCCGATCTGATTCATTCGATCACGCAGAAGCTGTGGCCGCTGGGCGATGTCCGCTTCGTGCCGGGGCACGGCCCTATGTCAAGCTTCCATATCGAGCGGCAAAGCAATCCGTTCGTGGCGGATCGCGTCATCGGAAAAGCCGGACCGAATACGCAAGGACCGGGATAAGGCTAAGCCACGAATGGACACCAATAAACACGAAGGAGTTCGGCTCGTGTTTATTGGTGTCCATTCGTGGCTCAGGCAAAGTCACGCCCCTTTGAGCAAAGGCGCCAGTTTCTGGGCGACGCTCATATCCCCCTGAATCTTCATCTTGCCCGTCATGAAGGCCATCATCGGATCAAGCGTCCCCTTGGCCATGGCCATCAAGTCATCGATGGCGATCTGAATGGTGGTGTCCGCCTCGCCATCATCATTGGTGACCGTGTTAGGCACGGAAGCGCCATTGATCAGGATCTTGCCGGCGTCACCGAAATCGACCTTGATGATTTTGCCAAGACCGGAATTTTCTCCGACGGCGGCGCTGATTTTTTGTGTAATGGTTTCAAGATCGGACATGGCCGACTCCTTTGTCTGCTAAAGCCGGGTGACCTTAAGGTTAAGTTTCTGTCCGGGCAAGCCGGACCTTAAGGCAAGTTATGAGAAAAAAGTGACAGCAGCAAAATTCGACGTGGTAATTGTTGGCGCAGGCGCCGCCGGTCTGATGTGCGGTATTGAAGCGGCACGGCGCGGAAGGCATGTGGCCGTGCTCGATCATGCCAAAAAGCCGGCCGAGAAGATTCGCATATCCGGCGGCGGCAAGTGCAATTTTACCCATTTGCAAGCCACGCCAAAGAACTTCTTATCGCAAAATCCGCACTTCTGCATTTCGGCGCTCAAGCGTTTCACACCCTGGGATTTTCTCGACCGCGTTATTGCGCACGGCATCCCTTATTTCGAAAAAACCGCGGGGCAGCTTTTCTGTGAATCCTCGGCAGGCGACATCATCGACATGCTGCTCGATGATCTGCATGGGGCCGGCGGCGAGCTTTATCTCGGCATCCGCATCGAAAACATTACGAAAACAGATACCGGTTTTGAGATCAACACATCGAATGGCGCTTTGACGGTGGGAAAGCTGGTAGTAGCCACCGGCGGCCTGTCCATCCCCAAAATGGGCGCCACCGGCTTCGCCTACGATATTGCCCGGCAGTTTGGGCATGACCTCACCGAAACGCGCGCCGGACTGGTGCCCTTTACCTTGGGCGGCGACAAATTGACGGCTCTAGAGGGCCTGTCGGGCGTTTCGCTAACTGCCCGTGTCACCTACGGCAAGACCCATTTCACCGATGGCTTTCTCTTTACTCATCGCGGCCTTTCCGGACCGGCGATATTGCAAATCTCCAGTTACTGGAAGCCAGGTCAGACGATCGAAATCGATCTGCTTCCAGAGGTGAAAGCGCTTGAATATCTGCAAAACCGGCGAAAGGATCGCCCAAAGCAGACGCTCGGCAATGTCGTGGCGGAAATCCTGCCACGCCGACTGTCCGACCGCATTCTCGAATGGCATGACATGCCGCCGGAAGCCCGCATGGCCGATCTTGGCAACGCACCCTTGCAAATCCTGGCCGATGCGGTCAATCGCTGGACCTTCATCCCCGACGGCACCGAAGGTTATCGCACGGCGGAAGTCACCCTGGGCGGGATCGATACGCGCACCCTCTCCTCGCAAACCATGGAAAGCCAGCTTTGCCCCGGCCTTTATTTCATCGGGGAATGTGTCGATGTCACCGGCTGGCTGGGCGGCTATAATTTCCAATGGGCCTGGTCGTCCGGCTGGGCCGCAGGACAGGCCGTTTAATTTTCACAAAATGAAAAAGCCCCTGAACCATAAGATTCAGGGGCTTTCAATTCAGATGTCGATCTTACTCGCCGGCGGGTGCCGGACCTTCGAGCAGCACTTCGGCGGGCAGCGGCTCCATGGCCTCTTCGCGCTGATGTGACAATTGCTCGTCGCGCTTCATGGCCACGCGCTGCAACTGGCGGAGATAGGCGCCGGTACCGGCCGGGATCAGGCGGCCAACGATGACGTTTTCCTTCAGGCCGTCCAGGGTATCGATCTTGCCCTGCACCGAAGCTTCGGTAAGGACACGGGTCGTTTCCTGGAACGAAGCCGCCGAGATAAACGACTTGGTTTGCAACGAGGCCTTGGTGATGCCGAGCAGGATGGGTTGCGTGAGAGCCGCACGGCCACCGCGCTTCTCAGCCTTGGCGTTTTCGAGATCGACTTCCGCCTTATCGAGATGATCGCCCTTGATCAGGCCGGTATCGCCCGGTTCAAGGATTTCGACCTTCTGCAGCATCTGGCGCACGATGACTTCGATGTGCTTGTCGTTGATCGGCACGCCTTGCAGACGGTAGACTTCCTGCACTTCGTTGACCAGGTACTCGGCCAGCGCCTCGACGCCCTGGATGCGCAACAGATCGTGCGGATCGGGGTTGCCGTCGATGATGTAGTCACCCTTTTGGATATAGTCGCCGTCATGGACGGAGATATGCTTGCCCTTCGGGATCAGGAATTCGACGGCTTCACCCTCACCTTCCGGCGTGATCTTGATGCGGCGCTTGTTCTTGTAGTCGCGACCGAATTCAACGCGGCCATCCATTTCGGCGATGACGGCGCAGTCCTTCGGACGGCGGGCTTCGAACAGTTCGGCGACGCGCGGCAGACCGCCGGTGATGTCGCGGGTCTTGGCGCCTTCGGTCGGGATACGGGCAAGGATATCGCCCGGCTTGACCTCATCGCCGTTACCGACCGAGAGAATAGCCCCGACCGGAAGCTGGTAACGGGAATCCCCGCCATTGGCCAGCTTCTTGTAGGCGCCGGTTTCATCGGTGATGCCCATGCCCGGACGGACTTCGGCGCCCTTGGTGGTGGCGCGGAAATCGACAACCACGCGGTTCGAGATACCGGTCGCTTCGTCGGTTTCCTCGCGGACGGTCTGGCCGTCGTTCAAGTCCTCGAAGCGGATCTTGCCGCCGACTTCGGTGATGATCGGGGTAGTGTACGGGTCCCACTCGACCAGGCGCTGGCCCTTCTTGACCGTGGCGCCTTCAGTGACGCGCAGGCGCGAGCCATAAGGCACCTTGTAGGTTTCACGATCCTTGCCGTCATGATGAACGGTGATGATCAGGTTACGAGACATGGAGATCAGGTCGCCATGCGAACCCTTGACGGTCGGGGCGGCCGACAACTTGATCACGCCGTCCGAGGTCGTTTCATAGAAGGACTGCTCGGCCACCGAAGCCGTACCGCCGATGTGGAAGGTCCGCATGGTCAGCTGGGTGCCTGGTTCACCGATCGATTGCGCCGCGATGACGCCGACCGCTTCACCCATATTGACGCGGGTACCGCGGGCCAGATCACGACCGTAGCAGGCCGCGCAGGTGCCGAGTTCGGCTTCACAGGTCAGAACCGAGCGAACCTTGACCGACTGAACACCGGACGCCTCAATGACATCCACCACATCCTCGTCGATATAGGTGTCGGCTTCGACCACGACTTCGTGCGTCGCCACGTCCTTGATGTCTTCCGCCGTAGTGCGGCCGAGGACACGCTGGCCAAGGCTGACCAGAACGTCACCGCCTTCGACCACCGCCTTCATGGTGATGCCCTTGGTGGTGCCGCAGTCGGTTTCCATGATGATGCAGTCTTGCGCCACGTCGACGAGACGGCGGGTCAGGTAACCGGAGTTGGCGGTCTTCAGCGCGGTATCCGCGAGGCCTTTACGGGCGCCGTGGGTCGAGTTGAAGTATTCCAGAACCGACAGGCCTTCCTTGAAGTTCGAGATGATCGGCGTTTCGATGATCTCGCCGGACGGCTTGGCCATCAGGCCACGCATCCCGCCGAGTTGCTTCATCTGGGCCTGCGAACCACGGGCGCCGGAGTTGGCCATCATGTAGATCGAGTTGATCTCTTTCTCACGGCCATCGGCGTCCAGGTGTTTGCGGCTGATTTCCTTCATCATTTCGTCGGAAACGCGGTCGGTCGCCTTGGACCAGGCGTCAACCACCTTGTTGTATTTTTCGCCCTTGGTAATCAGGCCGTCGGCGTATTGCTGCTCATATTCCTCGACCAAATGGCGCGTCTCATCGACAATGCCCTTCTTGGTATCGGGGATAACGATATCGTCCTTGCCGAAGGAGATGCCGGCGCGGGCCGCTTCCTTGAAGCCCAGCGCCATCATCTGGTCGGCGAAGATCACCGTCGCCTTCTGGCCGCAGTGGCGGTAGACGACATCGATCAGGTTGCCGATTTCCTTCTTGGTCAGGGTCTTGTCGAGGACCTTGAGGCCGATGTTCTCGTTTTGCGGCAACAGGGCGGCGATCTTCATGCGGCCCGGCGTCGTATCGACGACCTTAGTGCGCACAACGCCATCTTCATCCTTCTGGGTGAAACGGCACTTGATCTTGGCGTGCATCGATACCGAACCGGTATCCAGCGCCTGCTGGATTTCGTTCAGATCGCCGAAGATCATGCCTTCACCCTTTTCGCCGTCCTTGACGAGCGACAGGTAGTAGAGACCGAGCACGATATCCTGCGACGGCACGATGATCGGGCGACCGTTGGCTGGCGACAGGATGTTGTTGGTCGACATCATCAGCACACGAGCTTCAAGCTGCGCTTCCAGCGACAGCGGCACGTGGACGGCCATCTGGTCACCGTCGAAGTCGGCGTTGAAGGCCGAACAGACGAGCGGATGAAGCTGGATAGCCTTGCCCTCGATCAACTTCGGCTCGAACGCCTGGATGCCGAGACGGTGAAGCGTCGGGGCGCGGTTGAGCATGACCGGGTGCTCACGGATGACCTCTTCGAGGATATCCCACACCTGAGGCTGTTCACGCTCGACCATGCGCTTCGACTGCTTGACGGTGCCAGAAAGGCCCTTGGCATCGAGGCGGGCATAGATGAACGGCTTGAACAGTTCGAGAGCCATCTTCTTCGGGATACCGCACTCGTGCAGCTTAAGTTCCGGACCAACCGTAATAACGGAACGGCCGGAATAGTCGACGCGCTTGCCGAGCAAGTTCTGGCGGAAGCGGCCCTGCTTGCCCTTCAGCATGTCGGCCAGCGACTTCAGCGGACGCTTGTTGGCGCCGGTAATGACGCGGCCGCGACGGCCGTTATCGAACAGGGCGTCGACCGATTCCTGCAACATGCGCTTTTCGTTGCGGATGATGATGTCCGGCGCGCGCAGTTCCATCAGGCGCTTCAAACGGTTGTTCCGGTTGATGACGCGACGGTAGAGGTCGTTCAGGTCGGAGGTGGCGAAGCGGCCGCCATCGAGGGGCACCAGCGGACGCAGTTCCGGCGGAATGACCGGCACAACCGTCAAGATCATCCATTCCGGGCGGTTGCCCGACTCGATGAAGGATTCAATCAGCTTGAGGCGCTTGGAATACTTCTTGGCCTTCATTTCCGAGGTCTGGTCAACCAGATCGGCACGCAGCTTGTCGGCAATCTCGTTGAGATTCATCGCCATAAGCATGTTGCGGACGGCCTCGGCGCCGATCTCGGCAGTGAAGCTGTCATCGCCAAACTCTTCCTGACAGCGATAGTACTCGTCTTCGCTGAGGAGTTGGTGCAGTTTCAGCGAGGTCAGGCCCGGCTCGGTAACGATATAGTTTTCAAAGTACAGGACACGCTCGACATCCTTCAACGCCATATCGAGGATCATGGCGATACGTGACGGCAGCGACTTCAAGAACCAGATGTGGGCGACCGGCGAGGCCAGTTCGATGTGGCCCATGCGCTCGCGGCGGACACGGCTCAGAGTGACTTCGACGCCGCACTTTTCGCAGATGATGCCCTTGTACTTCATGCGCTTGTACTTGCCGCACAGGCATTCGTAATCCTTGGTCGGGCCAAAGATACGGGCGCAGAACAGGCCGTCGCGTTCCGGCTTGAACGTGCGGTAGTTGATGGTTTCGGGCTTCTTGATCTCGCCGAAAGACCACGACAGGATCTTTTCCGGCGAAGCGAGGGTGATACGGATCTGATCGAAGGTCGGGGCGACCTGGACCGGATTAAAGATATTCAGGACTTCCTGGTTCATTCCAGTGACTCCAATTTGGGCAAGGCCCGTAAAAAATTCAATGGGTTATAGGGAGCGCGAGGGGACCAGTCCCCTCGCCCTTGCCTTAACCTTGCCCGTTTTCCAGTTCGACATTCAGACCAAGCGAACGCATTTCCTTGATCAGAACGTTGAAGCTTTCCGGGATACCGGCTTCGAAGCTGTCGTCGCCACGGACGATGGCCTCGTAGACCTTGGTGCGGCCCGCCACGTCGTCCGACTTGACGGTGAGCATTTCCTGGAGGGTGTAGGCGGCGCCATAAGCTTCCAGTGCCCAGACTTCCATTTCCCCGAAGCGCTGGCCGCCGAACTGCGCCTTGCCGCCCAGCGGCTGCTGGGTAACGAGCGAGTATGGCCCGATGGAGCGGGCGTGGATCTTGTCATCGACCAAGTGGTGCAGCTTCAGCATGTAGATGATGCCGACAGTAACCGGACGCTTGAAGCGCTCGCCCGTCTGGCCATCGTACAGGATCGACTGACCGGAACGATCGAGACCGGCGAATTCGAGCATGTCCTCGATATCGCTCATATGGGCGCCGTCGAAGACCGGGGTCGCGATCGGCACGCCGCGCGACAGGTTTTTCGCCAGATCGATCAGTTCTTCTTCCGATTCCGGAAGCTCCTGGTCGGGGCCATAAACGCCGCGCAGGTGATCGATCAGGGCCTGCTTCTGGCCGCCATTCTGCCAGTCTTCCAAGAGGGCTGCGATTTGCAGGCCGATATTGTGGCAGGCCCAGCCGAGGTGGGTTTCGAAGATCTGACCGACGTTCATGCGCGAAGGCACGCCCAACGGGTTCAGAACAATATCGACGTGCTCACCATCGGCGAGGAACGGCATGTCTTCGACCGGGAGGATCTTGGAGATAACCCCCTTGTTGCCGTGACGGCCGGCCATCTTGTCGCCCGGCTGCAGCTTGCGCTTCACCGCCACGAACACCTTGACCATCTTCATGACGCCCGGCGGCAATTCGTCACCGCGCTGCAGCTTCTCCACCTTATCCTCGAAGCGGCGGTCGAGACGCTTGCGGGCGTCTTCGAACTGGCGCTTCATGGCTTCCTGTTCGGCCATGACCTTCTCGTCTTCAAGGGCGACCTGCCACCACAGGCCCTTGGAAACCTCGGCCAGCTTTTCCTCGGTGACCTCACCGCGGCCCATGCCCTTCGGACCCGACACGGCGACCTTGCCGAGCAGGAGTTCCTTGAGACGGCCGTAGATGTTGCGTTCCAGGATCGACAGTTCGTCGTCGCGGTCCTTGCCAAGACGTTCGATTTCGGCGCGCTCGATGGCCTGGGCGCGTTCGTCCTTTTCAACGCCGTGACGGTTGAAGACACGGACTTCGACAATGGTGCCGGCGACGCCTGGCGGCAGGCGCAGGGAGGTGTCGCGGACGTCGGAGGCCTTCTCACCGAAGATGGCGCGCAGGAGCTTTTCTTCCGGCGTCATCGGGCTTTCGCCCTTAGGCGTCACCTTGCCGACCAGGATATCGCCCGGCTGGACTTCGGCGCCAATGGCGACAATGCCGGCTTCGTCGAGGTTGCGGAGGGCCTCCTCGCCGACATTCGGGATGTCACGGGTGATTTCTTCCGGCCCAAGCTTGGTGTCGCGGGCCATGACCTCGAACTCTTCCAGGTGGATAGAGGTGAAGATGTCATCGCGCACGATGCGCTCGGAGATCAGGATCGAGTCTTCAAAGTTGTAACCGTTCCACGGCATGAACGCCACGCGGACGTTGCGGCCGAGGGCCAGATCGCCCAGATCGGTCGACGGGCCGTCAGCGATAATGTCGCCGGCCGAAACCTTGTCACCGACGCGGACCAGCGGACGCTGGTTGATGCAGGTGTTCTGGTTGGAGCGCTGGAACTTCGACAGGCGATAGATGTCGACGCCCGGCTTGTTCGGATCCTGCTCCTCGGTGGCGCGGATCACGATACGCGTACCGTCGATCTGCTCGACCACACCGGTGCGGCGGGCAGCCACGGTGGCGCCGGAATCGCGGGCCACGACCTCTTCCATGCCGGTGCCAACGAACGGCGCATCGGCCTTCACGAGCGGCACGGCCTGACGCTGCATGTTCGATCCCATCAGCGCGCGGTTGGCGTCGTCGTTTTCAAGGAACGGGATCAAAGCGGCGGCGACTGAGACGACCTGCTTGGGCGACACATCCATATAGTCGACAGTCGAGGCCATCTGCAGACCCGGCTCGCCGTTGACGCGGCCCTGGACCAGATCGTCAGCGATCTGGCCGTCCTTCATGTTGATATTGGCCTGGGCAATGACGTGCTTGGATTCCTCCATGGCCGACATATAGACGACCTCTTCCTGCGCCTTACCGTCGATCACTTTGCGATACGGCGATTCAATGAAGCCATACTTGTTGACACGGGCATGGGTGGCCAGGGAGTTGATCAGGCCGATGTTCGGACCTTCCGGCGTTTCAATCGGGCAAATACGGCCGTAGTGGGTCGGGTGAACGTCGCGGACCTCAAAGCCGGCGCGCTCACGGGTCAGACCGCCAGGCCCAAGCGCTGACAGGCGGCGCTTATGGGTAATTTCCGACAGCGGGTTGGTCTGGTCCATGAACTGTGACAGCTGCGAGGAGCCGAAGAATTCACGCACAGCGGCGGCGGCCGGCTTGGCGTTGATCAGGTCATGCGGCATGACGGTATCGATATCGACCGACGACATGCGCTCCTTGATGGCGCGTTCCATACGCAGGAGGCCGACGCGATACTGGTTTTCCAGCAGTTCGCCGACCGAACGGACACGGCGGTTGCCGAGATTGTCGATGTCGTCGATTTCACCACGGCCATCACGCAGACCGACCAGGATCTTGAGGATCTGGAGGATATCTTCCTTGCGTAGCACACGCACATCATCGGCCACCTGTTCTTCCAGGCGCATGTTCATCTTGACGCGGCCGACACTCGACAGATCATAGCGCTCCAGATCGAAGAAAAGCGAATTGAACATCGCTTCTGCGGCTTCAATCGTGGGCGGCTCGCCCGGACGCATGACGCGGTAGATGTCGAACAGGGCGTCTTCGCGGCTGCTGTTCTTGTCAACACGCAGGGTCGAACGCATGTACGCCCCGACAGTCACATGATCGATGTCGAGCACATCGACGGTCGTGAAGCCCTGCTCTTCCAGAACATTGATAGCGGCGGCGTCAAGTTCGTCGCCAGCTTCGGCGTAGATTTCGCCGGTCGTAAAATTAACGGCGTCGCGGGCGAGGTACTTGCCGGTAAGCGCATCCTGGCTGAGCAGGAGCGACTTGACGGTATCGCCGATCTTCTTGGCAGTGCGGGCCGAAATCTTAGTGCCAGCCTGGGCAACCACTTCGCCGGAATCAGCATCGATCAGATCGAATTCCGGCTTTACGCCGCGCCAGCGTTCCGGCTTGTAAGGCGTGACCCAGCCGCTTTCACGCTTTTCATAAGGCACGACATCGTAGAAGGTCGTCAGGATTTCTTCACCGTCCATGCCCAGCGCATAGAGGAAGGAGGTCGCCGGCAGCTTGCGGCGGCGATCGATACGGACATAGACGATATCCTTGGCGTCGAACTCGAAGTCGAGCCACGAACCACGGTACGGAATGACACGGGCGCCGAACAAAAGCTTGCCCGATGAGTGGGTCTTGCCCTTGTCGTGATCGAAGAAGACGCCCGGCGAGCGGTGCATCTGCGAAACGATGACGCGCTCGGTGCCGTTGACGACGAACGTGCCCTTGTCGGTCATGAGCGGAATATCGCCCATATAGACGTCCTGCTCCTTGATGTCCTTGACCGAACGGGCGCCGGTATCCTCATCCATCTCGAAGACGATGAGGCGCAGCTTGACCTTCAGCGGCGCGGCGTAGGTGATGTCGCGCTGGATGCACTCCTCGACATCATACTTCGGCTCTTCGAATTCATAGGAGACGTATTCGAGCGTGGCGCGCTCGTTGAAGTCCTTAACCGGGAAGACGGACTTGAACACGGCTTCCAGGCCGTCATCAATGCGGTTGGCCGGACGAACATCGCGTTGCAGGAACTGCTCATAGGACGAGCGCTGCACCTCGATAAGGTTGGGCATGCGGATAGCTTCGGGGATGCGGCCGAAAGACTTGCGAATCCGCTTCTTCTGGGTGAACGATAAGGCCATCGTTTTTCCTGACAAAGGTTAGGTGGGCGCCACAGACGCTCTATAAAAATAAAAAATTGTGCAGTGGAACTGCGCGCGAAGGTTGGGTTTGGGCCGCTTCCGGGCCGAAAAGTTTGCCTTGCGCCTGCTCTTTTTTAGCGACGGGATCGCCAAAGACGCTGTGATTTTATGGTCCTCAGGGACCAACCCTTCGCCGGCAGAAAGAGCATAAGGCCGGCATTCGGGCCCCGATTGAAGGCGCAATACGCCTTAAGGGGGAGCGTCACGTACCCCACTTATCCCCACATGTAAAGAGGTGATTTTAATTATTTTCAAATTTGTCAAGCGGGAATTTTTCGCAAGCCTGTCACGGCCAAACGACCAACAGCAGCTAATTGTCACGGCCATGCAAAGCCGGAATTTCGCAATCCCGCGGACTGCGTATGCATATGTCTGACGCCCCTCTGAGTTCCAGCCCCATTTTGTCATAGAACAGACGCTTGGCCGACAATTGGTCGTAAGTCTTTATCACCTTGAGCGTTGCCATATCCACGACGTAAGCCTTGAAAGTGCCCATGCTGTCGCAGTTGCTATGCGGCAATATCTCTGCCGCCACTAGGAGGCGATTTTTATCCAGCCAGGCTATACCACCGACATTCGGATCTTCCGGATCGTAACAACGCACCGGACGACCAAACTTGGCCATGATCCTAGGGGTTAAATCCTCATGGACCAGCGTTCCATTACGACGATAGAAAACGTGAATGTGATAATTGCCCACATTACCCCCATCACTGCCCGTATAGAACGCAGCGGAACTATCAGGCGCCCACACCAGTTCCGCATTGATCAAGTCGTTGGCGTAAAAGTCCAGATTGCCGAGCCGCCCCTTGACGCGAACAGGGATGGTATCGTCGTCCCCGCTCCCAACGGTAATCGTCCAGCTGTTGTCTGGACTTACAAACGTGGCCTCGTTTTCATTCCCAGCAATCGACTCCCATATATCAATGGCTCCATGGCTGAAATTGCCCTGATAGGGCGTTGCTCCCATTGCATAAAACGGCGTGGCGCATAACCACAGCAACAGCCCAATCCCCGCCTGGCGAACAAATGACATGATCCTCATATCCCGAATAAAGAATACCTCATGCGTAAGCACGAAACTCCGGACGTAAGCAACGAGATATTCCCACCTCCATTTCCATTCATCGTCATATATTTCATATCCGCAGACTGAAAATCAGCGTCCCAATTGAAACAAAACAGGCCCGGACGTGAACGTCCGGGCCTGAATTTTTCAGAAGAGTTTCCGAAACCGAAATTACTTAACTTCGACCTTGGCGCCGGCGTCTTCCAGCTTCTTCTTGATGTCGGCAGCTTCCTGCTTCGAGACGTTTTCCTTGACGGTTTGCGGAGCGCCTTCAACCAGGTCCTTGGCTTCCTTCAGGCCGAGATCGGCGCGGATGCCACGGATTTCCTTGATCACGTTGATCTTCTTGTCGCCACCGTCAACGATGACAACGGTGAACTCGGTTTGCTCTTCGCCGGCAGGCGCAGCGTCGCCGCCAGCAGCGGCAGGAGCAGCGGCAACGGCGACCGGAGCGGCAGCCGAGACGCCCCACTTTTCTTCGAGCAGCTTCGACAGTTCAGCGGCTTCGAGAACCGACAGGGCGGACAGGTCTTCGACCAGCTTTTCCAACTTAGACATGTGATTTCCTTAAAGATGAGATGTGTTGATGTGATAATGTATGAGGTTGCTTAAGCTGCTTTTTCGGCATGGGCCGCGATAACGCGAGCCACGGCACCGGCAGGCGCTTGCAGAACGCCGGCGATCTTGGTCGCCGGGGCCTGCAGCAGGCCGATGAGCTTGCCGCGCAGTTCGTCGATCGAAGGCAGGGTGGCCAGAGCCTTGACGCCCGCTTCGTTGAGAACATCCGTCCCCATGATGCCGCCAATGATCTTGAGCTTGTCATTTTCCTTGGCGTACTGGGAAGAGATTTTCGCGGCAGTAACCGGATCGGCCGAATAGACCAGAGCGACAGGCCCCTTGAAAAGGGCTTCACCCTTTTCGCCGGCCGAGCCATTCAGGGCCTTTTGAGCCAAACGGTTCTTAAACACCTTCAGCACCGCGCCTTCCTTACGAAGACGGTTGCGAAGTTCAGACATTTCCACAAAGGTCATACCCGAATACTGGGTAACAACCACGGAGCCGGATTCGGCGAAGACGCTCTTAAGCTCTTCGATCGACTCGGCCTTTTTTGCGCGGTCCATTGCTGGCCTCCATGGGATGATGCTTCAAACGGACAATCCGTTCAAAACTAACAAATGATTTTGGCGCTTCCGAAAACCGGAAACGTTACGATCGCTGTCGAGATGAGATGCTGATCACCCAAAGGCACCGGACTTCCGCACTTAAGGAAAGACAGGTAAACTTCGATGGCGTTTCGCGTCCCGTCTAATTTCGGCACCTGAAGGCTTTCAGATATTATGGATCAGGCGGCCCCTGATCCCCGAAGGTCTCGGACAGAACGACACAGAGAACAGGGGTTCTCCAAGCCGAGACGGGGCACTTACAGGCAAACCCACCACAAATCAAGAGGCCTGAAGCGATTTGCCAGGTGAATTTGTCAAGTGCTTGCATGTGGCATAAATGAACATTATAACAAAAATCATGCCAAAGCCATCTGCCTTCAACCGTAAGGTCGCCCTCCTCGCCTTTGACGGAATGCCGTTGTTTGAGTTCAGCATCGCCGTCGAATTGTTCGGCCTCGACCGGCCCGAAATGGGAGCGGACTGGTATAGATTTCAGATCGCAAGTTTTGAGGAAGGGCCAGTACGGACAACGGCTGGCCTGCGTGTGATGGCCGATGCCGGCCTGGACGCCTTCGCCGAAGCGGGCACGGTCATCATTCCCGGCTGGCCCGTTGACAGGCCCGTGCCACCGCGACTGATCCACGCCCTGCTCGCCGCCCATACGCGCGGCGCGCGTATCCTGAGCATCTGTTCCGGCGTTTTTGTTCTGGCCGCCTGCGGTCTGCTAGCGGATAAACGCGCCACCACGCACTGGAAGTATACCGATCACCTCAAACGCGTCTATCCGCAGATCGAAATCGTGCCGGACGTGCTTTATATCGATGAAGGCCAGATCCTGACCTCCGCCGGTAGCGCGGCTGGGATTGACCTGTGTCTGCATCTGATCCGCCGTGACTTCGGTCCTGCCGCCGCCAATACCGTGGCCCGCCGCCTTGTCGTGCCGCCGCACCGCGACGGCGGCCAGGCGCAATTCATCGAACGCAGCGTACCGGCTGATCATGAAAGCAACCGGCTTGGCCCCCTTCTCGATCATATGCGCAAAAACCTGCACCAGACACACCGCATCACCGATCTCGCCAGACACGCCGGCATGAGCCAACGGACCTTCCTGCGCCGTTTCAGCGAAGCCACTGGCATGACGCCGGCCAGATGGCTGCTCAATGTGCGGTTATGCGAAGCGCGCGATCACCTGGAAGCCAGTGACATCAGCATCGAGCGCATCGCCGAAAAAACCGGTTTCGGCACGCCGACCAATCTGCGCCACCATTTCCGCGAACAGATGGGCACCACGCCCACCGCCTATCGCCAAACCTTTTCGAGAGCCGCCTCCTGATATTGGCCCTCAGGCCGATGCCGTCTGGCGGAAAGCCTCTTCCGCCCCGACATCATTCAGCACGCCCAGGCGACGCAGGTCCTCGACACCGGCCTTGCCGATGATTTCAAAAATCGTTTGCTGTTCGTCGGGCGTGAAATAAGTTCGGCCACGGCCTGAAACGCCCTTATTGAAGCGAACGGCCGGCTTGTTCATCAGGCTCAGCGCCAGGGCCTGGCGGATCTGTTCCTCATTATAATGATTCACCGGATCGACATGTCGAGCCATACGGCCCAGTACCCCTTGCGGCTCATCCTTCAGTTCCTCATAAGTCAGCCATAACGGCAGACGCTTACCTTGCAGCCGGCATTCGCGGTCATAGCGCAACCACTGACCATAGAAGCGCGCATACCACAGTGGCACATTATGAACGACGCTGTAGCGGCGCTCTGCCGGCGTCATTTCCCGGTACGGCTTGCCGTTGCCGACAATGGAATCGTCGATAAAAACATCGCTCCCCTCCATATCCTCGGTCATATTGACGCCGCTGACCAGGGTATCGAGAATATCGCGCGTGGCGACGATCACCGGAATATCGAAAGCCTCAATGATCTCAGTGACATGGCGGCTGGGATACATGTGCAGGTGCATGACCGCCGCGGTTGGCCGGGCGCTCTGCACAATATGCTGGTTCAGTATGGTTGGAAAATAGAGATCCCTTGAGTGATCCAGATTGGCGTACGAGCCTCTGGACAAATAACTCTGATAAGCCTCCCCCAGCAGCGTAATCAGCGCCGTCCGCATGAAGGTACCGCCCACCTTGGGCGGATAGGCCAATAATATCTGCCGATTGTTACTTTTCGTGGCGTGAATGATTTCCCTGACCTGCGGCTGCATTTCCCCTGTGCCTGTAGGAATGGTCAGCATCACCTTGTAAATCGTTTCGTATACGGACATCACATACTCCCGCAACCGGTACAGGAGCGTGGGTATAAAACCGATTCGACTGTGTGTGATTTCACCGGCGATATAATCGCTTCCGGATCAGAAGCGCGCCACAAAGAATAAAGGGGAAGATGCGCCTACATCTTCCCCCCACCATTACCTGAGCTGCGGCAACCCGGAGAGGAAGTTCACTCAGATAAGCTTGCAACCCACCAAAGAATAGCGAGCAATATTTAATGCGAAGAAACAGTTAGGGAATATCTTGACCGCGCCACATTTTGCATAACATCAATATGCCAAATTCTACAAGCTTAAAAATAACGCATGACGACATCAAGTCGAGTGAATTATAGGTAATGTTTTAATTGAAAAATTTGCATAAACATGAAAAATTTTCACACACAAATATTTACATTTGTTACAATCTTATGACAACTTGGAGATATCTTTCTCATGCCTCTGGATTGAGTCCGATACCTACCGCTGTCAGAGACGTTCTCTTGTCGGGAAAGCTTAATGCTAAGTGATATTCACGCCTTTTTAGGCACCACCACGCCACAGGGCTGGATCACAGCCGCACTTGCCCATCCTGATATTCTGCTTCTCGATCACAAGAACTGCGAATACAAGGCCGCCAGCAACGCTATCAACCTGATGGCCAAATATCAGGAAAAAGAGGCTCTGGTCATGGCCATGGCTCGCCTGGCGCGTGAGGAACTGGCTCACCACGAGCAGGTGATGAAGATCATGAAGAGGCGCGGCATAACACTTCGCCCCCTCACCGCCTCACGCTACGCCATGGGCCTGCGCAAACTGGTCCGCCGCACCGAACCCGGCATGATGACCGATATCCTGCTGATCAGCGCCTTTATCGAAGCCCGCTCCTGTGAACGCTTCGGCGCGGTCGCCCCGCATCTCGAAGAACTAGGCAGGTTTTATAACGGTCTGCTGAAAAGCGAGGCGCGCCATTACCAAGGATATCTGAAACTGGCGCGCCTCTATGGCGACGCCGATGATATAGCCCGGCGCATAGACGTCATACGCCCGGTCGAGCAGGCACTGATCGCCGATCCCGATCCGGAATTCAGATTTCACTCCGGTCTACCGGCATAAAAAAGCCGCCCCGGAAACCGGAGCGGCTTTTCATTTCAATCTGAAACCAGATTTAGGCTTGGGCGGAAGCCGTATCGACCCTCACGCCCGGCCCCATGGTCGAAGACAGAGCGATCTTCTTGACATAGAGCCCCTTGGCGCCAGATGGACGGGCCTTGACCAGCGCATCGACCAGAGCCTTGACGTTGAGTTCGAGCGCTTCGGTCGTGAAGGAAACCTTGCCGACACCAACATGGACGATACCGGCTTTTTCGACGCGGAACTCGACCGCACCGCCCTTGGCGTCCTTGACGGCCTGGGCGACGTTCGGGGTGACGGTGCCGACCTTCGGGTTCGGCATCAGGCCGCGCGGGCCGAGCACCTTACCGAGGCGACCGACCAGGGCCATCATGTCAGGGGACGCGATGACGCGGTCGAAGTCCATGAAGCCGCCCTGGATCTTTTCAACCAGGTCTTCAGCGCCAACGACTTCAGCGCCGGCGGCCAGGGCTTCCTCAGCCTTCTTATCCTTGGCGAACACGGCGACGCGGACGTCCTTGCCGGTGCCGGACGGCAGGTTGACAACACCACGGACCTGCTGATCGGCGTGGCGCGGATCGACACCCAGATTGACAGCGATTTCAACGGTTTCGTCGAACTTGGCCTTGGCGTTCGCCTTGACGACGTTCAGGGCTTCGGTCAGGCCGTAGAGCTTGTTGGCGTCGTTTTCCCACGCCTGAATACGCTTTGCGATCTTGGTCATATCAGTCCACCACCTGCAGGCCCATGGAACGGGCGGAACCCTCGATGATCTTGGTCGCCTGATCGAGATCGTGGGCGCTCAGATCCTTCATCTTCTTTTCGGCGATATCGCGCAGTTGGGCGCGCGTGATCTTGCCGGCGGAATCGCGGCCCGGCAGCTTCGAGCCGGACTTCAGGTTCAACGCCTGCTTAATGAAGAAGGTCGCCGGCGGCGTTTTCGTCACAAAGGTAAACGACTTGTCCTGATAAACGGTGATGATGGTCGGAAGCGGCGTACCCTTCTCGACGTTTTCGGTGCGGGCGTTGAATTCCTTACAGAAACCCATGATATTGACGCCACGTTGGCCCAGTGCCGGGCCGATGGGGGGCGAAGGCGTGGCAGAGCCGGCCTTCACCTGGAGCTTGATATAGCCCAGGATTTTCTTAGCCATTGGATATCTCCTGTAGTCTCCGAGGTGGAGACAATGTGAGCCGTGGTCGGGATCTCTCCTCCCACGGATTTGTCTTCATCTGAAATGAAGAGCGGCGGCTATAACCGCTTTGTGCCGGACTGGCAAGGCTTTGTGGCGAAAATTATATCGTGCCTATCCTTGACATATACCCCACAGGGATACACCCTCACTATACCCCCATCCGGTATATGAGCTTCCTTATGCACCACCACCCTTCCCATGAAAAACAGTTACCGGCGCTCAATCGCGCCGCCGGACAGATCGAGGCCGTCAAGCGCATGGTGACCGACGGACGTTACTGCATTGACATCCTGACCCAGTTGCGTGCGGCCCGCAGCGCCCTCAAGTCCATCGAACTGGCCGTGCTGGAAACGCATATGCAGTCATGTTTGCAGCGCTCCGCCGGTGAAGACGAAGCAAAACAGGCTGAACAGATCGCCGAGATCATGACCCTTCTCAAGAAATACGAATAGGCAGCTTCCCATGCCCGAACATACGCACGATACGGCCAAGCCCTGCTGTCACGCCCATACAGCGAGCCTGCCGCCCGCGCCGCAACCAAAAGCTGGCGAAGCCGTCATCTATACTTGTCCCATGCACCCGCAGGTCCGGCGCGAAGGTCCCGGATCATGCCCGATCTGCGGCATGGCGCTTGAGCCGGAAATCGTCACACTTGAAGAGCCGGAAAACCACGAACTGGCCGACATGACACGGCGTCTGTGGATCTGCGCCCTGCTTTCCGCGCCGGTCGCCATACTGGCCATGGGCGCCCATCTTGGCTTGTCCGCCTGGGTGCCGGAACGGGTATCGGTCTGGCTACAGTTCGCCCTCGCCACCCCTGTCGCCCTGTGGGGCGGCTGGCCCTTCCTGGCGCGCGGCTGGGCATCGCTGAAAACCCGCCATTTCAACATGTTTACCCTGATCGCGCTGGGCGTTCTGGTCGCCTGGGGCTATTCAACCGTGGCGCTTCTGGCGCCGGAAGCTTTCCCGCACATGCCCGGCATGATGCCGGACGTTTATTTTGAAGCCGCCGCCGTCATCACTACGCTTGTGATCGTAGGGCAGGTACTGGAACTGAGGGCACGCGCCCAGACCGGCGCCGCCATCCGCGCCCTGCTCAGGCTCGCGCCCGCCACCGCCCATCGTCTGACCGGCGAGGAGGAAGAAACCGTACCGCTCGAACAGGTTCAGGTTGGCGATATCCTGCGCGTGCGGCCGGGTGAAAAGGTGCCGACCGACGGCGAGGTCACGGAAGGCGGCAGTCATGTCGATGAATCCATGCTGACGGGCGAAGCCATGCCGGTCAGCAAACAGCCCGGCGACAAAGTGACCGGCGCCACTGTCAATCAGTCCGGCAGTTTCACCATGACGGCCACCCGCGTCGGCAATGACACCCTGCTGGCGCAGATCGTCACGCGCGTCAGTCAGGCTCAGCGTTCGCACGCGCCGATACAGCGTGTCGCCGATACGGTTTCCGGCTGGTTCGTGCCCGCCGTCATGCTGTGCGCCATCCTGACTTTCGCCGGCTGGATGCTGTGGGGACCGGAACCCCGCCTCGGTCACGCCCTGATGAATGCCATCGCCGTGCTGATCATCGCCTGCCCCTGTGCTCTCGGCCTCGCCACGCCGATGTCGATCATGGCCGGCGCCGGACGAGCCGCGCGCGAAGGGATTTTGGTGCGCGACGCCGCTGTGCTGGAGGCCTTTGAGGTCATCGACACCCTGGTATTCGACAAGACCGGAACCCTGACCGAGGGCAAACCCCGCCTGACAGAGGTCAGGACGATCGGCGGTATTGATCCGGACCGCCTGCTGGCGCTTGCCGCCGCCATCGAACGCCGCAGCGAACATCCGATCGCCGACGCCATTGTGAAAGGCGCTCAGGCTCGCGGCCTGCCGCTTTATGAAGCCGGCGCGTTCGCAGCCCTTAATGGCAAGGGTGTGACCGGGCATGTCGAAGGTGTGGACGTAGCGCTGGGCAATGCCGCCCTGATCGGTGAATCAGCCATCCTTACCGATCTGGCCCGTCCGTGGCGCGAACAGGGGCAGACCGTCGTCTGCGCCACACTTGACGGTGCGCCCGCCGGGATCATCGTCGTCGCCGATCCGGTCAAGGTCTCGACCGCCGATGCCCTGGCCGCTCTGAAGGCCCAGAATGTGCAGGTGATCATGTTGACTGGCGACAATGCCGCGACCGCCCAGGCGGTCGCGGCCTCGCTTGGCCTGACGGATGTCCGCGCCGATGTTTTGCCCGGCGGGAAGGCTGATGAGATAGAAGCGCTGATCCGTGCGGGCCGTAAGGTCGCCATGGCCGGTGACGGCGTCAATGACGCGCCGGCTCTGGCGGCGGCTACAGTGGGTATCGCCATGGGTAATGGCACGGACATCGCCATGGAAAGCGCCGGCATTACCCTGATCAAAGGCGACCTGACCGGTATCGTCAAGGCGCGCGTCCTGAGCCGGGTGGTGATGCGGAATATCAAGCAGAACCTGGTCTTCGCCTTCGCTTATAACGCCATCGGCGTCCCGGTCGCCGCCGGCCTGCTGTACCCGGCTTTCGGTCTTTTACTCTCCCCCGTCATCGCCTCGGCGGCCATGGCTCTGAGTTCGGTCTCGGTGATCGCCAATGCCCTGCGGGTGCGCACCGCGAAACTTTAGCCGAAATAAAAAGCGCTCCGGACGGCGGTCCGAAGCGCTTTTCAAACTGAGAGAGCTACTGAACTCAGGCCGTCTTTTCCACCTGAGCATACTCCAGTTCGACCGGCGTGGCGCGGCCGAAGATCGACACCGAGACGCGCAGGCGGGCATGTTCCTGATCCACGCTCTCGACAACGCCATCGAACGAGGCAAAGTGGCCGGAAACGATCTTGACCTTCTCGCCGATATCGAACGACAGGACGGGCATCGGACGCTCGACGGCGGCGGCCGAGTTGCCGAGTATGCGATCGACTTCCTTTTGCGACACCGGCATGGGCTTGGAGCCGGAACCGAGGAAGCCGGTGACCTTCGGCGTGTTCTTGACCAGATGGTAGGCTTCATCGGAAAGCTCCATCTTCACCAGAACATAACCGGGGAAAAACTTGCGTTCCGAATTGAATTTGCGACCACGGCGAACCTCGACCACTTCTTCGGTCGGGACGAGAATTTCCGAAAACTTGTCTTCCAGCCCCTGGGATTTCGCCTGATCGCGCAGGGCCTCGGCCACCTTCTTCTCGAAGTTGGAATAGGCGTGGACGATATACCACTTGTGGTTCGGGTTCGAGAGGACCGGCGTTTCGGAATGTGCAGCGGTAGCCATGTCAAATTATCCTTGGAGGCCGATTTTGGTGACGTAGTTGGTCAGGAAACCGAGCGTGCCGTCAACGACAAAGAAGAAAACGCCGGCCAGAACGACCATGAGCAATACCATGACCGTCGTGATCCAGACTTCCTTGCGGCTGGTCCAGGTGATGCGTTTGGCCTCGACCTGGACTTCCTTAAAGAACTTGACCGGATTGAAAGGCTTTTTTGGCGTCTTTTCAACGGCGGCGGCGCCTGCGGGCGCCTGCGCAACGTTTATCTTGCCAATGGCGACCTTGCGGCCCGGCTCAACGGTCTTGGTCTTTGTTTCAGGTTTCTTCACCGTCAAAAAGCCTATTCAATGTTAGCGCCGCGACTTGCGGCTTCCAAACAACAGAAATGAGGCTCAAAACCCAGGTTTCAAGCCTTGAAAGAGAAATTGGCAGGGGCGGAGGGACTCGAACCCACGACATCCGGTTTTGGAGACCGACGCTCTACCAGCTGAACTACACCCCTGCAGTTCTCAAGGACAGCCCGGACCGGAATCCGTACATATCCATGGGAGGCGTGCGGTTTATCAGTGGTTTACATAAAGGGCAACAGGTAAAGCGGCAAATTTTCACAGCTTATTGAACTTAAGGTGTGAAAGCGGGGTCCACTATAGCCCAGAAGGCCGCCTTCGGATTACCCGCCTGATCGAACAGCAAGGGATAGTTCTTGCGTGTTATGGGGAAGCTGTCGAGCCAGGTATGATTATCCGCCACACCCCACAGCGTCACCGATTCGACGCTGGCATGAGCGGTGAATACATTGAACAGCTCACGGTATTTCAGCGCCTGCGCCGTCATCGCCGTATTGAATGCCGCCGTGCCGGACGTGAGCGCAGCCTGGCAGCCCGTGCCTGAATAACAACTGCCCGGATCATTATAAACCGACATGTCCATTTCAGTGATATGGTTGATCAGTCCTTTGGCCTCGACACCGGCCAGCGCCGCCTCAACCTGCGGTGCCGACGGATATCCATTATTGATGTGCATCTGATGGCCGACGCCATCTACCGGCACGCCGCGATCCAGCAATCCTTGAACGATGGTCATCAACCGCCCGCGCTTGGCGGCATCCTCGGTCGAGTATTCGTTGATGAACAGCTTTATGCCCGGATCAGCGGCCCGCGCAGCGCGGAAGGCATAGTCGATGAAATCAGAACCGAAAATCTGATACCATTCCGAATTCCGGTAGGTGGCCGAGGCGTCATCGCTGGTCACCTCATTGACCACATCCCAGCAATAGACCTTGCCCTTGAAGTGTGTGACCACATCGGTGATGTAAGTCTCCAGCCGGCCGCGCACCAGCGCCCTGTAGGTGGCCATATCGCTGCGATCACCATCGAAAAACCAGGACGGTGTTGTCTGGTGCCAGACCAGCGCATGGCCGCGCACCGATATGCCGTTGGATTCCGCAAAGGCGATCAGCGCATCGGCCTGCGCGAAATCATAAACTCCGGCGCTGACGCCGATCGGCTGCGCCTTCATTACGCTTTCAGCCGTTATCGTGCTGGCATGTTTCAGCAGAAGCGCGTTGGTGAGCGCTTGCGACGTCAAACCGGGATCGACGGCGAAGCCGATCTTGAAGTGACTGGCGAAATAGGTTTTGAGCGCCGGCGCGGTGGCCGGATCAGGCAGGGCCACGGAAGACGAAGACGAAGATGAAGACGACGAACTGGCTGAACTGGATGAGCTGGATGAAGAACCTCCGCCTCCCCCGCCGCTACTGCCACCGCCACCACAGGCAACGACAAACGCGGAAGCCGCGACGCTAAACAACAGGCCGCGACGGCTCGACTGGTCCGTTGGTTCCATGATTTCTTCCCTGACTTTATTATCGCTTCGGCTCATTAGGTGCGAATGGCGGCAGGCCGTCAAGCCTCCCTTGTAATCGTTATCAAGGTGTGGCCAGCATCCCACGCTTCATCAGCCGATGAAACCATTTACCGCATGAAATGAACCAGACACCAGGCCAGCAGTCCCGCCACGGGCAAACCGGCCCACAGGGCCATGCGGATCGCCAGACCTGATCTCCAGGTCACCACGGGTTTCGGCGGCACGCAGATACTCATGCGGTCATAAGCGCCGATCTCGTCATATGCCCGGTCAAGCGCCATTTTTTCATCCGCCGACAGCCAGGGACGCAAGACCTGATAATCCCGCACCGCTTCGTATCCGTCCGCCGTCTGGCGCGGTGTGAAGCTGAGCCGCAAGCCGCCGAAATCCCACATCTTTGCCTTGCCGGGCCATGTCAATGGTAGGCTCGTCCGGATCAGGGTGGTGATCCGCCCTTCCCTTACATCACCGATATCGAACGGGAAACTCCGGCGACCTTCCGGCGGCTCCAGCACATAATCGAAACCCGATTCCGGACTGAAGAAGACCTTGGCTTCACCATTCGCATGCCAGGGATTGTCGGTCGTCACCAGGGTGGTGATGGTGATCTCGTTGCGTTTGCGGTCATCAACCATCTGTGGAATGGCGCACATGTTCATGCCGTAGATATAGCTGAACAGGGCGCAACGGTCCTCGACATAGCTCGTCAGGCTCTGGTGGCGCAATTCCCGCCGCACACCATCGGCCCGCGCGCCGCGATAGATATAATCAATCTCGATAAGGGTTTCCCGGCCCTTTTCCTCCGGCAGATGAATAACTTCGCGCACCTCGTAATCCAGCTCCGGCATCTTTTCCATCATGCGAACCAGATCACCGCCCGGCTTGAGGATCAAGGCATAACCCAGGTCATTCTGCGCCATGTGGTCGAGATCGCCGCCCTGCGCCACATCGGATGTTCCCTCGAACCAGTACATCCGCCCGTCATGTACGCACATCGAAATGCAGTGATTGAAGGCGCCCAGGCGCGGCTGGGTATTGATCAGGTCAAACCCCCGTTTGGTATCGACCAGGGCCGGCCAGCTTTCCACGCCCATTTTCGTCAACATGGCGGAGATCATCTTGGAGACATCCTTGCAGTCGCCGATACGATCCGCGAAAATCTCTTTCAGCGAACGCGGCACGAAACCACCCTCCCCGAATGAAAAGGCGAAATAACGGATACTTTCCTGCACCCACCGAACGACGGCCACAATCCGGTCTTTCGTGTCTGCGTGGTCCGTCTCGATCTGCGCAATGACCTCAAGCAGACCTTCGGGGTAATCATCATCGCCCTCGAAACCGGCACGCATGATATCGCTGACCCTTGGCCACTCATCGACGCTGGAGGCATAGGCGCCCCTGACCGGCATCACCCAACCGGGCGCATCCGCCTCGAAGTCGCACTCGTGGATATGATCGGCCTCAAACAGGATTTCACTGTAACCGTCCGTCAGCTTCGACACGCGGGGTTCGGTCCAGCCCAGCGGAAACGGCTGCATGTAGATCTGACGCTCCGGCGGCACCAGCAGGCGGACATGACGCCGGTCCCAGTAGACGACATTTTGCAGCATCACCGGCACCGAAAACTCGCCTTGAAAACAAGCCGGATCGCCGGTCAGCGTCATGGCCGTATCGATGATATCCCCCACCCGCACGTCCGGCAGGGTCAGGGCCAAGGTCCAGCGGCCATCGAGCACCAGCCGCTCGAAACTGCGTTCACGCCGCATGACGATGAAGCGTGACCGGACATCGACCTCGATCACCTCATCGCCGCGCAGGATACGGATATGGTGGATAGTCAGGTCGTCATAATAGGGATTGAACGGCAGGGTGACATTGGCCAGATAACTCATGGCCGACAGGTTCACCACCTCTTCGATGGTGCGGTTATAGCGCGACGGGCGCGGATCGAGCCGTGACTGGTCATCGACCAGCCAGGTATAGAAACCATAAGGTGCCCTGGATTGATCGAGTGTGGCCGGGCGCCTGAAGGCCTGCACCTTTACCCAATCGGGTTCGGACGCGAAACGGATATGCCGCCTGACCTCTTCCTCGAACACGTTTCCCACCCCAACAAACGCCGATAAAGCTTAGCCTGGCCGGCTATCCGCCGACCAGGTCCCAATCGTTAACACAGGCGTTAACCCTGTAAAGGTCTAAACCGCAGGGGTTGAAAGAAGCGCCTACCACTGCCCCACTATGACATTGCCGGACCCCATGACCGACTTGCCGATATTGCCGGTCACCGTCTTGACGCGGACATCGCCGGACCCGACGATATTCACTTTCAGCGATTTCGCCTCGCCGCCAAAACGGACATCGCCCGAACCGGCGATATTGACTTCCATGGCCGGTGCTATGCCGCTATTGAGCTTTACATTACCCGAACCGCCGATGTTAATCTTAACCGGCCCGCTGACCCTATCCACTACGATATCACCATTACCACCGATATTGGCATCCAGCGCATTGATCGAAGTCGTGGTGAAATTACCGGAGCCACCAATATTGACTGCGGTATCGGCGGCGCCGGCCAGGGTGACATCTCCCGAACCACCGATATTGACCTTAGCCCCGCCAGAGACACTTGCCAATTGCCAGTCACCACAACCACCTTCGCTGAATTCCAGCGACTGGCTGGCGCTAACCGTGCCGTAGGTAGCGCCGCCGGCGGAAACCTTCGCATCCATCGGCACCTTGATATAGACGGTCGGCAGATCGTCACCGACCATCATTCCCAGGCCGCCGATATCGACGCCGCCGGCCTTGCAGTTCAGATGACGATTCTTCAGCTTGCCATCGGCCACCAGCGTATTGCCTCTGGTCGAAATCATGATGACCGGCACCTTGGCCTTGCCGTAGACAACCTTGAGATCGACGTCGGCGCGATTTTCCGGCAGGACAACAACACGCGCCGCCATGTTCTTCAATTCGACCCCGGTATGGGCGGAAGCGGCGCCGGCGGCTATCAGTCCCGGTACCGATATGGCGGAGATCAGGGCGAAGGTTTTCATGATCGGCTGTCCTTTGGAATAATGAATTGAACACATTTTGGACACAAGGTTCGCCGGTGACAACTTAATTAGCTGTCATGAAACGTTTGTAATAAAACAACAAAAGGCCGGACATGATATCCGGCCTTGCCATTATCCGTTCGGCTTAAGCTTGCGATTGAAGAAATCAAGCTGCAGCCGGAACTTTTGCAGATTGCGCTCATTACCCTTAAGACCATGGCGCTCGCCCGGATAGAGCATCAGTTCAAACGGCACACCCTTCTTTTGTAACGCCGCCATAACCCGCGTCGAATTTGAAAGCTGGACGTTATCGTCGGACATGCCCTGCATCAGCAGAAGCGAACCGGGCCTGAGATTATCAAGACGATTCAGCACATCCGACTTGGCGTATCCGTCCGGATTATCCTGCGGTGTGGACATGTAGCGCTCGGTATAGGCCGTATCGTACAGTTCCCATTGGGTTGGCGGCGCACCGGCATTGCCGGCGGCGAACGGTGTATCCTTCGCCGTCAGGGCCATCAGGGTAACAAAACCGCCCTGCGACCAGCCCATGATACCGATATGATCGCCATCGACATAGGGTAAGGTCTTCAGCCAGTTGGCGCCCATGATCTGGTCATCGATATCCGGTCCGCCGAATGATTTGTAGATCGAACGGCCGAACTTCACACTGCGGCCGGGCGTACCGCGATTATCCAGTGAGAAGACAATATAGCCGGCTTCCTGCCATAGACGCGTGGCGGGCGTAACCCAGGTCTTCTTCACCGTCTTGCTGGCCGGACCACCATAGATGGAGACGATCACCGGATATTTTTTCGCCGGATCGAAATCTTTCGGCTTGAGGATGGAGTATTCCAGCTTTTCGCCATCGGCCGCCGTCAGTTCACCGAATTCCGGCTGGCTGTATTCGTCCTTATAAGGCGCATACGGGTGGCTGGCATCGAGCCTGTTTTCCTCGATCCAGCGCAGACGCTTGCCTGTACCGTCATAGAGCGCGCTTTGCGGCGGGGTTTGCGGATCGGAATAACCGCCGATAAAGGCCGCCCCACCGCCGGAAACATCGGCTGTCCACCAGCCACCGGCTTTCGTCAATGCGATCGGTTCGCCCGGCTTTTTGAAGTTGATCTTATACAGGCCATGCTCGATCGGCGTATCCTTCGAGGCGGTGAAATAGAGTTCGCCGGTTGTCTCGTTGATATCCGCCAGTTTATCCACCGGCCAGTCGCCGTGCGTTACCTGGCGGATCAGTTTGCCATCAGAACCATAGTAATAGAAGTGCTTGTTGCCGTCGCGTTCGGACGACCAGATGAAGCTGCCATCAGCCAGCAGGCGGAAATCGTCATGCAGTTCGACCCAGGTGTCGGAGGCCTCCGACAGGATCACTTTTGAATCGCCATTATCTGGATTAACCTGAAGCAGATCAAGCGTCTTCTGATCACGGCTCAGGCGCTGAACGTAAAAGCTCTTGCCATTCCTGGCCCAGTTGACGCGCGCCAGATAGATATCCGGATTATCGCCCAGGTCGACCTTCACATCACCGCCGCCAATTGTCTTCACATACAGCTCGACCACGGCATTGGGCTTGCCGGCGAAAGGATAGCGCTGGTCGACGATCTTGACGCCCTCGCCGCCGATCTCGACGCGCTGGGCGATATCGACACCGCTTTCGTCGGTCTTCTGATAAACGATCTGCGTTGCCTGAGGCGACCACCAGTAACCGGTGTGGCGATCCAGTTCTTCCTCGGCGATAAATTCGGCCGTGGCATAGGTGATCGTCCCCTCGCCTTTCGGCGTCAATTGCGTTTCCGCGCCGGTCTTCAGATCTTTCAGATAAAGCGTTTGATCGCGCACATAGGAAACGGACCTGCCATCCGGCGACAGCTTGGAATCGACCTCATCACCGGCGGTTTCGGTCAGACGCGTCACCTTTTTGCTCGCGCGATCGACCATATAGACATCGCCATCGAGCGGCAGCAGGATCGACTGACTGTTTTCCGACCATTCATAGGCGACGACACCACGCGCCGACACGCGCATCCGTTCACGGCGCGACTTCTCGGCTTCGGAAAGCGCCTTATCGGATGAGGTCAGGGTATCGGCATTGACCAGTACATAAGGCACTCCCCCTTTGACTGGCACAGCCCACAGGTCCTGAACCTGAGCGTTGCTTTCCTTGGGCTTGAGCCAGGTCAGAAGCGTACCATCCGGCGACAGCTTGACGCCGACCGCGGCGGGACCGGAGATCGCCGGATCGGCGAAAACACGTTCCGGCGTCAGGACGGTTTGCAGGACATTTGTGGCTGGAGTTTGCGCCATGACGGCTCCCGTCATCATCGTGGTGGTCATCAGGAACGATCCCATGAGGATCAACGAAAGACGGGTGGATTTCATTCAGGCGTACTCCCCATAAACTGAGGCGCTGACGCTATCCCCGCCCTCCGGCGGCGTCAAGCCTGTTACAAGGGAAACCTTTCACGGGTTCACATGACGCAATTCGTTCTCCAGCCCGGCATCGATCAGCAATTGCCGCGCCTTGTCGAAATGGGCGGCGTTGACCAGTATGCGTTTGGGGAACATGCCGATGGAACCTTCCGCGGCGCTGACCGCCTGATCGGCGACAAAATAGTTGATATCCAGTTCCTTGAGCAGAGCCTCAGCGAAGGAAATCAGGGCCGGATTATTGGCGCGTATCAGTTCTTTCATTCAGAGGGCCTTGTCAGGATAAAAATCGCGCACAGGGCGCAAACGCCGGCGGGGGCAAAGCGCCACCAGCCATGCAGCAGAAAAGCAGAAATCACGGAACTGATCGTCATGGCGGTAACGGCGGCGATCTTGGCAGTACGAGTAATGACGCCGCGTTCACGAAACGCGCGAATGGGCGGGCCGATCCTGGGATGGTTCATGATCTTCGCCTCCCAGGCCGGATTCGACCGGGCAAAAAAGATAGCGGCGATAATGAAAAACACCGTACTCGGCATAACAGGCAGAAAGGCTCCCACTATGCCCAACCCGACAAAAAACAGCCCCGCCAACATGAAAAGTATTCTCATTCGCGCAACATAACGGGAAATGCGTCCTGCGCCTAGATATACATTTCAGGGACACATGATTTACGTCTGCGGCGTCTCATCTATTATCTCAGGGCGGATCCGGGACCACCGGATGCCAGCATGGGCCAAGCGGGCATAGACCTCATCACCAAAAGTCCAGCCAGGCGGCATAGTTTGCTTCAGAGCCAATTGCTCCCTCCGATCAAGGCGTTCCCGTTCTTCCCTGGAAATCAATACGATCCTGACATGATCACGAATGAATTTGGCGATTGCCAGATCCCCCTCACCGCGTTCAAGCATGGCGTGGCATTCTTTGATAATCACCAGGCGCGGAACCACATGCTCTCTACGTCCCTTGCCGTCATAATTATGAGACTTTCCAACCACAGTAAATTCGTCAGGCAAAAACAGACCATCGAGCAACCGTGTATCCGAACTCCCCTTTTCCTCCCACAGACCACGAATGTGCATGGCAACACGCAAGCAGGCCCGCTCTAAACGTTCTTCGGTCGTATATGTACGGCGCGCCGGATTTTTCGCAGTCATGATTTCCCCCTAAAACTCCACATTAAACCTATGCCGGTTTGCTCCCTTCCACAACCAAAACCCCCGCCGGTCATCACCGGCGGGGGTTCAGCTATTCAGTCTCTCCGTTCGTGAGTACCGCGCCGTTGGCGCTGTCACGAGTCCGGGTTAAGGGCCTGTGGCCCTTACTCGACGATCTT
>Ga0222421_100207_pt1 | contig 36746 bp, 26 predicted proteins | sample 3A1ome_2_FD_182473 | JGI IMG/M metagenome (GOLD analysis project Ga0222421, IMG submission 182473) | Enriched microbial communities from leaf-cutter ant dump, University of Wisconsin, Madison, United States - 3A150A (version 2) | ecosystem: Environmental > Terrestrial > Nest > Insects nest > Nest... | reverse complement strand
GCCGGTGGCGAGCGTCACGCCGCCGGCGTAGCTCGCTGCGCTGGCAGAGTTGTTGACGAGCGCGGAGGAGGGGCCGCTTTGCAGGACGATGGAATTGGCGCGGACGCCGGCCTGGCCGTTGAGATCGAGCGTGCCGGACCAGACCTCGACATTCTCGGTGGCGGCGGCGAGGGCGTTGGCGTTGCCGAGCTGCACCGTGCCGGCGGCGCCGGTGGTGGCGTGGCCGATGATGACCTCGTTGTGATCGGCGGTGTAGACGGCGTCGTTGGTGCCGTTGAGATAGACGGTCGCGGCGGTGTCGCCGCCGATCCAGAGGCGGCCGTTCGCCGAACTGCCCGCGAACGTGGCGGCGAAGGTGCCGCGCTCCAGGTAGGTGTTGCCGGTGGTGGTGATGGTGCCCGCGGTGATGTCACCGACGATGCGACTCGAGCCGCTGCCGAGGCTGGCGAGGGTTTGAGACGTGCCCCCGAGATCGAGCGTGGCACCGCCGGTGAGGAAGAGGGCGCCGGTGGAAAGGGCGCCGGAGCCGGACAAGGCCAGCGTGCCGCCGCTGAGGGTGGTCGAACCCGTGTAGGTGTTGGCGCCGGTGAGCGCGAGAGTGCCGGTGCCGATTTTGATGAGCGAGCCGATGCCGGACAGGATGCCCGCGTAGGTGGTCGAGGCGTGGTTGTTTCCGACGGTGAGGGCGATCGCGTTGCCGAAGGAGTCGGCGAGTCCGAGCGATTGCGTGCCGGCGAGTCCGCCGAGGGAGACCTGGCCGAGCGCGGTGAAGGTCAGGGCGCCGCCACGAAGGTCGACCGTGCTGTTTTGCAGGGCGAGGGAGTTGGCGAGCTTGAGCTCGCCGCCCAGAAGCAGGGTGTCGCCGGTGTAGGTGTTGGCTCCCCAGAGGGTGAGCCGGCCCCCGCCGTCCTTGGTGACGGTGCCGGTGCCGGAGATGATGTCGCTATACGGCAGGCTGCTGGCGAGGTTGAAGACGAGGGAGGCGTTGTTGACGATGTTTCCGTTGATGGAAGTCCCGCTGGTGCTGCCGTTGCCGATCTGGAGCGTGCCGGCGGAGACGGTGGTGCCGCCGGAATAGGTGTTGTAACCGGTGAGCGTCAGGGTGCCGGAACCGACTTTCGTGAGGGAACCGGAACCGGAAAGAAACCCGGTGTAGGTCGTGGAGGCGTTGTTGCCGCCAACCGTGAGCGCAACGGCATCGGTGGAATTGTAACCCAGCGTGAGATCGTTCCGGCCGGCGAGGCCGCCGAAGGTCGCGCTGGAGAGCGTGCCGAAGCTGAACGTGCCGTATTGGTAGTTGAACGTGCTGTTCTGGAGGGCGAGCGAATGGGCGAGCGTGAGATAGCCGCTGTCGAGGACGGTGTCGCCGGTGTAGGTGTTGGCGCCGGCGAGGATGATGGGCGTGAAGGTGCCCGTGGTCTCGGCGAAGGTGAGGCCGTGGGCGCCGGAGATGACGCCGCTGAGGATCGAGGTCGTGAGGCTGCCCAGGCTGTCGGGATTGCTGGCGGTGATCGTGAGGTCGGCGGCGAGGGTGATGGCGCCGGCGAGATTCGTGAAACGACCGAGGGTGAAATCGCCGGCGAGGATGACGGCGTTGGTCAGCGTGCGGCCGGCGTCGACGGCGCGGAGGGTGCCGCCGTAGATGGTGAGCGTGCCGGTGCCGAGCGCGTCGTCGGCGCCGAGGCCGAGGGTGCCCGCGTCGAGCGTGGTGCCGCCGGTGTAGGTGTTGGATGTGGTGAGCGTGAGCGTGCCGGCGCCGTCTTTCACGATCGCGCCCGTGCCGCTGAGGAGACCGCTCTGCGTGGCCGAGCCGGAGTCGACGGTGAACGTGAGCGGAGAGTCCGGCGCCGAGGTGTCGTAGGCGGTGGCGTTCACCTGACCGGCGCCGAGCGCGACGGTGGTCTGCGCGCGGAGCGGGAGCGAGATAAGCGTCGCCAGAAACGCAGGCAGACAACGGGACGCGGCGGCACGAGGGAGGAGACGAGGCATGGCGGGAAATGACCGGCGTCGAGAGGCGGCACGGGACGGCCATGTGCAACCGGACAAACCCAGTAGCGCTACGGGGTTTTCCGCCGACCGAGGGCTTGCGCTGGCGGACCGCCGCCGGCTGAACTGGCGGGACGTGAGCGCGCGACGCACAATTTCCCGACTGGCCCTCGCCGGCGGACTGGCGGTGGTCATGGCCGGCCTCGGCTGGCTGATCTTCGGCCTGGCGGGCAGTCGCGCCGGGATGCACAGCCTGCCGGACGCCGAGGGGTCGGGGATCGAGGTGCTGGCCGACACAGGCGGACGCTTCACCTTCGACCAGGTGCGGGCGACGCCGCCGGGTGCGTGGACCACGTGGCCGGGCCGCGACTATATCCGCGCCGCGCACGGCGATGCGGTGTGGATGCGGACGACGCTGCGCAATCCCGGCACCGAGCCACGCATCGGCGTGCTGGCCGACACGGAGTATTTTTCGGATCACGTCGAGGCGTGGATGGAGCGGCAATCCTCCGGGGGCGCAACGGCGACGCGCGGCGAGGCCTGGCGGCGCCTGGACTCCGGCGAAGCGCGCTCGGGGGCGGCGAAGCCGGTCTGGGGCCGCACGGCGGCGTTTGTCGTCAGCGTGCCGGCGCGGGATGAGCGCGTGATTTACCTGCGGGCGGACGATTATTATTCCGCCTATCTGCGGCCGCGCTGGTGGCCGCGGGCGGAGGATTTTTTTGCGCAGCAGGCCCGCGAGATCCTGGCGGAGTGTCTCTGCTTCGGCGGGCTGGCGGCGCTGATCCTCTACAACGTCGTGCTGTGGGTGCGGCTCCGGTTTCCTGATACCGGTTACTATGTGCTCTATGCGGGCGCGATGGCGGTCTTCAACTTCGTCTCCAACGGCGGGCTGGCGCTGCTCGGTCAGGGCGTCGGTTCGCCGGCCAAGGAGATGGTCGTGGCGGGCGGGCTGGCGCTGAGCGGGGTCTTTCTCGTGCAGTTTGCCCGCGTGTTTCTCGGCACGGCGGCGCGGCTGCCGCGGGCCGACCGGCTGTTGCGGGGGTTGTGCGCCGGCCTGTTCCTGCTGGTGCTCGGCGTGCCCGCGATGCCGTGGCTGCCGGGCGTGCAATGGCTCGCGGCCACGATCGTCGCGCTCGCGGCGACGCATGTGACCCTCCTCGTCGTGGCGGTGGCGATGTGGCGCGCGGGCACGCGGCACGCACGGTTCTTCGCGGCGGCCTTCGGACTCCTGTTCGCCGGGGCGGCGCCGGCGGTGATCACGTGGCTGAATCATGACATCCTGGCCGGCGCCGCGCGCGGCCTGCTCGCCGGCTGCACGCTGGAGATGGTGATGCTGTCGTTGGCGCTGGCCGATCGTTTCGCCCAGACGCAGCGGCAGCTGGTCGAGGAGACCGAGCAGCGCCGGATGATCGAGGAAACCTACGCGGAGGAGTTGGAAATCGAAGTGCGCGAGCGCACGCGCGAACTGGCCGAGGCCAACGCCGACAAGGACCGGATGCTCGCCGTGATCGGGCACGACCTGCGCAGCCCGCTCACCGGCCTGATGCGCGCGGCCGATGGGACCTCCGGCGAATTTGCGCGCGAGGCGTCGCGGATCGGGCGGGCGCTCCTGCTGTTGATCGAGGATCTCGTGCTCTGGGCGCGGTTGCGCGCGGGCACACGGCAGCTGGCCGCGCATCCGGCGGCGGCGGTCACGGCGCCCGCGGTGGCGTTGCACCACGCGCTCGCGGACCAGGGCGGTATCGCGCTGGCGGTGACGGTGGGGGACGGGCTGCGGGTCGACACCGATCTGGTGCTGGCGCAGACGCTGGTGCGTAATCTCCTCGCCAACGCGTTGAAATTTGCCCGCGGCCGCGTGACCCTGAGTGTCGGCGCGGGTGCGGCCGGCGGCGTGCGTTTCACGGTGGGCAACGACGGTCCGCCGCTCGCCGCGGCGGTTGCGGCGCGCTTCGCCGCGGGTCAGGACGAGCCGCTGTCGGCGACGGGCGGACTCGGCCTGCGGCTGTGCCGCGAGATCTGCCGCGCGCTCGCCACGCGGCTGGAGGCGGCGCCGGCGCCGGCCGGCGGGACGGAGTTTTCCTTCGAGTTGAAAGCGGCGGCCACCGCCGAGCCTCCGGCGTCATGAATTCCCCTCAAACTTCCCGCGTGCGGGTGATGATCGTCGAGGATCAGGGGCTGGTGCGGGCGCTCTTCGAACGCTGGCTCGCGGACCTGCCACGGTTCGTGCCGGTCGGCGCCGCGCGGACGGGCGAGGAGGCACTCGGCCTGATCGAGACGGCGCGGCCGGATCTGGCGTTGGTGGATTTCCAACTGCCGGGGATGGATGGGCTCGAATTCGTGCGCGCGGCGCGGCAGGTGCGGCCGCAGTTGCGCGCGTTGATCGTCACCTCGCTGGTCGATGCGCTCTCGCTCACGCGGGTGCGCGAAGCGGGCGTCGAAGGTTACGTGGAGAAAGATGCGTCACCGGAGCTGCTCGCCGAAGCGCTCGCGGCGGTGGCGGACGGGCGGCCGTATTACTCTCGGACCTTCACGGACACGCTGGCCCGGGAAGCGGCGAAGGCGCAGGGCGCGGGCAAGATTCTCTCCCGGCGCGAGCAACAGGTGCTGTCGCACGTGCTGGCCAAGCGGGCCAACAAGGAGATCGCGGAGCGGATGGACCTCAGCGTGCGCACGGTGGAGTTTCACCGGGCGAACCTGATGGCGAAGCTCGAGGCGACGAATCTCGACGAACTCGTGACGGCTGCCCGCCTGCGCGGCTGGCAGTGAAAGCCGCCGGGTTGCGCGGCGCCCCCGTGGGCGGGACGCCACGCCGATGCGATCACACCAGGCAGGCCTTGAACGCTTCCGTGAGGGCGGCGCGGTCGAGGTTCTTGCCGATGAAGACGAGGGTGTTCTGGCGGGCTTCGTCCTTCGTCCACTCGCGGTCGAACTTCGCGTCGAAGAGCATGTGCACGCCCTGGAAGACGAGGCGCTTGTTCGTGCCCTTCACGCAGAGCACGCCCTTCATGCGATAGATGTCGCCGCCCTTTGTGCGCAGGAGCTCGCTGATCCAGGCGTTGAGCTTCTTGCCGTCGAGGTCGCCGGGGGCGCGGATGCCGACGGAGGTGACGGCGTCGTTGTGCGAGTGGCTGTGGTGGAAATCCTGCTGCCAGACGGGCTTCACGACCTCGCCGGCGACGTGGATGTGCAGCGGGTCTTCGCCGCAGCCTTCGAAGACGAGATGGTGGCCGGCGGCGGCGATCGGCAGCTGGAAGTGCGCGTGGCCGTGCTCGAGGAGCAGGCGGTGGAGCGTGGCGCCGGGCGTGACCGGCTCGCCGGCCTTCACGCGGTTTTCCCAGTCGGAGAAGGTGACGACGGCGGCTTCGCGTGCGGCGGCGAGGTCGGCCTCGGCGAGCGATTTCACGGGCATCACGACGACATCGAGTTCGTTTTCGTTGCCGTGGTGATGGTGGCAGTGATGGCCGTGTTCGTGCGCTTCTTCTCCGGCGGCGTGCTCGTGGCCTTCGTGATCATGACCGCAGCCGCATTCGCCGCCGTGCTCACGGTCATGGTCGTGATCGCAGTGGCCGATGACGAGTTCGTGCGTGCCGGCGGGGAGCGGGTAGGCGCCGGCCCATTCGAAGGGGTAGTCGGCTTCCATGAACTTCGGGTCGAGCTCGGTGGCGCGTTCGAGGTTGAAGCCGCCGACGTCGAGGACGCGGTCGAGCGGGACGTCGGCGTTCCTCGCGCGATGGATCCGCGCCACGGCATTGATCCGGCGGATACGGGCCTCGAGCGCATCGAGCTCGGCGACGGTGGCGAGGTCGGTCTTGTTGAGCACGATCACGTCGGCGAACGCGATCTGCTTCACCGACTCGTCCTCGGAGTCGAGGTGCTGGAGGATGTGCCTGGCGTCGACCACGGTGACGATGGCGTCGAGGCGGAAGTTGGACCGCATCTCGTCGTCGGTGAAGAACGTCTGCGCGACCGGCGCGGGGTTGGCCATGCCGGTGGTCTCGATGAGGATGCCGTCGAGCTTGTCCTTGCGCTTCATCAGCCGGCCGAGGACGCGGATGAGATCGCCGCGGACGGTGCAGCAGATGCAGCCGTTGTTCATCTCGAAGAGCTCCTCGTCGCTGGTGACGACGAGCTGGTTGTCCACGCCGACCTCGCCGAATTCGTTTTCGATCACGGCGAGTTTCCGGCCGTGGTTTTCGGTGAGGATGCGGTTGAGGAGGGTGGTCTTGCCGGCGCCGAGGAAGCCGGTGAGGACGGTGACGGGAATGCTCATGAAAGGTCGAAGGATGAAGGCGGTTGGCGGAAGGCGCAAGCGGCGGGCGCGTCCGCCCGGGCGGCGCGGCGCGCGCCGCTTCCGGCCACGTTAGCAAAGTCGTCAAGCGCTCGGGGCGCGGCGGAGCGGAAACGCCGCCGGCTCCAGGCTGCGTCCTCGGCGCCGAAGAAAAATCCCGAAGAACCGGCTCGTCGCGGGCGGGTCGGTCCGCCTGACTCGCGCAACCACTCCCGTATCCGGCGCGTCATGCGCCCGAAGCTTTCTCCCCATGTCATCCTCCCCGACCCTGAACCGTCGCGATTTCATCAAGTTTTCCGCCGTGGCCGCCGCCATGCTGGGCTTCGCCGGCTGCGTGAGCCTGCAGCAGAAGCCCCGCCGGCCGCGCCCGATCGCGCCCGGGGCGAAGATCCGCATCGCGCAGATCGGTTGCGGCGGCAAGGGCTTCGGCGACATCATGGCGCATCGCGACGAGGAGGTGGTGGCGTTGTGCGACATCGACTGGGTGGGGCAGCCGACGCACGAGTTCGTCGACGGCGAGCGGCAGGAGCGGCCGTCGAACGTGCGGAAGCTCATGGCGGAGTTTCCGCGCGCGAAACGCTACACCGATTTCCGAAAGATGCTCCTCGAGATGGACGACCAGATCGACGCGGTCGGCATCGCGACGCCGGACCACATGCATTTCCTGCCCGCCTACATGGCGATCATGATGGGCAAGCACGTCTACGTGCAGAAGCCGCTGACGCAGACCGTGGGCGAGGCGCGGGAGCTGCTCCGCCTGGCGCGGCTCGCCGGCGTGTGCACGCAGATGGGCAACCAGGGTCACGCGGGCGAGGGCGTGCGGCTCGTGACCGAGTGGTTCGACGCGGGCGTGCTCGGCGAGGTGCGGCGGGTCGACATCTGGACGAACCGGCCCGTGTGGCCGCAGGGCATGACGGAATGGCCGGCGGCCGAGCCGGTGCCGGCGGGGCTGGACTGGGACGCGTTTCTCGGGCGCGCGGCCGAGCGGGGCTACAGTCCGGCGATCCATCCCTTCAACTGGCGCGGCTATCACGCCTACGGCTGCGGCGCGCTCGGCGACATGGCCTGCCACCTCATGGACGCGGCGAATTCGGCCCTCCGGCTCGGACCGCCGGCGAGCGTGGAGCTCAAGCGGCTCGACGGGCCGAGCCCGATCGCGTTTCCCAAGTCGGCGGTCGTGGAATTCCAGTTTCCGGCGCGCGGCGCGCTGCCGCCGGTAACGCTCACGTGGCACGAGGGCGGCATCAAGCCCGAGAAGCCGGCGACGATGGAGCCCGGCCGCCAGCTCGCGCCCGGCGGCCAGCTCATCCTCGGCAGCAAGGCCGTGGTGTATGACGGCAACGACTACTGCAACAGCCCGCGCATCGTGCCGGAGAAACTGCACCGCGAACTCGCGCCGCATTTCCCGCCGCGGACGCTCCCGCGCGTGCCGCAGGGCAACCCGCACAAGGAATGGACCGCGGCGATCCGCGCGGGCCATCCCCACGGCGCCGGCTCGAACTTCGAATACTCGGTGCCGTTCACCGAGACGGTCTGCCTCGGCACCGTCGCGATCCTCGCCGGCCGGAAGCTCACCTGGGACGCGGACGCGATGACGACCGGCCTGGCCGAGGCGGACCGCCTGCTGTATCCGACCTATCGGCACGGCTGGGCGCCCGACGATCTCGCCTGAGCGGCGCGCGGGCCGGTCCGGACTTCGCCGAACCTCAACCGCTCATGCACGCTCATCGGCGCTGAGGTCGGGATCCTGCGGTTGAGGTGGAACCGGTCCTCCGGACCGGTTTTGTCTTGGCGGGCGTCCAGCAACCCGTCCGGAGGACGGGTTCCACCTTTTCAGGCGCGGCTCTCGTGTGGAGAGCGCCCGTCCGACTGTGCGATCGCGGCCGGGAGGCGGCGGCGCGGGCGCCGCGCAGGCCGCGTTCAGGCGGGCGGCTCGGATTCGAGGCGCTCGATCCGCACGCGGCGCGGACGCTCGGCGTTGACCTCGAGCGCGGTGAAGCGGTAGTCGCCGATCACGAGGGAATCGTCGCGCCGCGCCGGCTCGCCGAGGTGCTCGACGAAGCGCGCGGCGACGGTCTCGCGCGGCTGCCACTCGAGCGGCCAGCCGGTCTCGGCCTGCAGCTCGCGGATCGTGAGCGTGCCGCTGACGACGATCGCGTTTTCCGTGCGCTCGAAGATCGGGCCCTTCTCCGTGTCGAACTCGTCGCGGATGTCGCCGACGATCTCCTCGAGCACATCCTCGAACGAGACGATGCCGGCGAGGCGCCGGTCGGGGTCGAGGACGACGGCGAGGTGGGTGCGGTTCTGCCGGAATCGCTCCATCATGAGCGGCAGCGGCGTCTTCGGTTCGAATGTGAGCACGGGCCGCACGAGCGGCTCGAATGGCGCGTCCGGCCCGAGCGCCTGGATCTGCCAGAGCCATTCGCGGACGAGCAGGAGCCCGCGCACCTGGTCCACGCTGCCGGTGCAGACGGGGAAGCGGCTGAGCCCGCTGACCTGCGCGATGCGGAGATTGTCGGCGAGCGGGCGGTCGAGCCAGAGGGCGACGACCTGCTCGCGCGGGATCATGATCTGCTGCGCGGTGGTCTCGCGCACGCGGAGCGACTGGACCATGAGCTTGTTCACGAGCGCGTCGGCCGGATGCGAATGCCGCGCGTGGGTGAAGACGTATTCGAGTTCGTCGGAGCTGAACGCGTGCTCGCTCTCCGTCGCGGGCCCGAGCCCGACCCAGTGGAGGAAACGGTTGGCCGCGCCGTTGAGCAGCCAGATGAACGGGTAGAAGAGATAGTAGAACACCATCAACGGCGCGGCGATCCAAAGCGAGACGCCCTTGGCGCGCTGGATCGCGAGCGACTTCGGGGCGAGTTCGCCGAAGATGATGTGCAGAAACGTGATCACGAGGAATGCGACGACGAACGACGCCGACTGCACCGTCGCCGAATCCTGGACGCCGAAGCGCGTCAGCAGCGGCTCCAGCCGGTGCGCGACGAACGGCTCGCCGATCCAGCCGAGACCGAGGCTGGCCAGCGTGATGCCGAGCTGCGTGGCCGAGAGGGCGGCGTCGAGGTGCTCGGTGGCGCGCAGGGCGAACTTTACCCGCCAGCCGCCCTTCCGGGCGAGCGGGCGCAGCTGGCTGGTGCGGACCTTGACGAGCGCGAATTCCGCCGCGACGAAGAAACCGTTGGCGGCGACGAGGGCGAGGATGGCGAGGATTTCGAGCGCGAAACCGAGCAGGGAGGGCATGAGTTGGCCGTCAGATTAGGCGCGGCGGCGGCGCAGGCCAGCAGAAGCCTCGGGAAATCCCCGCCGCGTTTCCACGGCGGCGCGGCGGGATGCGTGCGGCTCGCGGGCCCGATGTTGCCGGACCGGACCGGCCGCGCGGTGCGAACCGCGGGCGCCTTGCCCGAACCGGACACGTGTAATGGCCACGACGGATACGTTGCGGTTGCGCGGTGCGGAGCCGGGCGGACGGTTGCGACGGGCGGGCCGACGCAAAAAGCGCGGGCGCAAGCCCGCGCGGCGAGCGGATGCGCGGGCGGTCCGCGCTCAGGCGTGGCAGGCGGCGCGGCAGGTGCACGGAGCCTTTTCGGTCTGGACGGCGGCGGCCGGAGCGGCGGTCGTTTTCTTCGCGGCGTTGGCGCGGGCTTGCCAGTATTGCGGGCCGGGGCCGGCGAAGGAAAGGGCGGCGGTGCCGGCGAAGATCAGGGCGAGGATGGAGAGCTTGAGCGTTTTCATCGGAGGTGAGGTTGAGGGTTTCGTCGCGCAGGGAGTGCGACGTCATCCATACTACACGCGCGGCGTGAAATCCCCGCGGATGATCGGCACGATTTTCCCGGCGCACGGGAAAGCGTGGTCGCCCGCGCGGCCTGCGGGTCGGGCCGGCGACGGCCGGCACACGAGACCGGGAGGATCACAGGCTTTTCTTGCCGGCGGGCGCTCGCGAGGGTGAGAGTTTCCCGATGCACGTCATTCACACCACGGCGGGTCTGGCGAAGCCGGCCGCCTATCGGGAAATCAACACGCAGCTGGCGGGCCTGCTGGCCGGCGAACGCGACGGCCTGGCCAATGCGGCGAATCTGGCGGCGTTGCTGTATCAGTCGCTCCCCGACGTGAACTGGGCGGGCTTTTATTTCCAGCGCGGGGGCGAGCTCGTGCTCGGGCCGTTCCAGGGCAAGGTGGCCTGCGTGCGGATCGCGCCGGGCCGCGGCGTGTGCGGGGCGGCGGCGACGCGGCGCGAGACGGTCGTCGTGCCGGACGTGCACGCCTTTCCCGGGCACATCGCGTGCGATGCGGCGTCGCGGTCGGAAGTCGTCGTGCCGCTCGTGGCGGCGGGCCGGCTGCTGGGCGTGCTCGATCTCGACAGTCCGCGGCCGGGCAGGTTCGACGCCGAGGATGCCGCGGGACTCGAGGAGGCGGTGCGCCTGTTGATCCGGGGCTCCGTGCTCGACTGGCTGGCGGACTGATGCGCGCGACGCCTCGCGGCGGAGGCGTCAGGCCGTGGTGCGGGCGTAGATCTTCTGGAGCAGCGCGGCCGAAGGGCTCGGCGCGGCGGGGGCGGCGCCGGCGGGTTTCGGGCTCGAGAGGCTGTAGCGCAGCAGGAGCTGCTCGTTTTCCTTGTCGAGCTGGAGAATCTGCAGGATGCGCGCGCGGGTGTGCTCGAGCAGGTCGCGGGTGGCGGGTTCACGGACCTTGCCGGCCGGGATTTCGCGGAGCGCGGAGAGGGAGAGATCGAGCCGCTCAAGCAGACCGCGCTTGCGGTCGATCATGGCCGCGGGGAGCGACTGCTGGTGCTGGCGGAGAAAACGATTCTCCTCGAGCGCGCACTGGTGCAGCTCGTCACAGAGCTGGCGGTGTTGCTGGAGGGTTTCCGGCAGGGTCATGGGAAGGGACGGCGGGCTTGGGTGCGGCGGTCGGCTGCCCCGTGCTCGTGTCGAAGAACGAGGCGACCTGATGGTCGACCCTATCGCGCCAGTCGACGTGGGCAAGCCGCGTCTCGGCCATGCGGACGATGTCGACGATCTCGGGCGCGGGCGCGGGGCCGGCGGCCTCGACGATGGCGCGGTAGGAGGCGCAGGCACGGGCGATATCCCCGAGCCGTTCGTAGCACAACGCGATCTGGTAGCTGGCCGGGATGCGCCAGGCCGGATCCTCGGACAGGGCGGAGAGGCCGTGGTAGATCGCGAGGGCGTTGATGATGTCGCCGGCGTTGAAGAAGTCGTTGGCGAGCTGGTTGCCGGTGCGGCGCTGCCAGTAGGCCCAGCGCTTCGGATCGCCGTCCGTGCGCGCTTTTTCGGCGCGAAGCAGCTCGAGCGTGGAGGCGAGGGCTTCCTGCGGACGCTTGAGCGTGCGCAGCGACATGGAGAGGAGGTAGCGCGCCTCGGGGACGTTTTCGTCGTCCGGCCATTGGTCGAGATAGGTGCGAAGGGTGGTGACGGAGGCCTCGTAATCGCCGGCGAGGTAGAGCGAGTAGGCGGACTTGAAATGGGCGCGGGCGCGATCGGCCGGGGCGAGGTCGAGCATGCGCAGGCGGGAGAAGAACTTCGTGGCCTCGGCGAAATCGCCCGTCTGGAAATACGTCTCGGCGACCTCGAACTGCGCCGTCTTGGCGAGGAGCTGGTAATGTTCGAAACCCTCCTCGGACGGCAGCTTCAGGGTCGAGTTGATGACGTTGTAGAAGGCGGCGATGGCCAGTTTCGCGGCGCCCATCGTCCGGAGCGTGCGGCCGAGTTCGAGCAGGGCGTCGGGCACGCGGTCGTCGTTGGGATATTCCTTGAGGTATTTCTCGTAGATGGCGGCGGCCTTGGTCAGCGCGCCCTGTTTGCGGTGCATGCGCGCGAGACCGAGGAGGGCCGATTTTGTGACGGGCAGCGGAGCCGAACCGTTGAGGACCTGGCGAAACGCGATCTCGGCCGCGGCGTAGTCGGCGCGGTCGGTGAGGTTGTTGCCGAGACGGACGAGACCGGTGGCCTCGCGCTCGTCGATGGCTCCGTCGGTCGCGTGACCTGGGGTCGATGCCGCGCCGGCGGTGGCCGGAGCGGCCGGAGCCGGGACATGGTCCGCGGCCGGGGCGGACTCGGCTGCGACCGGCTCGGCCCCGCGCAACGCGACGACGGCTGCGCCCGGGAAGGCGAGCAGCAGAAGTGCGGCGAGACGGAGGGGTCGCGCCGCGGGTGTCGTCGGATGCGGGAGGGTCATCGAGGCGTCTGGGTGTAGGTGGCGGAGCTGGGAGGCAACGGAGCGGGAGCCGGCGCGCCGCGAGGCACGGGCACGATCACGTTGGGATCACCGGGCTGGCTGGCGGGGATCTGGAAGTAGGGCAGGAAGTCCTCCGGCCGGACCTGGGGACGCGTTTCGTCGGGCAGGATGGGAGCGGGAGTCCGCGGGACGACCACGGCCGGCTCGGACGTCGACGCTCCGACTCCCGGCGAAGCGACCGGGCTGGCCGGTGCGGCGGAGGGAGGGAGGACGGCGGAAGCCGGAGGGGTGACAGTGACGGGAGCATTGTCGGCCGCCGTGCCTGGGATGGAGGCGGGGCCGACGGCAAGCCGATCCTGCCCGTGCGGATACGGTGGAGCGGACGCGGCGGGCCGGGTGGTGAGATCCGGCGGAGGCTGGACCGTCTCCTCGAAACGGAGCGGAGGAGCGCCGAGCACAGCCAGGTAAGGTTTGAGCGGCGTCATGCCCATTTCCACCGGCTGTCCGGGCCGACCCCACGCCCGGGCGACCGCCATCAGGGGGAGCAGCAGCAGCGCCAGACAAGGCAGTGCCGAGCCCGCACCGAAGGACGGTGCGGACGTTGGTTCGCGATGATTCATTGAAAAAAAGACCGATCATGTGAATGGATCGTCCTGATATGTGCCCAAGAGGTTATCGGTCGGTCCGGCCGAATCTGAAACGGCTTTGCGCACATCGTGCGCTCCGGCCTGCGCCCGGCCTCAGGCCGTCGGCGCGGCGCGCTTGTCGAGCAGGGCGCGCAACCGGCGTCCGACTTCGTCGAGCTTGTAAGGCTTCTGCAGAAAGTCGCGCTGGTTGAGATTCTGGAATTCCGTCCGGACTTCCGGGGAAATGTGGCCGCTGACGACGAGCACGGCCACGTCGGGCCGGCAGGCGCGGATGACCTTGAAGACCTCGATGCCGCTGCTGCCGGGCATGTTGAGGTCGAGCAGGACGGCGTCGATCGGCCGGGTGGTGTCGCCGATGATCTCGATGGCCTCGAGGCCGGTGGCGGCGGTGGCGACGCGGTAGCCCTTGCGGGTGAACGCCGTCGAGAGGAGCAGCCGGAGGGAACTCTCGTCGTCGACGACGAGCAGCGCCTCGGTGCCGCTGGGAAACTCGGTCTGGCCGGCGCTGGGCGCGGCGAGCGAGGTGTCGGGCGCGAGCGGCAGGTAGACGTAGAACGTGCTGCCGACGCCGAGCGTGCTCTCGACGTCGATGAACCCGCGGTGGCTGGAGACGATGCCGTAGACGACGGCGAGGCCGAGGCCGGTGCCGTGGTTGACCTGCTTGGTGGTGAAGAACGGCTCGAACAGGCGGCCGCGGACCTCGGGCGTCATGCCCGTGCCGGTGTCGGCGATGGCGAGGCAGGCGTAGCGGCGGGCCGGGTCGGCCTGATGATGCCGGAGGACGAGATCCGTGCCGGGGTGCACCGTGGTGGAGACGGTGATGGTGCCGCCCTTCGGCATGGCGTCGCGGGCGTTGACGCAAAGATTGAGCACGATCTGCTGCATCTGCGTCTGGTCGGCGAGCAGCGGCGGGAGCTTGTCGGCCAGGGCGAAGTTGAACGTGACCGTGCGCGGAAACGTCTCGGCCATGAGCGCGACCAGATCGCGGGCGAGCTGGTTGAGGTCGAGCGGGGCGTAGCGGATCTCAGCCTTGCGGCTGAAGGTGAGGATCTGTTTGACGAGGCCGCTGGCGCGCTGGGCGGCGCGGTGGATCTCCTGAAGGCCTTTTTGCAGGATCGCGGCGTCGGCGCCGCCCTGCAGGCAGAACTCGGAGTAGCCGTGGATGATCGCGAGGAGGTTGTTGAAATCGTGGGCGATGCCGCCGGCGAGGGTGCCGAGGCTCTCCATCTTGTGCGCCTGCCGCAGCTCGCTTTCGAGGCTCTTGCGGCTGGTGATGTCCTCGCGCATGCAGAGGAGATTGGTGATCTCGCCGGCGGGATTGCGCATGCTGGAGACCTTGACCGATTCCCAGAGGAGGGTGCCGTCGGGCCGGCGGGTGGAGAACTCCCCGCGCCACTCGCCGCCGTCGCGCACGATGTCCCAGAACGCGCGGTAGGAGTCCTCGTCCGGATGGCCGTCGCGCAGCACGTCGATCGCCTGGTCGAGGATGTCCTCGAGGGTGCGGCCGGTGACCTCGGTGAACTTCTGGTTCACGTATTGGGCGCGGCCGTCCAAGTCGGTGATGACGATGGCGACGGGCGACTGCTCGATGGCGCTGGCGAGCCGGTGATATTGCTCCTCGGCGAGCCGCTGGCGGGTGATGTCGCGACCCACGGCGCGGAGGCCGACCACGGAGCCGGCGCCGTCGTGCTGGGCGACTTTTTCCCAGGAAAACCAGCGCACGCCCTGCGGGGTGAGCCAGCGATGCTCGGCGACGGAGCGGTGCGGCGGCCGGCGCAGCTCGGCGTTGATGGCGCGATCCGTGGCGACATCGTCGGGATGGATCAGCTCGGAGACGAACGTGCCCGGCAGCGAGGCCGTCGAGCGGCCGAACTTGCGCGCGAAAGAGAGGTTGACCGCGATCAGCCGGCCATCGAGGTCGCTGCAATACGCCGGGTCGGCGCTGTTTTCCCAGGGCCCGAGCCAGCTTTCCGCCGGCGGAGTGGCGGCGGCGACACCATCGACGGAGTCGCTGAATGTGACGGACATTTGAGAGGGTTAATCGGCGCGCGCCGCGGGGACTTGAGCCGGGGACGCGCGCAATCGTCCGCGAGCGGCGGAGTCCGGAGCGCTCGCGGAGCGCGGCGTCAGACCAGGCCCTGGAGCATCGAAGGGAGCCGCTGGAGGGTGTTGGCGAGCGAGGCGCGGGCGAGCATGGCCTCCGGGCCGTCGGCACCGTAGAGGATCCGCCAGCCGTCGAGCTTCAGCCACGAGTCGTATTCGACATGGGCGACGAGCTCGAAGCCGCCGGTGATGCCGGCGTGGCGGACGACATGGTCGGCGACCTGCACGGCGGCGGCGAAATGCTGGTGGCGCGGGGCGTCGGCCGGGTGGTTGTGATAGAGGACGGCCGTGATGATCTCGTCGGCGATCTTGTGCCGGCTCAGGTAATGGGCGCCGATGCGGGCGTGGTCCCAGCCGATCAGTTCGCGCTCGATCCGGCAGAAGTCGGCCGGATCGCGGGCCGGCACGGTCAGCAGGATCTGCAATTCCTCGGGAAACGCGCTCGCCATGACGACCTTGCCGATGTTGTGCAACAGGCCCACGAGGTAGTCGGTGTCGTCGTCGATCAACATCGTGGTGGAGGCGAGGATCTCGCGGGTGAGCATCGCGGTGCCGATGCTGTGGCTCCAGAGATCCTTCCACGGCAGCACGTGCTGGGCTTTCTGCTGGATCTTCTCGAGCTCCTCGATGACGGGCGTCGCCATGGAAAGTTCGCGGATCTGGCGCAGCCCGAGGAAGAAAACCGCCTCCTCGATGTTGTTCACGCGGGTCGAGAGGCCGAAATAGACCGAATTGACCATGCGCAGGAGCCGGGCGGCGAGCGACGGGTCGCGGCGGATGATCTCGGCGATCTGCGAGTTCAGACTTTGCTCGGAATTGACCAGGCTGCTCAGCGCGCGGTTGATGCTCCCCAGCGAACCCAGCTTGGGACACGACTCGATCCGACGCTGGATTTCGGCATCGGTATAGCGGGCGGAGGAAGCGGCGGGCGTTTCCGCGGTGGGTTCGAGCAGCATCGGAAAATGAAATGGCCGGGGCACCGCGTGGCCGTGCCTCCCGCCGGTGCGTTTAATCGGCGTGGATGGCTCTGGCTTGAGCCCGAATCCACCGCAACGAGAATCCGTTAAAGTGCCGGCCTCCCCGGACCGATCCACGGGAGGTGCAGCCTCCGCCTTCATCTCATCGCATCCTCGTCCGGGACGCGGCCCACCGGCCGTGCGATGGCGGCGGCCGCATCCGCCGGCCCCGTTGACCCGTGCTTCCGGCGAAACTCCAGGCTGTCCTCCAGACCGGCATCGCGGCGCAGCAGGCGGGCCGCGTGGCCGATGCCGCGACCCACTATGAACGCGTGCGCGTCGCCGCGCCGTGGTGTTTCGACGGCTGGCATCTGGGCGGCATGGCCGCGTTGCTGCTCGGCCGGGCCGACGAGGCGGCGAAACTGCTGGCGCGCGCGCTGCAATTGAAGCCCGGCACGACGCACACCGCCCTCGGTCTCGGCATCGCGCGGCTGGCCGCGGGCGATCTCGGCGGGGCCGAGGAAATCCTGCGCCGGGTCGTCCACGCCCAGCCGGCGCTGGCCGAGGGCTGGCACCATCTGGGTTTTGCGCTGCACGCCGCCGGCCGTTTCGCCGAGGCCGCGGAGACTCACAAGCGCGCCACCGCGCTCAAGCCCGGCGATGCGAAGCTCTGGTATGCGCTCGGCTCCACCCTCGACATGCTCGCGCGCGACCGCGAGGCGCTGGAGGCATTCGAACGCGCCGTGGCCCTCGATCCGGCCTACGCGCGGGCGCGGCTCGGCCGGGCGATGTCGCTGTTCAAGGCCTATCGTGTCGCCGAGGCCGAGGCCGACTACGCGGCCGCCGCGGCCTGCGATCCGCAGCTGTTTTCCGCGCGCAGCTACCGGCTGATGGCGCTCAACAGCTCCGCGGAGCGCACGCGCGAGGACCTGTTTGCCGAGCATGTGGCCGTCGGCCGCGCGATGGGCCCGGCGGTCGCGCGCGATTTTCCCAACCAGGCCGATCCGGGCCGCCGGCTGCGCGTGGCGTTTCTCTCGCCGGATTTCCGGGAGCACTCCGTCGCGTATTTCATCGAGCCGGTGCTCCGTCATCTGGATGCGGCGGAGTTCGAGATTGTCCTCTATCACGACCATCCGAAGACCGATGTCGTGAGCGAGCGCCTGCGGCGCCACGCCGCCGTCTGGCGCCAGGTCGCGGGCCGGCCCGACGCGATGCTCGAGTCCGCGATCCGCGCCGACGCCCCGGACGTCCTCGTCGATCTCGCGGGCCATACCGGGCTCAACCGCCTGCCGCTGCTCGCGCGCCGGGTCGCACCGGTGCAGATCAACTATCTCGGCTATCCGAACACGACCGGCGTCGCCGCCATGGACTACCGCTTCGTCGACGCGTGGAGCGATCCGCCGGGCGAGGCCGAGGTCCTCGCGACCGAGCAGCTCGTGCGGCTCGTGCCGACGGCCTGGACGTATCAACCGCTGGCGGACGCGCCCGCGCCGGTGTCGCCGCCGTGCACCACGGGGCGGCCGGTGACCTTCGGCTCGTTCAACAACTTCACCAAGGCCACCGACGCCACGCTCCGGCTCTGGCGCCGGGTGCTCGACGCGACCTACGGCTCGCGCCTCGTGATCAAGGCCGTCGGGCTCGACGATCCCGCGGTGGCCGGGCCCGTCCGCGCGCGGCTGCGGGCCGCCGGGCTCGACGACGACCGCGTCGAGCTGCTCGGACCCACGGCCGATCCGGCGGCGCATCTCGCGCTCTACGGCCGCGTCGACGTGGCGCTGGACATGTTTCCCTATCACGGCACGACGACGACCTGCGAAGCGCTCTGGATGGGCGTGCCCGTCGTCACGCTCGCCGGCGACCGCCACGCCGCGCTCGTCGGCGTCTCGCTGCTCAACGCCGCCGGCCACCGCGAGTGGATCGCGTCCTCGCCCGACGACTACGTGCGCATCGCCGCGGGCCTGGCCGCGGACCGCGCGCGGCTCGCGGCGCTGCGCGCCGGGCTGCGCGACGAGATGCGGCGCTCGCCGCTGCTCGACCACGCCGGCCACGCGCTGCGCTTCGGCGCCGCGCTGCGCGACTGCTGGCGCCAGTGGTGCGCCGCGCACGTATCCGTTTCCCCCGCACCGTCCCAGTCCGAACTTCTCGCCTCCTCATGAACCGCAAGACCCTCGAACGCACCCTCGACACCGCTCTCGAACACCACAAGGCCGGCCGCCTCGAGGAGGCCGCCGGGCTCTACGCGCGCGTCTGCGCCGCCGCCCCGAAGCTCTACGACGCCTGGTATCTCGCCGGCGCGCTCGCCCTCAACCGCGACCGGCCGGCCGAGGCGGTGCCGCTGCTGCTCCGCGCGCTGCGGCTCTCGCCCGGCTCGACGCAGTGCAAGCTCTTCCTCGGCATGGCGCTCGCCGATTCCGGCCGTTTCGCCGAGGCCGAGAAACCGCTGCGCGCCGCGCTCGAGAAGCATCCCGGCTATCCGGAGGCGTGGGAAAATCTCGCCACGACGCTCTGCGCGCTCGACCGCGCCGGCGAGGCCGTTGACTGCCTGCGCCGCGTGCTCGCCCTGCAGCCCGACCGCGCGGACATCTGCGAGCGGATCGAGGCGATGACGGCCTTCGCGCCGCTGGCCGCCGCGATGTCCTGAGCGCGCGATGTCGCCGCAGAAACTCCAGGCGCTGCTGCAGGAGACCGTCGCGCACCACCGCGCGGGCCGGTTCGCGCCCGCGGAGAAAGGCTACCGCCAGGTCCGCGCCGCGGCGCCGCGGCTGTTCGACGGCTGGCATCTCGGCGGGCTGCTCGCGTATCAGCAGGGGCGGGCGGCCGAGGCCGTGGAGATGTTGACGCGCGCGCACCAGCTCGACCGCAAGTCCGCCGTCTGCGAGATGCGGCTCGGGCTCGCGCTCATCGCCGCCGGCCGCGCGGCCGAGGCCGAGGCGCACCTGCGCCAGGTCGTCGAGCGCAATCCCGCGTTTCACGAGGGATGGGACAATCTCGCGTTCTGCCTCAAAGCGCAGGACCGGCTCGTCGAGGCCGTCGAATGCCACCGCCGCGCCGTCGCGGCGAAGCCCGACTTCGCCGGTGGCTGGTATAATCTCGGGCTCACGTTCAGCCTGCTCGGCCACCCGGAGCAGGCGCTGCCCTGCCACGAGCGCGCGATCGCGATCGATCCGCAGTTTGTCGCCGCCTGGTTCGGACGCGCCCAGGCGCTGCACCAGTCCGACCGGATGCCCGAGGCCGTCGAGGCCTACGGCGCCGTGCTCGCGCTCGATCCCGCGCTGCACGAGGCGCGCACGTGCCGGCTCTTCGCTCTGCACCATGTCGACGGCGTCACGCGCGAACAGCTGTTCGCCGAGCACGTCGCCTACGGCCGCGCGCTCGGGGAAACGCCGGCGCCGGACCTGCCCAACCCGCCCGAACCGGAGCGCCGGCTGCGCGTGGCGATCCTCTCGCCGGACCTGCGCGAACATTCCTGCGCGTATTTCCTCGAGCCGCTGCTGCGGCACCTCGATCCGACGCGGTTCGAAGTGTATCTGTATCACGATCATTTCCGCGTCGACGCGATCTCGGCGCGGCTGCAGGCGCTCGCGGCCGTGTGGCGCAACTTCTCCGGCCGGCCGGGCGCGGATGTCGAGCGGCAGATCCGCGCGGACGCCCCCGACATCCTGATCGATCTCGCCGGCCACACCGGCCTCACCAACCGCTTGCCGCTGTTCGCGCGGCGGCTCGCGCCGGTGCAGGTCACGTATCTCGGCTATCCGAACACGACCGGACTGCCGGCGATGGACTATCGTTTCACCGACGGCATCGCGGACCCGGCGGGCGAGGCCGACGCGTTCGCGACGGAGACGCTCGTGCGGTTCGCGCCGACGGCGTGGAGCTATGCGCCGCCGCCCGGCGCGCCCGAACCGGCGCCGGCGCCCTGCGCCGCGGGCGGGCCGGTGACGTTCGGCTGTTTCAACAGTCCGAACAAACTCACCGACACGACGCTGCGGCTCTGGGCGCGCGTGCTCGCGGCGGTGCCGGAGTCGCGTCTGCTCTTCAAGGGCGCCGCGCTCGAGGAGCCGGCGGTGCAGGCGCGTTATCGCGAGCGTTTCGTCCGCGCCGGACTGCCGGCGGACCGGCTCGATTTCCTCGGGCGCACGCCCGGCACGGCGGCGCATCTCGCGTGCTATGGCCGCGTCGACATCGCGCTGGACACGTTTCCCTATCACGGCACGACGACGACCTGCGAGGCGCTGTGGATGGGCGTGCCCGTCGTCTCGCTCGCGGGCGACCGGCACGTCTCGCGCGTCGGGGCGAGCCTGCTCACCGCGGCCGGTCATCCGGAATGGATCGCGGCCGGCGCCGACGACTACGTGCGCCTCGCGGCGGGGCTCGCGGGCGACCGCGCCCGGCTGGCGGCGATCCGCGCGGGCCTGCGCGACGATCTGCGGCGCGGACCGCTGCTCGACGCGGCGGGGCAGGGGGCGCGTTTCGGCGCGGCGCTGCACGACTGCTGGCGGCGCTGGTGCGACCGGCGGACGGCGGCGACGCCTCCGGCGCACGATCGCGTTTCCGTTAACGTGTGACACGTTTGCGACGATAGAAGGGATCGATGATCGCCACGCCCATCCCGCGCGAAACGCTGCTGCATGTCGTCAAGAACCTGCCGGCGGCGCCGTTGATCCTGTCGCAACTGGGGCATCTGCTCCTCGATCCGAATTCCGACATGACCGAGGTGATCAAGCTGCTGCGCTGCGACGCGGCGCTCACCGCGCGCATCATCCGGATCAGCAACAGCGCCTACTACAACACCGGCCAGCGCTACGCCTCGATCGACGAGGCGCTGGCGCGCGTGGGCTTCAACGAAGTCTACCGGCTGACCGGGCTGGCGGCCGTCGCGCAGCTGTCCGACCAGGATCTTCCGACCTACGGCATCACCGGCGCGCAGCTGCGCGAGAACGCCCTGCTCACCGCGCTCGCCGCGGAGGAGATGGCGGCGTTCACCGACATCAATCCGCGCCACGCCTACACCACCGGGCTGCTGCGCTCGATCGGCAAGATCGCCTTCGACCGGCTCGCCCGCAGCGGCAGCTACAACGGCCGGTTCGGCGACCAGACGGGCCTCGGGCTGGCGGAGTGGGAGACGGGGTTCATCGGTCTCAACAACTGCGACGCGGCGGCGGTGATCCTCTCCGAATGGCGGTTTCCGCCCGCGACCATCACCGGCATCCGCGAACATTATCTGCTCGCACCGAGCCAGTCCGCGCTCGCGCATCTGGTCAACCTCGCCGCCGGCGCCGCCGACCGAGCCGGGCAGCCATTGCCGGGAGAGCTGCGCTATTGGGAAATCACGCCTGAGCGGCTCGCCGCGGTCGGGATGACGGCGGAGCAGGTCGACGAGGCGATGCGCCGCGCGATCGAGGATTTCGGCCCGGTGCGCGCGGCCGTGGGCTGAGCGTCGTCCGCGGCGCGGTTCCCCGATTTCGCCGTGGCTCCGGCCTCGTTGTGGGCGGAGCCGGGCGGTTGCCGTTCGTTCAGGGCGACGCGTTTCGATTGACGCCAAGAGCCGGGCGGCAGGGGGAAGGAATCCGGAGGCGGACGTGACGATGGGCAAAAATTACCGATCGCCGGATCGATCCTGGCGGTTCTGCCCCGAAAATCGGAAGGTGTCGCGAATTTTTGTAACACTAGATGCTTTAATATAGAAGTTTGTGAAACTCCATGCGGTTCGGGCGCAAAACTTGCGAGGTGGAGGTGCCATGCCGTCATGTCCTCCTCTTTCCCGCCGCGAACGCGTCGGGAGCAGGAGGCTCGGCCAGGCTCAAACATCCGCCGTATCCCCGCACTCTCCTGATCCATGAAATCGTTCCTGTTCTCTGTTCTGCACCCCACGCTGGCTCGTCCGGAAGTCGCCATCAAGCGGTGCTTGGAGTGGTTGGCGAAGGCCGATCGGCCGGCCGAGGTCGAATACATCTTTGGACTGCACTCTTTCGATACTCCGGCCAACCGGCAGCGGCTGGAGGAGTTTGCCGCCGCCCAGTCCCAGCGCGTCGTGTTGAGCATGACGCCGCGCCGGGGCAGTTCCTCCAACTGGAATCAGACCGCGGCGGCGGCCTATGGCCATCTGCTGATTCAGGCCCAGGATGATCTCGCTCCGCCGGAAGGGTGGGACAGGCAGTTGCTCCAGCGACTCGAGCGGCAGGTCGGCGCGGACTGGATGCACAAGCCGGTGTTCGTCACGGTGAGCGACGGCCATCGCAAGGATCGCCTCTGTATCACGACGATCATCACCCAGGTCTACCGGAACCAGCGCGGCTTCTTTCTCTTCCCGGAATACGACGGCCTCTATGCCGACGACGACAGCACGGCCCAGGCCTATGACGACGCCGCGGCCGGCCGGGTGCGGCTGATCGAAGCGCGGGACCTGGTGTTCGAGCATCAGCATTTCACCTACGAGGGCGGGATGAGCTTCGACGAGACCTACGCGTCGGAGAACAGCAGCGTGAACTACCGGGAGGGCGAGGCCCTGTTTGCGCGCCGCCATCCGCGCTGGCATCGCGAGCAGCTTTGCCGCACTCCGCCGCCGATGCCGAACCGCGAGGCAGGCGCCGCCGCACCGGCGCCGGCCGCGGCCGCCCCGTCACCGTCTGCCGGAGACACGCCGGCGACGACTCCGGTCGTCTCCGTCATCATCCCGTGCTACAATCAGGCACCGTATCTGGCCGAAGCGGTGCAGAGCGTGATCGCCCAGACCTTCGGCGATTGGGAAGTCATCATGGTCAACGACGGAAGCCCGGACAACACGAGCGAAGTCGCGCAAGCCTTGATCGTGAACCACCCGGCCTGCCGCCTGCGGCTGATCGAAAAGCCGAACGGCGGGGTGTCCGACGCCCGCAACGTGGGCATCCGCGCCGCGCGGGGCCGCTACATCCTGCCGCTGGATGGCGACGACAAGATCGACCCGCAATTTCTGGCCAGGACCGTGGCCTTGCTCGATCGCGATCCGGAAGTCGGCATCGCCTACACGGACTGGGTTTATTTCGGGGCGCTCCAGGCGACGAGAAACGCCACCGACTACGATTTCGCGCGACTCTGCACCAAGGAGAACCTGTTCACCTGCACGGCGCTTTTCCGGAAAGAGGCCTGGGCGGCGGCCGGCGGCTTCAATCCCAACATGACGCGTGGCGTGGAGGATTGGGATTTCTGGATCGGCTGCGGCGAGCACGGCTTCAAGGGCCGGCGCATCCCGGAGCCGCTGTTCTTCTACCGGGCGAAGGAGGGCGGTCGCAACGAGGGGGCGCTGCCGGATCTGCCGGCGATGTTTGCCCGCATCGTCCTCAATCACCCGAAACTCTACCAGCCCGAGGCGGTGCAGGCGGCCCGACGGACCTTCGAAGCGGCCGGGTTGCCGCCGCCCAAGCCCACGTCGCCCGGTCGCGAGTGGTTGCCGCCGAAGGACCGCACCGAGACTTTCGATCAAATCATCGCCTCGGCCGAGACCTGCGTGCGCGAAAACCGCCTGGCGGACGCCATTGCCCAGGTGGAGCGTGCGCTGAGCATCGCGCCGTCCGCCGAATGCGCCGACCGGGCCCGGGAGATCATCGCCTCGCTGCAGGCCGCGATCCCGGCGGCGCCGTCCGCCGAGACGGAGCCGGCCGAGGGGGAAATCTTCGAAGAGGAGGATGTGCGGTCGATCGAGCATCTCCTCGCCGCCTATTCCGATGATCCCGCGGATGCGACCAACACCGGCAAGCTGCTGTCGTTGCAGCAGGGGATGATGAACTATCTGGTCACGACGCCGATCGACCGGCTCGAGGCCCTTTTCCAGGGCAGCTTCGGCCGGGTCTTTCGCGCGGTGACGCGCAGCGGTCTGCCTTCCGAACCGCCCACCGACGAGTCCCGCGCCCAACTGGCCGTATTGGACGAGGCGCTCGCCGGCACGCCGGACCGGGCCAAAGGCTTCGATTATCGGCCGGTGTTCGCGCGCATGCTGCGCGCGCCGGCGCATCGGGGGACGATCGCCGTCCCGCCGGAGAACCTGCCGGGCTGGTTCCGGGACGACTATCTCGGCTATCTCCTGGCCGCACCGCAGGTGTTCGTCGCCGCCGGCGAGGCCGAGGCCTACCATGCCCACCTGCTCGCCTGGTCGCGGGCGATCCATCAACGCATCAAGACCGCGCCCGCGGCGCCCACGACGAAGCAACTCGCCACCGTCTTCGCGACGAAGATGAACTGCATCCCGCTGTATTCCAGCGCGGCCAACACCCGGGAGTTCTCGCGCCTGCGGGCGGCGATCCTGGAATTCGTGCTGACCGGCGGCGGCGCGGTGCTCGAGGCGAAGCTGCCCCGGCGCCCGAACGGACGGAAAAAGATCAAGGTCGGCTTCCTCAGCGCGCATTTCGGAGCGCAGACGGAAACCCACGTCACCTTGCCGGCGCTCCAGCTCGACCGGGAGAAGTTCGAGGTCCATCTGTTCGCCCTGATGGCCAACCCCGGTCCGATCGAGGACCGGTGCCGGTCGTTCGCCGACTCGTTCACGCCGCTGCCCGAGAACCTTTGCCTGCAGGTGAAGCAAGTCCGGGAGGCGGCGCTCGATGTCTTGATCGTCGGGACGAACATCACCGCCGTCACCAACTCGGTGGCGCTGCTCGCCGCCCATCGGCTGGCCCCGGTCCAGCTGGCCACCTACTGCTCGCCGGTCAGCCCGGGTTTCCGGCAGATCGATGGCTATCTGACCGGCACGCAGATGCGCGCGGCCGGGGTGCAGGATCATTTCACGGAAAAGCTCCACTATTGCGAGGGCGCCCCCGGCTGCCTCGACTACACCGTGGAGGGCGGCACATCCGCCCGGACCTTCACGCGCGAGGGCTTGGGCCTGGCCTCCGACGACGTGGTTTTCGTCAACGCCGCCTCCTGCTTCAAGATTCTCCCCGAGTTGCAGGAAACCTGGGCCCGCATCCTGCAGGCGGTGCCGCATTCGCGGCTGCTGCTGCTGCCGTTCAACCCCAATTGGGCGAACGAATTCCCGGTCAAGCAATTCACCCGGACGATGGAGGAGGCCCTGCGGCGCCACGGTGTGGCCCCGGATCGGCTGATCCTCTCCGGGCCGCTGCCTTCCCGCGCCGACGTGAAGGCGCTCGAACGCCTCGCCGACGTGTATCTGGATACGTTTCCGTTCTCGGGCAGCCTGTCCGTCATCGATCCGCTGGAGCTCGGGCTGCCCACGGCCGTCTGGCAGGGCGAGACGCCGCGCTCGCGGGCGGCCGCCGCCTTGCTGCGCGAGTTGAAGCTGCCGGAGTTGATCGCCGACAACGAAGCCGACTACGTGCGGCTCGCCGTGCGGCTGGGCACCGATCCGGACTGGCGCAAGGCCGTCGGAGAGCGGATCCACGCCGCCATGCAGGCCCGCCCGGTCTTCCTCGACGCCCCGGAATACGGACGTCGGCTGGGCCGTCTGCTCGAGACGCTGGTCCCGGGCCATCGGGCGCCGGCCGCCGAGCGGCAGCTGGTCGAGGTTTGACTTCAGGTTCCTTTCCGCAGCTGCGCCGCCGATACCGGGCGCGGCCTGCGGGAGGACCGGTCAGGCCGGCAATCCATCGCCATGCGCAACGTCCGTGTCTTTTCCTTCTCCACCTGGGCCGCGGGGCTCGAGGCGGCGGCGACGTGGCTCGCGCGGCTGCCGGATTTCGACGTGCGGGTGCGCGTCACCGACCGCCACGACGCGCGGCTCGTCCGCATGGCGCGGCTCGATTGCGACTGGTATGGCGAGAACGCCCGCTGTTTCGCGGCGATGACGCATCCGGAAATCGAATTCCTGCCCGCGCGTGTCTTCGGCGCCGGCGGCGTGGGCGAGCTGCTCAACGCCACGCTGCGCTGTCCCGCCGGCGAGGAGTGGTGGGCCGTCTTCACCGGCCACCTGCCGCAGCAGCTCGGCGCGCTCGCCGGCAAGGTCTTCGCGCTGCTGCGCCGGCAGGGCGTGCGGATCCTGCTCTACGGTTTCGACGAAGTGAGCCGCGAGATGGCGTGCTTCGACGACATCGCGCCGCATCTCGACGTGCTGATCCACGACGAGGAGCCGCTGGCCGCCGCTGGCCGTGCGCGGCTCCGGCCGGATTGCCGGACCGTGCATCGGAGCTGGGTCGCGAACTTCGTGCCGTTCTCCGTGCCGTTCCACGAGACTCCGGAGGAGAAGATCCTCTTTCTCGGCTCGCAGCTCGGGCTCACGCCGCACCGGCAGCGACAGATCGATTTCCTGAGGACGAAATTCGGCGACCGGCTGGTGGCGTTTGCCGATCACTCGGTGGCCGTGGCCGACCGCGGTGCGCTCAACCGGTTCAAGGTCGGGCTCTGTCCGGAAGGACGGAAATTCGTCACGCCGGCGATGGCGCGGACGCACACCGACCGTCCGTTCTGGTCGGGTTGCCTCGGGCTCGTGCCGGTGTCGGAGGACTCGGCGTCCGGCGGCCGGCTCGAGGAACTGCACCGCGCGGGGCTGATCCTGCGCTACCCGCACGGCGACCTCGCCGCGCTCGGCGCGGCCTGCGAGCGCGCGCTCGCGATGACCAACGCCGAGCGCCGGCGGATCTACGAGCACTTCAACCGCGAGGAAACCGTCGGCACCGTCGTCGCCGCGGAAATCGCCGCGGCACGATGACGCCGCGTCCGTTTTCCGCGCGGACGCCGGAAGCGCCGGCGGAGCGAGGCGCGGAGGAAGCCGGCCGGAATCCGCGCGCGGAATGGTGGTGCGGTCATGGCATGCGTTGCGGCTAGATGGAGCGACCTCATGCCTCCCAGCGACTCGACGAAAACTCCCCGGCTCAGCCTGTGCATGATCGTGCGCGACGAGAGCGCGACGCTTGCGCGCTGCCTCGACTCCGTGCGCGGGCTGGTCGACGAGATCGTCGTCGTCGACACCGGCTCGACCGACGACACGCGCGCGATCGCCCGGGCGCACGGCGCCGAGGTGATCGACGTGCCGTGGCGCGACGATTTCAGCGCGGCGCGCAACGCCGGGCTGGCGCGGGCGCACGGCGTGTGGATCCTCGTGCTCGACGGCGACGAGTGGCTGCCGCCGGAGAGCGTCGAGCCCATCCGCACGCTCGCGGCGCGGCCGCCGGTGGAGGCGTTTCACCTGATCCAGTGCAGCCGGCTGCCGACGGGCGGCCTGGTGCGCGCCGCGGCGGTGCGGCTGTTTCCGAACTTCCCCGCGGTGCGCTACCGTCATCCGCTGCACGAGGAGATCAACGGCAGCCTCGTCGAAGCCGGCCTGCCGATGCGCGGCGTGGCGGTGGAGTTCCTGCATTCCGGCTACGCCGACGCCGGGCGGATCGCGGAGAAACGCGGGCGGAACCGCCGGATCGTGGAGGCGGCGCTCGCGCGCCGGCCGGATCCGATGGAGGAGCTGCAGATGCGTTATTACCGCGGATGCTTCCGACACGACGCCCACGAATGGGCCGCGGCGGCCGAGGATTTCTCCTGGTGCGAGACGCACGCCGCGTCGCGGCATCCGCGGCTGGGCCAGGTCGCGCGGATCCAGCTGGCCGAGTGCTGGTATCAGCTCGGCGAATTCACGCTCGCGCGCTCGTGCCTGCCCGAGGCGCCGGAGCCGGGCCGGCATCCGCTGGCGCTGTGCCTGATCGCGCGGATCGCCCGCGCCGCCGGCGAACGGGCGGAGGCGCGGCGCGGGTATGAGGCGCTGCTGGCGGTCCCCGACGAGCCGTGGGCGCCGCCGGTGGACCTCGGCGAGTTGAAACGCGAAGCGCGGGAGTTTCTCGACGAGCCGCCCGCGGACGGACGGTGAGCGGTGCCGCGAGGCGGAGCGCCGGCTCTGCGTTTTTGCGTCAGGCTTCGCGGCGGGCCATCGCGGCGAAGGCCTCCTCGAGCCTGCGGGTGAACGCGGCGGCATCGCACAGCGGACTCGCGCGCAGCCGCTCGCGCAGCGTGGCGCGCAGCGCGGCGAGCCGCGGCAGATCCTGCGCGGCGGCGACGGCGAGCTGGAGATATTCCTCCGGATCGCGCGCGATCCAGTCCGCCAGCCCCGTGTGCGTGAGCAGGCTCGCGCCGACGCGCGCGGCGTGCACGCGGCCCGCGAGCGTGACGACGGGCACGCCCATCCAGAGCGCCTCGCAGGTCGTGGTGGTGCCGTTGTAGGGAAACGGATCGAGCGCGAGATCGACGCCGTGATACAGGCCGAGGTGCGCGGACACGGAGAGCTCCGCGCCATTGAGCGCGATCCGCTCCGCCGCCACACCGTCTTCGGCAAACGTCCGCCGCACGCGGGCGGCGACGTCCGCGTCGTCAAGCCCGCGGCTCTTCAGCAGCAGGCGGGAGTCGGGCAGCGCGCGGAGCAGCCGCGCCCAGAGCGCGAGCACGGCGGGCGTGAGCTTGGCGAAGTTGTTGAAGCAGCCGAACGTGACCGCGCCGGGCGCGGCCGCGGGCAGGGCGTTGACCGGCGGCGCGTCGCCGTCGGGCCGATAGCAGGAAAACGTCGCGGGCAGGCGGACGAGTTTCTCCGCATGAAACGCCTCCGTCGCCCCCGCCGGATCGCTCACGGCGTCGGTCAGGCGGTAGTCGATCGCGTCGAGGCCGGTCGTATTCGGATAACCAATCCACGTGGCCTGCACCGGCGCGGGGCGGCGCGCACAGACGAGCAGGCGGTGATGCGCGGTGTGGCCGGCGAGTTCGACGAGCAGGTCGAGCTCGTCGAGGCGGATCAGTTCGGTCGCGGCGGCGTCGTCGAGCGCGGCGACGTCGCGCCAGTGCTCGGCGAGCGCGCGCAGACGCGCGGTGAAGCGGTCGGGGGCGCGGACGTTGGCGTAGCAGAAGATCTCGCAGCGCGCGCGGTCGTGCGCGGCGAGCACCGGCTCGATGAAATAGGCGACGGAGTGGTGGGCGAAATCCGGCGAGAGATAACCGATCCGCAGCCGGCGGCCGGCGAAGGACGCCGCAGGGCGGGGCGGCGTCGCCGGCGCGAGCGGCGCGGCGTAGCGCGCGTGCCAGCGGCGGTGCTCGGCGAAGACCTCGGCGGGCGCGAGGTCCGGCAGATAATTGAGCGCCAGCAGCAGGTTGCTGTGCGTGCCGGGCGCGGGCTGGGCGGCGAGCGCGGCGCGGTAGTGCGCGACGGCCTCGTCGAGCCGGCCTTCGCTGCGGGCGAGCCGGCCGAGATTGTCGTGGGCGGCGGCGTAGCCGGGCCGCAGCCGGAGCGCCTCGGCGAATGCGGCGCGGGCCTCGGTGTGGCGGCCGAGCGCGGCGAGGGTGTGCCCGAGGATGTTGTGCGTCTCGGGCCGCGCGGGCTCGAGCGTGCGCGCGTGCGCGAAGGCGGCGAGGGCTTCGTCGCGTCCCCCGAGTTCGAGGCAGGCGACGCCGAGATTGAGCCAGATGGCGGCCTGCGCCGGCGCGAGCCGCGCGGCCTCGCGGAGGCGCGCGGCCGCCTCGGCGAAACGGCCGAGGGATTTCAGGACGTTGCCCGCCTGATGATGCGCCTCGGCGAGCGACGGATCGGCCGCGAGCGCGCGCTCGAGGGCGGCGAGCGCGGCCTCCGGGCGTTTCAACGCGCGCCACGCGAGCCCGAGATGGAGCAGGGCGCCGGCGTGCCGCGGATCGGCGGCGAGCAGCCGTTCGTAGAGCGCGACGGCTTCGGCGAAGCGCCCGGCGCGATGCGACGCGAGGGCGGCGGCGAAGAGATCGGACGGGGCGGCCATGGCCCGCGATGGGACGGGCCGGCGCGGGGCGAGTCAACGCGAAGCGCGCGGACGCGTCATCCGTTTCCGGCCGGTGCGCCGGCGCGTGAGGCGGGGAGAGAACGCGTCATCGATAACATCGACGCTTTCCGGCGGTGCGGGCGCCGTCGGCGGTGCGGTCACTCTTCGCCGTCGTAGTAATCGACCTCGGTTGCGCGGAAAACCATTCCCGATTCGCGCAGGCCCCATTTGCCGGAGTCGGGATAGTGACAGTATTCCACGGGCGGATTGTCGGCGATGAGGAAGTAGAGCAGGTCGGTGTCGCCGGTGTTGGTGAATTGATGCGCCTCGCCGGGCGGATGGATGAACGCGTGGCCGGCGCGCACGGCGTGCGTCTCCGCGCCGGCGCGGACCGCGCCGCGGCCGGACTGGACGACGAAGAGATCCCATTGCGCGAGGTGGAGGTGAAACGGGCAGATCGACGCGCCGGGCGGCACGCGGCGGAGCTGCCCGTCGAACGGATGCCCGCCGCCCCACGCGCCGACGTTGCGAACGCCGCCGAGCGCGAGGGAAAGGTTGCGACAGAACGAGTGAAACGTGCGCGAGGGCGAATGCTGCTCCTCCCACGGCAGGTCGGGGATGTGGACGGTGTGCATGGCGGACGAACCGGGATGGCGGAGCCGCGGACGCGGTGCGAGCGCGGAGCGGCTGTGCGCGGCGGAAATCGAAAATACTGCGCGGCGACGCGATGCGCGGAAATTTTGGAAACGCGCGGGGCTTTTCGATGGAGCGGCGACTTGCGCTTCGGAAAATCGAAACCTATGAAGGCGGCGTGTCCATGAACGTGCGGTTGCCCCGGCTGGTCCGCGTCGCTCTCGCCCTGGTCGCTTCGGCGGTTCTGGCGGTGGCGGCGGAGCCTGCGCCCGCCGCGGCGCCGGCGAAGCCGCAGCGGGTGCACGTCGTGCCCGTGCGCACCGAGATCAACGCGGCGGCGCTCTACATCGTGCGGCGCGGCGTGAAGGAGGCGATCGACCAGCGGGCCGACGCGATCGTGTTCGACATGAAGACGCCCGGTGGCGCGCTCGACAAGACCTTCGAGATCATGGAGGCGATCGGGCGCTTCCCCGGCACGACGATCACCTTTGTGGATACGGAGGCGATGTCGGCGGGGGCGTTCATTTCCGCGACGACGAACGAAATCTGGTTCGCGCCCGACGGCATCATCGGCGCGGCGGCGCCGGTCTCGGCCGGCGGGCAGGACGTCGAGGCGACGATGCGGCTGAAGATCGTCAGCTACCTGAAGGCCCGCGTGCGCGCGATGAGCGAGGGCAAGGGCTACCGCGGCGAGGTGATCTCCGCGATGATCGACGCCGATCACGAGCTGAAGATCGGCGACGTGGTGATCAAGGAGAAGGGCGAGCTGCTCTCGCTCACGGCGTCGGAGGCGGCGAAGACCTACGGCGAACCGCCGCGGACGCTGCTCTCGGCCGGCACGGCGAAGACGATCGACGCGCTGATCGCGCAGCGCTTCGGCACGGAGAACGTGACCGTGCACCGGCTGGAGACGACGTGGTCGGAGAGTTTCGCGGTGTGGCTCAACTCCCTTTCGCCGATCCTGCTCGGGCTCGGCCTGCTGGCGCTGTTCATCGAATTCAAGACGCCGGGCTTCGGCGTGTTCGGCGTGGTGGGCATCGCGTGCCTCGCGATCGTGTTTCTCGGCAACTACGTCGCCGGGCTGTCCGGCCACGAACCGATGCTGGTCTTCGGCCTCGGCCTCGTGCTCGTCGCCGTGGAGCTGTTTTTCTTTCCGGGCGTGGTCGTCCTCGCCCTCTCGGGCCTGCTGCTGATGATCGGATCGCTCGTGTGGTCGATGGCCGACCTGTGGCCGAACGAGCCGCTGTCGGTCGCGTGGTCGGCGGACGCGTTTCTCGCGCCGATGAAGACGCTCGGGCTCGGCGTGCTGATCGCGGTCGGGCTCGGCGCGGCGCTCGCGCGGTTCATCCCGAAAGGCTGGTTCTGGCAGCGGCTCGCGGTCGCGATGCCGGGGCAGGGCAGCGCGCAGGTGGCGGGCGGCGCGCCGGTGACGGCGGGCGTGCTCGACGCGCTCACGGGCCGGACCGGCGTGGCGGCGACGGCGCTGTTTCCCAGCGGACAGGTGGAGATCGACGGGCGGCGCTACGAGGCGCGGCTGGCGGTCGGCTTCGCGGCGGCGGGCACGAAGGTCGTGGTGAAGAGCGTGTCCGACTTCGGCCTGCTCGTGGAGGTGCTTTCATGATCACCGTCATCGCCTTGATTCTCGCGGGCGTGCTGCTGCTCGCGGTGGAGGTCTTCGTGCCGGGCGGACTGCTCGGCGTGGCCGGAGGGGCGTTCATGCTCGGTGGCGTGGTCGCGGCGTTCGCGAAGTTCGGCGGCACGGCGGGCACGATCACGGCGATCGTGGCGCTGGTGCTGCTCGCGACGGCGGTGTTCGTCGAATTCAAGGTGCTGCCGGGCTCGCGGCTGGCTCGGGCGCTGTCGATGACGGCGACCGTCTCCGGCGCGGCGACGAAGCCGGCGCTCGAGAACGCGATCGGACAGGAGTGCGTGGCGCAGACGAAACTGCGGCCGAGCGGCTACGTGCTGATCGGGACGGAGCGCTACGAGGCGTTCTGCCGCACCGGCGGCGCGGAGCCCGGCGAGCGGCTGCGCGTGACCGGCGTCGATAATTTCCGACTCATCGTCAACCAAACCGAAACCCAGCCATGAACATCTCCACCATTGTCCTCATCGTCGTCGGCATCGCCGTCATCTTCGTCGCGGCGCTGATCTTCAGCCTCATCGGCGCCTGGGTGAAGGCGCTCTTCAACGGCGCGCCGGTGTCGATCGGCAAGCTCGTGGCGATGAAGTTCGCGAGCATCCCCTACGGGCTCGTGGTCGATGCGCGCATCACGGCGGTGCGCGCCGGCATCGAGCTGAGCGCGGACCAGATCGCGTCGCATTACCAGGCCGGCGGCAACGTCGTCCCGACCGTGCAGGCGCTGATCGCGGCGCTGAAGGCCGGCATCGCGCTCAACTGGGACCGCGCGTGCGCGATCGACCTCGCGACGAAGGGCTCCGGCAAGTCCGTCGTCGAGGCGGTGCGGACGTCCGTCGATCCGAAGGTGATCGACTGTCCGAATCCCGAGAGCGGCCGCACGACGATCGACGGCGTGGCGAAGGATGGCATCCAGGTGAAGGTGAAGGCGCGCGTGACTGTGCGCACGAATCTGGACCGTTTCGTCGGCGGCGCGAAGGAGGAGACGATCATCGCCCGCGTGGGCGAGGGCATCGTGACCACGATCGGCTCGGCCGAGAGCTACAAGGTCGTGCTCGAGAGCCCGGATTCCATTTCCAAGACGGTGCTGCACCGCGGCCTCGATGTCGGCTCGGCGTTCGAGATCCTCTCGATCGACATCGCCGACGTGGACGTGGGCGACAACGTCGGCGCCAAGCTGCAGGAGGCGCAGGCCGAGGCGAACAAGAGCATCGCGCAGGCGCAGGCGGAAATCCGCCGCGCGGCGGCCGTGGCGCTCGAGCAGGAGATGAAGGCCCGCGTGCAGGAGATGCAGGCGAAGGTCGTCGAGGCGCAGGCGCAGGTGCCGCTGGCGATGGCGGAGGCGTTCCGCAGCGGACACCTCGGCGTGATGGATTACTACAAGATGGAAAACATCCAGTCGGACACGGCGATGCGCTCGTCGATCGCGAAGCCCGAGGGCGACGCGAAGAAGTGACGGCCGTCCCGGCGCCGCACCCGAACCGCCCTTGACGATGGACTGGATCCTTCGACATCTGCCGCTGCTCGTCATCGTGCTCGTGGGAATCTCCTTCCTGCGGACGGTGATGAAGGCCGCGCGCCGCGCGCAGGAGGAGCAGGCGCGGTCGCAGGCGCCGCTGCGGCGCACTCCCGGAGAGGACCCGGAGGCCGCGGAACGGACGCGGCGTATCCAGGAAGAAATACGCCGGAAGATCGAGGAGCGCCGCGCCGGCGGCGCCGCGGTGCCGCGACCGGCGCCGGTGACGGCGGAGGCCGCGCCGCGGCTGCCCTCAACGCCGCCGATCGACACGTTTGGCGGGCCGGGCGGAGGGATTTTGCGGAAATTGCAGGAGGCGGCGGCGCGAGCCGCGGAGCAGGAGGCCCCGCCGCGCGAGGAACCGCCGGCGCTGTCGGTCGTGCTGGAGCGCCAGCAGAAACTCGCCGAGGAAATGCGCGCGCTGGAAGCCGCGCGGCAGGCGGAGCTGCGCCGCGCGGCGGATCTCGCGGCGGCGGCGAAAAAAGAGCCCGCCGCGGCAACCGCGGCCCGGACCGCCCGCGGCGATCTGCTGGAGGATTTGCGCGGGGCGAAGCATCTGCGGCGCGCGATCGTGCTGCGCGAGGTGCTCGGCGCGCCGGTGGGCCTGCGCTGAACCGGACTCTCGCCGTTGGCGGGGCAATCTTTCACGGGAGAGCAGCGTCGTGAAAGGTGGAACCCGTCCTCCGGACGGGTTGGGTTGGTGGACGCGCGCCAAGGCAAAACCCGTCCGGAGGACGGGTTCCACCTACATCGACAGCATGATCCCGGTGCGTTGCCGGGCTTGCGCCTGCCGTTCCGCCAGGTGGCCTGGGGGCGCGGTCACCGGTTGCGATCGAGTCACGAGGGCGCTGCGCCTGCCGGCATATCCGGCGGATGGAGACGCGAGAGGCCTGCGCCGCGCGTCTTCGCCCTCAGCCGCGCGTCGGCGGACGCGCTGGCGCCGCGGTCTGCCTTTTCCGGAAGACGAAGGGCGGTCGGATCGTCGCCCGCGGCGCCGAATCCGTCATGCGCGGAGGTGACCGTCGATCGGCCCCGGAAAGGCGGGCGAAGCGGCTGGCTCCGGCTTTCGGGCGCCGCGTAGCGGTCCGGCCGCGGGCCTTACTTGATCTGGGCGCGGTCCCAGCCTTCGGTCGGCATGGGATAGCGTTTGCCGTTGACCTCGACCTGCAGGTTCTTGCCGGCGGAATAGGTGATGTAGATCGGGCCGGGCTTCGGGACGGGCTGCGTCTGGCCGCGGACGAGGGTCGTCTCGGGCAGCAGGACGCGGTTGTCGGCCACGGCGACAACCTTCACGCGCACGGTGTCGAGGGCGACGAGATTGATCGTCGGCTCGGTGGCGGGCGAGGACACGGGCGAACTCGCGACCGGCGAGGAGGCGGCGCCGGCGGGGGCGGACGTCCGGGCGGTGCGGCTGCCGCCGCTGAAGAGGGAGACGAGTCCCCAGATGACGAGGACGGCGAGCACAGCGCCGCCGACCCATTTGGAAACCTTGAACACGAGCGCGGGATCGAGCGCGGGGCCGGAGTGCGACTCGCCGCCGCGGTTGACGCGCGGGGAGGACGCGGCGCGGCGCGCGGGGGCCGGCGCGGGCTCGGGCTCCTCGGCGGGCGAGGACACGGCGGATTCCTTGCGCTCCTCGGCGGAGGCGATGGAGACATCCATGCGGCCGTAGACCTCGCGGTTGACCTGGCGCGGCCGGTTCGCATCGCCGCGGCCGAGTGCGGCGTAGTCGTTGAGCAGGCGGTCGGCGGGCAGTTTGAGGAATGTCGCGTAGGTGCGCAGGAAGCCGCGGATGTAGAGCTCGGTGAGATTGATGTCGAACTGGTTGCTTTCGAACTTCGCCAGATAGTCGCCGCGGATCTTGGTGGCTTCAGCCGCTTCGCGGATGGAGATGCCCTTCTTCTTCCGGGCTTCCTCAAGGCGTTCACCGATGGTCTGCATGGGGTTTCAGTTAGGAGGGGTTGGGAATCAAGTCACCACGAAAGACATGAAAGACACGAAAGAAGCGGGAGGAACGCGCTTCATCGTCCGCGTTTCTGGCGGGCGGTGGGAGCGTGGAATGAAACGGAAGACGCGGCGGGCGTGCCGGAGGTTCAGAGACTGTCGAGATCGACGAGAATTTCGCGCGGGCTGGAGCCGTTTTCCGGGCCGACGATGCCCTTTTCCTCCATGATTTCCATGATGCGGGCGGCGCGGTTGTAGCCGATGCGCAGCCGGCGCTGGAGCATGGAGGTGGAGGCGCGCTTCGAGGATTTGAGGACGTCGAGGGCCTGGTTGTAGAGATCCTCGTCGTCGCCGAGATCGTCGTCGCCGCCCTCGCCCTCCTCGTCGTCTTCGCTGGAGGCGCGATCGATGTGCTGCTGGACGGAGTGGGCGTATTGGGGCGGGCCGTTCTTCTTGAGGAATTCGACGATCTCCTGGACCTCCTCGTCGGAAACGAAGGCGCCCTGGGCGCGCACGAGCCGCGAGGTGCCGGGCGGGGAGAAGAGCATGTCGCCGCGGCCGATGAGCGTGTCGGCGCCCTTGGTGTCGAGGATGGTGCGGGAGTCGACCTGCGAGGCGACTTGGAAGGCGATGCGCGAGGGCAGGTTGGCCTTGATGACGCCGGTGATGACGTTCACGGACGGGCGCTGCGTGGCGATGATGAGATGGATGCCGGCGGCGCGGGCGAGCTGGGCGAGGCGGGCGATGGACGTCTCGATCTCGGCGGGCGCGACCATCATGAGGTCGGCGAGTTCGTCGATGATGGCGACGATGTAGGGCAGCCGGTCGGGGATCTCGAGCCCGTCGTCCGCGGCGAGCGGATCGACGCCGTCGAGCGTCGGCTGGACGACGGCGTCGGGGTCGGGCAGCTCGGGCCTGGCGTTTTTCTTGCGCGAGTTGAAGCCGGCGATGTTGCGAACGCCGACCTTGGCGAACTGCTGGTAACGCTGCTCCATCTCGGCGAGGAGCCACTTGAGGGCGCCGGGGACCTTCTTCGGCTCCGTCACCACCGGGATGAGCATGTGCGGGAGCGAGTTGAAGACCTTCAACTCGACGACCTTCGGGTCGACCATGATGAGGCGGACATCCTTCGGACTCTTGCGGTAGACGATCGAGGCGAT
>Ga0222421_100205_pt1 | contig 38154 bp, 28 predicted proteins | sample 3A1ome_2_FD_182473 | JGI IMG/M metagenome (GOLD analysis project Ga0222421, IMG submission 182473) | Enriched microbial communities from leaf-cutter ant dump, University of Wisconsin, Madison, United States - 3A150A (version 2) | ecosystem: Environmental > Terrestrial > Nest > Insects nest > Nest... | reverse complement strand
CCCGCGACCATTTGGCGAGGAACGACGTCTCGGTGACGTTGCGGGCCGCGAGCGCGACCGGAGGCAGGGGCGCCGGCGCAGCCGTCACGGCCAGGGCGGCGCCGGCCGAGATCACGGGCGCATCGACCGTGATCACGTTGCTGACGCTCACCGTATAGGAGCCCGCATCGGCCAGTCGCGCGCTGCCGATGGTGAGCGAGCCGGTCGTCGCGCCGGCGATGCGGCCGTCGTCGACCAAGGCGATGCCGTCCTTCTTCCATTGATATGTGAAGGGTGACGTGCCCTCCAGCGTCACGGCGAAGGACACATCCGCGCCCTCGACGACGGACTGGCTTGCGGGCTGCGACACGATGGACGGCGGATCGGCCGCGAGCACGGTGAGCGTGACCGGGGTGCTGGTGACGGTGCCGTAGCCGTTGGAAACGACGAGGGTGTAGACGCCGTTCGCGGCCAGATCCACGGCGGAAAGGGTGAGCGCAGCCGTGCCGGCGCCGGAGACGCCGCCGCCATTGCCAAGGTCGACGCCGTCTTTTTTCCATTGATACACGAGCGTCGGGGCGCCGCGGACGCCGACCGCAAAGGTCACGCTCTGGCCCTCGTAGATGGTCTTGTCCGCCGCCTGCGCGGTGATCTCGGGCGTGGTCAGCACCGTCACGATCGCCTCGGAACTCGTCGCACTCCCCGCGGTGTTGGTGGCGATGACCCGATAGCGTCCGGCGTCCGTCGTCTGCAGGCTGTCGAAGGTGAGCGTGGCCTGGGTCTTTCCGGAGATGGCCTCGTAGACATCGCCGCTGGCTTTCTGCCACTGGTAGGTCGGTGCCGGGGCGCCGGTCGCCTCGGCCGTCAGCGTCAAAGGCGAACCGACCGGCAAGGTGGCCGAGTCGGGCTGCAAGGTGAAGGCCGGGGCGATCGACGTGCGAGCGATGGTGAAATCGAGCACGTGGATCGCCGCGTTGTAGGTCGAGAAAAGCATGAACGTGTCGAATTTCACCAACGGCGCATCCGCGCTCTCGGTGACCGAGTGGGACATCACGGTCGATCCCGCGCTGGTCACGGTGTAGGCGAGCTTCAGCGAGCCCTTGCCCACCACGTCGCCGCCATCATTGAGGATCGGCGCCGTAACGTAGGTCACGGCAAACGTGGCGACATACTCGGTGCCGTTGTTGCTGATGGGGGCCGCAAGGCCGCCGCCGGTCTGCCCGACCTGGCTCATGGTGACACTCGCCACCACATCGCTGGAGGTGGGCCCGAGCCACTGCTGGCTGCGGCCCTGGCCGCCGGCGCGCCGCCAGAAGGTCATCGAATTCGTCGAGGGACTCGTCGCCGCCATGCTGCTGACGAAATAGCCCGAATAGCCGCGGGGTGTGTTGCCGCCGGACGTCAGACTGAAACTGTCGCCCGTGATCCGGGCCGCCGGCAACGTCTCGCCGACCGGACGGGGATTGATGGAGGCGCCGTCGTTCGTCGGACCGCCGTTGCCACCGCTGTTGAGGAAGCCCATGCGGAAGTCGCCCGCGCTCGAGGCGCCGGTGCCGTCCGTGTATTTGAATTTCACCGTCGCCGTCAGCGTCTCCCCGACCGCGAGCGTCTCGACCGCCGTGGACGGAGAGAAGTAGGCCAGCAGCCCGCGATTGCCGGCGGACATCTTGATGTCGCTGTCCTGCGTGTATTGCGGCACCGCGCCGCCGCCGAACCACACCGCCTGGCTGGCGGTGGGCTTGAGAAATCCGTTCACGTCGTTGGTCAGTCCGGCGTTCTTCGCCGTCGCGGAGATGCTGTCATGCAGGATCGCGGTGGTGACCGATTGGGCGGCGAAGGCGGACACGCCGCCAAGCAGGGCGGCGAAAGGGAGGGCACGAAGCAGCGTGGATTTGCGCATGTGAACCGGGGCTGAAACGAAAGCGACCGGGACAAGCGGTCGCTGCTCGCATTGGGGGTGCAGGGCTGAAGCGAAGATCGAAAAGGCGGAAACGGACGACGGACGAGGGAGCGGGGAAAGCAGGGAAAGACCGGGGCGGGGAGGCCAGCAAACCCCGGTCCGGCAGCAAAGGGGGGATGGACCGGTGGGATTCTCGAAAAAGAGAAAGAGCACCGGCCCGCCGCAACAAGGTTCCTATCAGTCGCATCGTTGACTGCAATGACGCGAAGACGCAGACCGCGTCATGAGCGCGCCGTTTCCGGTTTCGGTTCGAGCGCACATGCGCACGGTCGCAGTTGCCCGCGATCCTGCGCGGCTCCGGCTTCGCGCTCCTTCATCCGGCCGCCGGACGAAAACGCAGCCGGCTCACGATAGATTTCCCGTCACGCGCGCGCCGCATGCCCGTGCCGGGTCGCGACCACGACACGCCGCACCCACGCGCGACCGCACCCGACCGCTCCGAATCAGAGTTGCAACAGAGTCGCGCTCAGCGGCGCGGAGGCAGCATGCCGCGGTCGCGCCACTCGCCGGTGAGCAGGACCTCGTGCTGCACGGTGGGGACGCCGGTCTCGTTGCGGTGCATGAGGCCGATGAGCATCTCCACCGCGAGGCCGCCGATCTTGGCCGGATCGTAGTAGAGTCCCGTGCACTCCAGTTCGCGGCGATGTTCGAGGGCGACGATGCCGACGTCGCGCGGGACGTTGAGCCCCAGGCTCCGGAGCCAGCCGATGACGAGGGAGGCGTTGTTGACCAGCAGGGCGTCGGGCCGGTGCGCGAAGAACCACGCGCGGAATTCCGCCTCGTTCACCGGCCGCGGGGCGCAGATCGGCAGGCGGTCCTCCGCGGGAAACTCGAGCTGCTGCGTGAAATACGCCCCCAGCCAGCGGTCGCCCACGCGCGGGCTGTCGTTGCCGTCGGCGAAAAGGAATCCGACGCGCCGGTAGCCGCGTTCCCGGCAGCGCAGCATCGCCTGCCAGACGGTGTCGAAATGGTTTTCGGTCACATGGTGCAGCACCGGCGAACGCAGCGTCATGCCGAGCCCGACGCAGGAAAAACGGTCCCACTCCAGCTCGAGCGCGTGCTGCCCGGGCGGGAGCCGGCCGATGATGAGGCCGTGGATGTTGCGCGCCGAAAGCATGTCGCAGAACCGGCGCGACGTCATCCCCGGCTCGGCGAGCCAGAAGTGCTCGAGCTTGTAGCCGAAGTCGCCGGCGCGCTCCACCGCGCCCGGAAAAAAATCCGGCCGGTCGTGATGCTCCGGCCGCCAGCCGTAGCGCGTGGGATAGTTCGTCACGTAGGCGAGCGCCGCGTGCTTCACCGCCCGGCCCGAGCGCCGCGACTGCATCAGCGCGGAGACGAGCGGGTTCACCCGGTAGTCGAGATCGCGGGCGATCGCCTTGATGCGGTTGCGCGTGTCGAGGGGAATCCGCGGATGATCGCGCAGGGCCAGCGACACCGTCGTGCGGTGGACGCCCGCGCGATCAGCCACATCCTTGAGCGTCGCCTTGTTGGTCATGGGACGGGGAAACGCGAGCCCGCCAGCCAGCCGCGAGGAAGGACGGGGAACGAAGCCTGGGCCGGTGACGAGGGGTTCAACATCCGACGCAGAGATCCGCAGTCGCGTGTTTCATCGACGAGGGCTCTACCCTGCCCGTTTGCCGGGTCGCAAGAACAAAGCCGCCGGCATTCCGCATTCATCGGACCGGCTCCTCCACGGCGGCTTTTCCATCCTCGCCGGGCGGATTGTCCGGTTGCGCCGGATCCCAGCCGTCGGCGCCGCCGAGCACCGCCGCCGGCGTGAGCGCCGCGGCTTCCGCCCCGCTCAACGGCTTCGCCCACGCCGCGCGCGCCGCCGGCGACGCCCCCGGCCCGCGACTGCCCCACTCCGCATACCGCGTGGTGAGCCGCGCCGCCGGCTTGTTCCAGTCGTGCCAGCCTTCCGGGCGCACGACATCGCTCATCTCCATCCGCAGAAAGATCGTTTGCGCGAATTCCCGCCACGGCCGGCCCAGATACGTTTTCGCGCCGGGAGCCCCGGTGATGACGCCGTCGGCAAACACGAACCCGTGCGGCCGGCCCTTCGGCGTCGACGCAGCCGTGATGTAGCCGTCGCCCAGACAGTGGATCCGGCAGCGGTCGAAATACGCCGTCGCCCCGCCGAAGATGAAATCGACATGCCCCTCGATCCGGCAGTCGGCGAAGTAGTGGCGCCCGCGATTCGCGAGGATCGTGTCCTGCCAGCCAAGGAAACGGCAGCGGCGGAAGACCACGCGATCGCCGTCGACGCGGAGCGCGACCGCCTGCCCGACCGGGCCCGCGGTGTTGGCGATCGTGAGGTTCTCCCAGACCATGCCGTCGCCGTCGACCTGGACCGTCGGCGTGCGGAACGTCCCGATCGGCTGGCCATCGGGTCCGGGCATGCCGGCGTGCAGCGCGAAGGCGATGACCGTCTCCTCCGGCCGCTCCCCCGCCCCGACGATCGCGAGGTGCCCGCGCTCGCGCTGGACGTAGACACATTCCCGATACGTGCCGGGCTTGACCGCGATGACCCAGCGCGGGCCGTCCGGATCCGTCCGCATCGGCGCGGCGCTGATCGCCTCCTGCACGGACGCATAGTCGCCGCTGCCGTCGGCCGCGACGACCGCATCGGCCGGCCGCGCCCGCACCGCGGATACAAGCACCACCGCCAGGAAGGCCAGTGCGACCGCCGCCAGCCGCCCGCCGGTCCCCGGCGCAAAACGCGAGGATGCACGAAACCCGCTCATCGCGCGGAGCCCTGCCATTTCGCCGCCCATGCCGGATAATCCCGGGCGAGGAGTTCGGCCGGCTCGTCGGTATACCAGCGATAGCCGCTGCGGCGCTCCGGCTCCACCTCCGCGAGCGCATGGCGGATGACCGTGTCCCGGCCGCCGAACATCGGCCGGTTCGTGCCGATCTCGTAGAAACGCGCCCAGAGCGGCGGTGCCTGCGGATCGGATACGACGCGGCGGTCCCGGCCGTGCGGCAGCGCGGGGGCCGGGATGTCCTCGACGCGGAGTCCGGTGAGCTTCGCCCGTTCGAACCACGCCACGGCGGCCCGGATCGCGGCGACGATCTCCGGCGACGGCCGCGGCTCGCCCATGAGAAAGCGCACGATGCCCACGCTCTCGAGCCCCGACAGCGATTCGTGCTCGTAGGCGCGCGCCGGCACCGGTTCGAACGTGATCTCGTCATGCTGCGCGCACCACGCCGTCCTCGCGCCGTCGACGACGATCTGGCAGCGCAGGATGCACGCGATCCCGCGCGCGACCGCCTCAGCCGCCCGCGCGCGGCGCTCCGCGTCGACAAACGCATACGGCGCGCGGCCCCGGGCGACACCCCGCAGCACCGTGAGCGCGCCGATCATCGCACCGTCGTTGAACGTGATGTGCACGGAGTAGCCGGGGCGCAGCGGATAGAACTGCGGCCAGCCGCCGTTGGGATACTGCGCCGCGAGCAGGTAATCGATGCCGCGCGCGACCGCCGCCTCGCTGCGGACGTCGGGCTGTGCGGTCGCGACCCGGGCCAGAAAACGGATCTGCGTGTGCGTCGCGCCGTTGTCGAGCGTCGGCGCCGTCACGTCGGCCTCCGTGAACTCCGCCGGGGCCGGCGGCCGCGTCATGTCGTGGTTTTTCGGCCAGCCGCCCGACGGCGTCTGATACGCGAGCACGGCGTCGGCGATCGCCCGCGCCTCCGCGCCGGCATACCAGGCGGCCGACTGCGACGACGCCTCGCGCCACGTCACGGCGCCCGCCGCGGGTCCGGCCCCGGCGAGGGCGAGCGCCATCCCGGTGGCCGTGGCGAAGCGTCGCATGCGCTCAGGCGCGGTCGAGCCGCAGCGGTTCGAACTTCGGCGCGAGCAGGTGGTGCACGACGAACGCCACCAGATACGCGAAGGCGCAGATCGCGAAGAGCACCGCGTAGCCCGTGGTCACGTTGCCCGCGTTCTTGGCCGAATCGAGGATCCAGCCGGACAGCGTCGGGAAGAGCACGCCGCCGAACGCGCCCGCCATGCCGCCGATGCCGACGACCGACGCCACCGCGTGCTTCGGGAAGATGTCCGACGCCGTCGTGAACAGGTTCGCCGACCACGCCTGGTGCGCGGAGCCCGCGAGCGCGATGAGCAGCACCGCCGTCCAGTCGCCCACCTGCGTGACCGCGAAGATCGGCAGCACGAGCAGCGCGAAGATCAGCATGCCGGTCTTGCGCGCCCGCGTGACCGACCAGCCGCGGCCGGTCAGGTGGCCGGTGACCCAGCCGCCGGCGATGCTGAGCACGGTGATGATCGCGTAGATCGCGACGATGTGGACCCAGCTCTTCTTGATCTCGAGGCCGCGCGTGGCCTTGAAGAAGTCGGGCAGCCAGATCAGGAAGAACCACCAGATCGGATCGGTGAGGAATTTCGCGATGACGAAGGCCCACGTCTGCCGGTGGCGCAGCAGGCTGAGCCACGACGGCTTCGCGGCGGCGTCGGCGGCGTGCTCGTCGCGGTCGCTCTGGATGTAGGCCTTCTCGGCCGCGGAGAGCCGGGCGGCCTTTTCGGGCACGTTGTAAAACGGCAGCCAGAGCCCGAGCCAGAGGAGGCCGGCGACGCCGGCGGCGATGAACGCGTAGTGCCAGCCCCACGTCAGCGCGATCCACGGCACGACGGCCGGCGCCAGGATCGCGCCGACATTGCTGCCGGAGTTGAAGATGCTCGTGGCCAGCGCGCGCTCGCGCTTCGGGAACCACAGCGCGGTGGCCTTGATCGCCGACGGGAAATTGCCGCCCTCGCCCAGCCCGAGGCTGACGCGCGCGGCGAAGAATCCGCTCAACGTCCCGACGAATGCGTGCCCCATCGCCGCGAGGCTCCACGCGGCGATCGAGACGGCGTAGCCGATCTTCGTGCCGAAACGGTCCACCAGCCAGCCGAAGCCGAGCAGGCCGAACGCATAGGCGAACTGGAACGCGGAGTTCACCAGCCCGAACTCGGTGTTCGTCCAGCCGATCTCGCGGTCGAGGATTTCCTTGATGAGCGACAGGATCTGCCGGTCGATGTAGTTGACCGTCGTCGCGAAGAACAACAGCGCGCAGATCACCCAGCGGTAGCGGCCGGCGGCGGCCAGGGACGGGGAGGCCGGCGGCGCCGGCGGGAGGGAGACGGGAGCGGGGGCGGGAGTCATGGGGTCGGGGTGGAGGAATTGAGGCTGCGGGCCTTTTTCGCGGGCTCGACGGTGACGCGGTCGAACGTGATCACGCCCGCATGCGCCACGAGATCCGTGGCCGTGACGCCGCGGAACGCGCAGTCGGTCAGCCGCACGCCGTCGATCGTCGCGCCCTCGAAGCCGGCGAGGTAGAGCACGCGCGGACTCGCCTTGCTGGATACGCGCTCGAGCTGGACGTTGCGCACGACGGGCCGGTGCGGGCCCTGCGCGCCCTCCTCGTAGACGAGGTCGATCGTGAGCACGGCCTCGCGGACCTGGCCGACCTCGACGTCGCGCATGAACACGTTTTCGAGCACGCCGCCGCGCTGGGCGTTGGACTTGAACCGCAGCGCGCGGTCGAGGTTCGGGCTGTCCATCGCGCACTTCTCGATGAAGACATTGCGCACGCCGCCGGAGATCTCGCTGCCGAGCACGACGCCGCCATGGCCGTCCTTCATCTCGCAGTTGCGGACGACGATGTTCTCGCTCGGCACGGCGAGGCGGCGGCCGTCGTTGTTGCGGCCGGACTTGATCGCGATGCAGTCGTCGCCGGTGTCGAACACGCAATCCTCGATCAGGATGTCGCGGCTGGATTCGGGATCGCAGCCGTCGTTGTTCGGGCCGTGGCTCGCGATCTTCACGCCGCGCACGGTGATGTTCCGCGAGAGCACGGGATGGATCTCCCACATCGGCGAGCGCACGATCGTCACGCCCTCGATCAGGATGTTGCGGCAGCGATACGGCTGGATAAAATTGGGCCGGAGGAAATCCCCTTCGCCGAAGACGCGCTGCTCGACCGGCACGCCGGCCTCGCCGAGGGCGATGAGCCGGTTGCGCGCGGGCTTTTGTTTCACATTGCCCTTCGCCTTGTCGTTCCAGCTCCACCACGTGTCCCAGCCGGCGCCGCCGTCGAGCGTGCCGGCGCCGGTGATCGCGATGTTCTCCTGTCCGAAGGCGTAGATGAACGGCGAGAAGTTCATGCACTCGACGCCCTCCCAGCGCGTGAAGACGATCGGATACTGCGCGAGATCGAAGACCCAGCGCAGCGTGGCGCCGGCGGCGACGTGGAGGTTGACGTTGCTCTTGAGCTCGATCGCGCCGGTGAGCCACTCGCCCGCGGGCACGACGACGCGGCCGCCGCCGGCGGCGTGGCACGCCTCGATCGCCGCGCGGATCGCCGCGCCGGACTCGGCGCCGGGCTTCGCGCCGAAAGCCGTGATCGGAAAATCGCGCGCGGGAAACTCCGGCGCCCGGATGCGCGCCAGCACGGCCTCGCAGTCGCCCCAGCCGCGCGCCGCCAGCGGCGCGTCCGCCGCGGCGGCGTCCGAGGCGAGCAGTGCCTCGACCTCGATCCCCGCGAGGATGAAGGGACCGACGCCTTTCAGGTCGTTGTCCACGACCGGCTCGCTCACGTAATAGTCAAAGGAGCCGTCGCGCGCGCGGCCCTTGGAATTGGTGTAGCCGAGCCCGGCGACTTCGCAGCAACGGGTGAGGCTCACGCGGCCGTCGGCATCCGTGCGGATGAATTCGCGCACGAGTCCCGCGTAGCCCTTCCGCACCGCGGGCAGGTATTTCTCGCGGGAGAGGTAGCCGCGGTTGATGCCCTTGGCCAGCGTGTAGACGGCCATGCTCGAGACGGTGGCCTCGAGGTAATTGCCCGCGCGCACACCCTGGTCCAGCACCTGCCACCACAGTCCGCTCGCAGGGTCCTGCCAGCGCACAAGACCGTCGGCGGTGCGGCGGAGGATTTCGTTGAGCGCCTCGACCTCCGGATGCGTGGGCGGAAAAAAGTCGAGCGAGTCCACCAGCGCCATCGCATACCAGCCCTCGGCCCGGCCCCAAAAATTCGGCGAATGTCCCGTCGCGGGATCGGCCCACGGCTGCGCGCGCTTCGCGTCCCACGCGTGATAGTGCAGCCCGGTCTTCGCATCGTAGGCGTGCCGGTCCATCAGCAGCAGCTGCTTCGCCGCCTCGTCGAACGCCGCCGGCTCCTCGAAGACCTGGCCATACTGCGCGAGGAAGGGCGCGGCCATGAACAGGCCGTCGAGCCACATCTGGTCCGGATAACGCAGCTTGTGCCAGTAGCCGCCGTCGCTCGTGCGCGGCTGGCGGACGAGCTGCGCGCGGAGCGTCTCGAGCGCGATGCGGTATTTCGCGTCCCGCTGTCCCTGCTCCCAGCGCGCTAGCAGCACCTTGCCCGGCGGGATGAAGTCGAGGTTGGCGTCGTCCGCCTTGTAGGTCGCGATCGATCCGTCGGCCTGGACGAAGGACGCGGCGGTCTTCGCGCCGTAGTCCGCCGCCGCGGTGTCGCCGGTGCGCGCGGCGAGTTTCAGCAGCGAAAGGGCGAAGAGCGACGTCGTATAGTCCCAGCGCGCCTTCGGCGCGCCGCCGGCAAAGAGCGTGTCGCCGCGCCGCGCCATCTCGGAAGTCGCGAGGCGTTCGGACCACGTCAGGGGCGTCGCGCCGGCAAACGCGGGCGCGGGCTCCGGCGCGGCGCGCAGCGGTCCGGAGGCGATCAATCCGAGGGCGAGGACGGCCAGTGGTCGCAGCATGAGTCAGGGAGGGTTGAGGGTGACCGTGACGGGGGAACGAAAACGCGCGGCGCACGCGGCGACGTAGGCGTCCCACGCCTCCTTTGTCGCGAACTGGCCGGACCGCGACCAGCCCGCGCCGGCGAGATAGCGCAGCGGCCGGCCGGCCGCGACCTTCGCGAGCACGAGCTGGTTGAACGCATCCTCGGCGAAGCCCTGGAACGCCCCCGTCTCCACGATGACGGCGGTGCCGAGTTCGCCGTTCGTCTTCTGGACGATCCACTGCGCGAGCGCGCCGTCGGCGGCCGTCGCCGTGAGCGCGATGGCCGCGTCCTGGCCCTTGTCGGCCGGCGTCTTGTTCAGGCCGATGCCGACGGTCACCGTCCGGTCCTTCGCGCCGGTGACGGCGAAGGTGCTCTCGATCAGGTCGAGGTTGTGCCCGGCGTCGACGGTGAAGCGCTTCACCTCGGAGACCAGCACGCGGCCGGCCGCCCATGTGTCGTAGGTGAGCTCGAAGACGGTGCGGACGGGGCCGTTGGCGAGGATTTTCCAGCTGCGGTAGTTGGCGCTCACATACAGCCGGCCGTCGTCCCAGACGCCGAGCCCGCCGCAGCCGCGCGAGGCGCCGACGTTATACAGGTCCATGCCCTCGCCCTCGTCGTGATGATAATGGTCGTGGCCCTTGTTATACCAGCGGTCGACGATCAGGTAGGGCACGCGCTTGCACCAGACGTCGAGGCCGCTCGTGACGAGGACCTCCTTGCCGCGGCCGGCGGTGTCGGGCGCGGCGAGCGCGGGACCGTAGGTGCGGTGGCCGATCCGGTCGTTTTCCCATGCGAAGTCATCGAGCCGCTCCGGCACGCAGCGGGCGAAGGTCTGCGCGGGAAACACCGGCGCGACAGCCTCGGTCCGCTCGATCGTGAACGTCGCCGCCCGCTCGCCCGCGGCGAAATCGTGCTGGAACAGCAGTTCGCCGTAGGCGAGCCCGGCGCCCTGCGGATCCTTCGCCTCGGGCGCGACGTTGGTCACCTGATACGGCAGGCTGCGGCCGGCGGCGTCCTTCACCGCGAGGTGCTGCAGCTGCGCGCCGGGCAGCGCCGCGGCGAGCCGGGCCCACGGCACCGCGATCGTCTCGGCCGGGCGCGCGAGCGCGAGCTCGTGCGTGACGGTGACGGTGACGCGATCGGCGCCGCGCAGCAGCGCGGTCAGGGCTCCGATCGTCGCGAGCAGACGAAGCGCACGGGGAATGCTCATGGGGAAAAACGGGGTGAAAGCCGGCGCGCGCGGGCCGCCGCCGGTGAGGTGCGTGAACCCATGCACGTTCTCCCGGACAGGGAAAGCCTGAAAGCCCGTTAGTCATCAATGCGACTAACACGGGCGTCGCCTCGCGGGTCCGGGCGGCCACGAATGCGGAACTGGATTTCACCCCGATTCGGTTTATACCCCTTCGCCTCCGCCCCATGACCCGCATTCTCCTCACCACGACGTCGTTTCAGGACACGCCCGGCGGCCATCACGACCTGCTCGCCGCGACCGGCTGGGAAATCGTCCGCGCCCGCGGACCGCTCAACGAGGCCGACACGCTCGCGCTCGTCGGCGACGTCGACGGCTACATCTGCGGCGACGACGCGATCACGCGCGCCGTGCTCGAGAAGGCGCGCCCGCGCCTGAAGGTCTTGAGCAAATACGGCATCGGCGTGGACAAGATCGACGTGAAGGCGTGCACCGAGTTCGGCCTCCCGCTGCTCTTCACGCCGGGCGTGAACCACACCACGGTCGCCGAGCACACGTTCCTGCTGCTGCTCTCGCTCGAGAAGAACCTGCTCTTCCACACCGACTCGACGCGCTCCGGCACCTGGAAACGCAAGACCGGCCACGAACTCCTGGAAAAGACGATCGGCATCGTCGGCCTCGGCCGCATCGGCAAGGAGGTCGCGATCCGCGCCCGCGCCTTCGGGATGCACGTGATCGCGTTCGACGTCTACTGGGACGAGAAATTCGCCGCCGCCCACGACGTGAAGCGCGCCGCCTCGCTCGACGAGATCTACGCCGCGTCCGACTACCTCTCGCTGCACACGAATCTCACGCCCGAGACGCGCGACATGATCAACACCGCCTCCATCGCGAAGATGAAGAAGGGCGTGCTGCTCCTCAACTGCGCCCGCGGCGAGATCGTGCACACGGCGGACCTCGTCGCCGCGTTGAAATCCGGCCAGGTCGGCGGCTACGGCGCCGACGTGCTCGATGTCGAGCCGCCGCCGCCCGATCACCCGCTGCTGAAGCTGCCCAACGTCGTCATCACGCCCCACATCGGCTCGCGCACGCAGGAAAGCGTCGTCCGCCAGGCCACGGCCGCGGTGACGAATCTCATCCGCGCGATGCACGGCGAGAAACCGCTCGCCCAGGTCAACCCCGAGGTGCCGGTCAAAAAAGCGGTCTGAGCGTCCGCCGCGCCGCGACAGGAGTTGTCGGCAATCAGTCATCGGCGATCAGCCGTCAGCTCTCAGCCCCGATCCATCGCTCATCCCGATTTTCACCCCCATCACACTGACCGCCGATGACTGATTGCCGATCGCTGAACGCTGACTGCTGAAAGCCGATCGCCGATCGCTAACCGCTCTTTTCTCCCATGCCTGAAACCTTCCACATCGTCCCCGAGTCGCAGCACAACGCGCTCGTCGAAGCCGCCTACCGCCACCGCGGTTTCCACGCCGACGAAGCCGCCGAAGGCGCGCGTTTCTGCGCCGAAGCCACGCGCCACGGCATCCGCACGCACAATGCGCTGAAGGCGCTGCACCTCGACCATCTCTTCGGCTCCGGCTCGCACGGCTGCGTGCCCGGCGCGCAGATCGAGGAGAAGCCCTCGCGCTTCGCCGCCGCGAAGATCTGGAACGCGAACAAGAAGCTCGGCCAGGCCACCGCCTACCGCGCGATGGCCGAGGCCATCCGGCTCGCGGACCGGTATGGCGTCGGCACCGTCTCCGTGGACAACGCCTTCCACTATCTCTGGGGCGGCGGCTACGTGATGGACGCCGCGCGCCGCGGCTACATCGCCTACACGAACTGCACCGCCGCGCTCGCCGAGGTCGTGCCGTTCAAGGGCCGGTTCCCCACGCTGGGCACGAATCCGCATTCGTGGGGCTTCCCGACCACGCCCGCCGTCGGCTTTCCGATCGTGATCGACTGGGCGACGTCCGTCGTCGCCATGGGCCGCGTGCAGCAGCTGCTCCGCGAGGGCAAGTCGCTCCCGCCCGACGCCGCCGTCGACGAGCACGGCGCGCCCACGACCGATCCGGCGAAGGCGAAATCGCTGCTGCCGTTCGGCGCGCACAAAGGCTACGGACTTTCGCTGATCAACGAGCTCGTCGGCGCCTTCATCGGCGGCTCGCTCCCCACGCTGCGCAGCCGCTGGGACCGCGAGCCGGCGGAGAAGCACACGTGCTCGTTCTTCTTCCAGGTCATCCATCCCGACGCGCTCAGCGGCGGCGCCTTCGCGCTCGGCCGCAACCAGCCGGAAAACGTGAAAGCCGTCCTCGCCGACATCCTCGGCCACGGCAACGAAGGCTGCACCCTCCCCGGCCAGCCCGAGGCCATCTTCGCGCAGCGGACGGCCGCCGCCGGCGGCCTGCTCTTCAGCCAGGCCGAGGTCGAGGCGTTCAACGCCCTCGCCGCCGAGACCGGCCAGCCGAAGTGGGAGCTCGCCGGTCTCAAAACCGTCGTCATCTGATCGACCGCTCGCAGCGATCGGCTTTCAGCCATCAGCGATCAACCCGCCGAATACCCCTAACGCCGCTCTCATCGTTTTCATATCCTCAACCCTTCCTCTCCCTTCCTGCCGAAAGCTGACGGCCGATCGCTGACAGCCGAAAGCTGACCGCTTATCGCCCAAAGCTTCCTCCCATGAGCCTCCCCCTCAAACCCGCCTCCTCCGTCGCCTTTGACCAGATCTCGCTCGGCGAGGTCATGCTCCGTCTCGATCCCGGCGAGGGCCGCATCCGCACCGCGCGCCATTTCACCGCGTGGGAAGGTGGCGGCGAATACAACACCTCCCGCGGCCTGCGAAAATGCTTCAACCTGCGCACCGCCGTCTGCACCGCCTTCGTCGACAACGAGGTCGGCCACCTCGTCGAGGACTTCATCCTGCAGGGCGGCGTCGCCACCGATTTCATCAAGTGGCGCGAGGACGACGGCATCGGCCGGACCGTCCGCAACGGGCTCAACTTCACCGAGCGCGGCTTCGGCATCCGCGGCGCCGTCGGCGTGCCCGACCGCGGCCACACCGCCGCCTCGCAGCTCAAGCCCGGCGACTTCGACTGGGACCACCTCTTCGGAAAACTCGGCGCACGCTGGTTCCACACCGGCGGCATCTTCGCCGCGCTCTCCGCCTCGACCGCCGAGCTCACGATCGAGGCTGTGAAGGCCGCGAAAAAGCACGGCGCGATCGTGTCCTACGATCTCAACTACCGCCCGTCGCTCTGGAAGACGATCGGCGGGCTGAAGAAGGCGCAGGAGGTCAACCGCGAGATCGCGAAGCACGTCGATGTCATGATCGGCAACGAGGAGGATTTCACCGCCTCGCTCGGCTTCGAGGTCAAGGGCGCCGACCACGGCCTGACCGCGATCGAGACCGACGCCTTCAAGGCGATGATCGAGACCGCGGTGAAGGAGTTCCCCAACTTCAAGGTCGCCGCCACGACGCTGCGCCGCGTGATCACCGCGACGAAGAACGACTGGAGCGCGATCCTCTGGCACGACGGCACGTTTCACGAGAGCCGGAAATTCGCCGAACTAGAGATCCTCGACCGCGTCGGCGGCGGCGACTCGTTCGCCTCCGGCCTGCAGTTCGGCTTCCTGCAGTTCAACGACGCGCAGAAGGCGGTCGACTACGGCGCGGCCCACGGCGCGCTCGCCTCGACGACGCCCGGCGACACGTCGATGGCGACGCGCAAGGAAGTCGAGAAGCAGATCGCCGGCGGCGGCGCCCGCGTGGTGCGCTGAGCCTCCGCGCCGCCTGTTCTGTCCCGCATTTCGAAGCCGGTGGCGTCCGCGCCGCCGGCTTTTTTGCCGGCTGCCGCCGGAATGCGCCGGCTCCAGGCGCAAAAAAAGCCACCGCCCGGGCGGGCGGTGGCTGACAGGGGAAATCGCCGCGCACGCGGTTCGCGGCGCGGCGAGGGATCAGAAGCTCACGCGGACGCCGACGTTATACGTGATCGGGGCGCCGAGGAAGACTTCCGCGCGCTGGGCGGAGTGCGACGCCGCACCGGAGATGCCCTCGTAGGAGCTGTTGTCCGTGGCATCCGAGACGTAGACCTTGTCGAACAGGTTGAACACGTGCGCAAACACGCTCACGTCGAACGAGCGGGCGCCGAGCGGCAGCACGTAGCTGACGTGCAGGTCGTAGATGTCGTAGCTCGGGATCTCCCACGGCTGGCCGAGATCGGTCGAATCCGTGCGATTTTCCGGGGCAAAGTCGGACCAGTAACGGTCATACCAGCGACCCTCGAACCGAACGGACAGGCCCTTGACCGGGAAGACGGTCGTCGAATACGCGATCTGCGTCTGCGGCGCGTCGCCGACCTTGATGCTGGAAAGGTAGACCGTGCTGCCGGTGGTGATGTCCTCGCCGCTGCTGATGGCGAAGGTCTGGCGCGAGGCGTTGCCGGTGTAATACCAGTTGCCGACCGAGCCGGCCGCATCGAAGCGGATCCAGCGCGCCGGCTGATAGGCGGCCTCGACCTCCACGCCCGCGTAGTCGGAATCGACGCCGCGGACGTAGGTGATCGTGTCGGCCGTCTCGTTGCCGGTCGTGATCGTGCGGTCGCGCCACTGCGTGTAGTAGTAGCTGGCCGACACGTTGAACGTCTTGTCCGGGCTCGTGAAGCGCACGCCCGCCTCGGCGGAGGTGAACTTTTCGTTCGTATGGTCGGCGACGAGGATGCCGACGGTGTCGTTGATCACGCCGTCGAAATTCGGGACCTTGGAGACCCAGCCGGCGTTGACGAAGGCCGCGAGGTTGGGCGTGAAGGCATACTGCACGCCGCCCTTGACCTGATGGCCGCTGTCGGCGCCGGGATTCAGCTCGTATTCGCTGGAGGAACCGGTCGAGGCGCGGCGGAAATGATCGGTGAACGAATACTCGACCGTGGAATAGCCGTAGACCGCGAAGGCCGTGATCGGACCTTTTTCATACTGGCCTTGCAGGAAGAGGCCGAGCCAGTCGACGGTGTTGGTGTTGTAGTAGTCGACCTTGTCGCCGAGACCGAGCTGGGTGTTGGTGCCGTCGGCCCAGAACGCGCTGGCCTGATAGCTCGTCGGGAGATAGTAGCTGCCGCCGAGGAGATCGCGGACTTCGCGGTAGTGGTCGAGCTTCGCCGTGCGCCAGTCGACGCCCGTGGTGAGCTTGACCGCATCGCTGACCTCGTAGGTCAGCTTGGAAACGACGCCGAACTGGTCCTGCTGGTTGACGCTGTTGCGCAGGATGCCGAGCGACTGGCCGGCGACCTTGGCGTTGCCCTTCACGTCGGTCGTGCCGGCGTTGCTGGCGATCGTCTTGTCCCAATCGATGTTGCTGCCGTAGAGGGCGTCGGAGTTGCTGATCCGGCCGAAGGCCGCGCTGCTGGAGCCGTTGTTCAGCGTGCCGGAGCCGCCGCCGTCGCCACCCGAATAGTAGGCGACCGTCGCGAGCTTCAGCTGCTCGGAAATCGTCGAATACCAGTTCAGGTTGATCTGCGGCTTGTTGAAGTAGTTCACGCGCTCGCTGAGGAAACCGCTTTCCTCGCGGCCATGGGTGTCGCCCCAATAATACTGACGACCCGTGTAGCTGGAGCTGACGGGCGCGTAGTTGGGATTGAACTCCGCCCCGCTGTTGACGGGACCGACCTTGATGGCCGCCGCGATGTCGGCGTCGGAGTAGCCGAGCTTACGCGCGTAACCGGAGTCATAGGCCGCGATGTTCGAGGCGAAGCTGCGCTGGCTGTGCTGCTGGGGCGCCGCGATGGCGAAGAGCTCGAGCCGGTTCGTGGCGTTCACCTTCCAGACCGAGCCGAGGTAGAAGCCGAGACCCTTGGTCCAGGTGCCGCGGGCGTATCCATCACCTTCCTTGCCCACCAGGCCGACCGTGGCCGCAAACTTGTCCTTGAGCAGGCCGGTGTTCAGCACCGCCGTGCCCTTGACGAAGCTGTCGCTGCCGCCTTCGAACTTCACCGAACCGCCCATCTTGGCGGCGGCCGGATCCGTGATGATGTTCATCGTGCCGCCGATCGAGGGCGTCGGCAGGGTCACGTTGCTGAGACCGCGCTGCATCTGGATCGTGCTGGTCACGTCACCCAGCGCGTCCCAGTTCGACCAATAGAGCCAGCCGTTTTCCAGGTCGTTGGTGGGCACGCCATTGATGAGGATGGAGACATTGCGCTGGCTGAAGCCGCGCACGTTCACGCGGGCATCGCCCGCCGCACCGCCGTCGGTCGTGGCATAGACGGAAGGCGTCGAATTCAGCACCAGCGGGATATCCCGGGAGCCGAGCTGCGCTTCGATCACGTCCTTGCCGAGTTCGCTGAACGACACCGGCGTCTCGCCGGCGATCGCCTGATCGGAGAAGCTCTTCATCTCCGACACTTCGTATTTGTCGAGGGTAACGACTTCGCTCGTCGTCGCTTCCGACTGCGCGAAGCCACTGGCTCCGGACAGAAGAAGCGCCGCGGCGAATGCAGCGACAGGTTTCTGTTTCATAGTTCTGCGTTTCATATGTTTGTGTGTTATCGCCCGATCCCGGGACTGGCGCCGACTCCGGCCGCCCGGCTCTCAGATTACCGCCATCGCAGCGGGTCTTGTGTCATAAGGTCAAGGGCAGTATCCGCGCGTAACCCAACGTTTACATCGATCCGGCCTAAACGATCGATGAATCAACCGATAAGAACTTGATGAATAACGTTATAAAAAGCATAACGAGTCATAATATTCCCATCAACACCCGAAACGTCGTCTACTTTCGCCAGGGACAGTCGCAATACACTGTAAAGTAATCATCCGCCCTCTCGGTCCGATCCATCCTGACACCGCGTTGTCATCCCCGTCTGCTACCCTGCCGCCATGCCCTCCGCTCCCTGTCCCTGGCCCCGCAATCCCGTCGATCTCGCCTACCACGACACCGAGTGGGGCGTGCCGCTGCACGACGACCGCGCACTCTTCGAACTCCTCATCCTCGAGGGCGCGCAGGCCGGGCTCAGCTGGTCGACGATCCTCGCCAAGCGCGACAACTATCGCCGCGCCTTCGACAGCTTCGACGCCGAAAAGATCGCCCGCTACGGCGCCCGCAAAGTCGCCTCGCTCCTCGCCGACGCCGGCATCGTCCGCAACCGGCTCAAGATCGCGGCGACGATCGCCAACGCGCAGGCCTTCCTCGCCGTGCGGAAGGAGTTCGGCAGCTTCGATCGCTATCTCTGGTCCTTCGTCGGCGGCCGCCCGATCGTGAACCGACGCCGCTCGACCCGGGAGGTGCCGGCCCGCACCGCCGAAAGCGACGCGCTGAGCCGCGATCTGAAGAAGCGCGGCTTCAAATTCGTCGGCACCACCATCTGCTACGCCTTCATGCAGGCCAGCGGCATGGTCAACGACCACCTCATCACCTGCCCGCGCCACGCCGCCTGCACCGCGCTTGCCGACGGCTGATATCCGCCCGCGTCCGTTCCGGCTGGCCGGTCGGCCCCGCCCGCCCGTCCGCGCCGCACACGACATCGCGTTTCCGCGAAACGGCCCAACGACCTCCGACGTCGCCACGCCGCCCGGCGTCTGCGGTCAGCGCGCGTTTCCGGCCGGCGGCCAGGGTGGCAGCGCCGGCGCCAAACGGCGCTTCTCCTCCTCGCGCCGCCGGATCCGCTCCGCCGCCGGCACCGCGTAGCCCGTATCCGCCGGCAGCACACAGCCGGGCCGGCCGGGCACGCAGTCGGTCTTGAGACGCAGGCAGGCGTCGTCGGTCGGGGCGAAATGCGGACAGGAAAAGCTCATGGCGGCGGGAGACATCCCGCAGGCTACACGTCCTGCATGCCGCGCGCCTTGATGCGGATCAAGCCCGGCTCAGAAGATCGACCGCACGAGCCCGCCTTCCGCGCGCAGCGCCGCGCCGTTGGTCGCCGCCGCCCGCGGGCTCGCGACATAGGCCACGAGCGACGCGATCTCGTCCGTCGTCGCGAAGCGTTGCAGGAGCGAACTCGGCCGGTCGGCCCGGAAAAACTCCTTCTCCACCTGCGCCGTCGACAGATTCTTGGCCTTGGCCAGATCGTCGAGGAATCGCTCCACGCCTTCGGAACGCGTCGGCCCCGCCAGGATCGAGTTCACCGTCACCGCCGTGCCGGCCGTGGTCTCGGCCAGGCCGCGCGCCAGCGCCACCTGCATCGCCTTCGTCACGCCGTAGTGCACCATCTCGGGCGGGATGTTCACCGCCGATTCGCTCGCGATGAAGATGATCCGGCCGGCGTTCCTCGCCTTCATCCGCGGCAGGTAGTGCCGCGCGAGCCGCACGCCGCTCATGAAGTTCGTCTCGATGATCGCCGCCCAGTCGGCGTCGGTGATCTCCTCGACCGGCTTCGGGGCGTAGACGCCAAGGTTGTTGACGAGGATGTCCACGTCCGGGAAACGCGCGAGCGTCGCCGCCGCCGCCCCGGCCGTCGCGAGATCCGCGACCAGCGGTTCGAAGGCGCCGCCGGGCACGGCCGCGCGCAACGCCGCGAGGGCGTCGGTCACGCGGGCCTCGGTGCGGCCGTTGACGATGACGCGGGCGCCCTCGGCCCCGAGGGTTCGGGCGATGGCGTAGCCGATGCCGGCGGTCGAGCCGGTCACGAGAGCGAGGGAATGATCGAGGTTCAGGTTCATGGGAAAAATGGAAACGTCAGCGGACCGCGGCGCGCCGCGCGTCGAGCGACCAGGCGTCGTGCCGGCGCGTCGCCAGCAGGCCGGCGAAGAAGGCGAGATAGATCAACTGGTCGCCGGCGACGCTCCAGTTCTGGATCAGGCACGTGCCGAAGATCAGCGCGGCCATCAGCAGGCAGCCGGCGGCGAGCGTCCGCCGCAACCCGAGGCCGAGCAGCAGCAGCACGCCGATCGCCGCCTCGGCCGCGACGATGCCGTAGGCGCTCGCCTCGACCAGCGCGCCCGGCAGGGGCGTGGACGCGAACTGCTCGCGCAGGTGCGCCGCGAAACCGGCGAATTTCGGGATGCGCGTGAGTCCGTGCAGCGCGAGGTTGAGGCCGAGCCCGAGGCGGGCCAGGGCGTGGGCGAGTTGGGCGTCGGTGAGTTGGTTCATGGCGAAAAAATTGCGCGGCGCGTTCAGGCGATGGACCCGCCGCCGGCGACGATGAGGACGGTTTGATCGAGCAACATGTCCTCACGCTCGCCGCCGCCGGCGGTTCCGCAAACGCGCCGGCCGGCATTAGGCGGCGTTTGACCGGTATTTTTCGCGGATCGCGGCCCGATACTCGCCCGGCGCCTGCGCCAGCTCGCGCCGGAAGAACCGCGCGAAATACGACGGATCGTCGAAGCCGAGACGATACGCGATCTCCGACACGCTCAGCTCGGAATGCAGCAGCAGCCGCCGGCCCTCGAGGAGAACGCGCTCGCGGATCAGCCCGCCCGCGGTGCGGCCCGTCCCGGCGCGGATCGCGTCGTTGAGATGCCCCGCCGTGACGCCGAGCCGACGGGCGAATCCCGCCACCGAGGTCGTCGTGCGGAAATGCGTTTCCAGTTCCAGCCGGAAACGCCGCACCAGGTCGCCGCCGCGCGGATCGCCCGGCGCCCGCCGCGCCTGCGCCCGCGCGCCGTGCACGAACGCCAGCCGCAGCCACGCGCGCAGCGCCCCGCTCCAGTCCGGTCCCTGCCGGCGATACTCGTCCTCGAGCGCCGCCGCCACGCGGTCGAGCTCCGCGGCCGTCCCGGCCCCGACCCCCGCCAGCGCCGGCGGACCGCCGCTGCCATGGACAAACGGATACGCGAGCAGCGCGCTCGGCGGCGGCTCGCGGCCGTCGAAAAACTCCGCGGTGAAACCGACCATCGTCCCGCGCAGGCCGCCGTGCTCCTCCCAGCCGTGCACCTGGCCCGGGCTGACGACGACGAACGACCGGCCCGCAAGCGGATGCTCGACGAAATCGTTGACGTGCGTGCCGCGCCCCTCGAGCCAGAACAGTTCGAAATGATGATGCCGGTGCGTGCGCAGCCGGCAGGGACGGTGGTTCACCGACGATTCGAAGCGGCCGACGAAGACGCCCCGCTCCGCCAGGCCGGGCGGGGCGTAGTCGGTCAGCGGCAGAACCGGGATGTCGCGGCGCATGGCGCGCAGGCATAACCAGCCGCGCGGCAGCCGCAAATCCGCGGCGCACGTTTCCCCGCGGCGCGGCGGCCATTTGGCTTGAGCCGCGGCGCGGCGCGTGCCGCACTTTCGCGACCCCATGACCTCCGCGACCCCGCCCCGCGAAGCGACGACGCTGCGCGAGCTTTCCCCGCAACAGTGGAAATCCGGCATCGCCGCCTGGCTCGGCTGGCTCTTCGACGGACTCGAGCTGCACCTCTACACGCTCGTGGCCACGCCGCTCGTCGTGCAGCTGCTCGGCGCCGTCAGCACCGCCGATCCCGCGGTGAAGGAGAAGAGCGCCTACATCCAGGCGTCGTTTCTCGTCGGCTGGGCGCTCGGCGGGGCGTTCTTCGGCCGCATCGGCGACCGGCTCGGCCGCAGCCGCGCGCTCGCGCTCACCGTGCTCACCTACGCGCTCTGCACCGGCCTGTGCGCGCTGTCGCAGACCTGGTGGCAGCTGATGATCTTCCGCTTCGTGGCCGCGCTCGGCATCGGCGGCGAGTGGGCCGTCGGCGCCTCGCTCCTCGCGGAGACATGGCCCAAGGCGTGGCGCCCGTGGATCGCCGCCGTGCTCCAGAGCGGCGTCAACCTCGGCATCCTCATCGCCGCCGCCTGCGTGTGGCTGCTCTCGCACTGGCTCCCGCCGCAGTCGGAGCGCTACGTCTTCCTCCTCGGCGTGCTGCCCGCGCTGCTCGTGTATTGGATCCGCCGGCACGTGCCCGAGCCCGAGGCGTGGCGGCGCGCGCAGTCCGATGCGGCGCCCAAGCCCGGCGTGCGCGACCTCTTCCGCGGCGACGTCGCCCGCACGACCTGGCGGACGATGATCGTCTGCGCGCTCAGCCTCTCGGCGTGGTGGCTGTTCATCTTCTGGCACGCGCAGCACCTGCGCCGGCTGCTGGTCGACGCCGGTGTCGCGGCCGCCGAGGTCACGGCCCGGATCTCGGCCGCGTTCTTCTTCATGATCGCGGTGTCGATCGCTGGCAACTACGCCGCCGGCTGGCTCGCCCGCCGCCACGGCAACCGCCGGGCGATCGCGTGGATGTTCTGGGCGTTCTTCGCGAGCATGGCGGGTGCGTTCATCGTGCCGCGCGGATTCGGCGAACTCGCCTGGTTCTGGGTGCCGCTCGTCGGTTTCTTCTCGGGCGTGTTCGGCCTGTTCACGATGTATCTGCCGCCGCTTTTCCCCACCCTGCTGCGCACGACCGGCGCGGGTTTCTGCTACAACATCGGCCGCCTCGCCGCCGCGGTGGCGTCGATCATCTTCGGCTGGCTCGCGCCCGTGGGCGATTTCCGCTCGGCCCTGCTGGCCACGAGCCTCCTCGCCCTCGCGGCCGCGGTCTGGGCGCACTGGCTGCCCGAGCGCGGACTCGACGAGGCCTGAGCGCGGCGGCCCGGCCGGCTTCAGAGCGTCCGCCGCAGCCACTCGACGGTCGCGTCGATCGCGCGCGTCGCATGACCCCTGGCCGGCTCGAACACGTCGAAGATGTGGTTCGCGCCGCCGATCAGCACCGCCTCGGCCGGCCGGCCCGGCGCGATGGCGAGAAACTCCTTCTCGTGCTGCGGCAGGAAATCCAGCGAGCCGCGCACGGAGAGAAACGCCCCCGGATACTTCGCCAGCGCACGGTCGAGATCGACGCCGCGGAAGCTTTCGTAAAACGCGCGCTTCGTCGTGATCGTTTTCCAGCCGGGCACGTCCTCGCTCGCCTCGCCGTCGCGCAGGGCGCGCCGCGCCGTCTCGCCCGCGAGCATGGAGGTCTCCTGATCGCCCGACGGACTCGACCAGAGCACCATCGTGCGGAACCACGCCGGATGCGCGGCGGCCGTCACGATCGCCGTCGTGGCGCCGAGGCTCCAGCCGAACACGCCGACGCGCTCCGGCTTCACGCCCGGCTGCCGCAGTGCAAACGCCTGCGCGGCCTCGGTGTCGGCGATCCGCGTGGCGAGCGTCGACTCGATGCGCGTGCGGTGCCGGTCGCCCTCGCCGCGGAAGTTGATCCGCAGGCTCGCGATGCCCTGCGCCGCGAGCGTCTCCGCCAGTCGTTTCGTGAGATCGCCCGCACCGTCCATGTCGTCCGCGAAGCCGTGCAGCAGCAGGACCACGCGGCCGTCCCAGGCGCCGTCGGGCGCCCACCACGCGCCCTTCAGGTCGTCGGTGATCGTCACCGGCCGGTCCGCCGCCGCGGCGCGCGCCGCCAGCGCGACCGCCCCGGCGGCCAGCAGGGCGCGGAGAAAGGACATTCGCAGGAGAGAAAAACGGGATCGAGTGGTGGTCATCGAAGGGAGGAGAAGTCGCAAAACGCGATCCCGGCCGCGAGCACCTTCGATGCCACGCGCGCCGCACCGACGCCGGCGTGCCTCTGCGATGGCTCCGATCGCAGCCTCCGCGTTTCCCGGCCTCCGCCCGTGCCACGGTTGCCAAGGTGAAGCATCGTCGACGCGCCGCGCTTGAACGCCGCCGCGCCGCCCGCCAGCCTCCGCGCGCGATGGCCAAGGTCTATTTCTACTACGCCGCGATGAACGCCGGCAAATCCACGCTGCTGCTCCAGTCGAGCTACAACTACCGCGAGCGCGGCCTGCGGACGCTGATCTTCACGCCCGCGCTCGACACGCGCGCCGGCCCCGGCCGCGTGGAGTCGCGCATCGGACTCGCGGCCGACGCGATCGCGTTTTCCGCCGACGACGATCTCCTCGCCACCGTGCGCTCCGCCCACGCGGCCGCCGCCCTCGCCTGCGTGCTCGTCGACGAGGCCCAGTTCCTGACCAAGGCGCAGGTGCGCCAGCTCGGCGATGTGGCCGACGACCTCGGCATCCCCGTGCTCTGCTACGGGCTGCGCACGGATTTCCAGGGCAACCTTTTCGAGGGCTCGGGCGCGCTGCTCGCCTGGGCCGACGATCTCAGCGAGATCAAGACGATCTGCCATTGCGGCCGGAAGGCGACGATGGTGCTGCGCATCGACGCCGCCGGACGGCCCGTGCGCGAAGGCGCCCAGGTCGAGATCGGCGGCAACGACCGCTACGTCTCCGTCTGCCGCCGCCATCACAAGGCCGGCGCGCCGTTCGCTTAACGGATTCCTCTCCGCGGCGGCGTCCGCGATCCGGCGCGATTCTCCACACGGCGAAAAACTTCCTCTCCCGGCTCCGCGCACCGCACCGCAATCCGGCCACAACGTCTGCTCCGCGCTTTACGCCGGCGCCCGGCGGTCTAGTTTTCCGCGATGCCTCTGCCCCGAACCTTTTTCGCTGCGTTTGCATTCACCGCCATCCTCCACACCGCTTTCGCCTCCGCCATGTCCACGCACCATCTCTTCATCGGCACCTACACCCGCGACGGCAGCAAGGGCATCTACTCGCTGCAGCTCGACGCCGACACCGGCGCGCTCACCGCGCCCGCCGTCGCCGCCGAGACGAAGAATCCGTCCTTCCTCGCGCTTTCGCCCGACCACCGGTTTCTCTACGCCGTGAGCGAGTCGGAGGAGATGGCCGCGGCGTTCGCCGTCGATCCCGGCACGAAGCGCCTCACGCCGTTGCAGACGCCGCAGCCGGCCGGCGGCAAGGCTCCATGCCACCTCGTCGTCGACCGCACCGGCCGCACGCTCGTCGTGGCCAATTATCACACCGGCGTCGTCGCCTCGCTGCCCATCCTCGCCGACGGCGCGCTCGGCCAGCCGGGCAGCATCATCCAGCACACCGGCTCGAGCGTGAATCCCGACCGCCAGGCCTCGCCGCACGTCCACTCCGTCACCCTCTCGCCCGACAACCGCTTCGTGATCGTGTGCGACCTCGGCCTCGACAAGATCTTCACCTACCGGCTCGACCCCGCCGCCGCCACGCTCGCGCCGGCCGATCCGGCCTTCGTGCGGACCGCGCCCGGCGCCGGCCCGCGCCATACGGCGTTCTCGACCGACGGCCGGCACCTGTTCGCCATCGCCGAGATGGGCAACACGCTCACGTGCTACGCCTACGACGCCGCGACCGGCGCGCTCGCCCCGCGCGACACGCAAAGCACGCTGCCCGCGGATTTCAAAGGTGAAAACACCACCGCCGAGGTGCGCGTGCATCCCAACGGCCGCTTCGTCTACGGCTCCAACCGCGGCCACGACAGCATCGCCGCCTACGCCTTCGACGCGGCCGCGGAAAAACTGGTCCCGCTCGGGATCACGCCCGTCGGCGGCCGGGGCCCGCGCAACTTCGCCCTCTCGCCCGACGGCCGCTGGCTCGTCGCCGCGAACCAGAATTCGGACTCGCTCACGGTCTTCCGCGTCGATCCCGACACCGGCCGGCTCACGCCCACCGCCGCGACGGCGACGATCTCCACGCCGGTCTGCGTGCTCTTCGCGGATTGACGGCGCGGATACGCCGCGCGCTCCCGCCGCGTCGTTGTTTTCCCCGCGATCCGGGGATGGCGCGGCCTCGCCCGGGATGGAGGATTCCGCTCCGAAAGCCCGGCGGCGCGCGCTCAGCTCGGTGCGCCGGCGCCTTCCGGCGCCAGCACGGAATCGACGACCGCGTAGAGCTGGTCGATCGTGAACGGCTTGTCCAGCAGCGCATGCGCGCCGAGTCCCTTGGCGATCTTCAGATACTGGTCCTGCGGGATGTGCCCGCCGCCGGACATCGCGATGATCTTCACCGCGGGAAACTTTCGCCGCAGCTCGGCGATCACCTGGATGCCGTCCTTGTCCGGCATGAGCAGATCCGTCAGCACGAGGTCGAACGCCTGGCTCGAAACCACCCGGCCCGCCTCCACGCCGTCGCCGGCCGTCGCGATCGTGTGGCCCCGCTTCTGCAAAGCCCGGCTGACCAGCGCGAGGATGCTCGGCTCGTCATCCACCACGAGGATCGACCATGCTTTCATGCCGCGAGCGTAGGAGGCACCCGCGACCGCGCAAGCCCGCAGGCACGGGAACTTGCGGCAAATCGTCCTTCGCCCGCGACCGCCGTCCGCAGTTTGACGTCGTCCGTCGGATAAGCTTCCCTGCGCCTCTCCTCCGCATGGCCGTCTTCCCCACCGACAAACCGAGCAACCTCCAACGCGCCTTCCTCATCGGCGTGCAGACCGCCGACATGGCCCCCGGCGAGGCCGCCGAGCTCCTCGGCGAACTGAAGGAACTGGTGGAGAATCTCCGGCTCGCGGTCGTCGGCTCCACGCTCGTCAACCTCCGCGCGCCGACGCCCGCGCTGCTCCTCGGCACCGGCAAGGCCCAGGAACTCGCCGACACCGCCAAGGCCGCCGGCGCCGACGTGATCGTCTTCGACGAACAGCTCTCGCCCGCCCAGCAGCGCAACTGGGAGGAACTCGCCGGCGTCGCCGTCATCGACCGCGAGGAGGTCATCCTCGAGGTCTTCGCCGACCGCGCGCACACCCGCGAGGCCGTGCTCCAGGTCGCGCTCGCGCGCATGGAATACTCCCTGCCCCGCCTCACCCGCGCGTGGACCCACCTTTCCCGCCAGCGCGGCAAGGGCGGCCTCGGCGGCGAGGGCGAGACGCAGCTCGAGCAGGACCGCCGCCTCGTGCGCGACCGCATCGCGCACCTGAAGGCCGAACTCGTCGAGGTCGTGCAGCAGCGCGGCGTCCAGCGCCGCCGCCGGCTCCGCGTGCCGGTCCCCACCGCCTCCATCGTCGGCTACACCAACGCCGGCAAATCCTCCCTGCTCAACACGCTCACCGGCGCGCATGTCCTCGCCGAGGACAAGCTCTTCGCCACGCTCGACCCGACCACGCGCCAGCTCCAGCTCCGCGGCAACCACAAGCTGCTCGTCACCGACACCGTCGGCTTCATCCGCCGGCTCCCGCACGGACTGGTCGAGGCGTTCAAGGCCACGCTCGAGGAGGTCGTCGTCGCCGATTTCCTGATTCACGTCCTCGACGTCAGCAACCCGAACGTCGAGCAGCACCACGCCACCACGCTGTCCGTGCTCGGCGAGCTCGGCGCCGCGGACAAGACGATCCTCACCGTCTTCAACAAGATCGACGTCGCGACCGAGGCGCAGCTCCGCGCCGCGCGCCACCTCGCGCCCGGCGCGCTTTTCGTCAGCGCCCACACCCGGGCCGGGCTCGACGAACTCGAGGCGCGTTGCGTGGAATTGATCGCCGACGCCTTCGCGCCGAGCGAGCTGCTCGTGCCGCACGACCGTTTCGACGTGATCGCCCGCCTGCACGAATTCGGCGAGGTGCAGGAGGAGGAGCACGTCGACGGCGCGGTGCGGATCAAGGGTCGTTTCCCGCCGGCACAGGCCGGCTTCTTCGCGCCCTTCATCGTCGGCGCCCCGCCGGCCAGACCGTGAGCATCGACGATCGCCGGCACAGGCGTTCTCTTCCCGACCGCGGCCGTCCGGACCTTTTCCCTGATCGGATGCGTGTGCCGGTCCGACTGCCGCCGATCACCGGCTGAAGCGGAGCGTCGCCCCAACGCAGCGGGCGGACGCGCGACATATTTTCCGGTCGCGCGAGGATCGCTTGCGGCGGTGCGCGCCGCGCGGCTGTCCGTTTTCCGCCCGGGTGCCCCCTCGCACATTCTTCGGCGGAGGAGTGCGCGTCCCGTCGTGCGCCGCAAACCGGCCGTCGCGACCGCCCGACTCGGTCGCCCGGCATCCCGACAAGAAGCACAACCACCGCCACCCGCATTTTCCGGCACCCGGCTGCAGGCACACGCCAGCCTGGTTCGGTCGGTTCCCGCGACGGTCATCACCGTGTCTGACCGCGCCGCCGATGAAGCCGTCGCTCGACGCCGACATTTCCGGATAACGTCACCCTGCCTGGGCCGGACCGTCCGAGAGCGGCTGTAACCGGCCTGCGAACCGTGCCGTCTCACCGGCAAGTCAATCGACCGATTAAATCGATCGATTGATTACTTCTCCATGACCACTCTCCGATCTGTCGACACCCGTCAGCGCATCCTTGCGGCTGCAACTGAGATCTTTGGAAACAAAGGCTTTGCCAATGCATCAACCCGGGAGATCGCCCGGCAATCGCACGCCAACATCGCGTCGTTGAACTACCATTTCGGAGACAAGGCCGGGCTCTACCGGGCCGTGTTTGCCGACCATTTCGACCGGATGCAGGCCAACGCCGGCAGCAGCGAGATGGACTTCGCAACCGCCTCCTTCGCGACGATCTATCACGAGTTCAACCGGCAGTTCCTCTCGAGTGCCACGGGCCCGTTCCCGCGTTTGCTGGCCCGCGAGCAGCTGGAGCCGTCGGGGCTGCTGGGGAATGAATGGCTTTCCGACATTCTCCACCGGCACCGGATTCTGAACAACGCCATCTGCCGCGAACTCGATCTGTCCGCTGCGGATGACGACGTCGAGCGACTGGGTTTCATGCTGATCGGCATGGCGGTGGTCTTCGACCACGCCCGCCCGATGATCAACCTGGTCGCTCCCGGATTGAACACCGCGGAGGGCTGGATCGAGACCACCCTGGAGCGGCTCGACACCTATGCCCGCGCGGTGATCGACGCCGAACGCATCCGGCGCCGGAGCCTTCCCGCCTGAAACGCATGCCCGCCGCCGCTCTTTCCTTCATGAAAATGTTCGTCTCTGCCGCCCTGGCCGTGGGTCTCTGCTCCTGTGCGGTCGGTCCCGATTATCAGCCGCCGGCCGCCGCCGCTCTGGGCACACCCGCCGTCTGGCATGCGACGCTCCCGCACGGGGGCGATGTCGCCGCCCTCACGCAATGGTGGACGCGTTTCGACGATCCGGCCCTCACTCGCCTCGTCGAGGCCGCCGAGCGCAACAGTCCCAGCATCGCGCTCGCCGTGGGCCGGGTGCGCGAGGCGCGCGCCTCGGTCCGGTCCAGCCGCGCCTCGTTGCTGCCGTCCGTGACCGGTTCGGGGTCCGTGACGCGGGGCAAGAATCTCAGTTCCGCCCCGACCGCCGGCACGGAGGTTTCCACCGTCGAGTCCGGCTCGGCCGACGCCGCGTGGGAACTCGACCTGTTCGGCGGCAATCGCCGCAGCCTGGAGAGCAGCCGGGCGCGGCTCACCTCGGCGGAGGCGGACTGGCACGACGCCCGCGTGACGCTCGCCGCGGAAGTCGCCGATGCCTACACGACCGCACGTCAGTCCCAGCTCCTCATCGCGCTGTATGAACAGGAACACGCCTCGCGGCAGGCGACGGAGCGCCTCACCGCGTTGAAAATCCGCGAAGGCCTCTCGGCCAGCGCCGACGCCCTGTCCACCGAAGCCTCCACCGCCTCGAGCGCGAGCACCTGGGAAAACCAGCGCGGCCTCCACGCACAAACGGTCAACAAACTGGTGATGCTGACTGGCCTGCCCTACGCGGATGTGGAAACCGCGCTCGGCGCCCCCGCCTCCATCCCGCAGATCAAGACCTCCACCCATCTCGGCCTGCCCGCCAGCGTCGTTTCCCAGCGGCCGGATGTCCGCTCGGCCGAGCGGCTGCTTGCCGCCGCCAGCGCCGACATCGGCGTCGCCATCGCCGACCGCCTGCCATCGCTCACGCTCGCCGGATCGATCGGGCTCAACACCGTCCGCTCCGGCGGCACGACCGGCAAGACCCGCACCTGGTCCTTCGGCCCGTCGTTGAACGTTCCGCTCTTCACCGGCGGCGCCGCCTCCGCGAAGGTCGAAACCGCGCGCGCCGGCTACGACCAGGCGCTCGCCACCTACCGGAATTCCGTCCTCACGGCAGTGCAGGAGATCGAGGACGCGCTGGTGCGGATCGACACCGTCGCCCGCCGCACCGTCCAGGCCGAGAAAGCCGCGAGCAACTATCAGGCGTATTTCGCCGCCATCGAAGAAAGCTACCGCGCCGGCAAATCCTCCCTGCTTCAATTGGAGGACGCCCGCCGCCAGAGCCTCACCAGCCAGGAAACGCTCCTGTCCGTGCAGCTCGAACAAGCCCAGTCGTGGATCGCGCTCTACAAGGCTGCCGGCGGCGGCTGGAGCGCAGCTCCCGCCTACGCGGCCGCACCCTGAACTTTCCTTTCGACCTCCCCCATTCGCTCTCATGAAACATTCCCGATTCATCGCCCTGCCGGTCGCCGGCGCGGCCCTTTGCGCCTTGCTTCTGGCGGGCTGCCACCGGACCCAGGCTCCCGTCGAGGGCAAGGCCGCACTCACGGTCTCGCTCGTCTCGGCCCGCTCCACGCCCTGGGCCGAACGGCTCACCGCCAGCGGCAGCGTCGCCGCCTGGCAGGAATCCATCGTCGGCGCCGAGATCGGCGGGCTGAAACTGGAGGAGGTCCTCGTCAACGTCGGCGACTCCGTCCGCCAGGGACAGCTGCTCGCCCGTTTCAGCGAGGACACGACCCGCGCCGACCTCGCCCAGACCGAGGCGGCGGTCGCCGAGGCCGAAGCCAATCTCGCGGTCGCCCGCGACCAGGCCGCCCGTGCGCGGCGGCTCGATGGCACCGGGACCGTGAGCCACGAGGATCTGCTCCAATACGAGGCCAATGAGAAAACCACCGCGGCCAAGCTCGCCTCGGCCCAGGCCCAGCTCGCGGCCCAGCGCCTGAGACTGCGCTACACCCAGGTGCTCGCGCCCGACGACGGACTGATCTCGTCGCGCACCGCCACCGTCGGCGCCGTCCTCTCCAGTGGCGCGGAACTCTTCCGGCTGATCCGCCAGAGCCGGCTCGAGTGGCGCGCGGAGGTCCCCGCCGACCAGCTGCCGCGCCTCGCCGCCGGCCAGCCGGTCTCGCTGCGCCCCGCCGGCCAGCCGGCCGTGACCGGCCGCGTGCGGCAGGTCTCGCCGGTCGTCGACGCCGGCACGCTGACCGGCACGATCTACGTCGACCTGCCCGCATCCGGTCCCCTGCGGGCCGGCATGTTTGTCGCCGGCGAAATCCAGTTCTCCGATACACCGGCGCTGCACGTGCCCGAATCCACCCTCGTTTACCGCGACGGCTACCAGTATGTGATGCAGGTCGATGCCGGCCGCCGTGTGCACCAGCTCAAGGTCACCACGGGACGCCGGCAGGGTGACGAGGTCGAAATCACCGCGGGGCTCTCCGCCGGGATCGAACTCGTCGCCTCCGGCGGCAGTTTCCTCAACGAGGGTGACACGGTGCGCGTCGCGGCCACGCCGCCCGCCGCCGCGGAGACCGCGGCCGGAGGGAACCGGTCATGAATTTCTCCGCCTGGGCCATCCGCAAGCCCATCCCCTCGATCCTGCTTTTCGCCCTGCTGACATTCGCCGGCCTGATCGGCTTCCGTTATCTGCCGATCCAGAACATGCCCGACCTCGACCTGCCCACGGTCAAGGTCACCGCCACCCTCGCGGGCGCCACGCCGTCGACGCTCGAGACCGAGGTCACACGCAAGATCGAGGACAGCGTCGCCACCATCGGCTCCGTCAAGCACATCACGTCCACCATCAACGACGGCACGTCGGTCACGAGCATCGAATTCGCCCTCGAGAAGAACGTCCAGGAGGCCGTCAACGACGTGAAGAACGCCGTCGACAGCATCGCCGCCAAGCTCCCGACGGAGATGGAAAGCCCCGTCGTCTCGCGGATGACCACCACCGGCGGCGCCATCCTCACCTACGCCGTCGAGTCCTCGGTCATGGACGAGGCCGAGTTGTCCTGGTTCGTGGACAACGATGTCGGCAAGAACCTGCTGTCGCTCGACGGCGTCGGCGATGTCACCCGCCTCGGCGGCATCGACCGCGAAGTCCGCGTCGAGCTCGATCCCACGAAGCTGCGGGCGCTCGACGTCACGGCGGCGGAAATCTCCTCCCAACTGCGGAAGGTGCAGCAGGAATCGCCGGGCGGCCGCACCAACCTCGGCGGCCTGGAACAATCCGTCCGCACCATCGGCACGGTGGCCCGCGCCTCCGACCTCGCCGCGCTGCAGATCCCGCTCAGCGACGGCCGCCGCATCCGGCTCGACGCCGTCGCCACCGTCCTCGACACCGCCGCCGAGCGCCGCCAGATGGCGCTCGTGGACGGCAAGGCCGCGGTGACCTTCCAGGTGAAGCGCGCCCGCGGCGCCAGCGAGGTGGCGGTCGCCACGCGCGTCCGCGCCCAGGTCGAGGCGATGAAGACGACCTATCCCAACGTCACGCTCCGCGAGATCAACAACTCCATCAAGCCCGTCCGGAGCAACTACGACGCCGCGATGCACTCGCTCTACGAGGGCGCGATCCTCGCGGTGATCGTCGTCTGGTTCTTCCTCCGCGACTGGCGCGCCACGTTCATCTCCGCCGTCGCGCTGCCGCTGTCCATCATCCCCACGTTCGCCGCGATGTCGCTGCTGGATTTCCAGCTCAACACCGTCACCCTGCTCGCGCTCACGCTGGTCGTCGGCGTGCTCGTCGACGACGCGATCGTCGAGGTCGAGAACATCGTGCGGCACCTGCGCAACGGCAAAACCGCACGGGAGGCGGCGCTCGAAGCCGCCAACGAGATCGGCCTCGCCGTCATCGCCACGTCGCTGACGCTCGTCGCCGTCTTCCTGCCGACCGCGTTCATGAGCGGCATCCCCGGCAAGTTCTTCAAGCAGTTCGGCTGGACCGCCGCCATCGCCGTTCTTTTTTCCCTGCTCGTCGCCCGGCTCCTCACGCCGATGATGGCTGCCTACCTGATGAAGCCGCAGCCCGCGCATGAAGCGGACGGCCGGATCATGCGCACCTACCTGCGCATGGTGCGCGGGTGCATCAACCACCCGGGCAAAACCCTGGCGGCGGCCGCGATCTTCTTCGTCGCCTCGATCTCCATGCTCAGCCTGCTCTCCACCACGTTTCTCGGCGCGGAGGATCAGGACCAGACGTCCGTCACGGTGGAGGCGCCGCCGGGCAGCACGATCCAGCAGACCGCCGCGCTCGCCGAATCCGCACGCCGCATCATCGCCGAAAACGCCGAGGTCAAAAACGTCTATACCACCATCGGCACCGGCAGCTCCGGCGGCATGGGCAGCTCGAGCGCGGCCGAGGTCCGCAAGGCCACGCTCGCCATCGCGCTCACGCCCGCCGAGGACCGCTCGCGCTCGCAGCAGGCCCTCGAAGTCGCCCTGCGCCGGCGGCTGAACGAGATCCCGGGCGCCCGCTTCGCCGTCACCGGTTCCGGCATGGGCCAGAAGGTGGAGCTCGTGCTGGCGGGCGACGATCAAACTTCGCTGCTGGCCACCGCCCAGCGCGTGATGACCGAGCTGCGCACGCTGCCCAACCTGGGCAACGTCACGTCGTCGGCCAGCCTCATGCGGCCCGAGGTGATCGTCCGGCCCGACTTCGCCCGCGCCGCCGAGCTCGGCGTCAGCGCCTCCGCCATTGGCGAAGCCGTCCGCGTCGCCACGACCAGCGACTACGACCAGAATCTGCCGCGGCTGAACCTTCCCAGCCGCCAGCTCTACATCCGCACCCAGTTTCCGCCCGGACAGCGGGGAAATCTGGATACGATCCGCGATCTCCGCGTCGCGGGCAAGAACGGCAGCGTCCCGCTCGGCAGCGTCGCCACCATCGCGATCGAGGGAGGTCCCGCCCAGATCGACCGCTACGACCGCAGCCGCAATGTCACGATCGAGATCGAACTCCAGAACCGCCCGGTCGGCGATGTGCTGAAGCAGGTCGGCACGCTGCCTTCACTCAAGCAGCTGCCGGCCGACGTGCATCGCATCGCCTCCGGCGACGCCGAGCGGCTCACCGAGCTCTTCGGCAGCTTCGGCCTCGCGATGGCGGCCGGCGTGCTCTGCGTCTTCGCCGTGCTCGTCCTGCTGTTCCACGACTTCCTGCAGCCGGTCACGATCCTGGCCGCCCTGCCCCTGTCGCTGGGCGGCGCGTTCGGCGCGCTCGCGCTCTTCGGCTTCAGCCTCTCCCTCGCCTCGCTGATCGGCCTCGTCATGCTCATGGGCATCGTCACCAAGAACTCCATTCTGCTCGTCGAATACGCGATCATGTCCCGCCGCGAGCACGGCCTCGGCCGCACCGAGGCGATCATCGACGCCTGCCACAAGCGCGCCCGGCCGATCATCATGACGACGATCGCCATGGTCGCCGGCATGGTGCCGATGGCGTTCGGCCTGGAAGGTTCCTCGAGCTTCCGGGCGCCGATGGCGGTCGCGGTCATCGGCGGATTGCTGACCTCGACCGGACTCAGCCTGCTCGTCGTGCCCGTGCTGTTCGAGGTCGTCGATGAATTCAAGCTCCGGCTGAAACGCCGTTTCGGCTTCGCGGACAGCCCCGCCTCCCCCGCGAGCCCGGACCGCACGCCCTCTTCCGCCTGACCCGAGGAATCCTCGCCGGCGCCGCGTCCTGCGTCTCGCAACGCCCGCGGCGCCGCGCTTCGTGGCGGACCAGGACCCACGCGGAAACGGCGCCCGGCCGGCATCCACGGGATATTCCACGCCGACCGGATCCGAGGGGAAAAACGGCGCTCCACCGCTCTTTTCTCCCGCCGCGATCCGGTTTTCGTTTCGTCGCCCGAACCTCCGGCTTCCCGCACTGGCTGCCCGTGATGGGCGGCATCACGACTTCCTGGGAACGAATCAGGATATTTTCGGTGCGGGTTCCCTCGGCAGCAGACCGGAACTGTCAAAGCGCTGGAGCGAATGGGTCAGGAGCCGGCCAATCCTGGCCCTGCTGATTCGCTCCTTTCGCTCCAGAAACCATCACCCTCGCGACGCGTCGGCTTCCCCTGAGCACCGGTCGGCCCCGCATGGTCGCACGCCGTATCGCGTCGCCGAAACGATGCGGGAAGTTCTGCGCCGCAGCCCGGTTAAGCGGAGGCGAGGTTGCGCACCTGCTCGGGTGTCTGGCCGCCTGTCCATTCGCTGAAGGCCCGGAAAAATGAGCTCGGATGCTCGTAGCCGATCAAAAACGAGATCTCGGCTCCGGACATCTTGGTCGTCTTGAGATAGTAGCGGGCGAGTTCCTCACGGATCTGATCGAGCAGTTCCTGATAACTTTGTTTCTCCTCGCCGAGACGGCGCTGGAGCGTGCGTGCGCTCATGCCGAGTTTCTTCGCCACCACCGGCATGGAGCTTTCCCCCGCCGGCAGCAGTTCGAGCAGCGCGGCGCGCACCCGTTGCGCCGTGGTGGCCTCGCCGGTGAGATAGCTCAGGTTCCGTCGCAGTTCGGGCTCGAAGAACTGCCACATCTTCTCGTTCGCGGTCAGGAAGGGGCGCGCGGCATCCTCGGCCGAAAAAAGGAGCGCCACCGATTTCGCCCGCTGCACCAAACGACCGAAATAATGGCTGTAGTCGGCGTCGGGTTGCGGCGGCACCGGCGACATGATCTTCAGGGGAATCACGTTGGCCCGCGTGGCCAGCCGGGCGAGCTGGACGTAGAAGATGAGTTCGGCCGTTGCGAGACTGACCGGAGGGGCCGAGGTCGCATGCGTAAACCCGATCTCGATCCGGGTGCCCTCGGCGCCGGACTTCACCTGCAAAGACATGGGGCCGATCAGCCGCTTGTATTGGGCGATGCGGGTCACGGCCGTGGCTAGGTTGCGACTGCAAAGAGCGGCAAACAGCAGCGGATCGAACATCTCCACGGAAACGGTCTGGCCGATGCGCAGACCGAGCAGCGGATCGGCCGCCTCCTCCTCCAGTCCGCGCCACAACGCGAAGTATTCGTCGGTGGTAATCGCAGCCTCCTCCCGCGCGAAGAGATCCGGCGGGAGTCCGGCGCGCTGCAACACCCGGGTCGTATTGATACCCAGGTCGCGCAGCAGCATGCGCCAGCCCGTGTGCACTGGGAATAGATCGGCCTTTCGCATGGGCAGTTGGTTGATGTGAAATTCTGGAGCGGAGAGATCGAGTCGAAGGCAGGATACGGGTCGGTTTGCATTCAGTCGCTTCTTTTCCGGCGCCAAGCCGGCCCAGTTCTGCCACAAGCGGGATCACTTGACCATCGACATAACCATACGGTCGTAGACCCGGTCGCCGAACCATTTCCGGATGAAGATGGTCATCTTTGCATATTGGCCGGCGACGTAGCGGGTCTTCGGTTTGCGTGCCTCCGCGGCCTTGAGCACTTCGTTCGCGATGACTTCGGGCGGCGATCCGGCACCATCGCGCACGAACTTGTCAGTCGAGTCGGCCACCGCCTGCGTGAACTTCGTGTATGCTGTTCGCGGCAGGTGCTTCCTCAGATTCTTGGACAAAACACTGCCGAATTCCGTGCGAATGGCACCGGGCTCAATGACCACGACTTGGATGCCTTTGTCCGCCAGTTCCAAGCGCAGGCAGTCGGACCAGCCTTCGAGCGCGTGCTTGGTGGCGTGATACCAGGCACCGAGCGGCGTGTAGATCTTTCCGCCCATGGAAGTGATGTTGATGATCTTGCCCGCGCCCTTCGTGCGCATGCCGGGGAGCAACAGCTGGGTCAGCCGGGCCAGGCCGAAGAGGTTCACTTCGAATTGATAGCGGGCGTCCGCCATCGCCACGTCCTCGACCGCGCCATAAAGGCCGAAGCCGGCGTTGTTCACGAGCACGTCGACGACGCCGAACTTGGCTTCGATTTCCGCTATGGCGGTAACGATGCTTTCCTCCTTGGAAATATCGAGTGAGACAATGGTGGCGCCGAGCTTCTTGAGGTCGGCCATCTGTTCGGTGCGGCGCGCGGCCGCGATGACCTTATAGCCATTTTCGAGCAGGCGAGTGGCGATGACTTTGCCCATGCCGGACGAGGCACCGGTGACGAGAGCGATTGAATTGGAGCGAGTGGCTGAGTTCATAATGGGTGAGTTGATGTGCTCAGATTATCACTCGGCAGCGGGGCGCGAAATCGCATCGGACGCCAAAGTGATAACGAAACGCGCCAAGCGGGTGGCATTCGCGGACTCGCGGCTCACGAAAAGCCCCTGTCGAAGTGCACGGCTAGCCATTCGGGTTCTGGGTCAGCGCCTCGGAAATCCGGGCCCGATAGGCGTCGGCGCGTTCCTTGGAAAAACCATCGACGAGGAAGCCGTAGAGGCCAAAGACCACGAGGGCGATGCCGATGGCCCGCGCCTGCGGATTGAGCGTCAGCCAGAACAACGCCGCGGCGATCGCGAAGCAGAGCGGCGCCACGATATTGGTGACGCGATACATGGCGTCGAAGGTTCCGACGCGCTTCAGCTCCGACCGAGCGAAGCCAGCAGGGTCGGCGCGAAAGGCTGTCTCGTAGGCCGGAATGCGACGCTGATTGTTGATCAGCCCTGAGAGGCCAAGAACGGCATAAAGCAGCCCGACGATTACGAGCGGCGTCACCATGGCCTTGGACAACGGTGTCGTGCCGAACCGTCCGAAGGCCACGCCGCAGCCCGCTACCATGACGCCGGTGACGGCGATGACCGTCATCTCGAGGATTTCGCCCCTTATCCAAGTGAGGGTGTGTCGGATCAAGTCCATGGCCGGTCGGCGGTTTTTCACCTGATACTTCACCGTGGCGTCGAAGTCCTTCAGTTTGCCGCCGCGCTCCAACTTGGCGATGGTGCGGCCCCGGAACTCGATCGGAGACTGGTCGCTGTCGGACAGGACATAGAACATCGGGTCTGCCAGCATGCGAATAATGGCGCTGGAGGATTCGAGTTTGAATTCGGACCGGCTCTGGCCGGCCTCAATCCAGGTGCGGGTCCGGGAGAGCGAGAAACCGAAACTGTCCCGCATGATGGGCACAGGTATCCGGAACTTAACGACCGTGCCGGCGGCCAGCTCCGCCCAGTGTGGGAAGGATGGCGAAGGAGCGGAGGGGCTAATGTGCACGAACTGGTCGCTTTCCTGAACGAGCTGGCCCAACTCGGCTCGAACGGCACACCCGCTGCCTGATCGCGTTGGCCCGAATGTGTCAGGGCCAGCCCGAGTGCGCTAAGTTAAGCACGCTCACTTGAGGTTGCGGGAGGGCGAGACGCGCATCTGGCGACGTGGCTTGGTGAGGAGTTGATAGACTTTGGGGCGGCGTTTGACCGCGCGGGGTTCCGTGCGATGAGGTCGAAGGAGGACGAGGTCGGCGGGTGATTAATAGACCTTGTCGAAGGACGTGCCGTTGAACCGGAAGACACTGCCGTCGCCCAGGCCGAACCAGAGCCCGTCTCGTCGGTCGCGATAGATGGTCCACACCATGGAGTTGGTCAGTCCGTCGCGTTGGGTGAATTGAGTCAGCCGCTCACCGTCGTAGCGCCACACACCGCTGTCGCGGGTGCCGAACCACAGGTGGCCGGCCGCGTCTTCGGCGATGGAGAACACCCGATTCAAGGATTCCGACGCGCCCTTGGACTTGAGATCGAGG
>Ga0222421_100204_pt1 | contig 38207 bp, 34 predicted proteins | sample 3A1ome_2_FD_182473 | JGI IMG/M metagenome (GOLD analysis project Ga0222421, IMG submission 182473) | Enriched microbial communities from leaf-cutter ant dump, University of Wisconsin, Madison, United States - 3A150A (version 2) | ecosystem: Environmental > Terrestrial > Nest > Insects nest > Nest... | reverse complement strand
CGCGGAAAACCCGCGCACAACCCTCATTTTCGCCTTTCATTTCTGGGGGTTAACCCCCAGAAATCACGTGAGATGGTCCAGCAGCTTCACCGAATGATCGGTCGCTTCGTCCCGGGAAGTGACGGGGCGAAGCTGTTGCCAGCAATCGACATGGATTTCCCCCGACTGAAACCGTCCGCTTTCCCCCTGACCGAGCCGGCCGAAATCGCCGGTGGTTTTCACCGATGTGCGGCATAGCCGGTTACATTGACGGTTCCGTCGGGGCCGACGCGCGGCAGGAAGCCGTCGGCCGCATGTGCGACGCGATGCTGCATCGCGGACCGGACGATGCGGGTGTCGAATCCGACGGCGCGGCGACGATCGGCATGCGCCGGCTGGCGATCTTCGATCCGGCCAACGGCCACCAGCCGATGTCGGCGGCCAACGGCCGGTTCCGCATCGTCTTCAACGGCGCGATCTACAATTTCCGCGAACTCCGCGCCGAGCTGTCGCGCGCCGGCCTCACGTTTCGGACCGAATGCGACACCGAGGTGCTGCTCGCGGCCTATCTGCGCTGGGGCGAGCGCTGCCTGCCGCGGCTGCGCGGCATGTTCGCCTTCGCGGTGTGGGATGCGCACGAGCAGTCGCTCTTCCTCGCGCGCGATCCGTTCGGGATCAAGCCGCTCTATTACCGGCAGGACGGCGGCCGGCTGCTCTTCGCGTCGGAGATCAATGCGCTGATCGCCGCGCGCGCCTTCGCGCCGGAGATCGATCCGGCGTCGGTCGGCGATTATCTGGGCTGGTTCGCGGTGCCCGCGCCGCGGACGATCTATCGCGGCATCGTGAGCCTGCGGCCCGGCGAATGCGCGCGGTTTCATCGCGGCCAGCTGTCGCTCCAGCCGGGTTGGAGTTTCCGCTCGATCCCGACCGACCTCCCGGTGTGCGCCACGCGGGACGAATTCATCGCGGAGCTCCGCCACCGGCTCGACGACACGATCCGCGCGCATGTCGTCGCGGACGTGCCGGTGGGCGCCTTCCTCTCCGGCGGGCTCGATTCCGCCGTCGTGGTCGGCCTGATGACGCGCGCCACCGGCGCGCGGTTGAAAACGTTTTCCATCGGCTTCGACGAGGCCGGCTATTCGGAAGTCGAGGCCGCGGAGGCGACGGCGCGGCACTTCGGCACCGAGCATCGGACGCGCGTGCTCACCGGCGCCGAGGTGGCGCGCGATCTCGGCACGCTGCTCGCGAGCCTCGACCAGCCGACCGGCGACGGCCTGAACACCTACTACGCGAGCCAGACCGCGCGCGCCGGCGGCGTGACCGTGGCGCTTTCCGGACTCGGCGGCGACGAGCTGCTCGGCGGCTACCCGTCGTTCCGCACCCTGCCGCGGCTGGCGGGCTGGCTGCCGCTCTGGCGGATGCTGCCGCCGCCGCTCCGGCGCCACGTCCTCGGCCGGCTGCGCCGCCGCGACACGCGCTGGCGCAAGCTCGCCGACCTGCTCGAGCACGCGCACGACATCCACGACCTCGGCGCGCTGCACCGGCTCGTGTTCTCCGATCCGACGCGCCGCTCGCTGCTGGGCGGCGACGCCCGGCGCAGCCTCGGCGACTCGGCGCCGTTTCATCCCGAACTGATGACGCTCTCCGCCGATCTCGCCCAGGCCGGCGCCTTCGAAATCGTGAGCGCGTGGGAACTGCGCACCTACATGGCCGACGTGCTGCTGCGCGACAGCGACGTGATGAGCATGCGGCATTCGCTCGAGCTGCGCGTGCCCTTCGTGGACCGCCCGTTGATCGAGTGGCTCTGGCGGCAGCCCTCGCGGTTCAAGGACGACCGGCGCCAGCCGAAGTCCACGCTCTTCGAGGCCGTGCGCGAGATCCTGCCGCCCGCGCTCGCCCACCGGAAGAAGCAGGGTTTCAGCCTGCCCTTCGCGGTATGGATGCGCCACGAGCTGCGCCCGTTTCTCGAGGAATCGTTCAGCGACGCGAGCGTCGAACGCAGCGGGCTGTTTGCCCGCGACGCCGTCCAGCGTTTCTGGCGGAGTTTCCTCGATCGCAATGACACCCGCCAGTGGTCGCGCGTCTGGAGTCTCGCGATCCTGATCCATTTTGCCAACCGTCGTCCCGCCGTGTCCGCTTCAACACCGCCGCCCATCCTCACGCCGATCTCCCCCCCGCCCGAACCGGCCGTCGCGCCACCGCCGGCCCTTCCCGGCTCCACGCCGGGCGCAGGCCACCGGACGCTCCTGCTGGCGCCCGAGATCTTCACGTCCGAGGGCGGCATCCCCCGCATCCTGCAGCTCTACCTCAAGGCGCTGTGCGATCTCGCCGGCCCGGCCGACCGGGTGCGGCTCGTCGCGCTCAACGACGCCATGATGGACTCGCGCGATCTCCGGCGCTCGACCAACGACCGGCTCGACGACTGGTATGTGTGCGGCCGCAAGAAGACCCGCTTCATCCGCGCGTCGTTCAAGCTCAGCCGCGGCTGCGACCGCATCGTCTGCGGCCATGTCGCCCAGCTGCCCGTCGCCCTCGCGGCGAAGACGCTCAACCCGCGCGTGCGCTACTACCTCGTCGCGCACGGCATCGAGGTGTGGCGGAAGTTCAAGTTCGCCGAGCGCCTGGCGCTCCGCGGCGCGGAGCGGATCTTCTGCGTGAGCGACTACACGCGCCGCGAGCTGCTGCGCTACTGCCCGCTGCCGGAGGGCAAGGCCGTCGTGCTGCACAACGCGCTCGACCCGTATTTCCAGATCGCCCCGGGCGCGCCGTTCGATCCCGCCGCGCCGCGGCCCGTGATCCTCGTCGTCACGCGGCTCACCAGCGTCGACCGCTACAAGGGCGTCGAGCATCTCGTCCGCGCCATGACCGCGATCCGCGCCGCCCGGCCCGATGCGATCCTGCGCATCATCGGCCGCGGCGACGACCTGCCGCGGCTCCAGAGCCTGCGCCGCCAGCTCGGGCTCGACGGCGCGGTGGAGTTCCTCGGCTACGTCGACGACCGGCGCATGGCGGAGGAGCTGCACGCCTGCGCGCTCTTCGCCCTGCCGAGCAAGAAGGAGGGCTTCGGCCTGGTCTTCCTCGAGGCCATGGCCCACGGGCGCCCCTGTCTCGGCGCGCGGGCCGGCGGCATCCCCGAGGTCATCACGCCCGACACCGGCGTCCTCGTCGAATACGGCAACGTGCCCGCGATCGCGGCCGCCTGCGTCGGGGCGCTGCACCGGCGGTGGGACGAGGCCGCGATCCTCGCCCGGGCCCGGCATTTCTCGTATCCTCAATTCCGCGACCGCCTCGGCGCCCTCCTCTCCCCTCCGTGAAATCCCCCGCTCCCCATGCGCCGGCCGAGCTCGTGCTCGAAGCCGGCCGGGCCGAGGCCCACTACTGGCGCGATCTCTGGCGCTACCGCGAGCTGCTCGGCTTCCTCGCCTGGCGCGACGTGAAGGTGCGCTACAAGCAGGCCGTGCTCGGCGCCGGCTGGGCGCTCCTCCAGCCCATCGTCACCACCGTCATCTTCACCTTCGTCTTCGGCCAGCTCGCGAAGATGCCCGCCGGCGGCGTGCCCTATCCGCTGCTGGTCCTCGCCGGCCTGCTGCCCTGGCAGCTTTTCGCCACCGCGCTCGGCGGCGCGAGCAACAGCGTCGTGGGCAACTCGCACCTGATCTCGAAGGTGTATTTCCCCCGGCTTGTCGTGCCGCTCTCCTCGCTCGCCGTCGCGCTCCTCGACTTCCTCATCGTCCTCGGCCTGTTCGTCGCGATGTCGCTGTGGTTCGGCCGCACGCCCACCTGGCACTGGCTCGCGCTGCCGGTGTTCATCCTCGGCGCGCTGCTGCTCGCGCTCGGCGTCGGGCTCTGGCTCACCAGCCTGACCGTGAAGTATCGCGATTTCCGTTACATCGTGCCGTTCCTGCTCCAGGTCGGCGTCTTCGTCTCGCCGGTCGGCTTCCGCACCGACAACTATCCCAACTGGCGCGAGCTGCTCGCCCTCAATCCCATCACCGGCGTCATCGACGGCTTCCGCTGGTGCCTGCTCGGCGGCAACCAGCAGCTCGATCCGCTCGCGCTCGCCTATTCCGCCGGCATGACGGCCCTGACCCTCGCCGCCGGCGTCTGGTATTTCCGCAAGACTGAGCGGCAGTTCGCCGACGTCATATGAGCGCCATCGCCGTCGAAAACGTTTCCAAGCGCTACATCATCGGGCGCGAGGCGAAGCACGACACGCTGCGCGACGCCCTCGCCCACGGCGTGCGCGGCCTCTTCGCGCGCCTGCGCGACCCCCTGCACGGCGCCGCGCAGGAGCCGTTCTGGGCGCTGCGCGACGTGTCCTTCGCCCTCGCCCCGGGCGAGGTCGTCGGCATCATCGGCCGCAACGGCGCGGGCAAGTCGACGCTGCTGAAGATCCTCTCGCGCATCACCGAGCCGACGACCGGCCGCGTGCGGATCACCGGCCGCGTCGCCAGCCTGCTCGAGGTCGGCACCGGTTTCCACCCCGAGCTCACCGGCCGCGAAAACATCTTCCTCAACGGCGCGATCCTCGGCATGTCCCGCGCCGAGATCCGGCGGAAATTCGACGAGATCGTGGCGTTCGCCGAGGTCGAGCGCTTCCTTGACACGCCGGTGAAGCACTACTCGAGCGGCATGTATGTCCGGCTCGCCTTCTCCGTCGCCGCGCATCTCGAGCCCGAGATCCTGATCGTCGACGAGGTCCTCGCCGTCGGCGACGCCGCCTTCCAGAAAAAGTGCCTCGGCAAGATGCGCAGCGTCTCCCAGGGCGAGGGCCGCACCGTGATCTTCGTCAGCCACAATCTCCCGTCGATCCGCCAGCTCTGCCGCTCCCTCGTGCTGCTCGACGCCGGCCGCGTGCAGGCCGTCGGTCCCTGCCTGAAGGTCCTCGATCTTTATCAACACGGGCTCGCCAGCGCCGCGCCCGGCGCCGTGCCCAAGCCCGCGGCCGACCTGCTCGACCGCGCCTACGCCACCGCCGTGCTGGTCGAGACGGCCGACGGCCGGCCGCTCGTCACCGCGCCCGTCGGCGTGCCGTGGCGCGTGCGGGTCCGGTTCCACCTCGCGAGCCGCCAGCCGCATTTCGTCGTGGCCGTCGGCCTCCAGTCCGCGGACGGGTTTCCCGTCCAGACGGCCTGGTGCCCGCCGCAGGATCTCGCGCCCGGCGACTACGAGGCCGTCTTTGTCCAGAACGCCGTCGTGCTCGAGGCCAACACCTACACCGTGGTCGTCGGCCTGTCGGAAAGCGACCGCGGCCTGCAGCAGTTCGACGCGGCGCGCTTCGACCTCACCGGCGACAACGCCGAGGGCTACTACGCCGGCACCTCGGGCGTCGGCGCGGTGCTCAACTCGATGCAGACGTCCCTGCGCCGGCTCTGATCCGCCCGATGGCCGACGCCCCCCAACCGCCGGATCTCGACCGTTATCTCGCGCGGCCGGGCAACGCCGAACGGGAACTGCTCCGGTTCCGCTCCCGCGACGAGCCGCGGGTGATCCTCGACATCGGCGCGTGCGAGGGCGAGGACTCGATCCGCTATGCGCGCCGTTTCCCGCGCGCCCGCGTGTTCGCCTTCGAGCCGCTGCCGGCCAACCAGGCGCTGATCCGCGCCAATTTCGCGCGCTACGGCGTGTCGACGGCCGAGTTGGTCCCCTTCGCGCTGTCCGACCGGACCGGCGAGGCCGTTTTCCATGTCTCATCCGGACGCCCCCGGGAGGAATTCGCCGGCCGCGACTGGAACTACGGCAACAAGTCGAGCTCGCTGCGCCCGCCCGCCGGACCGGATCCGATGTTCGGGTGGATCGAATTCAAGGAGACGATCACGGTGCGCACGACGACGCTCGACGCGTTCTGCCGCGAACGCGGGCTCGACGCGATCGACCTCATCCATCTGGACGTGCAGGGCGCCGAACACCTCGTGCTCGCGGGCGCGGCGGCGATGCTGCCGCGCGTGGCGGCCGTCTGGCTCGAGGTCGCCAACCAGACCGTCTATCAGGGCCAAAAACTGCGGCCCGAGATCGAACGCCTCCTCGCCGCGGCGGGATTTCAGCTCGTGTTCACCATCGATCGCGGCGCCGAGGGCGACCAGTTTCACGTCAGCCGCCGCGCCGCCGGCGCCCGGCGCTATCTCGCCCGCCGCCGGATCGCCTCGTGGCTCGACCGCGCCCGCTCGGCGCTGGCGCGGTTGCGGCGTCCCCGATGACAGCGCATCCCGGCCGGCTGCGTCCGCATGCAAGCTCGGACGCGGCGCCCGGCGCCTCCGGCATCGTCAATCCCCGCCGGGATGATCTAGTCTCGGCTCCGACCTCATGATCATCTCCTGGCTCACCGGCGGACTCGGCAACCAGATGTTCCAATACGCGGCCGGGCTCGCGCTCGCCGAGCAGCGCCGCACCGTGCTCAAGCTCGATGTCTCGTGGTTCCGCGAGGATCCCGCCTACGAGGCGCACAACCGCTACGCGCTGTCGTGCTTCAACATCACCGAGCAGTTCGCCACGCAGGAGGAGATCGACCGTGTCCGCGGCTTCCCGCTCACCCGCACCGAGCGCTGGTCCGTCGCGCTCGCGCGCGTCCTGCGCCTGCGCGCCCATGTCCGCCGGCTCACGCCGACGGGCCGGCTGCATCGTCCGCCGGGCTTCGGCTTTTATCCGGAATTCCACGCGCTGCCGGACCGCACGTATCTGGAAGGGATGTTTCAGTCGGAGAAATTCTTCGCGCCGTCGGCCGATCTCCTCCGGCGGCACTTCAGCTTCCGCTACCCGCCCACGCCCGCGGTCGCCGCGCTCGCCGAGCGCATCCGCCGCGGACCGTCCGCCGCGCTGCATTTCCGCCGCGGCGACTACGCGCGCGATCCGGCGTTCGCCCGGCGGATCGGCGTCGTCGGCCTCGACTACTATCGCGCCGCGGTGCGGCTTTTGCGCGAACGCAGCCCCGGCGCCACGTTGTATCTGTTTTCCGACGACATCGAGGCGGTCGCGCGCGAGTTCCGGCCGGAGGGTCCGCACGAATACATCCGCGACCTGGGCCGGGGCAACGACCACGACAGGATACGCCTGATGAGCCTCTGCGAGCACATCGCGATCGCGAACAGCACGTTTTCCTGGTGGGCCGCCTGGCTCAATCCGTCTCCGGACAAGCTCGTCCTCGCCCCCGCCCCGTGGTTCGCCGACGGCGCGCACGACGAGCGGGACCTCGTCCCCGAAACGTGGATGCGCCTGACGCGCGCCGGCGGGGCCGTGCCCGCCTGAACGCCATGCCCCTGCTCTCCTCGCTCGCCGCCCCGCTGCTCCGCCGCACGGGCCACACGCTCGTGAGCCGCGTCCACGCCGCGCAGCCCTTCATCGCGTTTCCGCCGAAGACGAGCTTCGATCTCGTCCTGCTGCAACGGTTCGGCCTGCCCGCCGGGCTGCGGTTCATCCAGATCGGCGCCAACGACGGCCGCCGGGCCGATCCGCTCCTCCGCTACCTCGAGCCCCTCGGCTGGCAGGGCGTCATGTTCGAACCCGCGGCCGCGAACTTCGCCGCGTTGTCCGCCCGTCACGGCGCCAATCCGCGGCTCCGGTTGCGCCGCGCCGCCGTCGATCTGCAGCCCGGACGGCGCGCACTCTACGATCTCTCGCCCGCCGCCCGCGCCGGGCAGCCGGACTGGGCCGGCGGCCTCGCCAGCTTCGACCGGCCGCGCGTGCTCGCCGCTGCGCGCGAACTCGGACTGACGGAATCGGCCGTCGTTGCCGAGGAGATCGACACCGTCGGCTGGGACGAGGTGTGGGCGTCCGCCGGCGCCTCGCCGGTCGATCTGCTCGTGCTCGACACCGAAGGCTACGATCTCACGCTGCTGCGCGCCGCCGGCCTCGCGCGCCACCGCCCGCGGCTCGTGCATTTCGAGCACGCATGCCACACGGTCGACGACCGGCTCGCGTTCTACCGCGAGCTCGTGGACCTGGGTTACGAACTCGCCACCGACGCCGGCGACACCACGGCGTGGCTGCCCGCATGAAAATCGCCTTCGTCTCGACGATCCTGCACTTCCCGTGGGGCGGGGCCGACACGCTCTGGACGCGCGCGGCCGAGGCCGCCGTCGCCCGCGGGGACACGGTGCTGCTGGCCATCGCCGCATCCACCGCCGCGCATCCGCGCATCGCCGCGCTGCGTGCGGCCGGCGCCCTCGTCTTCGAACGCGCGCTGCCGCGTCCGGACCGCTGGTCCGACCGCCTGCGCCGGAAATGCGGTTTTCCCCTCGATGCGGAGGCTCCGCTGAACGCCGCGCTCGCCCGTTTCCGGCCCGATCTCGTGGTGATCAACCAGGGCGGCACCTACGATCTGCTCCTCGAGCCGCGGCTGGTCGCCTCGCTGCAGGCCGCCGGCACGCCGTTTCGCGTGATCGCAAACTGGCAGCAGGAAAACCCCTCGCTGCCCGCGGCCGAGATCGCCGTCATCCGGACCGCCTTGGAGGCGGCCCAGGCCGTCTTTTTCGTTTCCACGCGCAACCTCGCCGTCACACGCCGCCATCTGCGGACCGCGCTGCCCCGCGCCCGGGTCGTGCACAATCCGCTGCGCTGGCAGCCCGGCGACGCTCCGCCCTGGCCGGACGAGGGTCCGGCCCGGCTCGCGACCGTCTCCCGGTTCGCCGAGGGCAAGGGTCTGCATCTGCTCCTGCACGCGCTCGCCGAACTCGGAGCCGCGCTGCCGGCTTGGCGGCTGACGCTGCACGGCGAAGGACCGGAGGACGCTTCCCTGCGGGCGTTGACCGCCTGGCTCGGTCTGGAGGAGCGGGTGTGCTTCGCCGGCCATGTTGCGAGCCTGCCGGCCATCTGGTCCGGGCACGAATTGCTCTGCTCCCCGGCTCTCGACGAGGGCGTGCCCATGACGATCCCGGAGGCGATGCTCTGCGGCCGGCCCGCGCTGGCGACCTGCGTGGGCGGAGCCGAGGACTGGCTGCGCGACGGCGAAACCGGTTTTCTCTGTCCCGCGCCCACCGTCCCGCTGCTCGCCGCCGCGCTCCAGCGCGCCTTCGCCGCCCGGGCCCGCTGGGCCGGCATGGGCCGGGCCGCCGCCGCCGCCGCGCAGGCGCACTACCGGCCCGGGGATTTCCACCTGCTCATTTCCCGATGATCTCCCACTGGCTCACGTTCCTGCGCCGGTTCCGCCTGCAATTGCTCGGTGTCCGGAACTTGGATGCGCCGCGCCTGCTGGCGGGAGCGATCGACTGCCGCCGAGGCGCCAGCGAGCGCGGCGCCGGTCAAATCGAAATCGGCCCCGGCGCGTGGATCGAGCGCGGGGTCGTCCTCCATGCCTACGGCGGCCGCATCGCCCTCGGAGCGACTGTCTTTCTCGGACCGCATGCCGTCATCTACGGCCACGGCGGCGTGGAGATCGGCGAAGACTCCCTCGTTTCGATGCATTGCCGCATCCTCTCGTCCGAGCATGCCGTGCCCGCGACGGAGCAGCACATCCGCTGGGCGCCCGACGTCCTCAAGCCGACGCGCCTCGGCCGCGATGTCTGGCTCGGCGCGGGCGTCACCGTGCTGGGCGGCGTCACGATCGGCGACGGCTGCGTGGTCGGCGCGGGCGCGGTCGTCACGCACGACCTGCCGCCCGGCAGCATCGCCTACGGCGTCCCCGCGCGGGTCGTCCGACATCGGACCGGCGGCCTGTGACGTGCGCGGCCAGACCGCGCTCGCGATGACCCCCTCCCCAAAACCTTCCCGCGTGATCCTCGGCCTCGGCGGCCTGCTCGGGCACGACGCCAATGCCGCGCTGCTCGTCGATGGCCGGCTGGCCGGAGCCGCGCAGGAAGAGCGCTATTCCCGCCGCAAGCACGATGGCGCATTCCCGCGGCTCGCGATCGCCGACTGCCTCGCGCTGGCCGGGCTCGACGCGGCCGCGGTGACGGACGTCGTCTTCGCCGAAAAGCCGTTGCAGAGCCATCTGTTCAACCTCACCGGCCGGCCCGGCACCGCCTTCACGCGCGCCCTTGGAGCGTTCCTGCCGGAGCGCTGGCCGGGGCTCTACACGCAGCGCGCCCGCGCGCTCGCGCCCCGCGCCCGCTTCCACTACGCGTGGCATCATTTCACGCATGTCGCCGGCGCGTTTCACACCTCGCCGTTCGACCGCGCCGCCTTCCTCTGCGTCGACGGCAAGGGCGAGGACTACAGCGCCAGTTACGGCGTGATCGACCACGGCGAACTCCGGCTGCTCGGCGAGCAGACCTACGAGAACGGCCTCGGGATGTTCTACACGCTGATCACCCATCATCTCGGATTCCTGTCCTTCGGTTCCGAATACAAGGTCATGGGCCTCGCGCCCTACGGCCGGCCGGTCTTCGTCGACGCGTTGTCCCGGCTTTTCACCACCGATGCCCGCGGCGGCCTCCGGCTGCGCCTCGACACGACGTTCCAGTGGCCGTCGCTCATGGCCGCGCTGCCGCGCATCGCCCAGACGCTCGGCGTGCCGGCGCGCGCACCGGCGGAACCGCTGACGCAGGCGCACATCGACATCGCCGCGTCCCTCCAGCAAATCTTCGAGGACGAGGTGTTCAAGATGGCCCGCTTCGTCCGCGCCGAGACCGGCGAGGATCGCCTGCTCCTCTGCGGCGGCTGCGCGCAGAATTGCGTCACCGCCGGCAGGCTGCGTGCCGCGAAAGTTTTCCCGCATCTTTTCAACTCCCCCGTCGGGGGCGACATGGGCAGCGGACTCGGCGCGACGTTCCTCCTCGAGCGCATGCAGCGCCGCGGCGCCGCGTTCAAACCCGACATCAACGGCTTCTACCTCGGCGGCGAGCCCGGTCCGGCCCCGGCCGACGCCGGACCGTGGCGCGTGGCCGTCGAGGGCGATGTGTCCGCCTTCGTCGCCGGCCAGCTGGCCGCGGGCCGGATCGTCGCCTGGGTGCGCGACCGCATGGAGCTCGGCGCCCGCGCGCTCGGCGCCCGCTCCATCCTCGCCGACGCCCGCCAGCCCGGCATGCAGTCCCGGCTCAATCTCGCCGTGAAGTTCCGCGAATCGTTCCGCCCGTTTGCGCCGCTCGTGCTCGCCGAGGACTGCGGTGCGTGGTTCGACTGCGACGAGCCCGGCGACTTCATGCAATACACGGCGAACCTCGTGCCGGCGCGGCGCATGCCGCAGCCGGAACGGTTCAACTCTTTGCGCGAGCGACTCGACTTCCCGCGCTGCGAGATCGCGAGCGTCGTGCACGTCGATTACTCGGCGCGGCTGCAGACGATCCGTCGCGAACATCATCCCGCCATGCACCGGCTGCTCACCGCCTTCAAGGCGCTCACCGGCGTGCCGATCTTGATCAACACCAGCTTCAACGTCTCCGGCCAGCCCATCGTCCGCACCGCCGCCGAGGCCTGGGAATGCTTCGTCCACACCGACATCGATCTGCTCGTGCTCAACGACGAGGTCTACCGCAATTCAGGCCGGAAAACCCGCGCCGAAAAGCTCGCCTGGCTGGCGCAGTTCTCCGCCTCCGCATGACTCTGTCCTCGCTTTTCCGCACCATGCGCCAGTCCGGCCTGAAGCTGCTGGTCGGGATCGTGCGCCTCGTCGTCCGCGATGCCCCCGCCGGCTGGCGGCGCAGCCGCCGGCCGGTCGAGCTTCGCCGCCGCTGACATGATCGCCGTCAGCGTCATCGTCCCCACGCACAACCCGCATCCGGGCCGGCTCGCCCGCACCCTGGCCGGACTCGCCGCGCAAACCCTGCCCGCCGATGCCTGGGAAACGCTCCTCGTCGACAACGCCTCCTCCCCGGCGCTCGCTTCCGCCGCGCCGCCCGCCAGGCCCGCGAATCTCCGGATCGTGTCCGAGCCCGCGCTCGGGCTCACCGCGGCGCGCCGCCGCGGCCTCTGCGAAGCCCGCGGCGAACTCTGCGTGCTCGTCGACGACGACAATGTCCTCGCGCCCGGCCATCTCGCGCACGCCGTCCGGATCTTCTCCGCGTATCCGAAGCTTGGAGCCGCCGGCGGCCCGAGCCGGCCCGAGTTCGAGGCGCCGCCGCCAGAGTGGGCGCGCGAGTTCCTCCCGCTGCTCGCGCTGCGCGACCTCGGCCCCGCCCCGCGGCTGGCCGGACTGGAGCGCGCCGCGGACGGCTCGCATTTCGAGTATCCCGCCTGCGCGCCGATCGGCGCGGGCCTGGCCCTCCGCCGCGCCGCGGCCGGGGACTGGCTCTCGGCCGCCGGCGCCGGCACGCTCTCCGACCGCCGCGGCTCCGCGCTCACTTCCGGCGGCGACAACGACATCGTGCTCACGCTGCTGCACCGCGGCTGGCAGGTCGGCTACTTTCCCGAGCTCGCGCTGACGCATCTGATCCCCGCCTCCCGGCTCGATCCGGACTATCTCGCGCGGCTCAACCGCGGCATCCAGACGTCGTGGGTGCAGGTCCTCGAACGCCACGGCGCGAATCCCTGGCCGCTCGTGCCGCGCTGGTCCGTGCCGCTGCGCCAGCTCAGGGCCTGGTTCAGGTATCGCGCCTGGAGCAGTCCCGCCGCCCGCATCCGCTGGCAGGGCGCCTGTGGTCATTTCGCCGGGCGCGCCGCGCAACGATAAGGAACCGTCCGACACCGCCGGCCTCACATGGCACCGCTCCTCTCCATCGTCATCCCCGGCTACAACCGGCCCGGGCCGCTCAAGGCCACGCTGTGCAGCGTGGCCGACGCCGCTGCGCCGCTGCCGCCCGGCGGCGTCGAGGTGCTGCTCGTCGACGACGGCTCCGCGCCGCCGCTCGACGTCCAGCTCGCCGGCTTCGATCCCGGGATCACCTTCACGATTCTTCGTCAGGCCAACGCCGGTTCGATCGCCGCCCGCCAGCACGGCCTCGCCCGCGCCACCGGCGATTATGTCCAGTTCCTCGACTCCGACGATCTCGTGCATCCGGAAAAGTTCGTGCGCCAGCTCGCGGCCCAGCGCTCCGCGGACGCCGACGTTTCCTATGTCGACGCCTCCGAGGCCGCGCCGGGCGCGGATCACCGGGCGACGGAGTTTCGCCCGGTGCAGATCTTTCGCCCCGCCTCGGACCCGGCGGACTTCTTCTTTCGCGTGCAGCCGCCTCCGCACAGTCCCCTTTACCGCCGCGGTTATCTGCTGCGGGCGTTGACGGCGCCGCGCGTTCCCGCGCGCCGTGCGATGGATCCCGCCGGCGACGTCTGGCTTTACTACAATCTCGCGGCGCTCCCGGCGCGCATCGTCAAGGTCGACGGTCCGTTCGCCGCCACCGGCCTTCACGCGGAGGAGCGCTTCAGCCGGCACTGGGAGAATCTCGCACTCGCGGCGCTGCTCGTCGCGGAAGCCTTCAGGCAGGCCACCGCGGCCGATGCCGACGAAGGAGCCGTCGCCGCTCGCCGCGTCGCCGGCGAGGTCGCGTTCGACAGCTGGCGCCGGCTGCCGTGGGATTTCTCGCCCGCATATCAGGCCCGGCTGCTCGACGTGTGGCGGCGGTCGCCGCGCGATCCACGCGCGGTTCTCGGCGGACGTTTTTTTTCCGCACTCGCCCGCCTGCTCGGCCCGGTCTTCACTGCGCGGCTCCTCCGCCGTCTGCGCGGTGCGCGCTATGCCGCGTGCCGCACGCTGCCGGCGGGCGAATTCGACCGGCGGCTCGCCGCCGCGCTTTCCTGATGTCCTCCCCGCTTCGCCAGCTCGGCCTCGGCCGCCTGCTCTACCGCTTGTGGCATGTGCCCGCCGGCAAGGTCGCCGACTGTGTCCGCGAGGGCGGGCCGTGGCAGCAGCGCCGCACCGCCGCCGGCCGGCTCGCGATGGAGGCGGCCGCCCGCGCGCTGCCGCTTCCGCCCGCGGCGTCCGGCGCGCCGCTGCCGCTGCATCTGCTCACCGGCCGGCGCTTCTGGTATCAGACGGCGTTCTGCCTCTGGACCTTCGCCCGCCACGCGGGCCGGCCGCTCGCGCCGGTGATCTACGACGACGGCACGCTCGGCCCGGAACACCGCGAACCGCTCGCGCGGCTGTTTCCCACCATTCGCTTCGTGCCGCAGGCGGAGATCCTCGCCCGGCTCGACGCCCACCTGCCGGCGGCGCGTTTCCCGGTGCTGCGCGAGCGTTGGACGAATTATCCCAACATCCGCAAGCTCACCGATCCGCACATCGGCGCCGGCGGCTGGAAACTCGTCCTCGACTCCGACCTGCTTTTCTTCCGGCCTCCCGACCTGCTCGTGCACTGGCTCGACGCGCCCGCCGCGCCGTTGCACGCGGTCGACTGCGAGACGTCCTACGGCTACACCCGGCCGTTGATGAACGCACTCGCGGGCGCGCCCGTCGCCGATCTCGTCAACGTCGGCCTCACCGGCCTCGACGGCGGCAGCCTCGATTGGGAACGGCTCGAGTTCTGGTGCCGCACCTTGATCGAACGCGAGCGCACGAGCTACTACCTCGAGCAGGCCGTGATCGCCATGGCCGTCGCCGGCCGCGACTGCGTCGTCGCGCCCGCGGCCGATTACGTGACGTATCCGAAACCGCCCGAGGCGTTCGACTGCCGCGCGGTGATGCACCACTACGTCGCCGCCTCGAAACGCTGGTATTTCCAGCGCAACTGGCGCCAGGTCCTCGGCTCCGGGTCGTGACGTTTCCCTCCCTTTGACCGGCCCCGCATGCCCCCGCTCGTCAGCATCCTGATCCCCTGCCACAACGCCGCCCGCTGGCTCGCGGCGACGCTCGACTCCGCGCTGGCGCAGACGTGGCCACGGTGCGAGGTCGTCGTGGTCGACGACGGTTCGACGGACGATTCCCTCGCGCTGGCGCGCCGTTTCGAGCCGCACGGCGTCCGTGTCTCGACCCAGCCCAACCGCGGCGCGTCCGCCGCCCGCAACGCCGCGCTCGCCCTCGCGCAGGGCGACTACATCCAGTTTCTGGATGCGGACGACCTGCTGGCGCCCGACAAGATCGCCCGCCAGCTCGCCGCCCTCGCGGACCAGCCGGCCGGCGCGATCGCCGGCGGCCCTTGGGGCGTCTTCCGCGACGATCCGGCGCGGGCCGTGTTCACGGCCTCTTCCGTCTGGGCCGACCTGGCTCCGGTCGACTGGCTCGTGCGCTCCTGGTCGGGCGGCGGCATGTTTCCTCCGCTGGTCTGGCTCGCGCCGCGCGCCGTCCTCGCCGCGGCCGGCCCATGGGACGAGACGCTCTCGCTCGACGACGACGGCGAATACTTCGCCCGCGTGCTGCTGCGCGCCTCCGGGGTTCGCTTCGTCGCGGACGCCCGCTCGTATTACCGCTCCCACGGCGGGCCGCGCGTGAGCGCCGGCCGCGGCGAGCGGGCCGCGCGCTCGTCGTTTCGCAGCTGCGGACTGAAGGAGCGCCACCTGCTCGCCGTCGAGGATTCCCCCCGCACGCGCGCCGCGCTCGCCCAAAATTGGCAGCGCTTCGTCTGGGAACAGCTGCTCGATGCGCCCGCCCTTGCGCGCCTCGCGCAGGAACGTTCGCAGGCGCTGGCGCCCGGTCTGCCGCCGCCCGACGGCCCGCGCGCCTATCGCCTCGCCGCGCGCGTGCTCGGCTGGACCCGCGCCCGGCGGCTGCAATTGTCCCTTGTCCGCGCACTGCGTCGCTGACCACCGCCTCCTCCGGTGAAAATCCTTCTCGCCTGCCAGCAGTCGCCGCACGTCTACGCGATCCCCGCGTATGGCTTCTGGCGGACGTATTTTGTCCAGGGCCTGCGCGAAGCCGGGCACGAGGTCGTCGAGGTGCCGGACGCCGACTGGGCGCGGGGACTGCTGCCGCTGCCGCCGCGCGAGCACGCGCGCTGGCGGGACGAAACGTGGTCGCGCACACTGGCCACCGCCCGCGCCACGCCCGGCCTCGATCTCTTCCTCGGCTATCTCTACCCGCGGCAGATCGAGCCAGCCGCCGTCCGCACGCTGCGCGCCGCCGGCCTGCCCGCCGTGAACTTTTTCTGCGACAACGTCCGGGAATACCGCCGGCTCCCGGCCGAATTCGCGCCGTTCGACCTGCACTGGGTGCCGGAGCAGGCCGCCCTGCCGCTCTACGCGGCGCGCGGCTGGAACGCCGTGTTCGCGCCGATGCCCTGCTGGGTGCCGCCGCGCTTCCGCCAGCCCCAGCCCGCGACCGACGAAATCGCCCGGGTCACCTTCATCGGCCGGCGCGACGACCTGCGCGCGAACGTGCTCGCCGGCGCCGCGCGGGCCGGACTGCCGCTCGCGATCCACGGCGGCGGCTGGACGCCCGAGCCCGCCGGCGCCGCCCGTCCGCCCGCGACCTGGCGCGACCGGCTGGCGGACTGGACCGATTACCTGCGCCGGCAGGGCTTCGCGGCCGCGTGGCGGCGGCTCGCCTCCCGCCGGTCCGGCGGCGCGGCGCCGGCGTTCGATTTCGGCCCCTGGCTGTATCCATCGCCTTCGGACGACGACTACGCGCGGCTTTTCGTCCGCAGCGCCGTCACCCTCGGCATCAACCGCTACCCGGATCCGCTCGCGCCGGTGCCGCCGGCCTACTCGCGGCTGCGCGACATCGAGGCGCCCATGCTCGGCGCCTGCTACCTCACCGAGTGGGCGCCGGAGCTGCCGTCGCTGTTCGAACCCGGCCGAGAGATCGAAATCTATCGCGACGGGACCGAACTCGCGGCCAAGGCCGCCGCGCTCCTCGCCGACGCCCCGCGCCGCGCCGCGCTGCGCCGCGCCGGCCAGCGCCGCGCGCTGGCCGACCACACCGTGGGCCGCACACTCGCCCGGCTCGCCGGCCGGCTCGGACTCCTTCCGCCCCCGCCATGATCCATCTCTACAACCTGCTCCCGCCCGACCGCCATCGCTGGATTCCCGGCGACCAGTATCCGCGCGCGCTCGTCCGCTCCCTGCTGCGTCCGTTTCGCGGCACGCCGCCCATCGGCCTGACGAAATGGACGCGCAATCTCTGTCTCGGTCTCGACCGGATCGGCGAGCAATGGACGATGCATCACCGCCCGGACCTGCCGCGTGGCGACGAGGTGGTCGGCATCCTCCACGGTCCGCTCGATCAGGTGCGGATCGTCGCCTCCGCCCGGCGCTGCGTGACCGGCGTCGGCATGCTCGATTTCCCGGACCAGTGGCCGACCTTGTTCGAGGACACGAAGGCGGTGTTCCATCTCCAATCCTGCGACTGGGCCTCCGACTACTACCGGCCGTTCTTCGGCGAACGGCTGCGCAACTACGTCGTCGGCATCGATACCGACACCTATGCGCCGCGGCCGGCCGCCGCGAAGGAGTTCGACGTTCTCCTCTATAATAAGATCCGCTGGCCCGGCGAACTCCCGGAACCCGATCTCCTCGACCGCTGCCGCGCCGAGCTCACCCGACGAGGCCTGCGTTTCGCCGAGGTGGCCTACGGCAAATACCCCGGAGGCAAGGAAAGCGGCTACCACGACCTTGTCGCCCGCAGCCGGGCGATGCTCTTCATCTGTGAAAACGAAACCCAGGGCATCGCCTACAACGAGGCCCTGAGCATGGGCGTGCCGATCCTCGCCTGGAATCCCGGCCGCTGGCTCGACCCCAACCGGCGCAATCACGGCCTCGCCGATCATCACGCCAGCTCCGTGCCGTATTTCGACGCGCGTTGCGGGGAGCAGTTCGCCAGGCTCGCCGAATTCCCGGCCGCGCTCGACCTTTTCCTCGAGCGCCAGCGCTCCGGCGCCTACCATCCGCGCGACTTCGCGCTCGAGACCTTCGATCTCGGCGCCTGCGCGCGGCACTATGTCGGTCTGCTGCACGAAGCCGACGAACAGAGCCGCCCCCGGTCATGACCCTCCTCTCCCGTCTCTCGGCCGCCGCTGGCCTCGACCGTCTCCCCGGCGCGAAACGGTTCCTCAAAAGCAGCCTCTATCGCCTGCGCGACCCGCTGGCCCGCGGCGTCCGGCTCGAGCTCGGCGGCGAATCCGTCCGCGTGCCATCGCGCTTCGCCCGCGCGCCGTGGACGCATTACGAACCCGCCGCCACGCGCCGCGTCGCCCAATGGGTGCACGCGCATCCCGACGCCGCCGTGATCGACGTCGGCTGCTCCGTCGCACTTTACAGCCTGCTGGCGATCTCGCTCTCGCCGCGCGCCGAGGCATGGGCGATCGATTCGGATCTCGTCAGCCTGCAGGCCTCGCGCTGGCTGCTGCGCCACGCCGGAGCGGAACGTTTGCATGTGATTCACGGATACGCCGGCGAGGCGCCGACCGTGGAGCTTTCCGCCCCGGAGGCCGCGGCCGTCACCGCCGGACGGCTCGACGCCGCCAATGTCCCATCCGAGCCGTCGCTCGCCAGCTACATCTGCCTCGACGCGCAGGCGGAAAACGCGATCCCGGTCCACCGGCTCGACCGGCTCTTCGGCGCCGCCGACCGCCGTCGGCCGTGGCTGGTGAAGATCGATGTCGAGGGCGCCGAGGCGATCGTCCTCCGCGGCGCGATCGACCTGCTCGACCGGGCCCGGCCGCAGCTGCTCGTCAGCGTCCATCCGCCGGCGCTGCGCGGCTACGGGCTGACGCCGGACGACATCCGCGCCTGGCTGGCCGCGCGCGGCTACGCCATCGCGGTCGACATCGAGCCGCACGAGGAACACTGGTGGTGCACGCCCGCCGCGTGAAAATTCTTCTCTCCCATCCCAGCGTCGCGCCGTTCGTGCAACAGGCCGCGCGCGCCCTCGACGAAGCCGGCTGGCTCGACCGCTTCGTGACCTCGCTGCGCCACGACCCCGGCAGCCGGCGGCAGCGCTTCGCCTGCGGCGCGGCGCGTCTCGTCGGTTTCGACCTCGCGCGCCAGCTCGCCCGCCGCACCGTGACCGAGCTGCCGCCGGAGCGCGTCGAGAGCCTGCCGTGGGGGGAACTGCTCCGGCTGCTCGTCGGCCGGCTCGACCGCGGCGGACGCGTCACCGACTTCGTCTGGTCGCGCACCGAGCCGGCGTTCGACCGCGCCGTCGCGCGCCGGCTGACCGCCGCCCACGATTGGGTCTACGGATTCGAATACGCCTCGCTCGCGACCTTCACCCGCGCGCACGAACTCGGCGTGAGCACTTGCTACGACATGCCCGCGCCCGAGCCGCGTTTTGTTCAGTCGCTGCTCGACGCCGAGGCGGAGCGTTTCCCCGTGCTGCGCACCGCCTACTATCGCCACACCGCGAAGCGCGAGGCCGCCCGCATCGCCCGCCGCCGCGCCGAATGGGACGCCGCCGATCGCGTCATCGCCGCGTCGACCTTCACGCGCGACAGCTTCGCCCGCGCCGGACTCGACGTGGGCAAGGTTCGCATCGTGCCCTACGGCGCGCCTCCCATCGTCGGCGAGGACGAAGCCGCGCGCGGCGGATCGCCGGACGGGCCGCTGCAGCTGCTCTGGGCCGGCACGTTCAGCATCCGGAAGGGCGCACACTATCTGCTCGACGCATGGCGCCGCCACGATCTCGGCCGGCATGCGCGGCTGCGCGTCTTCGGCGCGGTCACGCTGCCGGACGCCCTGCTCCATCCGCTGCCGGCCGGCGTCGAACTCGGCGGCTCGATTCCGCGCCGCGAACTGATGGCACATTACCAGACGAGCGACGCGCTCGTGTTTCCGACTTTGTGCGACGGCTTCGGCATGGTCGTGACCGAGGCGTGGTCGCGCGGCCTGCCCGTGCTGACGACGCCGTGCGCCGGCGCCGCCGACCTCCTCCGCGAGAAAGAAAACGGCCTCCTCTTTCCCGCGCGCGATCCCGATGCGCTCGCCGCCACAATCCTCGGCTGCGGCGAACGCCGCGCGGAGCTCCGGGCCATGCGCTCCGCCGCGCGCGCGACCGCCGCCGCGTGGCAGTGGTCCGACTACCGCGCCGCCCTGCGCGCCGCCCTCGTGCCGGAACCGGCCGCCCCATGAACGCCGGCGTATCCATCTGCCTGATCACGCCGGGCCACCTCGCCTCGACTCCGCGGCTGGTGAAAGCCGCCGACGCGCTCGCCGGCGCGGGCCATCGCGTGCACGTCGTCGCCGGCCGGCACTTCGCGCCCGCCGAACCGCTCGACGCCGCGATCCTCGCACAGGCGCAATGGACATGCACGCGCGTCGCCTATGCCGCCGGCACGGCGGGCGCCGTCCGCCGCCTGCTGCGCCAACTCGCCCGCCGCCGCCTCGCCCGCCATCCCGCCGCGCTGGCACTGGCCGCGCGCGCGCAGCACGCCGGCGCGACGGCGCTCATGGCCGCAGCCGCGCGCGTGCCCGCTGCGTTTTACTTCGGCCACGGCGGCGTCGCGGGCCTGGCGGCCGCGGCCGCCGCGGCGGGCCGCCGCGGCGTGGCCTACGGCTTCGACGCCGAGGACTGGCACGAGGAGGAAAGCGACTTCGTGCGGCACGATCCCGCCGAGCGCGCGGCCGTGCGCGGGCTGCTGCGCGCGTTCCTGCCCGGCGCCCGCGTGGTCACCTGCGCCGCGCCGCTCATCGGCGAGGCGTTCGCCCGGACCTACGGTGTCGCGCCCGTCTGCGTGCTCAACGTCTTCCCTCGCGCCGAGGCGCCGGCCGCGCCGGTGCCGCCGCCCACGCCGACCGCCGACCAGCCGGCGACGCTGTATTGGTTTTCCCAGACGATCGGTCCCGGCCGCGGGCTCGAGGGCCTGCTCGACGTGCTCGGCCGCCTGCGCACGCCCGCGACGCTGCACCTGCGCGGGTTCGTCGACGATGCGTATCGTGAAGCGCTGACGGCCCGCGCCGCCGCCGCGGGCGCCCGGCCGCCCGTCTTCCTGCCGCCCGCGCCCGCCGCGGAGATGGCCCGCCTCGCCGCCGGCGCACACCTCGGTCTTTCCCTCGAACAGTCCCAGCCGCCCAACCGCGACCTGTGCCTGACCAACAAGATCTTCACCTACCTCCTCGCCGGCGTGCCCGTCGCCCTCACCCCCACGCGGGCGCAGCGCGCGCTCGCGCCGGAGCTCGGCGACGCCGCTGTCATGGTCGATCTGGATACACCGGACGAAACCGCGGCCGCGCTCGACGCGTGGCTGGAGCGGCGCGCCGTTCCCGCGGCGGCCGCCGCCTGGCGGCTCGGGTGCGATCGTTTCAACTGGGATCGCGAGCAGGCCGTCCTGCTCGCCGCACTCGCCCCGCTGCTTCGCCGCCCCGCTTCCCCATGAAGAATGCCACCGCCGCCCGCCTCGGCCGCCAGTTGATGCGCATCCGGCCCGCGCCGTTCGCCGCCGCGCTCAAATGGCTCCTGCGCGTGCGCCGCATCGAGCTCGTCACGCCTGAGGGGCGGTTCTGGATCGATCCGGCGAGCTACCAGGGACAGACGCTGTTGCGCGACGGCGTCTACGAGCCCGCGTTGCTCGCCACGGTGAAGCAGTGGCTGGCGCCCGGCGGCACGTTCGTCGACCTCGGCGCCAACGAGGGCTATTTCTCGGTCGTCGCCGCCGCGCGCGTCGGCTCCTCCGGCCGCGTGCTCGCGATCGAACCGCAGCGCCGGCTCGACGCCGTGCTGCGCCGCAACTTCGCCCTCAACGGCTGCGCGCAGGTCACGCTCGCGCCGGTCGCCGTCTCCGATCACCCGGGCACGGCCGAATTGCAGCTGACGCCGAGCATGAACAACAGCGCCTCGGGCCTGCGCGCGCCGACACGTTATCCGCTCCTCCGCCAGCCCGTCGCGCTCGCCACGCTGTCGCAGGTGTTCGCGCAGGCCGGCCTCGAGCGCTGCGATCTGCTGAAAATGGACATCGAGGGCTGGGAATACGAGGCGGTGCTCGGCAGCCGCGAACTGTTCGCCGCACGCCGCATCCGCGCCCTTGCGCTCGAGCTGCACCCGCAGCTGCTCGCACCGCGCGGCCTCGACGCCGCGGCCATCACGACCTTCCTCGCGGAATGCGGCTATCGCGAGGTGCCCGGCCGCGGGCATCTCCTGCTCGCCCTCGACCGGGAAACGTGACCCCGCCGCGCCGGCCGTGGCGTGATTCGCCGGCACGTTGTCCCGATCCCGCCCGTTTTCGTCTTCCACCGTGACCTCCATCCCTCCTCGCCCTGCCCGCGCCGGCTCGCCTGCGAGCGAAGCCGCGTTCGCCTGGAGCGCGAGCGCACTCGCGTGGATCGCGCTCTGGGCCGCCGGACTGCCGGCGCCGCACGTCGACGATCTTTTCTTCACCGGCACCGGCGTGGCGCTCGCGCAGGGCGGCGGGTTGCACAATCCCTGGATCGAACCGTGGCTCGTGCAGCATTTCGGCGGCACCGCGTTTCACGCTCAGCCGCCGCTGCAGCCGCAGGCACTCGGGCTCTGGCTGCGTATCTGGGGTGTGAGCACGGCCGCGATCCTCGCTTTCCAATGCCTGGCCGGCTGGCTCGCGAGCACCGCCGCGCTGCTCCTGCTGCGCCGCGCCGGCTGCGCGCCCGCGCCGGCGATCGCCGGCTGGCTGGTCGCCACGGTCTTCGTGCTCGCCCGGGGACTGCGGCCCGACGCGTGGGGCGCCGCGTTCGCACTGCTGGCCGGCCTCGCGTGGTGGCGCGACGGATGCGGCGCGTGGCTCGCCGGCTGCCTCGCGGCCGCGCTCGCGGTGGCGTTTCATCCGTTTGCGGCGATGGCCGTGCTGCCCGCGGGCGGACTCGCGCTCTTCGGCCGGCTGCAGGCCAAGGGACTTCGCGGCTGCGTGCCGGAACTGTCGCTCGCGGCCGGCGCCATCCTCGTCGTGCTCGGACTGCTGGCCGCACTGCTGGATTTCGCGGTCGCCGATTTCTGGCGGTCGTTTCATCACCACGCCCAGCTCCGCACGCCGGCGCCGGGCACGCGCCTGGCCACCTTCTGGCACGAACTGACCCTCGGCCAGGAGCCGCTGCTCCGGGCGCCCGGCGCGCTGGCGCTGGCCGGCGCGCTGGCGGCCGTCGGGGTCGCCGGCGATCGGCGGCGCGCGATCTCGGCCGCGGCGCTGGCCGCGGGGGCGGCCGGCGTCGGGCTTGTCCTGTATGCCGGATACACGCCGCAATGGCTGTGGCCGCTCGGCGCCGGTCTGACGCTGGCGGTGTGGTCCACGGTGAAACCCTTTGCCGGGCGCGCCGCGGTCACGGCCGCGGTGACATTCGCCGTGTGCTGGGGCAGCCTTCCCTGGCTGGTCGGCACGGCCCTCGCCCGACGCGAACCCGCAGGCGACTATGCGCGCCTGCGCACGAAATATGAAACGCAGCCGGCGGCGCGGCTGTTGGTGGACGAAGTCGCCGCGCGCCATGTTTTCGATTTCCGCCTGCCGCCGGGCAGCCGGGACTGGCTGCTCTCACGCCGCCTCGACTCCGGCATGTCGAGTCTGCTCGCCACGAAACCGCCCGGCGAGATCTGGCTGGTCGACGAACGCAAGCTCGAGCTCTACGTGCCCGACTCCGGCGTGCGGGCCGGGCGCGTCCGGCTGGCCGGCCGCACGTTTTCGAGCTGGTTGATTCATCCCGGCCGCGTTCGACTGCTTCCCTGATTTTTCCGCATGCGCATCCTGCTCGCCTGTGATCCGATGATCCCCGTGCCGCCCGCCGGCTACGGCGGGATCGAGCGCATCGTCGACTCGCTCGTCGGCGACTACCGCGCGCGCGGCCATCAGGTCGGGCTCGTCGCGCATCCCGACTCCACGTGCGCCGTCGATGCGTTTTATCCCTGGCCGGGCGCGGACGTCCGCGGCCGCGGCGACACCGTGCGCAACGCCTTCGCGCTGCGCCGGGCCGCGCGGGATTTCCGGGCCGATCTCGTGCACAGCTTCGCGCGGCTGATCTACCTCCTGCCGCTGCTCGCGCTGCGCCGGCGGCTGCCGAAGATCATGTCGTATCAACGCCACACCGGCCCGGCGCAGAGCCGCTGGGCCACGCGGCTCGGCGGCCCCGCGCTCCGCTTCACCGGCTGCAGCGAATTCATCTGCAACCAGGGCCGCCCGGGCGGCGGCGCGTGGACCGCCGTGCCCAACTTCGTCGATCTCGCGAAGATCGATTTCGCCCCGCGTGTGCCGGCCGATGCGCCGCTGCTTTTTCTCAGCCGCGTCGAATCGATCAAGGGTCCGGACCTCGCGATCGAGATCGCGCGGCGCGCCGGACGCCGGCTCCTTCTTGCGGGCAACCGCGCGACTCGTGGCGCCGAGGCGGATTTTTTCGAGCGGAAAATCGCGCCGCAGCTCGGCCGCGAGGGCGTCGAATGGGTCGGCGAAGTGGGCGACGCCCGCAAAAACGAGCTCCTCGGTCGTGCTGCGGCACTGCTCGTGCCGATCCGCTGGGATGAGCCCTTTGGCATCGTCTTCGCGGAGGCGCTGGCCGCCGGCACGCCGGTGATCAGCTGCGCGCGCGGCGCGTTGCCGGAGATCGTCGAGCCGGGCCGCACGGGCTTCTTCATCGAGGGCATCGACGACGGCGTCTCCGCGGTGAAACGACTCGGCGAACTCGACCGTGCAACCTGTCGCCGCGTCGCGGAGACGCGTTTCAGCCTGCCCGTGTGCGCGGAGCGCTACCTGCAACTCTACGACCGCGCCCTGCGCCGTTGACGATGTCCCTGCTCCGCCGCACCGCCCGCCGCCTGATCGTCGCCACACTCTACGGGGTGCTTCACGGCCGGGCCCGGCCGCTGTCGCTGCCGGCGCCGGGGTCGGTCGTGCTGGTGATCGCGCCGCACCCCGACGACGAATCGCTCGGATGCGGCCGGTTCATCGCCGCCTGCGGCGATGCCGGCGTCCGCGTGCATCTCGTTTGGATGACCGACGGCGAGGCGTCGCATCCGGTCGCCGATCCCGCCGCGCTCGGCCGGCGGCGGAAAGCGGAGGCGATCGCCGCCGCCGCCTTCCTCGGCGTGCCAGCGGAGCGCTGTCATCACTTCGCCGGCCCGGACGGACGGCTTTCCGCGCTGGCTCCGGACGAACGGGAACGACTCGTCTCCGGGCTCGCCCGCCTCGTGGACGATCTCCGGCCCGCGGAAGTTTTCGTGACCACCGCCTTCGACGGCAGCACCGAACACCGCGCGACGCACGGCTTCGCGGCCGAGGCGCTCGCGCGCCTTCCGGAGTCTCCACCGCTGCGCACCTATCTGGTCTGGGCCCACTGGAACGTCCGCGCGCTCGCCCGCGCCTGTCTGGGCGCCCGCTCCGTCTGGTGGCGGCGCGATCCCGCGCGCAACGCCCGGCGGCAGGCCGCGCTCGCGGCGCACGCGACGCAGCTCCAGCCGCTGCCGCCCGCGACGCAGCCGCTGCTTTCGCCGCATTTCCTCGCCTGCTTCCCGGCAAACGGCGAATTCTACCTCGATCGCTGATCCCGCCATGCCCTCCCTGCCCCAACGCCTGCTCCGCCACCTGCGCTTCCGTTTCGTCGACGGTCCGCGCGGCGCCGGCAAACCCGTGCCCGCGGCCGCGCTCGACGGCGAATACGCCGGCGGCCACTGGGATCATTTCTTCGGCCGCGAGGAACTGCCGCGGCAGGCGGTGCTCGCCGCGCTGATCCGCGATGCGTTTCCCCGGCCGCCGCGCGTGCTCGACCTCGGCTGCGGCAGCGGACGGCTCGCGAGCCTGTTCCGCCCGGGCGAGACCGCGCGCTGGCTCGGAGTCGACCTCTCGCGCGAAGGGCTGGCGCGCGCGCGTTCGCTCGGCCTGGCGCACGCCGAGTTCCGCGAGGGCAACTTCGAGACGTGGAGGCCGGAGCGCGAGACGTTCGACGCGATCGTGTTCAACGAATGCATCGGCTACGCCGCCTCGCCGGCCGGTGCGCTCGCCGCCTTCGCGCCGCACCTCGCGCCGCAGGGCCGGTTCTTCCTGTCGCATTTCCGCTTCGGCACCTGGGCCGCGCAGTGGCGCGCGCTCGAGCGCGTCGCGCCCGCCGAGTTCGCCTGCATCGTCGGCGCCGCCGGCGACAAGATCTGGGACCTGCGCGTGCTCGCGCCGCGCCCCGCCGCATGAGCCGCCGCGTCCTCATCGTCTCGCCGCACTTCCCGCCGGTCAACGCGCCCGACATGCAGCGCGTGCGGCTCTCGCTGCCGTATTTTCGCGCGCACGGCTGGGAGCCGGTGGTGCTCGCGCTCGATCCGGCGATGGTCGAGGGCGCGGTGCTCGATCCGCTGCTGCTGGAAACGTATCCGGCGGACGTGCGCGTGATCCGCGTGCGCGGCATCCCGCCGCGGCTGACGCGCTGGGCCGGCGTCGGCAACCTCTGGTGGCGCTGCGGCCGGGCGCTGACGCGCGCCGGCGAAGCACTGCTGCGGCGCGAACGCTTCGACCTCGTCTTCTTCAGCACCACGCAGTTCAGCGCGTTCCGGCTCGGCCCGCGCTGGCTCGACCGTTTCGGCGTGCCCTATGTGCTCGACTACCAGGATCCGTGGATCAACCCCTACTACCGGCGCACCGGCACGCGCCCGCCGGGCGGGCGGATCAAGTTCGCCCTGAGCCAGTGGCTCGCGCAGCGGATCGAACCCGAGGCCGTGCGGCGGGCCGCGGGCATCGTCGCGGTGTCCGACGCCTACGGTCCCGGCCTGCACGAGTGCTATCCGTGGTTCGATCCCGCGCGCGTGCAACTGCTGCCCTTCGGCGCGGCCGAGGCCGACTTCACGGCGGCCGCGTCGCACCGGCCCGCGCGGCCCGTCGTCACGCTGGGCGACGGCCTGTTCCACCACGTCTACACCGGCCGCTGCGGGCCGGACATGTCGTTCGCGATGACGGCGCTGTTCCGCGCCTTCAAGCACTACCTCGCCACGCATCCCGCTGAGGCCGCCCGGACGCGTTTCCATTTCATCGGCACGGACTACGCCCCGCCGCCGCTGGGCCGCGAATGGGCCGCCCCGATCGCGCGCGCCGAGGGCGTCGCGGACTACGTCACCGAGCACTGCTACCGCGTGCCGTATTTCGACGCGCTCCACTACCTGCGGCGAGCGGACGCGCTCGTCGCCGTCGGTTCCAACGACCCGACCTACAGCGCGTCCAAGATTTTCCCCTACATGCTCGCGCGGCGGCCGCTGCTGCTGCTCTACCATCACAACAGCCCGGTCATCCGCTTCGCGCGGGAGGCGCGGGTGGGCACGCCGTTCAGCTTCGCCGGCCCCGAGGACATCGACCGGCTGGCGGAGCGCGTGCACCGCGAGTGGTTCGTCGACGGCCGCCGTCATCGCTACGAGGCGTTCGACGAGGCGGCATTCCAGCCGTTCACGGCGGCGGCGCTGACGGCGCGGCTGGCCGCCGTTTTCGATCAGGCCGCCGCCCCCGCCTGACAAGCCATGCCCGCCGAGCCCCCCAATCCGGAAAGCCAGGCCGTCACCGCCGAGCACGCGCGGAATTCGCGCCGGCTGTTTCTGGCCGCCATCGTGGCCGACGCGGCCGCCTGCGCCTACTACGGCTTCACCGCGCGGGTCGACGATCCGCTGCAGCTCTACGCCGGGCTGGTCATTTTCCTTCTCGCCTCCCTCCCGGCCATCCTCTGGGCCAGGGGCGGCGGCCGGCAGCTTCCCGTATTCGAAGTGCTGATGCTGACCACGGCCAACTGCTACGCGCTGCCGCTGCTGAACGGGCACTCGGCGGTCGTGCGCTATCCGCCCGCGCTGACGCTCCAGGCGGCGCTGACCGTGATTCTCTTCCAGGTCTCGGCGCTCGGCGTCTATTACCTGCTCAAGGTCCGCCCGGGCCGGACCGCGTTCTTCACCCGAGAGGTGCTCGCGGACAAGGTCAACCGCTACATCGGCTACGGCCTCACCCTGACCAGCTGCTACACCTTCGCCGCCCTCTTCACCGACTGGATTCCGGGCGATCTCAACGGCATCCTGCGCGCGATCTTCTACGGCATCGGCATCGTCGCCGTGTTCGTGCAGTCGCGGCGCTGGGGCCTGGGCACGCTCGGCTACCACGAGAAGGCGCCGTTCATCATCAACGCCGCGCTCCAGGTCGCGCTGCAGTGGACGACCATCTTTCTCGTCAATGGCCTCTCGGTCATCATGCTGGGCATCGTCGGCTACGTCTCGGGCAGCCGGCGCATTCCCTTCGTCGTCATCGCCGTGTCGCTCGGCACGATGTCGCTGCTGCACAACGGCAAGTTCGAGATGCGCGCCCGCTACTGGGGTCTCTCCGGCGAGCGGAAGCAGCTTCAGGTCCAGGACATTCCCGCCTTCTACATGGAATGGATCGAGTGCAGCCTGACCACCAATCCGCTGACGGCGGAGGAGGACGCGCCGAAGAACAAGCTCCTCGACCGCACGTCGCTGTTCCACCTGCTCTGCCTGATCAGCTCGATCAGTCCGGACAAGAAGCCCTTCCTCGGTGGCGAAACCTACGCGGGCCTGCCGGCCCAGTTCGTCCCGCGTTTCTTCTGGCCCGACAAGCCGGTGGCGCACGTCGGCACCTACCGGCTCGCCGTCTATTACGGGCTGCAGCGCGAGGAGGACACGGTCAACACGACCATCGGGTTCGGTCTGCTCAACGAGGCCTACGCCAACTTCGGCGTCGCCGGCGCGGCGATGATCGGCGCCTTCCTCGGCGGCCTCTACAAGTTCGTCCAGGGCCGCTGCCGCGACAGCTCGGTCGTCTCCTACGCCGGGCTCGGCACCATCGTCCTCATGGCCTGGTCGTTCCAGACGGAGTATACCCTGAGCATGTGGCTGAGCTCGATGTATCAGGCCGCGATCTGCATTCTGGGCATCCCCTTCCTCATCCGCAATGTCCTCGGCTGATCCCGCCGGCCCCCGCCTCGCCGTGGTGCTCTCGCATCCGACGCAGTATTACAGCCCGTGGTTCCGCTGGCTCCGCGCCCGCACCGGGCTGACGTTCCGCGTGTTCTATCTCTGGGAATTCGGCGTGCGCGCGACGCGCGACCCGCAGTTCCAGACCACGTTCGCCTGGGATGTCGACCTCCTGTCCGGCTACGACCACGAATTCGTGCCCAACGCCGCCCGTGCGCCCGGCACCCATCACTTCGGCGGATTGTTCAATCCCCGCCTGCCGTCGCGGCTGCGCGCCTGGCGGCCCGACGCCGTGCTGCTCTTCGGCTACGCCTACGCCACGCACCAGCTGCTGATCGCCTGGGCCCGGCTCCGCGGCCTGCCGCTGATCTTTCGCGGCGACTCGCATTTCCTCGGCCGCGAACGGATCCCCGCGCGCACGCGGCTCGCGCTGCGGCTGCTTTATGCGCAGTTCGCCGCCGTCACCCATGTCGGCGCCGCCAACCGCGATTACTTCCGCGACCTCGGCGTGCCGGACCGCCGGCTCTGCTTCGCGCCGCACGCGGTGGATCACACGCTCTTCGATCCCGCGCGGCCGGGCGCGCGCGAAGCCGCCGCCGAGCTCCGCCGGCGCCTCGGTCTCGCGGCGGGCACGCGGGTGGTGTTGTTCGCGGGAAAGTTCGTCCCCGCCAAGCAGCCGCGGCCGCTGCTCGAAGCCTTTCTCGCGCTCCAGCCGCGCGACGCCGCGCTCGTCTTCGTGGGCGACGGCGAGGAGCGCGCCGCCCTGCAGGCCGCCGCGGCCCGCGCGCCGGCGGGCGCCGTGCATTTCCTGCCGTTCGCGAACCAGAGCGAGATGCCTGCGCGCTACCTGCTCGCCGACATCTTCGCCCTGCCGTCGCGCGGCCTGTATGAGACGTGGGGGCTCGCGGTCAACGAGGCCATGCATCTCGGCGTGCCCGCGCTCGTGAGCGACCGCGTCGGCTGCCAGCGCGACCTCGTGACCGACGGCGAGACAGGGTGGGTTTTCCGCGCCGATGATCCGGCCCATCTGCGCGAACGCCTCGCCGCCGCGCTCGCCGCGGACCTGGCGCCGTTCCGCGCGCGCGTGGCGGAGCGCATCGCCGGCTACACTTACGCGCAGACCTCCGCCGGACTCGCCCGCGCGCTGCGGCTCGCCTGCCCCGACCTGGTTTCATGAACGCCGCGCCCAACCGCTCCGCGCTCCCGGGCCTGCCGCCGCTGCCCGCGACGTGGCGGCGCGACTGCCTCTGGATCGCGCTGCTCTTCCTCGGCACCCGCGCGGCGGTGCTGGCGGTGTTCTGGCTCCGCGGCCGCGATTTTCCGTTCATGGACGCCGCCGGCTACGTCGGCCAGGCCGCCTGGCTGGCGGCGCACGGCTCGCTCGTCATCCCCGACGCCGACGGAGCGCGTTTCTTTCCCGGCATGCCGCTGCTCGTCTCGCTGGCCGGCCGGCTCACGGGCGAGTTTCTGTGGACGGGCCTGCTGGTCAACGCCGCCGCGGGCCTCGGCGCCGCGCTGCTGTTTTATCGCAACGTCGCCCGGCTCGACTGGAGCCTCTGGCAGGTCTGCCTGCTGCCGGGCTGGGTCTCGATGACGGCGACGTTTCACAGCGAGGCCGGCCTGTGGTGCTTCGCCCTGCTGGGTCTCACCGCGCTGCGATTGGAAATCCCGAATCGCCCGCGCCGGCTCCTGCTCGTCGTGGCCGGCTATGCGCTGGCGTGCCGGCCGACGGCGGTCTTCATCCTCGCGCCGCTGCTCGCACCCTGGCTGCTGCGCTCGCCGCGGGCGTGGCGCACCGCACTGGCCGACGGCTTCGCGCTCGGCGTCCTGCCCCTGCTCCTCGCGGTCTGGACGTGGACGGAAACCGGCCGGCTGTTTCCGCAGAGCGCATGGCAGGCGCGGGAATTCGCGCAGTGGAGCGCGCATTACGGCGGCGGTTTTCCGACCGGCGTATTCGCCTGGCCGGGACAATCGTTCCTCGCCGGGCTGGCGAGCGGAGCGGTGAGCCTGCCGGTCAAGCTGCTCAACCTCGCCCATCTCGCGACCTGGGCCGCGGCGCTGCTCGTGTCGTTCTCCGCCTGGCGCCGCCGGTCCGACGACCTGCTCGCCGCCGTGATCGCGCTCGAACTCGCGGCGAACGGACTTTTCATCCTCACGATCGGCGGGCCGTTCGGGCACACGATCTTCTACCGTTTCCTCGCCACGCAGGCCAACGCCTTCGTGCTGCTCGCGCTGCTGCGGCACGCCCGGATTCCCGCCGGCCTGTGGTGGGCCGCCTCCGCCGCCAGCGTGGCGCTCGCCTCGGCCGCGGCGCGCGGTTCCTGAACTCAACGTCATGCGCATCACGATCGTCATGGGCTTTTTCCTCCCGATGCCGCCGGCCGCGGGCGGCGCGACGGAAAAATCGTGGAATGGACTCGCGCGGGAGTTCGCCGCGCGCGGTCACGCCGTCACCCTCCTCTCGCGCCACTGGCGCGGCTGGCCGGACGAGGAGACGATCGACGGCGTCCGCCACATCCGCCTGCGCGGCTACACGCACACCGGGCGGCTCGCGAAGAATCTCTGGCGCGACCTGTGGTGGAGTTTCCGCGCCTGGCGCGCGCTGCCGGCGGCCGACGTGACGATCGTCAACACCGTCGCGCTGCCCGTCTGGCTCGGCTGGCTGCGCCGGCGCGCCGGACGGATCGCCGTCATGCCCGGCCGGATGCCGAAGGGGCAGTATCGGTTTTACCGGCGGATCGACCGCGTGCTCGCCGTCAGTTCGATCGTGCGCGACGCCCTGCTGGCGGAGAATCCGGGCCTGGCGCCGGTCGCGCGCGTCTTCGGTTATCCGATCGACTGGAGCGCGCTCGCCCGGCCGCGGATCGTCGATCCCGCGGCCGTGGTGACGCTGGGCTTCGTCGGCCGCATCCATCGCGAGAAAGGCCTCGATCTGCTCGCGGCCGCGCTCGCGCTGCTCGCCCGGCGCACCGATCTGCCGCCGTGGCGCGTGCGTCTTTGCGGACCGGCCGATGTCGCGCGCGGCGGTTCGGGCCCGGACTACGCCGCCGCGCTGGAGCACTCGCTCGCGGCCGCGCTGCCGCCGGCGCGCTACGAACTGGCCGCGCCGGTGTTCGACTCCGCGCGCCTGGCGGACGTTTACCGCGGCCTCGACATCTTCTGCTATCCCAGCCTGGCCGCGCAGGGGGAAACCTTCGGCGTCGCCGTCGCCGAGGCGATGGCCGCCGGCGCCGTGCCGGTCGTGTCCGCGCTGCCGTGCTTCGCCGATTTCGTCCATGCCGGGGAAAACGGCGACGTCTTCGACCAGACCGCCCCCGATGCGGCCGCGCGGCTCGCCGCTGCGCTCGGCCGGCTGATCGCGGATCCTGCGCGCCGCCTCGAGCTGGCCCGCGCGGCGCAGGCGGAGACGCGGCGCTACGATTTCCCGGAGTTCGCCGCGCGCCTGCTGGCGGACTTTTCGACGTTGAAGTGAGCCGGTCGCCGGCGTCGTATCTGCCATTCCATGAGCAACGAAGCGCCTTATCTCGGCCAGGGATGCGTGACACCCGATCCCCGCGGGGAAGTGTTGCTGCGCTGGCTGTGGGCGTTCGTGCAGGCGACGGTTTTCCGCTGGAGCCCGCGGCCGCTGCACGGGTTTCGCGCGCGGCTGCTGCGGCTGTTCGGCGCGGACATCCCGCAGCCGTCGCAGGTCGTCGTGTTTCCGACCGTGCGCATCATCCATCCGTGGCGGCTGACGCTCGAGCCGCGCGCGATGATCGGGCGGCATGTCACCGTCTACAATCTCGGCCGCATCACGCTCAAACGCGGCGCCAACATCAGCCAGAACTGCCACCTCTGCGCGGGCACGCATGATTTCACGCGGTGGTCCATGCCGCTGCTGACGCCCCCGATCGTGATCGGCGAAAACGCCTGGATCGGCGCCGACGTCTTCGTCGGGCCGGGCGTGACGATCGGCGAGCGCTGCGTGGTGGGCGCGCGTTCCGTCGTGATCCGCGATCTGCCGCCGCGGAAGATTTGCGTCGGGCATCCCTGCCGCCCCGTCAAGGACCGGCCCGAACTTTCCTGAGCATGCGTCTCTGCCAGATCGTCCCGAGCCTGGAGGAACGCCACGGCGGACCGAGCAAATCGGTGGACGCGCTCGCGCACGCCCTCGCGCAACTCGGCCAGGACGTCGATCTGCTCGCCACGCATCCAACGATCCCCGCGCGCCACGCGGAGGGCCGGCTGGATGTGCGCATCTTCCGACGCGACCGGCCGCAGGCATTCTGTCCGTCCGCGGGGCTGCGCCACCATCTCGCCTCGCTCGCGCCGGACATCGTGCATCACCACTCGCTCTGGCTGCGCACGCTGCGCTACGCGCACCGCCGCGCCGCCGCCGCGCGCGTCCCGCTCGTGATCGCGCCGCGGGGCATGATGAGCGACTGGGCGTGGAACCATCACCGCCTGCGCAAGCAGCTCGCGCGGCATCTGCTGCATCCCGGCGCGTTCGAGGCCGCCGCCGGCTGGCACGCCACGAGCCCGGCCGAGGCGGCGGAGATCCGCGCCCGCGGTTTCGCGCAGCCGGTCTGCGTCGCCCCCAACGGCGTGACTCCGCCCACCGACGCCGAGCGCGCCGCCGCGCTCGCCTACTGGCGGCAGGCCTGTCCCGACGTCACCCGCCGCCGCACGGCGGTGTTCTATTCGCGTTTTCACCGGAAGAAACGCGTGCTCGAGCTGATCGATCTCTGGCTCAAGGTCGCGCCGCCCGACTGGCTGCTGCTGCTCGTCGGCCTGTCCGAGGAATACACGGCCGCGCAGCTCGACACCTACGTGCTGCGCGCCTCCGGCGGCGGACGCGTGCACGTGTTCGACGGCGAGGGCCGGCCCGCGCCGTATGCGGCCGCTTCGCTTTTCCTGCTGCCCTCGCACAACGAAAACTTCGGCCTCGTCGTGGCCGAGGCGATGGCCAACGGCCTGCCCGCGCTCGTGACCGACACCACGCCGTGGGACATCCTCAACTCCGCCGACGCCGGCTGGTGCGTGCCGTGGGAGGATTACCCCGCGGCGCTGCACGCGGCGCTGGCGGAGGAGCCCGCGGCGCTCGCAGCCCGCGGCACCCGCGCCCGCACCCGCGCCGCCGAGGACTTTTCCTGGGCCACGTCCGCCCGCCTGCTGCTTCCCTTCTACGAAGAGCTGCGCGCCCGCGCCCGGACCTGAACTCATGAGTGCCTCGCACAAATATCCCCGCGGCGTCAGCGCGCGGCCCGCCGGCAGCGTGCGCCCGATCCCGCTGCTCGAGCAGATCACGCTCGTCCACGTGGGCGCGCTCGTCGTCTTCGCCGCCTGGGCCTTCGGCGGCAACGCCGGCTGGTCGCGCATCGCGATCGCCCTCTGGGGCAGCTTCGGCGTGTTGATCACGCTGACCGCGCTGCAGAACGACGAACTGCGCAAGGGCGGCCATCTCCGCCCGCTGCGCTGGCTGTGGCCGCTGGTTTTGTTCAACGGACTCGTGCTCGCCGGGGTGTTCAATCCGAGCTTCCACGAGGTGACGGACGAGAAGCATGTTTTCTTCGTGCAGAACCAGCTCGTCTCCGCCTACCCGAGCAGCGCGCGGCCCGACCGCTCGCTGCTCGCGCTGTGGTTCTTCGACGCGGTCTACCTTTCCTGCTTCAATCTCGTGCTGATCGTCCGCCAGCGGCGCGCGCTCCGCGGCCTGCTGCTCGTGCTCTCGGCCAACGCCGTCCTGCTCGCGATCTTCGGCACCGCCCAGAAGCTCGTCGGCGCCAAGGGGCTTTTCTTCGGCCTGACCGCGTCGCCGCAGCCCTACTTTTTCTCGTCGTTCATCTATCACAACCACTGGGGCGCGTTCACCGTCCTCATGGTCGCGCTCAGCCTGGGTTTGATCTTCCACTTCGTGCGCCGGCGCGACCGCCGCGACTTCTGGCATTCGCCGGCCTTCGCCGGGCTCGTGGCGATCCTGCTGCTCGCGGCCTCGGTGCCGTTGAGCACGTCGCGCTCGTGCACCGTGCTCGTCGGACTGCTGCTGGGCGTCGCGTTTCTCCACGGACTGGCGCGGATCGTCCGCCGCCGCCGCGCCTACAAGGAATCGGTCGTCGCGCCCGTCGGGCTCGCCGTGCTGGCCGTGGCCGTCGCGGGCTGGTTCGCCTACGATCTGGCCCGGCCGGTCATCGCCACGCGGGTCGCGGCCACGGAGGCGCAGATCGCCGACATGCGCGCCGGCGGTTCCTTCGGCTCGCGCGAGACGCTGTATCGCGACACGGTGCGCATGGCCGGCGACCGCCCGTGGTTCGGCTGGGGCATGGCGTCGTATTCGACGGTGTTCAACCTCTACAACTCCCAGCACATCTCGCCGGTCGACGGCTTGCCGAAGTATTTCGACGACGCGCACAGCGACTGGCTCCAGTCGGCCGCCGAGGTCGGCCTCGCCGGCACCGCGTTGCTCGGGCTCTGCGCGCTCGTGCCGCTGTGGCACCGGCGCCGCTTCGTGGCCCAGAGCCCGCTGACGCTGTATCTGCTCGGCGGGTGCGGTCTTGTCGCGCTCTACGCGTGGCTGGAATTTCCCTTCGGCAACGGCGCCGTGATCGCCGCGTTCTGGACGTGCTTCTTCACCGCCGTGCACTACGGCCGGCTGGAGGCGCCGGCCGAATCCGCCGCACCCTGAACCATGTTTTCCGTTCTCGTCCTCACGCTGAACGAGGAACGCAACCTGCCGCGCTGCCTGGCCTCGGCGGCGGGATGCGACGATCTCGTCGTGCTCGACTCCGGCTCCACCGACCGCACCGTCGCGCTCGCGGAGGCGGCGGGCGCGCGGGTCTTCACGCGGCGCTTCGACACCTTCGCCGGCCAGCGCAACCACGCGCAGCGCGGGATCGCCTTCCGGCATCCGTGGGTCTTTCACCTCGACGCCGACGAGGAACTGACGCCCGAACTCGTCGCCGAATGCCGCACCGTCTCCGCGCGCGGCGATGTCGACGGCTGCTACGTGGCGCCGCGGATGATGTTCCAGGGGCGCTGGATTCCGCATTGCACGGATTTCCCCGCCTATCAGGCGCGCTTCGTGCGCGCGCCGGAGTTTCGCTTCATCGAGGTCGGCCACGGCCAGCGCGAGGCGCCGGAGATGCGGCTCGACCGGCTGCAGGCGAACTACCTCCACGATCTCTCGACCGGCGGCGACGAGGAATGGCTGGAGAAGCATCGCCGCTACGCGCGCGCCGAGGCAGCCGCGCATCTCGGGGCGACGGAGACGGTGCGCTGGCGCGACCTCTGGTCCGCCGACCGCCTGCGGCGCCGTCGCACGTTGAAGCGCCTGAGCTACGCCCTGCCCTGCCGGCCCGCGCTCCGGTTCCTCTATCAATACGGCCTGCGGCGCGGCTTCCTCGACGGCCGCGCCGGCCTGCACTACTGCCGGCTGCTCGCGCGCTACGAGAGCTTCACCGTCGCCGAACTCCGCCGGCTCCGCGCCGCCCGCACCTGACCGGCCCGCCGTGCGCGTCTGCTTCCTCAACCGTTTCTACTGGCCGGACGAACCGGCCACCGCGCAGCTCCTCGCCGATCTGGCGGAGGGACTCGCCGCGCGCGGCCACGAAATTCGCGTGATCGCGAGCCGGCCGCACCGCCCGGGCTCGCCGTGGAGCGAGACGCACCGCGGCGCCGCGATCCGGCGCGTGCGCTCCACGCACTGGGGCCGGCACAGCCTCGCCGGACGCGTCGTCGATTTCGCGACATTCTACGTCGGGGCGGTCTGGCGGCTGTGGCGCGACGTGCGGCGCGGCGACGTCGTCGTGGTGCTCACCGATCCGCCGTTGATCGGGCTCTACGCCTGGCCGGTCGTGCGGCTGCGCGGCGCGCGGCTCGTGCACTGGGTGCAGGACATCTATCCCGAGATCGCGATGGAGCTGACGCCCCACCGGTGGCTGCGGATCTTCCGGCCGCTGCGCAACCTCGCGTGGCGGCGGGCCGAGGCCTGCGTCACGCTCGGCGCCGACATGGCGGCCGTGCTGGCGAAGGCCGGTGTGGCCGGGAAACGGATACACCTCCGGCCCAACTGGGCGCCGGTCGGGCTCGAGCCGCCGCCCGCGGCGGAGATCGCCGCCCTGCGCCGGGCCTGGGGGCTCGAGGGACGGTTCGTCGTCGCCTACTCGGGCAATCTCGGCCGCGTGCACGACCTCGCGCCGGTGCTGGACGTCGCCGCCGCGCTGCAGGACCACCCGGAGATCGTCTTCGTCTTCGTCGGCCAGGGCGCGCAGCGCACGGCGCTCGAGGCGGAGGCGCGCGCCCGCGGCCTCGACCGGCTCCAGTTTCATCCACCGCAGCCGCGCGCGCGGCTCGCCGTCACGCTCGCGGCCGGCGACGTGCATCTCGTGACCCTGCGGCCCGGCTGCGAGCCGCTGGTGTTTCCCAGCAAGCTCTACGGCATCGCGGCCGTCGGCCGGCCCGTCCTCTTCATCGGACCGCGCGATTGCGAACTCGCAAGACTGGTCGCCGCGCGCGGCCTCGGCCAGGCCTTCGCCCGCGACGAGATCGCGGCCATCGCCGCCTCCCTGCTGACGCTCGCGGCCGGCGCGGCCGGTGCGGCGAAGCCCCGCGCCGCCGCGCGCGCCTTCGCCGCCGAAACCGATCTCGCGCACGCCGTCGACGCCTGGGAGACCTTGCTGACGACGCAGCTTGCGCCCGCCTCGCCCTGAAAATAGCCCTCTTCGTCTCCCCATGAGCACCAATCGCAAAGTCTTCGTCGCACTCGTCGGCCTGGACATCCTCGCGGTGCTGTTCGCGTTCAATCTCTTCAGCGTGCTGCGCGGCCTGAGCGCGGGCGACCACCTGATCGTCACGCCCTTCCTCGCCCCGGTGCTGCTGCACCTGTTCGCCATCTATCTGATCGACGGCTACTCGGCGCGCACGGACATGATGAGCCTCGACTACACGAGCCAGCACACGATCGCGCTGGTCAGCGCGATGCTTGTCACGCTCGTGATGACGTTCGTCATCATCCCGGCGGGCTTCGAGCTGCAGTCCTCCCGCAGCGTGATCGCGTTGAGCTATCTGCTGCTGATGCCCCTGACGCTCGCCTACCGGCGCGTGATCCATCAGCGCAACCTGCGGGCGCACGGCCTCCGCACGATCATCTTTCTCGGCGACGCGGAGGCGCGCGCGGCCTTCCGGGCCGAATGCGAGCGCATCGGCATCCAGCAGAAGGTCCAGTATGCGGCGACGGCTCCGACCGAGGACGAGGCGCGCGCGGGCGTGCACGCCTTCGCCGATCTGCTCGCCACCGTGGAAACCGGCGAACTCGAGGTGGAGGCGATCGTGCTGCGCGAGACCAACCGCGAGCTGCCCCACGGCGCCTCGCAAAAGCTCGTGCGGCTCTATTTCCGCGGCGTGCCCACCTACACCCTCGAGCTTTTCCACCAGGTTTACTGGCGGAAAATCCCGCTTTACCGCCTCAACCAGACGTGGCTGTTCCAGGAAGGCTTCCGCACCGCGCGCGAGCCGGTGTTCGAGCGCCTCAAGCGCGTCAGCGACATCCTGTTCGCCCTCGTCGGGCTCGTCCTCGCGGCGCCCTTCATCCTGGCCGCCGCCGCCGCCGTGTGGCTCGAGGACCGCGGCCCGGTGTTCTTCTCGCAGAACCGCGTGGGCCGGAATCACCGGATCTTCCGCCTGCACAAGCTGCGCTCGA
>Ga0222421_100203_pt1 | contig 38231 bp, 30 predicted proteins | sample 3A1ome_2_FD_182473 | JGI IMG/M metagenome (GOLD analysis project Ga0222421, IMG submission 182473) | Enriched microbial communities from leaf-cutter ant dump, University of Wisconsin, Madison, United States - 3A150A (version 2) | ecosystem: Environmental > Terrestrial > Nest > Insects nest > Nest... | reverse complement strand
CGGTGCTCGACGTCGCCGCGAAATTTCTCCGGCCCGCGGTCTACGACGACGTGCTGACGATCGTCGCGACCATCCGGGAGAAACCCAGCCTGCGCATCCGCGTCGATTACGAGGTGTTCCGCGGCGAGGAACTGCTCGCCACCGGCCAGAGTTCCCACGCGTTCTGCGACCTGAACGGCCGCCCCACGCGCCCGCCGCCGGCCTTCGTCGCGCGGATGAACGCGCTCTTCGCCCCCGCCGGCTGAGGCCGGGGCCTACGCCTCCGCCGCGTATTCGGCCAGCACGGACGCGTCGGTCTCGGCGGCGCGCGCGGCCCGCAGCCATTCGTCCGCGCGGTCCTTCGGTGTTAGCCGGAAAACCGCCCACACCGCATGGGCGCGCACGAGCGGCAGCTCGTGGCCGGCGAGCCGGACCAGCGCCGGCAGCAGACTTTCGTCGCCGCTGTTGCCCGCGACGACGCACGCGTTGCGCAGGATGCCGCCGAGTTTCGTGCGCTTGATCGGCGTGCCGCGAAACGCCTCCGCGAAGCGCGCGGGCGTGAGCGCCAGCAACTCCGCGAGCGTCAGCTCCGCGATCCCGTCCCGCGCCGCGAGCAGCATCCGCCGGCCCGCCTGCGCGAAACGATTCCACGGGCACACCTCGAGGCAGACGTCGCAGCCGTAGACATGCGCGCCGATCCCCGGGCGCAGGCCGCGCGGGATCGCGCCTTTGTTCTCGATCGTCTGATACGAGATGCAGCGGCGGGCGTCGACCACGCCCGGCGCCGTCAGCGCCTGCGTCGGGCACGCGTCGAGGCAGCGCGTGCAGCGGCCGCAGAGCAGCCCGACGCGCGACCCGCCCTCGGCCGGGCGCAGCGGTTCGTCGGGCACGAGCTCGATCCGCGTCAACACCGCCGCGAGCAGCAGCCAGTTGCCGTGCGCGCGCGAGACCAGCATCGCGTTCTTCCCGATGAAACCGAGTCCCGCGCGCTCGGCCCAGCCGCGCTCCAGCACCGGACCGGTGTCGACGTAATAACGATAATCCGTGCCGGCGGCCGCATAGAGTTCCTCGAGCAGCCGGCCGGCGGCCGCCAGCGCCGGCTTGATCGTGTCGTGATAATCCGCGTGCAGCGCATAACGCGCCCAGGCCGCGCGGCCGGCAGGCGGCGGGACGGAGCGGGCGCGCTCGTCCGGCGCGTAGCTGACGCCGAGCAGGATCGCCGACCGGGCGCCGGGCAGCACGAGCTGCGGGTCGAGCCGCTTCTCCGCCGCGCGTTCGATCCAATGCATGTCCGCCTGCAGGCCAGCCGCGAGCCAGGCGCGCAGCCCGCCGCCCACCGGCGGCGTGAGCGCCGTGAAGTTCACCGCATCGAACCCGAGCGCATGCAACCGCCGGCGCAGCTCCGCCTGCCGCGCGCCGCTCATGGGGTGCGGCGCGCGAAATCCACCGCCTCGCGGCGCCACACGCGCACGACGTGCGCCACCATGTCGGAGACCGGACGCAGATCCGTGAGCAGCACCGTGCCGGCCTGCTTGTAGATGGGCTCGCGCTGCGCGTAGAGCGCGCGCACGCGCGCCTCGGGATCGGCGACGTCGAGGAGCGGACGGCTCCGGCTGCGCTCCGTGCGGGCGAGGATCGTCTCGATCGAGGCGTGCAGGCACACGACCACGCCACGCGCCTTGACCGCGTCGAGCATGCCAGGCGGCACGATCAGGCCGCCGCCGCAGGACACCACGGAGCGCGTCGCCGGATGTCCGCCCTCGATAAACCGCCGCTCCAGCGCGCGGAACGCCGGCTCGCCGTCCGCCGCGAATATCTCGGGGATGCTCCGGCCCCGCGCGCGCTCGATCTCCTGGTCGCTGTCGAAGAGCGCAAACCCGATCCGCTGCGCCACGAGCCGGCCGATGGTGGACTTGCCCGTGCCCATGAACCCGACGAGGTAGAGGTTGACGTCCGCAGCATTCATCACGCGCCCCGAGGCAACGCTCCCGGCCCGCCCTTGCCAATCGCGAAAAAATCTTAGCGTCCGCCGCGCTTTGCTGTTTCGCTCGCGCCATGTCCGCACCCGATTTTTCGCTCGCCAGCGACAACACCGCCGGCGTCTGCCCCGAGGCCTGGGCCGCGCTCGCCGCCGCCAACGCCGGCTGCGCGCCGAGCTACGGCGACGACGCCTTCACCGCGGAGGCGAAGCGCCGGTTCGCCGCCGTCTTCGAGACGGAGTGCGAGGTCTTCTTCGTGTTCAACGGCACGACATCCAACGCGCTCGCGCTTGCCGCCTGCTGCCGCGCCCCGCACGCCCGCATCCTCTGCCACGACTGCGCGCACATCGACACCGACGAGTGCGGCGCGCCGGAATTCTTCACCGGCGGCGCCAAGCTCCAGCCGATCGCCGGGCCGGGCGGAAAACTGCGGCCCGCGGACGTGGCCCGCGCCCTGGAGCGCGGCCACGGCGTGCATTACCCGAAGCCGGCGGCGCTTTCGCTCACGCAGTCGACGGAATGGGGCACGCTCTACGCGCCGGAGGAGATCCGCGCGCTCGCGGATGTCGCCCACGCCCACGGACTCGCAGTGCACATGGACGGCGCGCGCTTCGCCAACGCCGCCGCCGCGCTCGCTCCCGGCGGCCGCTCGCCCGCGGATCTCACGTGGCGCGCGGGCGTCGACGTGCTTTCGTTCGGCGGCACGAAGAACGGCCTGCTCACGACCGAGGCCGTCGTCTTCTTCAACCGCGAACTCGCGCGCGATTTCGACTACCGCGTGAAACAGGGCGGCCAGCTCGCGTCGAAGCTGCGTTTCGCCGCGGCGCAATGGTCCGCCGTGCTGCGCGACAGCGCGTGGCTCCGGCACGCCGCGCACGCCAACGCCCTCGCCCGCCGGCTCGCCGACGCGCTGCGTCCGCTGCCGGGGTTGACGCTGCTCGCCGACGTCGAGGTCAACGCGGTCTTCGTCGAGATGGCGCCGCCGGTCCACGCGGCGCTCACGGCCCGCGGCTGGCAGTTCTACCGCTTCATCGGCGAGCATGGCTACCGGCTGATGTGCTCGTGGGCCACGACGCCGGAGACGGTCGACGCCTTCGTCGCCGACACGAAAGCCGTCCTCGCCGGCACGGCCTCCTGAACGCCGGCGCAGGGCGCAAAAAAGCCCCGGGCGGCAAAGCCCGGGGCCGAAAGAATCCAGCGCGGAGAAAGGCGGTGCCGCGGCTTACTTGCCCGCGGGAGCGGGAGCCGGCGTCGGCGCGGGCGCCGCTTCGGGAGCGGGCGCGGGGGCGGGCGGCTTGATGTCGAGCAGTTCGACGTCGAAGACGAGCGTCGAGCCCGGGGGGATGCCCGGGCGGCCTTCGTCGCCGTAGGCGAGATGCGCGGGGACGTAGAGCTTCATCTTGCCACCCTTGGAAATCTTCTGGAGGCCCTCGGTCCAGCCGGGGATGACCTGGTCGAGTTCGAACTCGACCGGCTCGCCGCGCTGCACGGAGCTGTCGAACACCGTGCCGTTGGCCAGCGCGCCGGTGTAGTGGACCTTGACGGTCTCGCTGGGCTTCGGCGCCGGGCCGGAGCCGGGGGCGACGATCTCGTAGCGCAGGCCGCTGGGCAGCTCGACCACGTTCTTGTTCTCCTTCAGCTTCTCGAAGAACGCCAGCGCCTCGGCGGCGCTCTTCTTCTTCAGGCGCTCCATGTAGATCGCCTGCTTGGCCTGCATGAACTGCTCGAGCGCCGGGCCGATCGCCTGCGGATCGTGCGGGGAATCCTTGCCCTCGGCGGCGACGGCGACGCCCTTCGCGAGCGCATCGATCTGCTCCTTGCTCAGCTCGAGTTCGGAGATGCCCACGCGCTTGGCCATCATCCAGCCGAGCTCCTCGATGACCTGGACCTCGCTGAACGCCGGGGCGGCCGGAGCGGCGACCGGGGCCGCGGCGGGCGCGTCGGCCTTCGCGTCGGGCAGATTCACTTGGATGTCCTGCACATCGGCCCGGGCCGTGAGACCGAGGGTGAGCGCAGCGAGGGTCAGGATCGACTGAAGTTTCATGAGTTGGGAGTTGGGAAGAGGGAGAGGGGAAACGAACGCGGGCGGTTTGTGCCGGAAAGTTTTCGGGTGTGCCAGCCGGCCCGGCGAAAGGCAACCAATTACTCCCCGCTTGTGTCGCCCCGGACATTGCGGCATCCATCGCGTCCCTCGACATGATTTCCGATCAATTTTGGACCGGTCAGGACGGCCAGATCCTCACCGTTAAGAACAAGGACGACCGCACCGTCTCGCTCACGCTCGCCTTCTGGTCCCGGCATCCGGCCGAACTCGATTTCCTCAAGGCGCACCTCGCCGAGCTGAAGTTCACCGAGCGCAGCTCGCTCGCCCGCATCGGCATCGAGATGATCGTGCACGGCGCGCCGCGCATCGAGGGCAGCCGGCTCGAGCTCGACGCCGAGGCCTTCATCTACGATCCGAGCTTCCCCAACGCCTCCTACTGGAAGAAACTCCTGCGCTCCGGCGCGCCCGTCGGCCGGCTGTTCTACGCGCCGGCCAGCGCGAAGCTGGCCACCGGCGACATCTGGGATGCGATCAAGGACAACCGGATCAAGCTGCCCAACACGATCAGCATCGACCGGCTCGGCCGCGTCTTCCTCACGCCCCACCAGGTCAGCTACACGCTCAACGCCAAGCTCCAGCGCGCCAATTTCGAGCGCATCGTCAGTGGCAACGCCGGCCGCAGCTACCTCGACCGCGTGCAGGTCCGCCACGACGCCTCGCCCCTCACCATCCCGCCCCACTCCGGCATCCTCACCAGCTGCTCGATGTATTTGAAAGAGCACTTCGTCGTGCTCAACCAGGGCGAGGGCAACTTCGGCATCCACACCAGCGCCGTGCTGCTCGATCCGTTGAAGACTTTCGGCACGAACATCATGCTGGAAATCTACAACAGCGGCGACCAGCCCGTGGTGAACCCCGTCGTCTCCCTCGACCTCTACCGCGCGCCCGTCACCAGCGACCCCGAGATGAAGACGCTCGCGAAGCGCCGCCAGCGGCTGCTCTCCTCCGCGACCGACATCTACAAATCCCTCGAGCAGCACCCGCCGCGCGACGTCACCGAGGCCCGGCCGCGGACCAAGATCACCGTCCGCGGCCAGAGCGCCACGATGGAGAACCGCTCCATCTTCGTCCGCGCGAGCGACGATTTCAAAAAGCTCCTCGACCCCGACACCACGCCGGTCGGCAACCGCACCATGATCCAGTCGCTCGACGCCGGCCCCGAGGGCGCCGACACGCTGCTCGTCGACTATTTCCCCGACCTGCTCGAGCACATGGAGCTGATCACGCGCCTCGGAGACCTGAAGCTGAAGCGCATCGTCTTCCGCAAGGCCTCCCGCACCCACGGCTACTTCCTCTCGAGCAACGCCCACGCCCGGCTCGATACCTTCGACGCCCTCGGCATCCAGATCTACTGGTATGACGAGACGACGAAGGACATCTACCTGCACACCTACAAGAAGGACCACGGCTTCTTCGTCCGCGAGGAGTTCGCCCGGAAGTTCCAGGAGACGACCATCCTCGCGTTCTACGGCTCCGCCGTCGGGCTCGAGCCCGCCGACACCGCGCGGATCTCCTCGCTCGTCGACAAGCTGACCACGTTCATCGGGCCCAACCTCGGCGTCCTCACCGGCGGCGGCGGCGGCGTCATGCGGCTCGCGACCGACCAGGCCCGCGGCAAGGGCGCGCTCACCGGCGCCTGCTTCCTCGAACTCGAGGCCCAGCCGCCCGAGCTAGGCGTCGATTTCTTCAACACCTTCCAGGAGACGTCCCGCCACTTCCGCCAGAAATGGTTCGAAGCGGCCGATTTCTGCATCTTCAACGTCGGCGGCGTCGGCACGCTCGAGGAGATCGGCATCGAGCTGTGCAATCTCAAGCTCGGCATCCGCCCGCGCGTGCCCTACGTGTTCTTCAACGCGAAATTCTGGAACGACCTGCGCAAGCAGGTGCAGCACATGATCCGCACGAAGCGCTCCCCCGCGTGGATGGCGGACTACATCCTCTTCACCGACGATCCGGACGAAGTCGTGTCATTCTACCGGAAAAAATTGCAGGTGCTCTGACAGCTGTTAGTCCCGCCCTCGTGTTGTCTGACTCCCTCCCCCGCTCCGTGCTCGTGGTCGGCTCCGGCGGCCGCGAGCATGCGCTCGTCCTCGCGCTGCATAACTCGCCCGCCGCACCGCGCCTGCTCTGCGCGCCCGGCAACGCCGGCATCGCCGAACTCGCCGCCTGCGTGCCCGTCGCCGCCGACGATGTCCCGGGCCTCGTCGCGCTCGCGCAGCACGAACAGGTCGAATTCGTCGTCGTCGGCCCGGAAGTGCCGCTTTCCCTCGGGCTCGTCGACGCGCTGGACCGCGCCGGCATCCCCGCCTACGGCCCGACCGCCGACGGCGCGCGGCTCGAGGCGTCGAAGATCTACACGAAGGAAATCCTGCTCAAATACGGGATTCCCACCGCGCCCGCCGCGTTCTTCGAGGACGCCGAGGACGCCGTCGCCTACATCCGCGCCCGGCCCGCGCCGATCGTCGTGAAGGCCGACGGTCTCGCCGCCGGCAAGGGCGTCGTCGTCGCCCAGTCCCACGCCGAGGCCGAGGCCGCCGTCCGCGACCTGCTCGCGCTGCCGGATCCGGCGAAGCCCCGCGGCCGCAAGTCCCGGATCCTCGTCGAGGACTGCCTCACCGGCGAGGAAACCTCCCTGCTCGTCGTCGTCTCCGGCCGCAACTATGTGATTCTGCCGACCTCGCAGGATCACAAGCGCATCGGCGACGGCGATACGGGGCCGAACACCGGCGGCATGGGCACCTACTCGCCCGCCGAGGTCGTCACGCCCGCGCTGCTCGCCCGCATCGACCGCGAGATCGTGCGACCGTCGGTCGACGCGATCGCGGCCGAGGGCATCGTTTTCCGCGGCACGCTCTTCATCGGCATCATGCTCACGCCCGCCGGCCCGAGCGTGCTCGAATACAACACCCGTTTCGGCGATCCCGAGACGCAGGTCGTGCTGCCGCGGCTCGAGACCGATGTGCTCGCGCTGCTCTGGGCCGCCGCGCGCGGCCGGCTCGCCGGTTTCTCGCTCAAGGTGAAATCCACCCACGCGCTCTGCGTCGTCATCGCCGCGCGCGGGTATCCGGGCGCCTACGCGAAGGGCGAGGCCATCGCGCTGCCGCGCGTCATCCCCGGCTCCGTCTCCATCCTGCACGCCGGCACCGCGCGCAACGCCTCCGGCCAGCTCGTCTCGCAGGGCGGCCGCGTCCTCGGCGTCACCGCGCTCGGCCCCACGCTCCACCACGCTGCGGTCGACGCCTACACCGTCTGCGAGGCGATCCAGTATGCGGGGAAATATTTCCGCCGCGACATCGGCTCCCGCCAGCTGCGCCGGCAGGGCTGAGCCCGCGATCGCGTTCCACCGCCCGCCTCCCACCCCGCTCCGGCCGCATGAAATTCCGCCTCGTCCTCGCCGCCCTGCTCGCCGCCGCCGCGCTCCGCGCCGCTCCGCTCGAACGCGATCTCGGGCAGGGCCTCGCCTATGTCCGCGTGCACGCCGTGCCCGCCGACCTGCCGGCACCGGAGGCGAAGTCCGGCCCCACGGTGATCGACCTGCGCTACGTCGCCGCCCCGCCCGCCGATTCGCTCGCGGCGCTGCAGGCGTGGCTGCGTTTCCACGCCTCGCCGGCCACGCCCGTCTTCGTGCTGTTCAACGCCCAGACCGGCGCCAACATCCGCGCCGCTCTCGCCCGGCTTTCCCGCGCGCCGGGTTTTCTCTCGATCGGTCCCGACCTGCCGGACCACCCCGCCGACAGCACGATCGACACGACGCCCGAGACCGAGCGGCAGGCGTATGACGCCCTCGAGCTCGGCGCCGCTCCCGAGACGTTGATCGCGGAAAATGCCGGCAAGCCGCGCCAGGACGAAGCCGCGCTGGCGCAGAACCACGACGCGGCCGCGGAGGTCACCGGCGACGAAGCCGGCGACGCCGATCCCGAAGCCGCAAAGCCGGCGGCACCGCCCGTCGATTCCGCCCTGCAACGCGCCGTGCACCTGCACCGGGCGCTCGTCGCCCTCCACCGCCTGCCCGCCCGCGGATGAAGCCTCCGCGGACATCCGGGCCGCGCTCCGGACTCGGGGCGAGACCGGGCGCGCGACGTCCGCGCGCCGCGGGCCGACTCGGCGCTTTGCAAAGCCCCGCTTTTCGTGTCCATTCGTGACCGTTTCCGCATGGCCGACACCATCGTAGTCGTTTGCACCGCCAATATTTGCCGCAGCCCCATGGCCGCCGGCCTGCTGCTGCATGCGCTGGCCGCGCAGCCGGAGCCGCTGCGATCGGCCCAGGTGATCTCGGCCGGCGTGGCTGCCCGCGGTGGCGAGCCCGTCTCGGAAAACTCCGTCGTGGCGCTGAAGAAGGTCGGCATCGACATCGCGAAGCACGCGAGCCAGCCGCTGACCCAGAAGATGATCGACGAGGCGGCGGTCATCCTCTGCATGACCGAATCGCATCGCGCCATGATCCGGCTCCAGGCCGAGCCGCCGCCGAAGCATCTTTACCTGTTCCGCGAGTTCATGCCGCAGCGCGGGCACAAGGAGATCCCCGATCCGTTCGGCGGCCCGCTCCGGCTTTACGAGGCGTGTCGCGACGAGATGGTCGAGGCCATCCCCTCGTTGCTGGACTTCCTGAAGACCCGGCTCGCCGCGAAGACGGCGTGATTTTCGGGCCTTGCTGCGACCGGGGCGGCGCTCTTTGCTGCCGGCTGGCCTTCGCCACCTGAACATCCCCGTCTTCATGTCCCTCAACGCCACTCCCCTCGCCTCGCTCGATCCCGAAATCTTCTCGGCCATCTCCGCCGAGCTCGCCCGCCAGCAGAGCCACATCGAGCTGATCGCCTCCGAGAATTTCACCTACCCGGCCGTGATGGAGGCCCAGGGCAGCGTGCTGACGAACAAATACGCCGAGGGTTATCCGGCGAAGCGCTGGTATGGCGGCTGCGAACAGGTCGACAAGGTCGAGGTCCTCGCCATCGAGCGCGCGAAGAAACTCTTCGGCGCCGAGCACGCCAACGTCCAGCCGCACTCCGGCGCGCAGGCCAACACCGCCGTCTACGCCGCGGTCCTCCAGCCGGGCGACAAGGTCCTCGGCATGAACCTCAGCCACGGCGGCCACCTCACGCACGGCAACCCGGCCAACTTCTCGGGCAAGCTCTACAATTTCTGCCAATACGGCGTCCGCGAGGACAACGGCCTGATCGACTACGACGAGCTCGCCGCGGTCGCACTCCGCGAGAAGCCCAAGATGATCACGGTCGGCGCCAGTGCGTATTCGCGGATCATCGACTTCGCCCGCATGGGCGAGATCGCGAAGAGCGTCGGCGCGTATCTCTTCGCCGACATCGCGCACATCGCCGGCCTCGTCGCCGCGGGCGTGCATCCCTCGCCCGTGCCGCACGCCGACTTCGTCACCACGACCACGCACAAGACGCTGCGCGGCCCCCGCGGCGGCCTCATCCTCTGCCGCGCCGCGCACGCCAAGGCGATCGACTCCGCCGTCTTCCCCGGCACGCAGGGCGGCCCGCTCATGCACGTGATCGCCGGCAAGGCCGTGTGCTTCGGCGAGTGCCTCAAGCCGGAATTCAAGGCCTACTCGGAACAGATCGTGAAGAACTCGAAGGCGTTCGCCGCCGCGTTCACCGCCAAAGGCTACAAGCTCGTTTCCGGCGGCACGGACAATCACCTTTTCCTCATCGATCTCCGCACGAAATATCCCGAGCTGACCGCGAAGGTCGCGCAGGAGACGCTCGATCGCGCCAACATCACCTGCAACAAGAACACGGTGCCGTTCGAGACGCGTTCGCCGTTCCAGGCCTCCGGCATCCGGCTCGGCACGCCCGCCGTCACGACGCGCGGCTTCCGCGAAGCGGAGATGCCCGAGATCGCCGCGTGCATCGACACCGTGCTCGGCGCCATCGGCACGGACCGCGAGGCCGCCGCCATCGCGGAGACGAAGCAGCGGGTGATCGCCCTCACGGGCCGTTTCCCGCTGCCTTACAAACTCTGACGCCGGCGCCCGGCCGCACCGGGCGCATCCGCCCTTTTTGCCGCGCCCTCCAGCCTCATTTCTGCGCTCACTCGCCATCGCCGCGGTCGTCGCGGCGGGCGTGGTCGCGTCGGTCGCCCTGTATCGCTTCGCGGCCCTGCACGACGAAGTGCGCCGCGAGAACGAACTGCGCCGCCAGACCGAGAACCGCCATGCCCTCATCCATGAGAGCCTGCGCGGCTACGAGGAGGCGCTCTTCGCGCTCAAGCTGCTGTTCACCGACTCGGACGCCGTCACACGCGCGGAATTCCAGCGCGCCGCCGGCGCCCTGATCGCACGGCATCCCGGCGTCTTCGCCTTCCAGTGGTTGCCGCGCGTGGCGGGCGGCGAGCGCGCGGACTGGGAAACCGCCGGCCAGCGCGAGGGCCGTCCCGGATTCCAGATCGAGGAACACGAGGCCGGCGGCCGGCTCGTCCGCGCCCGCGAGCGCGCGGAGTATTTCCCCGTGCTGTATTCCGAACCCGACCACACCGACTGGAATCCGGTGGGTTGCGATCTCGGCGTCGGCCGGCTGCGCGAGGTGCTCGAGCGGGCGCGCGCGACGCGCGCCGCCGCGATGAGCGGCCGGATCACGCTGCTCTACCAGACCGAGCAGCGCAAAGGCGTCCTCCTCGCCAGCCCGCTCTTCGGCGTGCCGGGCTCCGCCGGCGCCGGCACGCTGCGCGGCTACCTGCTCAGCATCTTCCAGGTGGATGACCTGCTCGCGGCCTCCTGGCGCAGCGCGCCGGAATCCGTCGTCGACGTGATGTTCGTCGACGACTCGGCGGTCCGGCCCGGGGAGCGGCTGTTGTTCTATCGTTCCGCCCGTCCGGGTGTCGGCGCGGTGCCGACCGAGGCCGAATTCCGCCGCGGGCTCTACCGCGAACTGCCGTTGACGCTCGGAGGCCGGCACTGGCGCGCCCTCTACCGGCCCAACGCCGCCGCCATCGGTCCGGCGAGCCGTGCGCCCGCCATCGTTCTCGGCTCGAGCCTGATCATCACCGCCCTGCTCGCGGCCTACCTCGTGAGGAGCGCGCGGCACACGCGGCTCGTCGAGCGCGAGGTCGCGGAACGCACGGCCGAGCTGAGCGAGAGCCGCCGCCAGCTCGACGCCCTCATGCAGGCGCTGCCGGGCATGGCGTATCGAGCGCGCTTGGACGACGCCCGGCTGGTGCTGCTTTACGCCAGCGAAGGCGCCCTGGCGCTGTGCGGCTACACCCCGGAGGAACTCGTCGGACGGACGGTGCAGTTCCGCGACCTCATCCACCCGGACGACCGCGCAGCCGCCGGCCGCCTGATCCACGCCGCCCTCGTCGAGGCCCGTCAGCCCTTCGAGGTCGAATACCGGCTGCGCGCCCGCGACGGCGCCGAGAAATGGATTCTCTCCCGCGGACGGGGCGTTTACGACGACCGCGGATGTCTGCTGTTTTTCGAGGGCCTCGCGATCGACATCTCGGCGCAGAAACAGGCCGAGGCCGGACGCATCGCGATCGAGCGCAAGCTGCTCGACAGCCAGAAACTCGAAAGCCTCGGCCTGCTCGCCGGCGGCATCGCCCACGATTTCAACAACCTGCTCGCCGGCATGATGGGCCACGCCAATCTCGCCCGGCTCAAGCTCGACGCCGCCGCGCCCGCCGCCGAACACCTTCACCAGATCGAATCCGCCGCCGCCCGCGCCGCCGAGCTCTGCCAGCAGATGCTCGCCTACTCCGGCCGCGGCCGCTTCGTCGTCGAGCCCGTCGATCTGAACCGGCTCGTGCAGGATACGCTCCCGCTGCTGCACGGCGCGCTCTCGACCCACGCGCGGCTCGAACTCTCGCTCGCATCGACGCCGCCCTTCGTCATGGCCGACGCCACCCAGATCCGGCAGATCGTCATGAACCTCATCCTCAACGCCGGCGACGCGCTCGGCGCCGCCGCCGGCCGGATCGACGTCGCCACCGGCGTGCGCCCGGTCGATGCCGCCGCGCTCGCCGTCGCCCGCGGCGGCGAAGCCCTGGCGCCCGGCGCTTACGCTTTTCTCGAGGTGCGCGACACGGGCTGCGGCATGACGCCGGAGACGTTGGCGCGGATCTTCGATCCTTTCTTCACCACCAAATTCACCGGCCGCGGCCTCGGCCTCGCCGCCGTGCTCGGCATCGTCCGCGGCCATGCCGGAGCCCTGGGCGTCGCCAGCACGCCGGGCGCCGGCTCCACCTTCACCCTGCTGCTGCCGCCGCTGCCGGGCGGGCCTCCGCCCTCCGCGCCCGCCGCCTCCACCGCGACGCCCTGGCAGCGCGCGAGCCGCATCCTCGTCATCGACGACGAGGCGGGCGTGCGCGATGTCGCCGGCCAGCTGCTCCGCACCTTCGGGATGTCGGTCGTATCCGCGATCGACGGACAGGACGGCGTCGCGCGCTTCCGCGAAAATCCCGCGGGCTTCGACCTGGTGCTGCTCGATCTCACGATGCCCGGCATGAACGGCGAGGAAACGCTCGCCGCGCTCCGCGCCCTGGCGCCGGGCGTGCGCGTCCTTCTCATGAGCGGTTACAGCGAGAGCGACCGCGTGGCCCGCCTCGCCGGCGGCGGTCCGATCGGGTTTTTGCAAAAACCGTTCACGCGCGCCCTCCTCGAGCGCAAGCTCCGCGCCATGCTCGGCTGACGCCGCGGCGCCGCGGACCAGGCTTCCGCGACCGGCATCTTCTCCGCCTCGTGAGTGAGGCCAGAAAATGTCATCCTGCGGACGGAAGCCGGCCCTGGCACCCGCATCCGAACCCGTTGCAACGTCCTTCGCATGTCCCGTCGGAAGCGTTCTTCCCGGCTGCTCTGCGGCGTCGCCACCGCCCTGGTCCGGGTTGATTCGGCCCGCGGACCGATCGCGAGAGCCGGCGCGAAACTTCCCTTTGCGCCTTGGCGTCCCGACGGGAACCGTTTTTCGTCTCCCCCTCAACGTGCCTCCCGCCGCCGCCACTCCTTCCGCCCGCCGCCCGCTGTCGCTGGGCGTGATTTTCCTCACGCTCTACATCGACCTGATCGGCTTCTCGATCATCTTCCCGCTGGCGCCGGATCTGCTGCGGCACTACCTGGCGACGGAGGGCACGCACGGCGTGCTCGGCTGGCTGCTCGCGCAGGTCAACGATCTCGCGCGCGTCTTCGGCGACCAGGCGCACCTGCCCGAGGTGCTGTTCGGCGGCGTCGTGAGTTCGCTGTTCTCGATCCTGCAGTTCGTGTTCGCGCCGTTCTGGGGCGGGTTGTCCGACCGGCGCGGGCGCCGCGGCATCCTGCTCTTCACCGTGGCGGGCACGGCGGCGAGCTACCTGCTCTGGGTCTTCAGCGGTTCCTTCTGGGTCTTCCTCACCGCCCGGCTGCTGGCCGGCGCGTTCGGCGGCAACCTGTCCGTCGCCACCGCGGCCGTGGCCGACGTCACCTCCCGCGAGGAGCGTTCGAAGGCGATGGGGCTGGTCGGCGCGGCGTTCGGGCTCGGGCTCGTGACGGGGCCGTTGATCGGCGCGTTCGCCGCGCACATCGATTTGTCGGCGCGTTATCCGTCGCTGGCGCGCTACGGTGTGAATCCGTTTTCCGTGCCGGCGCTGATCGCGTTCGGCCTCGGGCTGCTCAACCTCGGGTGGATCACGGTGCGTTTCCGCGAGACGCTGTCGGCCGAGGCGCGCGGGCAGTCCGCCGCGCCGCGGCTGCGCAATCCCATCCACGCCATCCTCTCGCTCGATAACGCCCCGGTGCGCAGCGTCAATCTCGTGGCGTTTGTCTACCAGCTCGCCTTCGTCGCCATGGAAACGTCCCTCGTCTTCGTGAGCGCGGACCGTTTCCACTACACGGCCCGGAGCAACGGCCTGCTCATGGGCTTCCTCGGCGTGTGCTCGATCATCACGCAGGGCGTGATCGTCCGCAAGCTGCTCGCCCGGATGCGCGAGACGACCGTGCTCGCCGCCGGGCTCGTGTGCTCGACGCTCGGCTTCGTGAGCATCGGCCTGGCGGCGACGCCGGGCGTGCTCTATCTCGGCGTCGGCCTGCTCGCGCTCGGCGGCGGCCTCGTCAACCCGTCCACCAGCGGCCTGATCTCGCTCTACGCCGGCGCGGGCGAGCAGGGCCGCGTGCTCGGCATCTTCCGCTCGCTCGGCTCGCTGGCGCGCGCCGTCACGCCGATCTGCGCGGGCGTGATCTATTTCGCCATCCCCGGTCACAGTCACACCCTGTATGCGCTCGCCGCCGTGCTTGCCGCCGGCGCGTGGGCCCTGAGCCTGCGCCTCCCGCAGCCGCACCGATGAATCTCCGCCGCGTCGTCCTGTTCGTGCTCGCAGTCGGCGCGCTCGCGCTGGCCGGCGGCTGCTTCTCCTGGCGGCGCGAGCTGCCGCGGCCCGGCCGCACCGAACTCGACGGACCGATCGTCACCGTCCCCGCCACCACCGTGGGCAACTACCTCGTGGTCGAGGCCAAATGGGACAAGCGCGGTCCGTATCGTTTTCTCATCGACACGGGCGCGGCCGTGACGCTCGTCACGCCCGAGCTCGCGGCCCGCTACGTCGCGAAAAACGCCCCGCTCACCGCCACGCCGCTCGTGCGCGTGCGCTCCGCCGAGGGCGAGACGGCCCTGCTGCCGTCCACCACGCTGCGCCGCATCCAGCTCGGCGGCGCCCGGTTCGAGGACGTGCAGGCGCTCGTCTACGACTGCGCGGCGCTCTCCGCGCACCTCGGCCTCAAGATCGACGGCGTCCTCGGTTTCCCGCTCTTTCGCGAGACGCTCCTCACGCTCGACTATCCGCAGTCGCGCATCGTCCTGCAGCCGCGCAGCGCCGCGTCGCTCGTCCCCGGCACGCCGATCGCGTTCAACAACGACCGGAAGACGCCGATCATCCCGCTGCGCATCGGCGACGAGACGTTCATCGCGCTGATCGACTCCGGCAGCGACGCCGACCTGAGCCTCAACCCCGTCGGGCTCAAGCCGGACTTCGCCGTGCCGCCGCGCGACGGCGGCACGATCACCACCATCAACGGCGATCATCTGGAGCGGATCGGCCGGCTCGCGGTCCCGCTGCGCTTCGGCGACTACACCGTCGACCAGCCCGTCGTCGATCTCACGGACTCGCTTTCCTCCGTCGGCGGCGGCGTGCTGCGCCATTTCACGGTCACCTTCGACCAGGAGCACAGCAAGGTCACCTTTTACCGCGACTCGCACGCGCCCGTCGCGCCCGCACCGCGCCGCAGCGCCGGCCTGAGCTTCAGCAAGACGCCCGCCTACTGGCGCGTGGCCAGCGTCGTCCCCGGCTCCCCCGCCGAGACCGACGGCGTGGAGGCCGGCGACCTGATCACACGGATCAACGGCGAACCCGTCTCCGCCTGGAATCTGCAGCGCTACCAAGGCCTCATCGCCACGGCCGACGCGATCACGTTCACCTTCCTCAACGGCACGCGCGAGGATCCGCAGACCGTGCGGATCTTCGAACTCGTGCCCTGACCGGCCCGCGCCGTCGCGGACGACGACCGCATCGAAGCGAACACGAAAGGCGCGGACACTCCCGGCGCGTTCACGGGGTTTGCCCTGTTCGCCTTGGTCGCGGCGCGGATGCCATCGACGCGCCGCTGAGAAATCAGTCCTCAGGGCGCCTCTCGCCAGCGGTCCGGTCGCACGTCACTTGCCCGCGTCGACCGATGCTCCGCGGCGCAGCCGGAACGCGCCCGCTCCGTCGTGCCCGGTCGTCCACGGCAGCGAGATCGTGTGCTCCTCGAGCGTCCACTGACCATGACGATCCGCGAGGAACGCCTTCACGACGTGCTCGTTTTCCTCGGGATCGAGGCTGCACGTCGAGTAGACGAGCCGCCCGCCCGGCGGCACGAGCCGCGCAGCCGCCGCGAGCAGCGCGAGTTGCTGGCGGGGATGTTTCTTGAAATCGCCTTCCTGCAGCCGCCACTTCACGTCCACACGGTGGCGCATCACGCCGGTGTTCGAGCACGGCACGTCGAGCAGCACGGCGCGATAGCCCGCGGGCAGGCCGTGCTCCTTGAGGATCGGCACGAGTCCGGCCTGCAGGTCGCCCTGCACCAAGGCGACGCCGACGGTCGTCGGCACGCGCGAAAGATTCTCGGCGAGCCGGTCGATCCGCGCGCCCGGCAGGTCGAGGGCGACGATCTTGCCGTGCTGCATCGCATCCGCGATCAGGAGACTCTTGCCGCCCGGCGCCGCGCAGGCGTCGAACACGATCTCGGTCGGCTGCGGCGCGAGCAGGTCGACGGCCAGCCGCGTCGCCGGATCCTGCAGATAGATCTTTCCGGCCCGCAGCAGCGGCTCGACCTGCGTCCAGCGGCCCGGCTCGATCTCGTAAAAACCCGCCCAGGCCGTCGGCTTCATCCACGACGGCGGCGCCTCGGGCGCGGGAGCCGCCACCGGTGTCACGGCCGCAACGGATTCCGCGGACGCGGGCGTTTCCGCCGACGGTGCGGCCGCGGCGGCGATCGAAACCGGCCGCCAGCGCGCGTAGACCGGCGCGGGGCGCTGGTTCCACTCCAGCAGCGCGCGCGCGCCATCGGCGCCGAACTGCGCGAGCCAGCGCTTCACCAGCCAGACGGGATGCGAGAAATACTCCGCGAGCGCCTCGGCGGGCGCGAGCTTCGGCGGCGGGGGCGTGGCGAGCGCCGCGGCCAGCTTGCGCACGACGGCGTTGACGAGCCGGGCCTCGGCCGGACTCGCGAGGCTCTTTGTCTGCTCGACGGCATGGTGGACGATCTTCGCCACCTGTCCGTCCGCCGCAGGCGAACCAGCCGAGTCGATCAGTTCGAAGCCGGCGAGAAACAGCACCGCGCGGGTGGAGAACCGCGGCGGATGCGCGATGAGCCGGCCCAGCGCCGACTCGATCCGGCCGAAGTGGCGGATCACACCGTAGACCAGATGCTGGCAACGCGCGCGCTCCGCGCCGGCGAGCGAGCCGCCGAGCGTCTCCAGCAGTTCGTCGACGCGTTCGCGTCGTTCGAGCCACCGCGCGACGAGGTGCGCCGCGGCCGGCCAGGCGCCGCGGGAGGCTGCTGAAACGCTTTCGACACTCTGTTTGACAAGGTCTGACATTCTCCGCTGTAGTCTCCCGTTCAGGCCCTTCCTTTCGCAATCATGAATTCCGAAGCTGTTTCCGCGCTCCTCTCAAAAAATCCGTCGCTTAAAGCGGCCAAGGCCAAATTCGAGGCCATGGAGCCCGGAGCTTACGTCATGCACCGCAGCTGGGGTTTTGGCCAGATCAAGAGCTACGACGATGCCTCGCACCGCCTCCTGATCGACTTCGCCGGCAAGCCCGCCCACCCGATGGACCCGGCCTTTTGCGTCAACACGATGGAGGTCCTGTCCGCGAAGCATCTGCTCGTCCGCAAGGAGACCGAGGCGGAAAAGATCGCCAACCTGATCGCCAACGATCCCGCCCAGCTCGTCGTCGAGGCCCTCCTTTCCTACCCGAACCACGCCACGACCGTCATCGACCTCGAGCTCACGCTCGCCCAGGTCATCGGCGAGGATAAGTTCAAGAAGTGGTGGGCCACCGCCAAGAAGGCGCTCGCCAAGGATCCCCGCGTTTCCGTCCCGGAGAAGAAAACCGAGTGCTACGTGCTGCGCGAGACGCCCGTGTCCGCCGAGGACGAGATCCTCGAGCAGTTCACCGGCACCCGCTCCGCCCGCCGCCGCATCGCGCTCGCCGAGGAGCTCATCTCCGCCGTCGGCAAGAAGGAGATCAAGACCGACCTCTCCGCGATTCTCACCGGCGTCGCCGAGGCCGTCAAAACCAGCAATCAGATCGACGCCTCCGAGCGCCTCTACGGCGCCGCCATCCGCGACGACCTCGCGAAGCACCTCGGCGTCGACGCGTCGACCTTCGAGCCGCAGCAGGCCGCGCTCGTCGCCACGGTCCGCGACCTGCCCGCCATCGCCGAAAAAGTCCCCGTCCACTTCCAGTCCCGTTTCCTTGAGCTCGTCGACGCCACGCATCCGATCGAGAGCCGCGACATCCTCTTCAACCTGCTGAAGACCTCGCAGGGCAAGTTCACGACCGAGTGCATCAACTTCCTCGTCGAGCACGGCCATTCCGACGAACTCGCCGCCACGCTCCAGCGCTGGCAGACCGAGCAGAACCTGCGCGCGCCGGTCCTCCTCTGGATCGTCAAGAACCGCCACTCGAAGAAATTCGCCAAGCTGCTCAACGACCTCATCACGCCCCGCCTGCTCGGCGCGATCTTCTTCGCGATCGACTACGAGGCGCTGCAGGCCGCCAGCGCCCGCCGCATCCCGCTCGCCGACATCCTCAGCGAGGACACCGACCTGATCGGCGATCTCCTCTCAACCGCGGATCCGGAGACGGCGCGCGATCTCGCGAACGCCCTCATGCTCAACCAGGGCTTCGAGGAGCTCACCAAGAAGTCGCTGCTCGCCCGCTTCATCAAGATCTTCCCGAAGATCCAGTCGCTCGTCGCCGCCGACGCCGAAAGCAAGGAGGAGCAGCTCCTCGTCTCCCGCGGCAGCTACGATCGCAAGCGCGAGGAATACGAGACGATCGTCTCCAAGAAGATCCCGGAAAACTCCAAGGCGATCGCCACGGCCCGCGAGCATGGCGACCTCAAGGAAAACTCCGAATACAAGATGGCCAAGCAGGACCAGCAGGTCCTCATGGCCCAAAAGGCCCAGCTCGAACGCGAACTCGGCCGCGCCCGCATCACCGACTTCAAGGAAGCGTCCACCGAGCAGGTCAGCGTCGGCACCGTCGTCGAGGTCCGCGCCGACGGCACCGGCCAGGCCACCCGCTACACCGTGCTCGGCGCCTGGGACAGCGATCCCGACAATCACGTCATTTCCTACAAGACGGCCCTCGGCGCCGCGCTCCTCGGCAAGAAGGCCGGCGACGTCGTCAAGGTGAAGTCCGGCACGACCGAGGAAGCCTACACGGTCGTCAGCATCGCGCGCTATGTCGACGCGGTGCCCGCCGCCTGAGCGCCTCGCGCATCCCGCGCCGCCCCACTGGGCGGCGCTTCTTTTTGTCCGGATGGACAACTTTTTCAAAGGTCTCGTCATGGGGTTCTGCATCGCGGCCCCCGTGGGGCCGGTGGGATTGCTCTGCATCCGGCGTTCCATGACGGACGGGCGCCTCTGCGGCTTCGTCTCGGGACTCGGCGCCGCGACCGCCGACACCGTTTACGGCTTGATCGCCGCGCTCGGACTCACCGCCGTCACCTCGCAGCTCATCGCCCACCGCACGCCCATCCAGTTCTTCGGCGGCGCGTTTCTCGTCTACCTGGGCGTGCGCATCCTGCGCCAGCCGCCCGTGACCGTCGCGGCCTCCGGACCCGAGCACGCGCCCAACCTCTCCGCGGCCTACGGTTCGACGCTCGCGCTCACGTTGACGAATCCGGCCACGATCCTCGCCTTCCTCGGCATCTTCGCCGGCCTGGGCGTCGGCACCGGGGCCCGCGGCGCGCTGCCCGCCGGCCTGCTGGTCGCCGGCGTCTTCCTCGGCTCCGCGCTCTGGTGGCTGATCCTGAGCCACAGCGCCCACTGGCTCGCCGGCAAGGCCAGCGCCGGCCATCTCCGCTTCGTCCAGCGCGCCTCGGGCACGTTGATCGTGGCCTTCGGCCTGTGGGAGCTCGGCACGCTGCTCTAGCCGTTGCCATCCCCGGCCGTTGGCAGAACGCAGACGCGCCCGGCGCGCCCGGCGGCGCCTCCGCAATTGCCTTCCGCCGCGGCGTTTCCCACGATGGCGCCGCGTGAACGCCTCCTGGGACATCCTCAAGACCCTCTCCGACCCGACGCGGTTGCGGCTGCTCGCACTCGTCTCCCGCGAGGAACTCTCCGTCGCCGAGCTCCAGGAAATCCTCGGCATGGGCCAGTCGCGCATCTCCTCGCAGCTCGCGCTCCTGCGCCAGGTCAACCTTGTCAGCGACCGCCGCGACGGCAAACGCGCCTACTATTCGCTGCGGTCCACGCTCGCCGCCAAGACCCGCGCGCTGCTCCAGGCTTCCGTCGATTCCGTGGCCGATCTGCCCGTCGTCGCCGAGGACCGCATCAATCTCGACCGCATCCTGCTCAAGCGCCGCCGCACGCAGGAACAGTATTTCAACACCATCGCCGGCCGGCTCGGGAAGAACTACTGTCCCGGCCGCTCGTGGGAGGCCATCGGCCATCTCGCATTGCGGCTCACGCCGGCGATCGACATCGCCGACCTCGGCGCCGGCGAGGGCCTGCTCTCCCAGTTGCTCGCCCGCCGCGCCCGCCAGGTCTGGTGCATCGACAACTCGCCGCGCATGGTCGAGGTCGGCACCGAACTCGCCCGCAAGAACGGACTCGCCAATCTCGCCTACAAGCTCGGCGACATCGAGCGGGTCCCGCTCGCCGACAAATCCGTCGATCTCGCGATTCTCTCCCAGGCGCTGCACCACGCGCAACATCCCGAGACGGCCGTCGGAGAGGCGTTCCGCATCCTTCGGCCCGGCGGCCAGGTGCTCGTGCTGGACCTCAACGAACACGCGTTCGAAAAGGCCCGCGAGCTCTACGCCGATGTCTGGCTCGGCTTCAAGGAGAGCACGCTGCACGGTTTCCTGAAGCAGGCCGGTTTCGCCAAGGTCGAGGTCACGACCGTCGCGAAGGAAAGCGTCGAACCCTGCTTCGAGACATTGCTCGCCAGCGGCACCAAGCCCTCCCACTGAACGATCCGCCCGTGCGCCCCGCCTTCGCCATCCGCCCACTGGTCCTTTTGCTCCTGAGCTGTGCAGTCTGGACTGTGTCGCTTCGCGCCGAAGCCGCTCCGCCCTTCCGGCTCGTCGGCTACGTGATGGCGAAGACGGACATCCCGCGAATCCCCGCCGGCCTGCTCACCCACCTCGATTTCGCCTTCGCCCACATCGATGCGGCCGGCCGGGTCGTGCTCGATGGTCCCAATGACGAACGGGCGCTCGGTGAGCTGGTCGCGCTCAAGGCCATCAATCCCACGCTCAGGATTATTCTCTCGATCGGCGGCTGGGGCGCCGACGGATTTTCCGACGCCGCACTCACGGAGGCATCGCGAGCACGGTTCTCGGCGACGGCGGTCGCGCTGGTCGAACGCCACCGACTCGACGGCCTCGACATCGACTGGGAATATCCCGGCCAGCCCGGTCCGGGAATCCGTTTCCGGCCGGAGGATCGGCGCAATTTCACCCCGCTGCTCGCGCAGCTCCGCCGGGATCTCGATGCGCTGAGCGAAAAACGGCACGCCCATGGCGGCGACCGCTGCGTGCTCACCATCGCGACGACAGGCGGGGTTTATTTCGAGCACACGGAAATGGACCGGCTGCATCCGCTCGTCGACTGGATGAACGTCATGAGCTACGACCTGTATGGTTCGTTCTCGACGACCACCGGTCACCATGCCGGCCTCTTCGCGACCACGGACGCACCCGCCGGCGCGCCGACGACGGAGCGGTTGATCCGTCAGCACCTCGCCGCCGGGATTCCGCGGGAAAAACTCCTCGTCGGCGCGGCGTTTTACGGCCGGTCGTGGACGGGCGTGAAACCCGATGCGTCCGGCTCGCCGCTACTCGCCCCCTACGCACAGCCCGGCCCTTCGCATTCCTATCGCGAAATCGCACGCGATTATCTCGGCCGGCCGGACTTCGAGCGACGCTGGGACACCACCGCACAGGCCGTCACCCTGTGGCAGCCGTCGACCGGCACGTTGATTTCCTACGAGGATGCCGATGCGCTGCGCGCCAAGGCAAACTTCGTCCGCCAAGAACAACTCGGCGGCATCATGTATTGGGAGCAAAGCGATGACCCGCAGGCCGTGCTGCTCTCCGCCGCCGCCCAAGCCCTGCGCTGAGATGCCGGTCTCGCGGCCGGCCGGTCAACGACGGGCATCCAACCGGCGCGACAGCCGGCGGCGCAGGATAAAACCCATGGCGCACAACGCCGCGCCCCAGAGCGCATAGGTCGACGGCTCCGGCACCAACACGCCGAGGCCGACCGGCGTGAACGCCGTGTCGTGCAGCTCCGCATTGCTGTAGCTGAGGCTGCCCGCGATGATCTGGCCGTTGATCGACGTGTTGTTCGCGTTGCTCAAGGAGACGAGCGGAGCGAGCACGCTGCCGTAGAATTGTCCGCCGTTGCCCAGGCTCACGCTGCCGCTGCCGGTGATGTTCCAGAGCAGCCGGTCCGCGATGCCGGGATCGTTGAAGTTCACGCCGCTGCCGAAGAGCGTCTTGCCCGCGGCGTTGATCACGTTGACCACCGCGGTCTGATTCGCACCGATCGAAAAGGAAAGATTGCTGAAGGCCTGGCCGTTGTAGGTGCCGTTGCCGAGCAGCGAGGCGTCGAGCTGGAAAACCACCACGCCGTCGGCCGTCGTCGTCGAGACAAACGTGAGCGTCTGGCTGCCGTTGACGGCGATGGTGCCCGTCTGCGCCGCGGCCGCGAGCGTCGCCGAAAGCGTGGTCGCCTGCGATTGGATGGAAGCCCAGTTCCAGCCGGTGGGCCCGGCATTCGTGCGCGGATCGTTGGCCGCGAGCGGATTGGACGAGTTGATCGAGTAGAGCTTGCCGCCTGTCGTCGTGCTCGTGAGGACTTTCTGGGTGGAGTTCCACGTCCACGAGCCGGTGTCGTTGGGCAGCGAGGCGTATCCGTTGTTCAACTGGACGTCGCCCGTGACCGTCAGCTGGCCGTTGACGTATAAGGTCGGATCGTTGCTGACCGTGGAAACATCCGAGTGGATCGCGACCGCTCCGCCGTTGAGGGTGAGATTGCCGCCCACCGCCACCGGTCCCCACGTATCGCCGTAATTGGTGAACGTGGCATTGCCGAACGTGATGACATTATACTCGCGCACCAGCGCATCGAAATCGCTCACGGCCTGCACATAAGCCTGGGCACGAACCGCCTGCACCGGGGCGAGAAGCAACCCGGCGAGAATTACCCACATAGCATAGGGTTTAATCCTCATGTATCGCTACACAACTCCGTCAATGGAGCATGTCAATTGGGTTTCGGCTCAAATCGAGTCGAGTTAAGGTAAAAAAGCGCAAGAAATGGGGTCGAGCAGTGGGATTAACGGATCTCATCCCGCTCCAGCGACACCCGGGCTTTGGCCGCGGCGGTGCGAATCAGGCCGCTTTCCTCGGGAGACAAACCGGGACGCCACGCCGCCAGCAGGGCCGTGCGCGCGGTCGCCCGGTCCCCGAGATCGGCCGCGGCGAGCCCGCGCCACAGCGCCACCGCCGGTTGCGCCCGCTCGGCCGCGCTGAGGCGGTCGATCAGGGCCGCGGTCTCGCGCGGTTTGCCCTGACGCCACCGGACGGCGGCGAGCGCGATCGTGGCCACCCGGGCATCCGGCTCCGCCGCGTGCAACGCCGTGGCCCGGGCCGCGGCCTCGGGCGACAGCCGGTTCACGATGCAGCCCAGCGTGATCCAGGTCGCCGCCAGCCCGGCATCGTCCGGCGCCACCCGCACCCAGCGATCGTGCAACTGCCAGAGTTTCGGCAGATCCGGCCGCGCCGCATAAATGTCCCGCAACGCTGCATACGCCCAGAAATTCCTGGGCTGACGCTCGGTCACCTGCAGCAACGCCCGCTCGGTCCCGTCGTCGTCGCCCCAGGCCGAGGCGAGCCGGACCATCGCCCGCAAGCCCGGCGCCGAATCCCCGCACGCGGCCAGCGCGTCGGCCCAGGTCGCCCGGCCCGCGGATTCGGTGTAGCGGAGGCGTTGCAGCCGGGAGGCGATCGCAAGCGTCAGCACGTCGCGCGGCCAGACGCCCCACGCGCCGGCGCGCAGGCGCTGCTCGAGCCGGTCGAGATCGCCCACGCCGGCGGCGAGTTCCGCCGCGGCATCCGCCACAGCCGGAGACTGCGCGAGGTCCGGCGCCAGCGTATCGATCCAGACCAGCGCCTCGCGCGGCTGGCCGAGATCGCCGAACCACCGCGCCAGCAGCGCCACGTCCTCCGGGGAGCCGGCCGCGGCCTTGAGGGCTTCGACCAGCCGCTGCCAGCCGGGCAGCCCGGGACTCGAGAAATCCGCCACGGCTCCCGGGGCGAAGCGCTCGAGCACGAAGGTCATCGCCTCGACCGCCCGGCGCTCGTCGCGCTGCCGCGCGGCATCCTTCAGGAGCTCCAGCGCCGCGCGAATGCGCACCGCCGGCTGCGCGGTCAACGTTTTCAACGTCGCCCGCGCCGCGTCGCGCTTCGCCTCGTCCACGTTCCACAGGCGCACGGCCGCATCGTCGAACCGCGCCACCGGATCGTCCGGCGCCGCCTGCACCAGGCGGGCGAGATTCGCCTCCACCTCGTCGGTCCGGCCCAGCGCGAGCGCCAGCGACGCCGCGAGCCGGAAGAACGCCGCGTCGCGCTGCGCCGCCGTGCCGATGGCCGCCAGCGCCGCCTCCGCCGTATCCCATCGCTCGAGACGCAGCGCGTCGCCCGCCAGCGCCAGCCTGACGGCGACGTCGCCCGGGGCGAGCCGCGCCAGCTGTTCGCGCGCGAGCAGCACCTCGGGCGAGCCGATTTCCGCCAGCACGGCCGCCGCCTCGCGCCACGTGGCGGGATCGGCCGGCGCCAGCTCGAGCGCGCGGCGCAGCGCGAGGGCCGCGTTGCGGTAGTCGCTGTGCGCCGCGAAACTCTGGGCCTGCGCCATCGCCTGCGCGCGCTGCCAGCGCTGCCACCACGGCCGGCCGGCGAACCAGCCCAACGCGAGCACGAGGGCCAGCACGAGGCCGCCGGCGCCGATCTTCCAGAGATCGCGTTGCTGCTCGGACAGATCATTCCAGCGGTTCTTGGCGCGGGCGCGGGCGGATTTCCAACGGTCGGACATGATTGATGTTCCTGACGAGCAGCACGCGCGCCGGGTTGTGCTCAAGCCCGAAGTTTCAGCGGCATTCGTAAAGTCGCGGCGCCCACCGCCGCAGCCAGGCCCGCGCCCCGGCTTCGTCGGCCAGCGGCACCACGAGCGCCAGATAGGCCGCATCGCCGCGGCGGCGCCCTTCGCGCACGCGCGCCAGCCGCCACGCCGGCACGTCGGTCATGTCCGCCGGCGCCGCCGCCCGCGCCCGGCCGAGCCACGCGTCCCAATGACAGTAGAACACCCGCTGCCCGCGTCCTTCCGCCGTGAAGGCCGCCTCGGTGAACGCCACCGGCACGCCCGCGATGTCGACCGTGACCGGCGCCGCCGCGATCTCCGGCTGCACGCCGGACGCCGGCAGGCAGATGGTGGGATCGTGCGCCTCGGCCGCCGCCGCGCGCGCCACGTCGTCCTCCCAGGTGACCAGGTAGGCCAGCGCCCGGCCGCCGGGTTCGTCGCGTGTCCAGCCGGTCAGCGATGTCGCCTGCAACAATTCGTGCGCCCGCCGCGGCACCTCGACGCTCCGCCAGGTTTCGTCGGGCCGCGCGAGCGTCCAGCGGATCCGCTCCGAAGCCGCGCGGTGCTCGTGCCAGCGATACCACGCCTCCGGCGCGAGCGCCGCAAGCGCCGCGCCGGCCAGCAGCAGCGCCGCGACCGCGCGCCCGGCCGGCCTGGAAAACGCGGTCCCGCGCGCCGGCGTATCCGAAACGGGAATATCCGACGGGGCCGGCGCGGCGTCTTCGCCGGCCGCGCCCGCCGGATGCGCCAGCCGCCACGCGATCAGCAGCACCGCCGCCAGCGTCGCCACGAGTTCGATCGCGCCCAGGCGATCGTGCCAGCGCTCGCTCGCCGGCAGGCCGTGCGCCGCGGCGATCCACGTCAGCGCGGTCGTCCGCAGCCAGTTGACAGCCGTCGCGACGGCCAGCGCCGCGACGACGAGCGCGATCCGCCGCGGCCAGCGCAGCCGGAACAGTTCGCCGAAGAACCAGCCCGCCATCCACACCGCCTGCAACGAGCGCAGCCCGCTGCACGCCTCGTCGACGCCCACGTAGCCCGCCGCGAGTTCGATCACGTTGCCCTGCACGACGGCCGGCCGGCCGAGCACGGACACGACCGCCGCCGCGAGCTGGGCGTTGAGCGTCACGAGCGCACCGACGAGCCGCACGGTGACCCACGTGGGCCACAGCAGCGCCGTGCCCACGAAGAGCACGGGAAACGCAAACCGGCGTGCGGCCACCGTCCCGCCCGCGGATGCGAGGACCGCGAGCGTCGCCGTCATCGCCAGCGCCACGGCGGTCCACTGCGCGAGCGGCCAGAGCGGATTCGCCTCCAGCACCGCGAGCGCCGGCGGCAGCGCGGCCAGCACGGCGATCAACAGAAAGAGCGGCAGCCACGATGTCGCGACCCAGGCCCTGCCCGGAGATACCGACGATCCGGACGGACGAATCCCGACCGAAACCGGCGCATCCTTCGCGCGTTCCCAGGCGAGGGCCAGCGCCAGCCAGGGCACGATCCAGCCGAAGGCCTGCTCGGGCAGCGCGGACCAGGCCGGACTCCAGCGCGCGATCACCGGCAGCCAGAAAACCACGATCGCCCCGGCGAGCCAGGCGCCCGGGCGCGCGGCGATCCGCGCGGGCGCGTCCGTCGCGGCTGCGCCGGCCGTGCTCACTCCATCTGCATGCGCGAGCGGTAGAACGCGTCGCACATGGCGTGAATTTCCCGCGGAGAACTCATCTTGAGCGCCTCCGCGGCGAGCGCGCGCGCATCCGCCATCGTCATCGCGCGCACGAGATATTTCACGGCCGGGATCCACATCGGCGACATGCTCAGGCTGTCGACGCCGAGGCCGAGCAGCAGCGGAGAATAGACCGGATCGCCCGCCATCTCGCCGCACACGCTCACGGGCACCCGGTGCGCGTGCGCCTCGTCGACGATGTGCTTCAGCGTCCGCAGCACGGCGGGATGCGTGGGCTCGTAGAGGTGCGCGATCCGGTCGTTCACCCGGTCGATCGCGAGGAGATACTGGATGAGATCGTTCGTCCCGATGCTGAAGAACGCGGCGTCGCGCGCGAGCAGGTCGGTCGTCGCGGCCGCGCTCGGGATCTCGATCATCGCGCCGACGGCGAGGTTTTCGTCAAACGGCTGGCCGCGCGCCTTCAGCTCGGTCATGCACTCGGCGAGGACGGCGTTGGCGCGGGCCAGTTCCTCGTGTCCGCTGATCATCGGATACATCAGCTGCACCTTGCCGTAGGCGCTCGCCATGAGGATGGCGCGGAGCTGGTCCTTGAAGATGTCCTGGTGCTCGAGGCAGAAACGGATCGCGCGGAAACCCATGAACGGGTTGTCCTCCTTCGGAAAGAGGTCCGGGTTGCCCGCCATCGGCTTGTCGCCGCCGAGGTCGAGCGTGCGGATGATCACCGGGTTCGGCGCGAGCGCCTCCGCCACGGTCTTGTAGGCGAGAAACTGCTCCTGCTCGGTCGGCACGCGCGCGGAGTTGAGAAACAGATACTCGGTGCGGAACAGGCCCACGCCGGCGGCGCGGTAATCCTTCACGAGCGCCATCTCCTCGGCCTTCTCGATGTTGGCCATCAGCGCGACCGGCGTGCCGTCGAGCGTGACCGCCGGCCGCGCGTTGGCCTCGAGCAGCCGCGACTCGATGCTCTTCTTGCGCTCCTGGATCTTGCCGTAGCGGAAGAGCGTGCTCTCGGACGGATTGAGGATGATGACGCCGTCGTAGCCGTCGACGATCGCCCAGTCGCCGTTGCGCACGCGCGTGGTGAGGTTGCGCACGCCGACGACCGCGGGGACCTTCATCGAGCGCGCCACGATCACGGCGTGGCTCGTGCGGCTGCCGGAATCGGTCACGATCGCGAGCGCCGCGCTGCGGTCGATGCTGGCGGAGTCGGACGGCGTGATGTCGTTGGCGACGACGATGCGCTTGTCGGCGAGGCGGCTGAGCGAGTTTTCCGCCTGGCCGAGGAGATTCTGCAGCACGCGCTGGGCGACGTCGCGCAGGTCGCCGGCGCGCTCGCGGAGATATTCGTCGTCGATCTCGGAAAAGGCCTTGATGTAGCGCGCGGAGACGAGGTTGAAGCACGTCTCGATGTTGCGGCTGGTGGTCTCGAACTCGCGGATCGTCTCGCCGATCAACGCCTGGTCCTCGAGCACCAGCAGATGCGCATCGAAGATGAGCGCCTCCTCCGGCCCGAGGTTCTTCTTCACCTCGCTCTGGATCTTCGCGATCTGCTGGCGCGTGACCAGCAGCGCATGGTCGAACCGCGCGATCTCCTCGATGCGCTTGTCGGGCTCGACCTGGTAGCTCGGCACCTCGACGTCGCTCTGGATGTAGACGAAAACCTGCCCATAGGCGATGCCCTCGGAGGCGGCGATGCCCTGCACGGTGATTTCGTTCTTTGAGCGCGAGTCCATTAGGTGAATGCGAAAGCGGCCGGCACGGGGTGATGCTGGCGGCGCCGGACGATAACGCGCCGCCCGCCCGGCGGGTCAATGCGGATTTACGGCAAACGCGTCTCGTTGACGATAGCAGACGGCCCCCACGCCGCCCGCACCGTCGCGACGATCTCCGCGACCGGCGCCGCGTCGGGCAAAAAGGCGAAACACGCGCTCCCGCTGCCGCTCATCCGCGGCTCGAGTCCGAACCGCGCGCGCAAGATCTCGAGCAGCACCGGCAGCGCCGCGAACTTCGCAAACGCCGGCGGTTCCATGGTGTTGAAAAGCAGTTCCTCCACCGGCGCCGCGGGATCGCCGAGCCAGCGCGCGAGCCGCGTCTCGGCCTCCGGGGCGGGCAGATAAGCGGCGGGCGCCGCCGCCGCGAGCCGGCCGTAGGCCCACGGCGTCGCGATGGCGAACGCCGGCTTGAAGATCAGCACGCGCCGCCCGCGCAGCCGCGCCGCGGCGTCCGCCGGCAGCGCTTCGACGCGCTCGCCCCGGCCGCGCATGACCACGGGACCGTCGTGCAGGAAGAGCGCGCAATCCGAGCCGAGCTGGCCGGCAATCGTCGTCAGCGCCGCCGCGTCGAGCGGATGACCGGCGAGGACGTTGAGCGCGCGCAGCGCCGTCGCGCCGTTGCTGCTGCCGCCGCCGAGGCCCGCGCCCATCGGGATGCGTTTCTCGAGATGAAACCGCGCCCCGCCGCGCCAGCCGCTCGCCGCGCGGAACCGCTCGGCCGCCCGCAGGATCAGGTTGGTCCCGTCGAGCGGCACCGCCGGATCGTCGCAGGTCAGCGTCAGCGCCTCCGCCGGCTCCACGCCCAGCGTGTCGCCCCACGCCACGGGCGTGACGACCGACACGAGATCGTGAAAGCCGTCCCGCCGCCGGCCGGTGACGGCGAGGAAGAGGTTGAGTTTGGCGGGGGAAAAAAAGACGGAGGCGCTCACGGGACGATCGGCGATCCATGCACCACCATAAATCCGGGCCTCGCGAGCCCGATTTTGGGTTTTCATCGGCGGGCTTTCGTGTCCATGTGTCAGCCATTACATGTCCTGCGATCTCATCCTCGCCCTCGACGTCCCCACGCGCGAAGCCGCCGCTCCCCTCCTCCGCCAGTTGCGCGGGTCGCTTCGCTGGGTGAAAATCGGACTCCAGATGTTCACGGCCTATGGTCCCGACTACGTCCGCGCGGTCGCCGACGAGGGCTTCGACATCTTCCTCGATCTCAAGCTGCACGACATCCCCAACACCGTCGCCAAGGCCGTCGAGTCGCTCGCGCCGCTGCCCATCGGCATGCTCACGCTGCACACCTCCGGCGGTCGCGAGATGATGGCCGCCGCCCGCGCCGCGCAGCTGCAGACGAAGCCGGAGCTGCTGCTCCTCGGCGTCACCGTGCTCACGTCGATGGATGCCGCCGCGCTCGGCGAGACCGGCGTGGCCGCCGCGCCCGAGGCCCAGGTCGGCCGGCTCGGCCGGCTCGCGGTCGACGCCGGCCTGCGCGGGCTCGTCTGCTCCCCGCTCGAGGTCGCGCTGCTCCGCCGCGAACTGCCCGCCGACGTCCGGCTCGTCACGCCGGGCATCCGCCCCGCGGGCGAGGCCGGCGGCGACGACCAGAAACGCATCATGACGCCCGCCGATGCCGCCCGCGCCGGCTCGAGTTACATCGTGGTCGGCCGGCCGATCCTCAAGGCGAAGGATCCCGCCGCCGCCGCCCGCGCCATCCTCGCCGACCTCGCCGGCGCCTGACGCCGCTTCCCCCCTCCGCTTTCCCGCTGATCGCCTGCAGCTTATCGCTTACCGCTTAACGCTCACCGCTCCCATGTCCCGCACCGCCGCCATCCTCCTCGCCGCCGGCAGCGGCTCCCGCATGCAGGGTGTCGTCGCCGACAAGGTCCTCGCGCCCCTCGCCGGCCGGCCGGTGTTCGCCCACACCGCGGCCGCGTTCATGGCCAGCGGCATCGCCGACTTCTACGTCGTCGTCTACCGCGATCCGCGGCAGATGAACGAGCTCGCGGCCTACGCGCCGACGCCCTCGGCGCTCGTCCAGGGCGGTCGCGAGCGGCAGGATTCCGTCATGCGCGCGCTCGCCGCGCTGCCCGACGGCACGGCCTACGTCTTCATCCACGATTGCGCGCGGCCGCTCATCCGGCCCGAACAGCTCGTCGGCCTGCACAAGATCGTCCGTCGCGAGGACGCCGTCGTCCTCGCCCACCGCGTGACCGACACGATCAAGGAGCATCGCGACGACGCCCGTCTGCGCACGCTCGACCGCGCGCGGCTGTGGGCGATGGAGACGCCCCAGGTCTTCGCCCGCGATCTCATCGTCCGCGCCTACTCGCGCGTCGCGGCCCGGGGCCTGCACGTCACCGACGACGCCGCGGCCGTCGAACTGCTCGGCCATCCGATCGCGCTGCTCGAAAACTCCTACCGGAACCCGAAGCTCACCACGCCCGCCGACCTGGCCTATCTCGAATTTTTGCTCGCACGCGAACAGCCGGCCGACGCGCCGGAGGCGGCCGCGCGCGCGGCCGTGAACTGAGCCGCCATGGCGCGTCCCCGCATCGGCCACGGCTACGACATCCACCGCCTCGTCGCGGGCCGGCCGCTCGTGCTCGGCGGCGTGCGCTTCGCCACCGACTACGGCCTCGAGGGCCACTCCGACGCCGACTGCCTGACCCACGCGATCTGCGACGCGATCCTCGGCGCCGCCGCGCTGCCGGACATCGGTCACTTTTTTCCGAATACGGATCCGGCCTACAAGGACATCGACTCGCAGCTCCTGCTCCGGCGCGTGCGCGACGAGGTCGTCAAGCTCGGCTACACGATCGTCAACCTCGACGCCACCGTCATCGCCGAGCGCCCGAAGATCCACCCGCGCCTCGCCGAGATGAAGGCCGCCCTCGCCCGCTCCGCCGGCCTGCTGCCCGACGAGGTCGGCCTCAAGGCCACGACCAACGAGGGCGTCGACGACATCGGCCGCGGTCTCGCCATCGCCGCCCACGCCGTCGCGCTGCTGGTGCGCTAGCCCTTATGTCGTCGCGCGCGTTCCGTCTGCCGCCGCTGGTCGCGGCCTGCCTGCTTCTCCTCGCCGCCTGCGGCCCGCGCGAAACCGCCGTCGAGCGCGGCAACCGCGAGCAGGTGCTCCAGCGCGGCATCGGCTCCGAGGTCGCCGACCTCGATCCGCAGCTCGCGGTCAACATCGCCGAGATGGACGTGGTTTCCGCGCTCTTCGAGGGACTCGTCGCCGAGGACCCCGTCGACCTCCATCCGGTCCCGGGCGTGGCCGAGCGCTGGGAGGTTTCCCCCGACGCGCTCACCTACACGTTTCATCTGCGCGCCGACGCCCGCTGGTCCGACGGCCGGCCCGTCACGGCGCAGGATTTCGTCGACGCGTGGAAACGCATCCTCACGCCGTCGCTCGCCGCCGAAAACGCCGGCCTGCTCTACGCCCTCCAGGGCGCGGAGGCCTTCAACAAGGGCGCGACCCAGGACTTCGCCCAGGTCGGCGCGACCGCCGTCGACGCCCGCACGCTGCGCGTCGCGCTCGAGCATCCGACGCCGTATTTCCTCTCGCTGCTCACGCATCCCGCCTGGATGCCCGTGCCGGTCGCGACGATCGCGAGCCACGGCGCCGTGGCGGAGCGCGGCAATCCCTGGACGCGCCCCGGCCGGCTCGTGGGCAACGGCCCGTTCGTCCTCAAATCCTGGGAGCCGAACCGCAGCATCCTCGTCGAGAAGTCCGCGACGTATTGGGATTCCGCGCAGGTCCGGCTGCTCGGTGTGCGCTTCCATCCGATCGACAGCATCGATGGCGAGGAGCGCGCGTTCCGCGCCGGCCAGCTCCATGTCACCTACGTGCTGCCGCGCGCGAAGATCGAGGCCTACCGCCGCGACGCGCCGCAGTTCCTGCGCACCGATCCGTATCTCAACACCTACTTTCTCCGGTTCAACGTCCGGCAGCCCGCGCTCGCCGACATCCATGTCCGCCGCGCGCTCGCGCTCGCCGTCGACCGCTCCGCGATCGTCGACAAGCTCCTGCGCGGCGGCCAGCAGGTCGCCGCGGCGTTCACGCCGCCGGGGCTCGGCGGCTACGCGCCGCCCGCGGGGATCGCGACGGACGCCGACGCGGCGCGCCGCGAGCTCGCCGCCGCTGGTTATCCCGACGGCCAGGGCTTCCCGGCGCTCGAGCTGCTTTACAACACGTCCGACAACCACCGCGTGCTCGCCGAAGCGCTGCAGGAGATGTGGCGGCGCGAGCTCGGCATCGAGGTCCGGCTCGTGAATCAGGAATTCAAGGTCGTCCTCTCCGAGCGGCGCGCCGGCCGTTTCCAGATCCTGCTGTCCGACTGGGTCGGGGACTATCTCGACGCGAGCACGTTTCTCGACGTGATGCAGGGCGCCAGCGGCAACAACTACACGGGCTGGAGCAATCCCGACTACGACGCCGCGCTGTTCGCCGCCTCACGCCTGGCCGATCCCGCCGCGCGCCTCGCGCAGCTGCGACAGGCCGAAAGCTTGATGCTGGCCGACGCGCCCATCGTGCCGCTCTACTACAACGCCCACGTTTTCCTGCTCAATCCCGCCGTGAAGGGCTGGAATCCCACGCTCCTCGATCATCATCCCTACAAGCACGTCTGGCTCGCCCCGTGAGCCGCGCGACTAACGGCGACCGGCGGCGCCGCTCCCGGCATTCCGGCATGTTTCCAGCAGAGCTTTTCCCCATGTCATCGTCGTTGCACCTTCCCCGCCTCGGACTCGCCCTCGCCTGCCTCGTCCCGTTCGTCCGCGCCGCCGGCACGCCCGGCATCGGCGCGGCCAGCATCCTCGCCCGCACGCGCATCCTCGCCTCCGACGAATTCGAGGGCCGTGCGCCCGGCTCGCCCGGCGAGGAGAAAACCGTCGCCTACCTCGTCGCCGAATTCAAGAAGCTCGGCCTCGAGCCCGGCAATCCCGACGGCACCTTCATCCAGGACGTGCCGCTCGTCGGCATCACCTCGCATCCGACGCTCGCGTTCGACATCGCCGGCCGGACGCTGCCGCTCGCGCCGATCAACGATTTCGTCGGCCCCACCAGCCGCAGCGTGACGCACCTCGAGGTCAAGGACAGCGACGTGGTCTTCGTCGGCTACGGCGTGGTCGCGCCGGAGTTCGGCTGGGACGACTACAAGGGCGTCGATGTCCGCGGCAAGACGGTCGTGATGCTCATCAACGACCCGCCGGTCACCGATCCGAAGACCGGCCGGCTCGACCCGGCCGTCTTCGGCGGCGCGGCCATGACCTACTACGGACGCTGGACCTACAAATACGAAATCGCCGCCGAGAAGGGCGCCGCCGCGTGCCTCATCGTCCACGAGACAGGACCGGCCGCGTATCCGTTCGCCGTGGTCGTCGGCAGCCGCTCGCGCGAGAACTTCGAGATCCGCACGCCCGACGGCAACGCCGGCCATGTCGCGATGGAGGGCTGGCTCACGCTCGACGCCGCGAAGAGGCTCTTCACCGCCGCGGGCCGCGATTTCGACGCGCTCAAGAAATCCGCCGCGACCCGCGATTTCCGCCCCGTCGCGCTCGGCGCGACCGCGTCGTTCACGATCGACAGCGAGATCCGCCCCGTCGACTCGAAGAACGTCGTCGCCCAGCTGCCCGGCTCCGATCCGAAGCTCCGCGATGACTATGTGATCTACACCGCGCACTGGGACCACCTCGGCCGCGACGCGCGGCTGCCGGGCGACCAGATCTTTAACGGCGCCGCCGACAACGCCGCGGGCGTCGCCGTCCTCCTCGAGATCGCCCAGGCCTACCAGGCGCTGCCCGCCGACCGGAAGCCCAAGCGCAGCGTGCTCTTCCTCTCAGTCACCGCCGAGGAGAAGGGCCTGCTCGGCTCGCGCTTCTACGCCCGGCATCCGCTTCATCCGCTCGCGCGGACGCTCGCGGACATCAACATGGACGGCGCCAACCAGTTCGGCCCGACGAGCGACCTGCGCACCGTCGGCTTCGGCGCCTCGACGATCGACGCCATCGGTCTCGCCGTCGCACGGGAGCAGGGCCGCACGATCGAGCCCGAGGCGCATCCCGAGCACGGTTCGTATTTCCGCAGCGATCACTTCGAATTCGCGAAGGTCGGCGTGCCGTCCTACTACACCGGATCGGGCACGCACTTCGTCGGCCAGCCCGCCGACTTCGGCGAGAAGCTGATCGCCGACTACATCGCGCACGACTACCACAAGGTCTCCGACGAGGTGAAGCCGGGCTGGACCTTCGAGGGCGCCGCGCTCGACACGGCGTTCCTCTTCGAGGTCGGCCGGCGCATCGCCGACGGCGATACGTGGCCGCAGTGGCAGCCGGGCAATCCGTTCAAGGCCCGCCGCGACGCGATGCTCTCCGGCGCACCCGCGCAACCCTGATCCGCGGCGCGCACCTTCGCCGCGATCCCGGGGGCGCGATCCCGCGCGCCCGATCTCCCTTCCCGCTCCCATGCCGTTCCGACTCTCCGCTCTCCTCGTCCTCGCCGCCGGTCTTCTGCTCGGCTCCGGCTGCGGCCGCCACCACGACGCCTCCACCGGACCCGGCGCCGCCGGCGGAGCCCCGAAAATCCTCCGCTACGGCAACGGCTTCGAGGTGCAGGATCTCGATCCGCAGATCGTCACCGGCATCCCCGAGCACCATGTCGTCACCGCGCTGTTCGAGGGCCTTGTCGCCGAGGATCCGCACGACCTGCATCCGGTGCCGGGCGTCGCGCAGTCGTGGGACATCTCCGCCGACGGACTCGTTTATACATTCCACCTCCGCCCGGAGGCGCGCTGGTCCAACGGCGATCCGCTGACGGCGCGCGATTTCGTCCGCTCCTACCAGCGCATCCTCACGCCCGCCCTCGCCGCCGAGTATGCCTACATGCTCTACAACTACATCGTCGGCGCGAAGGACTACTACGAGGGCCGGCTCGCCGATTTCTCGCAGGTCGGCGTCGCCGCGTCCGACGACCGCACGCTCGTCCTCCGGCTGCTCCACCCGACGCCGTATCTGCTCGCCGCGATGAACCACGAGGCGTGGTTCCCGGTGCACCTCCCGACGATCGGGAAATTCGGCGGGCTCACGCTCCGCGGCTCGGCCTGGACGCGGCCGGAGAACTTCGTCGGCAACGGACCCTTCGTCCCCGTCGAATGGAGACAAAACCAGCGGCTGGTGGTGAAGCGCTCGCCCACCTATTGGGACCGCGCCCGCGTGCAGCTCGACGGCATCGAGTTCTATCCGGTCGACAACCTCGACGCCGAGGAGCGCATGTTCCGCACCGGCGAGCTCGACGTCACGCAGGAGATCCCCGTCGCGAAGATCGACGTCTACCGCCGCGAGAATCCCGCCGCGCTGCGCATCGATCCCTACCTCGGCGTCTATTTCTACCGCTTCAACGTCAAGCGCCCGCCCTTCGACGACGTGCGCGTCCGCCGCGCGCTCGCGCTCGCCATCGACCGCGAGACGCTGGTGCGGAGCGTCACCCGCGGCGGGGAGCGCCCCGCCTACGCGGTCAGTTATCCGGACAACGCCGGTTACACGCCCGCCGCCCGCCTCGAGGGCACGGTCGAGGACGCGCGCCGGCTGCTCGCCGAGGCCGGCTATCCCGGCGGCCGGGGTTTCCCGTCGGTCGAGCTGCTCTACAACACCCAGCAGAACAACCGCCTCATCGCCGAGGCCATCCAACAGATGTGGCGCAAGCACCTCGGAATCGAGATCGCGCTGCGCAACGAGGAGTGGCGTGTGTATCTGGATGCCCAGCACACGCGCAATTTCCAGATCCAGCGCGCCGGCTGGATCGCCGACTACGCGGACCCGCACGTCTTCCTCGACCTCTGGGAGACCACCAGCGGCAACAACGACACGAACTGGGGCAGCGCCGACTACGACCGGCTCCTCGCGGCCTCGCTGCGGGCCCGCACGGCGGAGGAGCGGTTCGCGCTCTATCAGCAGATGGACCGCATCCTCGTCGACGAACTCCCCGTGCTGCCGCTTTTCTACTACACGCGCCCGCATCTCGTGAGCCCGAAGGTCACCGGTTTTTATCCGACGCTCCTCGACAATCATCCGTGGAAGCACCTCGGCCTGGCGGACTGACGCCGCCCGGCCCGCGGCCGCACGAGAGGTGCACGACGATTGCGATCCGACGCGGTGCAGAACCGCGCCCGCCTGGAACCGAAAAACGGAAGCGTGACGGAGCCGCGCCGGCCGGATAACCTGTCCGGATGTCCTCCTCTCCCGACGCGGCCGGGCCGCGCGCCGTGATCGTGCACCACGTGCCGATCCAGCTTTCCCAGTTCATCAAGTTCGCCGGCCTCGCCGAAAGCGGCGGCCAGGCCAAGCAGGCCGTCGTCGACGGCGGCGTGCAGGTCAACGGCACGGCCGAAACCCGCAAGGGCCGCCAGCTTCTCGCCGGCGACCGCGTGACGATCGCCGGGCAGACGCTCGTCGTGCAGCTCGGCTGAGCGCATGAGCGACGCCGCCTCCGCGCCCACGTTTTCCTCGCTCGGGCTGTCCGTGCCGCTGCTGCGCGCCATCGCGGAATCCGCCTACGCGACGCCGACGCCGATCCAGCTCGCCACGATCCCGGAAGTGCTGCGCGGACGCGACGTGCAGGCGTCGGCCCAGACCGGCTCGGGCAAGACCGCGGCCTTCGCGCTGCCGATCCTCGAAACGCTCCCGGCCCGGCGCCCGGGCGCGGCGGCCCGGACGCGCGCGGTGCGCGCGCTCGTGCTCGTGCCGACGCGCGAACTCGCGCTACAGGTCGGCGCGGCATTTCGCTCGTATGCGCAGTTCTACGCCGCGGCGCCGCGGATCGAGATCCTCTTCGGCGGCGTGTCGGTCAACCCGCAGATGATGGCGCTGCGCGGCGGCGCGGATGTCGTCGTGGCCACGCCCGGCCGCCTGCTCGACCTCGTCGGGCGAAACGGACTCGCGCTCGACGCCGTGTCCGTGCTCGTGCTCGACGAGGCCGACCGGCTGTTCGCACTCGGCTTCGCGGACGAACTGGCGCGCGTCCTCGCGCTGCTGCCGGCGAGCCGGCAGACGCTGCTGTTCTCGGCCACGTTTCCCGCGGCGGTCCAGGCGCTCGCGACCCGGACGCTCCGCGATCCGCGGCGGATCGAGATCGCCGGCACGCCGCTGACCGCGCCGGTGATCGCGCAGCGCGCGGTCGAGGTCGACGCGCCGCGGCGCACGCAACTGCTGCGGCATCTGCTCGAGACCGAGGGATGGACGCGCGTGCTGGTGTTCGTCGCGACGAAGTATGCGACCGAACACGTGGCGGAGAAACTGCGCCGCGCCGGCATCGCCGCGGGCGCGCTGCACGGCGAGTTGAGCCAGGGCGCGCGCACGCAGGCGCTCGCGGACTTCAGGGCCTCCGAACTGCGCGTGCTGGTGGCGACGGACGTGGCCGCGCGCGGACTCGACATCGTCGACCTGCCCGTCGTCGTGAATTACGACCTGCCGCGCTCGACCGAGGATTACGTTCATCGCATCGGCCGCACCGGCCGGGCCGGCGCGAGCGGCGTCGCCGTGAGTTTCGTGAGCGCGGGCACCGACGCACATTTCCGCTTGATCGAGAAACGTCATCGGCTGGACGTGCCGCGCGAGCAGGTCGCGGGATTCGAACCGGTCGAACTCGACGTGCCGGCCGCGCCTGCGACCGGCGGCGTCAAGGGCCGGCGCAAAAGCAAAAAGGACCGCCTGCGCGAAGCCGCCGGCCGGGCCGCGTCATCTCCGGCACTGGAACCCGCCGCCCCGACGGAAACGCCGGCGGCACTCTTTCCCTGGTCGCCCGAGGAACGGCGCGCGGGCCGGCGCGGCTAGAGCATATTAAATAATACTATAGCCGCAAGCCGCAAACCAACCGGCGGCGTCTTGGGCGCGGACCTGGCG
>Ga0222421_100201_pt1 | contig 39497 bp, 32 predicted proteins | sample 3A1ome_2_FD_182473 | JGI IMG/M metagenome (GOLD analysis project Ga0222421, IMG submission 182473) | Enriched microbial communities from leaf-cutter ant dump, University of Wisconsin, Madison, United States - 3A150A (version 2) | ecosystem: Environmental > Terrestrial > Nest > Insects nest > Nest... | reverse complement strand
GGCCCGGGAGCGTCATGAAGAGCACGAGAGCCGTGCTCGTCATCAGCCACGCGTTGTGGCCGGGACCGGGCACGCCCGTCAGGCTCGCCGCCGGCGCGGTGTTGTTGACGTAGGCTTCCAGAGCGGCGAGGCGCTCTTCGGTGGTGGGGGCGGACGCCGCGGGCGTCTGGGCAAGCGCCGTGATGCTGGCGAACCAACACAATCCGGCGGCGACGAGGCAACGAAGCAGGTTTGGCGATCGAGTCATAGGCAAACGTCAATTAGCAGCATCGATGCCATCCACGCTCCACATGCGCGTCATGCATCCGCTTCATCGCGGCACAGGCTCCGTCCGGACCGGCCATCCTACCGGGCAGGCGCAAAAAAACCGGCCTCCGTGGAGGCCGGTCAAAAAAGGGAACCGCTCTGGCCCGCTCAGATCGCAGCGTCGCCGCGTTCGTCGGTGCGGATGCGGATCGCATCCTCGATCCCGAGCACGAACACCTTGCCGTCGCCGATCTTGCCGGTTTTCGCCGACTTGACGATGGCGTCGACGGCCTTCGTCACGAGCTCGTCGGACGTCACGATCTCGATCTTCACCTTCGGGAGAAAATCGACGGTGTATTCGCTGCCACGGTAGATCTCGGTGTGACCCTTCTGGCGGCCGAAGCCCTTGACCTCGGTCACGGTCATGCCCTCGACGTTGATCTCGGCGAGCGCGGCTTTCACTTCCTCAAGCTTGAACGGTTTGATGATGGCGATGATGAGTTTCATGCGAGCGGTTATCTGAGGGTAGATGATGATGGCGGTCCGGCCGGCGCGGCGCAAGTCCGTTACCGGCCGGGGAAATTGAATTAGGAGCGAACGGACGCGAAATTAAAAACCGAAGGGAGGAAGATCGGGCGCGCCGCCGTATCCGACAGAAAGGCACCGCGCTTTCACCGCCGGGTGCCAGACGCCACCGGCTCCGCGGACGACACCCGGAGGCGACGGCACAGATCGGGACGGGGCCTGGCTCCCGGGCCATGGGATGGGTTGAAGGAACACGCGCGTCATCGACGTGACGGACGCGACTTTGCGAAAGCACAGCCTATGCCAAGCCGCGCACGGCGATGACGCGCGGGCGAAGCCCTTTCTCCGGCGGCGGGAAAACGACGCGGACGCCTTACTCCGGCAGCACTGTCTGGATGTGCAGCTCCTTGAGCTGCTTCGCCGTGACGGGGGTCGGGCTCTGCGCCATGAGATCCTGGCCCTTTTGCGTCTTCGGGAAGGCGATCACGTCGCGGATGCTTGTGGTGCCGCAGATGAGCGCGACCATGCGGTCGAGACCGAAGGCGATGCCGCCGTGCGGCGGGGCGCCGTAGGTGAAGGCCTTGAGCATGTAGCCGAAACGGCTCTCGACGACGTCCTGCGGGATCTTGAGCACATCCTCAAAAACCTTCTTCTGCAGCGCCGGCTGGTGGATGCGGATCGAGCCGCCGCCGAGCTCCATGCCGTTGAGGACGACGTCGTAGTGCTGGCCGCGCACCGCTTTCGGATTCGAGTCGAGCAACGCGATGTCCTCCGGCACCGGCGAGGTGAACGGATGGTGCGTGGCGACGTAGCGGTTCTCCGCCTCGTCGTGCGTCATCAACGGAAAATCGACCACCCAGAGAAACTTCCAGTCGTCGTGGCGGATCGCGAGCTTGCCGCGCTTCTGGAGCAGCGCCGCGGCTTCGAGCCGCAGACGGCCGAGGATGGCGCAGGCCTTCTCCCACGGCGCGGCGGCGAAAAAGATGATGTCGCCGTCCGCGACCGCGAGCTTCTGCGTGAGCTCGGCCTTCTCCGTCTCGGAAAAGAATTTCACGATCGGCGACTTCCACTCGCCGCCCTCGACCTTGATGAAGGCGAGGCCCTTCGCGCCGAGCGATTTCGCCACCTCCTCGAGATTCTTCAGCTCGCCCTGCGTGACGTCGGCGAGGCCCTTGGCGTTGAGCGCCTTGATCGCGCCGCCCGCGGCGACGGTGGAGTGGAAGACCTTGAACGAGGAATTCCGGAACGTCTCCGAGAGATCGACAAGCTCGAGCGCGAAACGCACGTCGGGCTTGTCGACGCCGTAGCGGTTCATCGCATCGACGAACGGCATCCGCGGAAACGGCGTCGGCAAATCGACGTCGAGCGCCTCCTTCCAGACCTTTTTCAACATGCCCTCGAAGAGCGCGTAGATGCCCTCGCGGTCGATGAACGACGCCTCGACGTCCACCTGCGTGAATTCCATCTGGCGGTCGGCGCGCAGGTCCTCGTCGCGGAAGCAGCGGGCGATCTGGAAATACTTCTCCACGCCCGCGACCATGAGGATCTGCTTGAACTGCTGCGGCGACTGCGAGAGCGCGTAAAACTGGCCGGGATGGATGCGCGACGGCACGAGATACTCGCGCGCGCCCTCGGGCGTGCTCTTGAAGAGCGCCGGCGTCTCGACCTCGATGAACTCCTGCGAGTCGAAGTAGTCGCGGATCGCCTTCGTGACCTTGTGCCGCACCTGGAGGTTCTTCCGCATCTTCGGCCGGCGCAGGTCGAGGTAGCGGTAGGTGAGGCGCAGGTCCTCGTTGACCTTGTCGCCGCCGGCGTCGTCGAGCGGGAACGGCGGCGTATCCGAAATGTTATGAAGCTCGAGCTCGGAGGCCACGATCTCGACCTCGCCGGTCGGCAGCGCGCGGTTCTCGGTGCCCGCCGGGCGGCGCACGACCTTGCCGGTCACGCCGATCACGGACTCCGGCTTCAGCTGCTTCAGCTGCTCGCCGAGCGCCGCATTCTCGCGCGGCTCCAGCTGGATCTGGGTGACGCCCTTGCGGTCGCGCAGATCGACGAAGATGATGCCGCCCTGATCGCGGATGGTGTCGACCCAGCCGAGGAGCGAGGCAGTCGCGCCGAGGTCGGCCGTGGTGAGCTGGGCACAATGATGGGTGCGCTTCATGTAAAAGTCCGTGGTGAACGGGAGAGCTAAGCGGACCGCCCCGGCGGCGGGCAACTGGAAAGTATGTCCTGCGCCCGCCCACGCCGGCGGGAAAAGCCCGCCGCGCGCCTCTCCGCGCGCTTCGTCTCCCGCGCGCGGCCGGACGCCGCCGCGCGGCTCCCGGCGTTCCCGCGGGATGACGTTCTCCCATCCGGGCAAAAAAAGAACGCGGCGGAAAACCGCCGCGTTCGTCGAAGGGTCGGGGCCCGGCTCAGCCGATCCGGTCGGCGAGCTCGATCAGCTGCAGCGCGAGTTCGCGCGCGTCGGCGGCGCTCAGCTCGACGGGATCGTCGAACGTCGCGACCGCCCGCAAGCGGATCACGCTTTCAGCCGGATCGAGTTCCAGGGTCAGGTCGCCGTCCACGGTCGATAGGTCTCCACTCATGCCTGCTTGGACGCGGGAAACGCCGGCGCGTTCAACCGAGGACGAGGCTTTCGCCCGTCATCTCGGCCGGCTTCGGCAGGCCCATGAGGTGCAGCACGGTCGGGGCGATGTCGGCCAGCCGGCCGCCCGTGCGCATCTTCGTCTTGCCGGCCACGAGCCCCTCGCCCACCGCGAAGACCTCGACGAGGTTGAGCGTGTGCGACGTGTGCGGGCTGTTCGTCTCCGGATCCCACATCTGCTCGCAGTTGCCGTGGTCGGCACAGACGACGGCCTTGCCGCCGACCTGCGCGAGCGCGGCGAGCAGCTCGCCCACGCCGCGGTCCGTGGCCTCGACGGCCTTGATCGCCGCGGGCAGCGAACCGGTGTGGCCGACCATGTCGGGATTCGCGTAGTTCACCGCGATGAATCCAAATTTCCCCGACAGGATCGCCGCCTTGGCGAGCTTGGTCACCTCGACGGACGACATCTCGGGCTGCATGTCGTAGGTCGGGACCTTCGGGCTCGCGGGACACGCGCGCTCCTCGCCGGGGAACGGATCCTTGCGATAATTGTTGAAGAAGAACGTCACGTGCGGGTTCTTCTCCGTCTCCGCGCAGCGGAACTGCGCGATGCCGGCGTCGGCCACGACCTGGCCGAGGATGTTCTTCAGCTTCTCCGGCTTCGGCGAGACCACGTGCACGGGCAGGCCCGACTCGTATTCGGTCATCGTCGCGTAGTAGAGGTCGAGCTTGCGGCCGCGGTCGAAGCCGGCGAAATCGTCCATCACGAAGGCCTTCGTGATCTCGCGCGGGCGGTCGCCGCGGTAGTTGTAGAAGAGCACCGCGTCGCCGTCGGCGATCGTGCCGACGGGCTTGCCGGCGCTGTCGACGATCCACGTGGCGGGCACGAACTCGTCGCCGACCTGCGTCTCGCTGAGCGGTTTCGCGTAGTAGTTCCGGATCGCGGTCTCGGCGTCCGGCGCGGTGGCGAGCGCAGCGCGGCCGGTGAGCATGTCGTAGGCCTTCTGCACGCGCTCCCAGCGGTTGTCGCGGTCCATCGCCCAGAAACGGCCGCAGACGGTGGCGATCCGGCCCACGCCGATCTTCGCGCACTGCTCGTCGACCTGCTTCACGTAGCCGACGCCGCTCTGCGGCGGCGTGTCGCGGCCGTCGGTGAAGGCGTGGATGAAGACATCCTTCACGCCGTCGGCCTTGGCCTGGCGGAGGATGCCGTAGAGGTGCTCGAGCATGCCGTGCACGCCGGCGTCGCTGACGATGCCCATCAGGTGGAGGCGCGCGCCGCGCGACTTCGCCCGCTCGACGACGGCCCTCCAGACGGGATTCGTGGCGAGGCGTTTCTCGGAGAAGAGCTTGTTGAGGCGGACGAGTTCCTGGTCGACGATGCGGCCCGCGCCGATGTTTTCGTGGCCGACCTCGCTGTTGCCCATGACGCCGTCGGGCAGGCCGACGTCGAGCCCGCTGGCCGCGACCAGCGTGTGCGGGGATTGCGCATGGAGCCGGTCGTCGCAGGGCTTTTGCGCGAGGTGCACGGCGTTGAACGCGTTTTGTTCCGGATGGGGGTTCTTGCCCCAGCCGTCGCGAATGATGAGGAGGACGGGTTGACGCGGTGTGCTCATAAAAAGAAGAGGCTCCATGCATGACGGCACTGGCGGCCGGGTAAAAGAAAAACCACTGCGCACGTTCTCGCCGGTCCCGGGTCAAAAAATGCGCGGTTGCGCCGATGTTGGCAGCAACGCTGCTGAAGCGGGAGTCCCAAATGACGCTCATCATCCGCGATCAATTGGTGAATCCGCCGACGTGGTTCGCGTCGTTCCGGGACCTGACGCTCTACTGCCACGTCTTCCTGCACGACGACATCGTGATCGAATCCGAGGATCCGGATCCGTATTTCCGCTGGATGCGGCCGCGCGGCGGGATGGATTTCGTCGAGGATTTCGTCCGGCCGGGCTCGGAGGACGGCGTGCACCTCGACGTGGAGCATCACTACCCGCGGTCGGTGATCACCGACCGGATCGCGCCGGAAAACGTGCACCATCTCATCCGGCGCATCCGCGGCTGCCGCGGCCTGGCCTGAGGCGGTGCCGCGAAAATCGCCGCATCTGGCGGCCGATGGGCCGGCGCCACGCAGGTCGGCCGCGGCCGCCTACTCGGCCAGCACGTCGTGCAGCACGCGGACGAAATCCGCGTATTCGTAGGGCTTCGCCACGACGCCGCGGAAACCGTAGGCGCGATGATTGGCGAGCACGGGATCGCTCGAATAGCCGCTGGAGACGATGGCCCTCACCTGCGGATCGATCTCGCGCAGGAGCGCGATCGCCTCCTTGCCGCCGATGCCGCCGGGCACGGTGAGATCCATGATCACGAGGGCAAACGGCCGCCCCTCCGCCCGCGCTGCCCGGAACTTTTCCACCGCCTCCGCGCCATCGACCGCCGTCACGACCTCGAGGCCGCAGCGCCGCAGCAACGCCGACGCCATCGACCGGATGATTTCCTCGTCGTCCATGAAGAGCACCCGGCCCTGCAGCGGAGCCGCCGCTCCCGGCGCCGCCACCGCACCCACCGCGGGCTCCGCCTGGGAGGCCGGCAGCCAGATCCGGAAGGTGGTGCCGCGGCCGGGCTCCGATTCCACCGCGATATGGCCCTGGTGCTTCCGCACGATCGAATAGGCCGCCGCGAGTCCGAGGCCGCTGCCGGCCTGCTTCGTGGTGAAGTAAGGGTCGAAGATCCGCGCCAGATGCTCCGGCCGGATGCCCACGCCCGTATCGGCGATCTCGATGCGCAGGTAGTGGCCGGCGGCCAGCGGCGGCCGGGCCAGCGCGGCGACGGTCTCGTTGCGCGCCGTGATGCGCAGCGTGCCGCCCTCGGGCATCGCCTGCACGGCGTTGAGGGTGAGGTTCTGCACCACGCGCCCGATCTGACCCTTGTCGGCGTCGGCCGGCCAGAGGTCCGCGGGCAGGTCGAAGACCGCCTTGACCCGCGAGCCGTGCAGCGAAAACGCCGTCATCTCGCGCACCACGACGTCGAGCAGCACGGCCGCGCGGACCGGCTCGCCGCCCTTGGCAAACGTGAGCAGCTGCTGCGTGAGATCGCGCGCGCGCAGCGAGGCCTTCTCGGCCGACCGCAGGCTCAGCGCGACTTCGGAATCCGGCTCCACGTCGAGCAGCGCCAGCGCGAGGTTGCCCATCACGGCGGTGAGGATGTTGTTGAAATCGTGCGCGATGCCGCCCGCGAGGATGCCGACGGATTCGAGCCGGGTCGCCCGCACCAGTTCCTGCTCGAGCCGCTCCTGCTCGGTCACGTCGCGAAAGACGAACACGGCGCCGATCACGCGGCTCTCGGTCGAGTGGATCGGCGCGCAACACCCCTGCACCAGCCGCCAGCCGCCGTCGCGCGCCACCAGGCGCGTCTGCAACGGCAGGTCGACGACCACGTCGCCCTGCGCCACACGGCGGACCGGCACCTCCACCGTCACGCCGTCGCGCTCGGCCTCGAGCCGGCAGATCTCCGCCACCGGCCGGCCGATCGCCGTCTCCGCCGTCCAGCGCGTGAGCTCCGCCGCCGCGGGATTCATGAACTGCACTGCGCCGTCCACATCCGTGGTCACCACGCCCTCGGCCATCGCGCGCAGCGTGACGGCGAGCCGCTCCTTCTCCGCCGCGAGCGCCGCCTCGGCCCGTTTCAACTCCGTCAGGTCGACGAACACCATCACGGTCTGCGCCAGCTCCAAGCCATGATCGCCGACGCCCGTCCACCAGCGGACGTTCATGAAGTGCGGACGCCCCTCGAAATCGCGCATCTCGATCTGCGTCTCCATGGTGTTGCGGCCGGACCAGAGCGCGAGCAGCGCTTCGCGGATGGCGCGCAGGCCGTCGGGCGTCGCCAGCCGGCCGCGCCGGCGCCGGAAATCGCTCTTCGACCGCGCCCGCAGCATCGCCATGGCGGTGTCGTTGCAATCGAGGATGCGCACGCGCTTCGCGGCTTCGACGATGCTCGCCGGCCCGGCATCGAGCCACGCGGCCAGATCGGCGACGCCGGAGCGGCGCACGTCGTCGAGCCACGCGCCGATCGCCGTGAAGTCGGCCTCCACCACCGCCACCGGCGTATGCTGGAAGAGCGTGCGGAAACGCCGCTCCGATTCCGCCACAGCCTGGTCCGCCTGACGGCGGGCGGTCAGATCGGTGATGACGCCCACGAGCCGCCACTCGCCCGGCCCGGCCGGCGAGATCGAGACGGTCTCGTGCAGCCAGAACACCCGGCCGGCGCGCTGCACGCGAAACTCCTGCTCGTAGCCGGACCGGCCGGCGAAGATCGCCTCCTGCGCCCGCCGGTTGATCTCGGCGTCGGTCTCCGGATCGAGCACGGCCGGCCAGTCCAGCGTCGGCGGATCCGGCGGATCGGCTCCGAACACCGCGCGATACAGGCGCGACCGCGGGACAAACATCACCCAGTGCAACGCGCCGGACGCCGGCGCGAACACCCGCGCCTGCCACAGCAGACAGTCGGCCGTCGCCAGGATCTGGTCGACCTGCGCCTCGCTCGCCCGCTTCGCCTCCTGCGCCTCGCGCTGGGCCGTGATGTCGGTGATCACGCCGACCAGCCGTTTCCGGCCGGACCCGAACGGCGCGATCGTCACCACCTCGCGCAGCCAGATCACCCGGCGCGGATACACGGAGCGGAATTCCTGCTCGTAGCCGGCGGCCCCGGAGCGCAACGCCTCCGCGGCCCGCCGCGCCATCTCCCCGGCCTCCGGGATGTCCAGCTGATTCCAGTTGAGCTGCGGCGACGCATCGTCGCCAAACAACCGCCGGTAGAGCACCGAACGCGGCGTGTAGAGGTTCCAGTCGAATGCGCCGTCCGGCCGCTCGGTCGCCACCGCCTGCCAGATCATGCAGTCGGCGCGCTCCATGATCTGCTGCAGCTGCGCCTCGCTCGCCGCCCGCGCCTCGTCCGCTTCGTGCCGCGCCGTGACGTCGGTGATGACGCCGACCAGATCCCAGCGATCCGGGCCGGCCGGACTGATGCTGACCTGCTCGGCGAGCCAGATGTCGCCCTCGGGCTTCGGCACGTGAAACGTCTGCTGGTAGCCCGGCTCGCCGTCGCGCAATGCCCGGTTGCAGCAGTTCATCATCGCGTCCAGCTCGGGCACGCCCATCTGCGCCCAGTCGAACACGTTTCTCTCGTGCGGATCGCATCCGAAGATCCGGCGGAACAGGCGCGACCGCGGCACGTAGATCGACCAGTCGTAATCCCCGCCTTCCCGCCACACCACCCGACCTTGCCAGATCGTGCAGTCGGCGCGCTCCAGCAGTTGTTCGAGCCGGGCCTCAATGCTGCGCCGCGCCTCTTCCGCGGCATGGCGGTCCGACACATCGGTGATCAACCCCACGAGCTGCCAGACGTCGGGTCCCTCGGCGCGGATCGAGACCCGCTCGTGCAGCCAGAAAACGCGCCGGTCCCGCATCGCACAAAACTCCTGTTCATAACCGGACTGGTCCCCGACGATCGCCGCCACGCTGTGCGCGTCCATCGCCGGCAGCTCCGGCACCTCGATCAGATTCCACATCTGCTCCGCGATCAGTCCGGGCCGGTCGCCGAACAAGTCCAGCGACAGCCGCGAACGCGGCAGGTCGAACGCGCCCCAGCGGAGGCTGCCGTCGTCCGCCCGGGTCACGCGCGCCCGCCACAACAGGCAGTCGGCCCGCTCGAGGATGTCCCGCAACGTCTCCTCGCTCGCCCGCCGCGCCTCCTCCGCCTCCCGGCGCGCACTCACGTCGGTCACCATGCCCACGACCTGCCACTCGCCCAAACCGATCGGGCGGATCGTCGCCTGCTCGTGCAGCCAGAGGGCGCGGCCGTCCTTGCGGACGAAAATCTCCTGTTCGTAGCCGGGCGCTCCGCCGGCGATGGCGTTGTCCGCGGCGATCTTCATCCGGACGCGCTTCTCGGCATCCACGAGCATGTCCCACGGCAGCACCGGCCAGCGCGGCTCCGGCTCCCGGTCGAAGAGCCGCCGGTAAAGGTTCGAGGGCGGCACCGTCAGGGCCCAGCGCAGCGTCCCGTCCGCCGCTTGAAACACCCGGGCGTGCCAGAGCAGGAAATCCGCGGTTTCGACCACCTGCCGCAGCTGCGCTTCGCTCACGTTCTTCGCCTCCTGCGCCAGCCGCTGCTCGGACACGTCGATCACGACGCCGTCCAGCGCCCACTCGTTCTCACCCCGCCGCGCGACGGTCACCTGCTCGTGCAGCCACAGCACCACGCTGCCGAGCACCACGCGGAACTCCTGCTCGTAGCCCGGGAGCCCTTCGCTCATCGCATGGCGGCTGCGCGCCTCGAGTTCGGCGAACTCCGGCACGATCCCGATGTTCCACGGCATGCGCGGCTGGATCGCCGGATCCTCGCCGACGATGCGCCGATACAGCTCCGAACGCGGCACAAACCACTCCCAATGAAACTCGCCGGCGGCGTCGCGGGTCACGCGCGCCTGCCACAACAGGCAGTCGGCGTGATCGAGCAGCTGGCGCAGCCGCTCCTCGCTCGCGATCCGGGCGCGCACCGCCTCCCGCTGCTCCGTGATGTCCGTCGCCACCCCGACCAGCGAAAACCGGCCGGCGCCGAGCGGCTTGATCGACACGCTTTCCCGCAGCCAGATGACCCCGCCGTCCTTCAGGATGTAAAACTCCTGCTCGTAGCCCGGCTCGCCGGCCAGCAGGGCCGCCCGCGCCCGCCGATCCATCTCGGCCTGCTCGGGGATGTTGAACGGATACCACAATCCCTGCTCGTGCAGCGTCAGGTCCTTGCCGACGAGCCGCTCCGACAGGCCGGAGCGCTGGACGCGGAACCGCCAGGTCCAGTGGTCTCCGGACACCGCCACCGTCGCCTCCCAAAGCAGGCATTCGGCCTGCGCCAGCACCACGGCCGCCGGCGCCCGCCGCACCCGCCACCAACGCCACCAGCCGTAAGTCCCGGCCGCCACCGCCAGCGCTCCGGTGAGCGAACCGAGGGCAAACGCCCCCGGCCCGCGATTCACCGCCGCGTCCGCGGCCGGCGCCGCCAGGCACGAGAACACGGCCAGGCCGAGGGCTCTGCAAGCACGCTGCGGGCGCAACGGAGTGGGGTTCATCGCAATCCGCGGCGAACCCAACTCGCCGTCCCCGCCGCTGTCGAGTGGCAAATGTGGCGCGGCCGCCCGACCCGGCGGGCACGCCGGCACCGCCGACGTCGTTTGACAATCGCGCGGATTCACCGACGAATTCCGCCTCCATGCCCACTCGCGCCGTCCTTCTCGTCAACCTCGGCTCGCCCGCCTCCACCTCCGTGTCCGACGTCCGGCGCTACCTGCGCGAGTTTCTCGGCGACAAACGCGTGCTCGACCTCCCGGCGCCGCTCCGCTGGCTCCTGCTCGAGGGCATCATCCTGCGCACCCGGCCGAAGAAATCCGCGCACGCCTACGAGCAGATCTGGACGGACCAGGGTTCGCCGCTGCTCGTCACCTCCCGCAGCGTGCAGGCGAAGCTCGCCGCGGCGCTCGGCCCGGACACGCCCGTGTATCTGGCGATGCGTTACGGCGAGCCGTCGATCGCCGCCGTCGTCGCGCGGCTCGCGGCCGACGGCATCGACGAGGTGCTGCTGTTTCCCCAGTATCCGCACTACGCGATGTCGTCGTGGGAGACGGTCGTCGCCCAGGTCTACGCCGAGGCCGCCCGGCTCGCGCCGCGGCTCCGGGTCGACGGCATCCTGCCGTTCTACCAGGACGCCGACTACATCGAGGCGCTCCACGCCGTCACCGCGCCGTATCTCGCCCAGCCGCACGACCACATCCTGTTCAGCTACCACGGCATCCCCGAGCGGCACCTGCGCAAGGCCGATTCCTCGAAGGCGCATTGCACGCTCGTGAAGGATTGCTGCACGACCTGCTCGCCGCTGCACGCCACCTGCTATCGCGCCCAGGTGCTCGCCACCACGCGCGCGCTCGTCGCCCGCGCCGGCATCCCGGCGGAGCGGCATTCCGTGTCGTTCCAGTCGCGGCTCGCCGGCGAACCGTGGCTCACGCCGTTCACCGACTTCGAGTTGAAACGTCTGCCCCAGGAGGGCCGGAAACGACTCCTCGTCCTCTGCCCCGCCTTCGTCGCCGACTGCCTCGAGACGCTCGAGGAGATCCGGGTCCAGGGCCGCGAGACGTTCGTGGCGGCGGGCGGCGAGTCGTTCACCCAGGTGCCGTGCCTCAACGACCAGCCGCCCTACATCGATTTTCTCGCCAATCGCGTCCGGCGGTGGCTGGATGCCGCCCAGCGTTGAACGACTCGCCGTCATCCCCTTCCGCCTCCCCCCGTCCCCCTGCGGCCGACGCCGCCGTCCTCCTGCTCGACGCGGCGGGGCGTGTCACGGCCGCGACCGCCGCGGCCCGCGCGCTCTGGCAGGCGGACGCAAGCGGACTGGTCGGAGCGTCCTTTCCGGAGTTGTTCGAATTCGACGTCGTCTCCGACGATCCCGACTGGGCCGCCGCCCAATGGGAGATCGTCGTCGACACCACGCTCGACCGGGCCACGACGCTGCTCGCCCGCCCGTCCTCGGGCGCGCCCCGCTCCGTCTCCGTCCGGCTCGAAAAGATTCTCGCCGACACCTATCTCGCCACGATCCAGCCGGCGGCCGCCGCAGCCGCGCCGGACGGCGAGGCGTCCGCGGCCTTCGCCCTGCTGGCCGCGCACGGCGCGGTCGGCTTCTTCGATCTCGATGTCCGCACCGGCCGCGTCACCTGTTCGCCCGGCTGGAAGCGGCTCCTCGGCTACGTCGGTCCTGAACTGCCGGATACGATCGAGGCCTGGCGCGGACTGATCCATCCCGACGACTCCGCCGCCGCGCCCGACCAGATCGGCCGGCGCCACACCGTCGGCCCGCGGCCGTTCAGCGTCGAATTCCGCATGCGGCACCGGCTCGGCCACTGGGTCTGGATCCAATGCCTCGGCGTGCAGCTGCTCAGCCTCGAGGGCGAACTCGAGCGCGTCACCGGCCTGCATCTCGACATCTCCGAGCGCAAGGAGCTCGAGGAAACCAGCGTCGCATCCGACGAGCGCCTCGAGCTGCTGGCCAGCGTCGGCCCGCTCGGCGTCTTCGACCTGGATTTCGCCGGCCGGACCTTCTGGTTCTCCCCCGGCTGGAAAAAACTCCTCGGCTACCGCGAGGACGAACTCGCCGACGAACTGGCCACCTTCGCCGCCGCCATCCCGCCCGAGGAACGGCCCGGCGGCGTCGACACGTGGCTGCTGCTCCGCGCGCCCGGCCAGTCCGTCTTCGTCGAGCCCGAGCGGCTCGTCGCCAAGGACGGCCGCCGCCTCCCCGTCCTCCTCGGCGCCCACCGCACGCTCACGCGCAAACGCGATCTCGCGCGCGTCACCGGCTTCATCTGCGCGCCGTCGCAGCTGCCCGCATCCGAATCCGGCGACAGTCTCCCGGCCTCGCTCGTGGCCGACACGCTCGCCGCCCTCGCCGAGGGTGTGCTCGTGACCGACGCGCTCGGCCGCGTGCTGCACCTCAACGCCACCGCCGCCCGCCTCCTGGGCGTCGCCGCCGCGGACGTCCGGGGCGCGCCTGTCGGCGACATTTTCCAGCTCGTGAACCGCGAGAGCGGCCGCGCCGGCGACGATCCCTGCGAGCGCGCACTCGCCGCCGACCAGCCGCTGCCGCTGCTCTCCGACGATGCGCTCGTGCCCGCCGCCGCCGGCGAGGCGCCACGCCCGGTGGTGTGGACGGCCCGGGCCTCGTTCGACGACGCCGGCAAGGCCCGCGGCGTCGTGATCGTTTTCCGCGATCCGGCCGAGATGAGCCTCACGCCCGAGGAGCTGGTGAAGGCCAACCGCTTCGAATCGCTCGGCCTGCTCGCCGGCGGCATCGCGCACGATTTCAACAACCTCCTCACCACCATCCTCGGCGGCATCTCGCTCGCCAAGGACAACCGCGACGCCTCCGCCCTGGCCGACAGCGAGAAGGCCTGCCTCACGGCCAAGGGCCTCACGCGCCAGCTGCTCGCGTTCGCCAAGGGCGGCGCCGGCACGCAGACCGTGATCGCCGCGAAGGAGATCCTCGAGGACGCGATCAAGATCGCCGCCGCCGGCGCGACGGTCGAGATCGTGCTCGACGTGCCCGAGGGCGTGGAGCCCGTGCGCGTCGACCGCGCGCAGATCCTGCAGGTTTTCCAGAACCTCGTGGTCAACGCGATCCAGGCCATGCCGCCCGCCCCGCACCGCGGCCGGGTGCAGTTGCGCGCGGGCAACGTCGCGCTCGCGGCCGACGAGATGCCGCCGCTGCCCGCCGGCGACTATGTGGCGTTCGAGGTGCGCGACAACGCCAGCGGCATCCCGCCCGAGAATCTGCAGAAAATCTTCGATCCGTTTTTCACCACGAAGAAACACGGCACCGGCCTCGGCCTCGCGACCGTCCTCTCCGTCGTCCGCAAGCACGGCGGCCAGATCGGGCTCGAATCGACCGTCGGCGAGGGCACGGCGTTCACCGTGTATCTGCCGCGGGCGGACGCGCCCGTCGAGGTCCAGGCCCGCCGCGCCGCCTCGCTGCGCTTCGGCACGGGCCGCGTCCTGCTGATGGACGACGATCCGCACATCTCCGCGCTCACGGCGACGATGCTGCAGAGCCTCGACTACAAGTTCGACCTCGCGAAGCACGGCGACGAGGCGATCCAGCTCTACAAGCGTTACCTCAACATCGGCCGGCCCTACGACGTCGTCATCCTCGACCTCACCGTCGTCGGTGGCATGGGCGGCGAGGAGTGCTTCAAGGCGCTGCGCTCGCTCGATCCCGACGTGCGCGCGATCGTCTCCAGCGGCTACGACAACGACGAGATGGCGCGCCGCTACCTCGACCTGGGCTTCTGCGGCTACCTCACGAAGCCCTACCGCGTCGCCGAACTCGGCAAGGTGATCAAGGCCGTCCTCGGCTGAACGATTCCCGTCCAGCGCGGCTCCGCGCCGGACCGCATTTGTCAGCGGGGAAAAACCGGCGCCGACTCGCGCGGGAATCATGCCGTTGGACGGTCGACCCTATCCACGAAAGGGCCGCGCCCCGAAGGTGGAACCCGTCCTCCGGACGGGTTGTTGGGCGCACGCCATGGAAAAAACGGTCCGCAAGACCGCTTCCTCCCACACCCGTATTAACAGAGCGTGCTCCCGGCTCAGGTCAGCCGCAGCAGCTTCAGTTTGTAATGCAGCGCGCGCGGGCTGAGGCCGAGCCGCTTCGCCGCCTCGCCGCGATGCGTCGTCACCTTGTCCAGCGTGTGCCGGATCATCAGCGCCTCGACTTCCGCGAGATTCATCCCCGCGTGCACCGTGAAGAGCGGCTCGCCTTTTTCGCCGCCGCCTCCGGCCGCGACCGACTCCTCCGCGCGCCTGTCGCGGACCGGCGCCGCGGCCGGCGGCGGCGGCGCGTGGGCGGCGTCGATCGTGGTCTCGCGCACCGTCACCACGAGCCGCTCGATGAGATTGCGCAGCTGGCGGATGTTGCCCGGCCAGCTGTGGCGCTGTAGTTCCGCGATGAACGCCGGCGCGAAGAGCTTCGGCCGCCGCCCGTGGCGCGCGGCGAAGTGGGTGTTGAACGATTCCACCAGCGCCGGGATGTCCTCCACGCGCTCGCGCAGCGGCGGCAGGTGCAGTTCCACGATGTTGAGCCGGTAGAGCAGATCCTCGCGGAAGCGGCCCTCGTTCGCCATCCGCCCGAGGTCGCGGTTCGTCGCCGCGACCACGCGCACGTCGGCCCGCACCGCCTCCGTGCCGCCGACGGCCCGGTAGACACCGTCCTCCAGCACGCGCAGCAGGTCGCCCTGGCCCTTCGGCGAGAGATCGCCGATCTCGTCGAGAAACAGCGTCCCGCCCGAGGCGATCTTGAACGCGCCCGGCCGGTCCGCCACCGCGCCGGTGAACGCCCCGCGCACGTGTCCGAACAGCTCCGCCTCCATCAGCGCGTCCGGCAGCCCCGCGCAGTTCACCGCGAGAAACGGCCCCGCGTGCCGCCGGCTGCGGGCGTGCAGCGCGCGCGCCACGAGTTCCTTGCCCGTGCCGCTCTCGCCGGTGACGAGCACGGGCACGTTGGCCGTCGCCACTTCCGCCAGCGTCTCGGCCACCTGCCGCATCCGCGCGCTCGTGCCGACAAACACGTCCGGATCGGTGTGCCGGCGCAGGCTCTGGCGCAGCTTCGGATCCTCCGCGATCAACGCCTGCCGCTCGAGCGCCTTGTGCACCGCGTCGCGCAGCGCCGCCGGCTCGACGGGCTTCACCAGATAGTCGCACGCGCCCTGGTGGACCGCGTCGACCGCCGTCGCGATCGTGCCGCCCCGCCCGCACAGGATGAACTCCGTGTCGCGCGAGATCGCCCGCACCCGCTTCATCAACGCGATCGCATCCACCCGGCCCGCCTCGAATCCCTTCACAACCAGATTCACCGGCTCGTGCTGCGCATAGCGCTCCACCTGCGCCTCGGTCGAGGCCGGCAGCACGCGGTAGCCGCCGTCCTCCAGCGCCGACATCAACGCCTCCAGGTCCGGCGCGCTGCGGTCGAGGACGGCGATCGTGATCTTCGCGGGATTCATCGCCCGCAAATCTGCATTAATTGCAGAAAATGTCTGCAATATTTGCCAAAGACTCCGACGCGATGACCGGCCGGGAAGGATCTTTTATACGTTAACCTTCGTTTAAAAAACGTTTTAAGTCCACGAACGTCCGGGCTGGCAGGGCCGATGCAAGAGCCGGCGGCATGTTTTCCGCCGAGGTGCTCAGTCAACTGCGCTCGCTGAACTGGCTGGCGCAGGAGATCCGGCGCGTGCCCGCCGGCAGCGTCGAGCACGCGCATCTGCGGAGCCAGCTCGAGGCGGTCCGCGCCCGGCTGCCGCACGCCATCCTCGCGCACCACGATCAATTCGCCGCGCGCGGCCGGCCGAGCGCGGCGCAGGTCGACGGCCGGGCCTGCGGCGCCTGCCGCGAGGCGCTGCCCGCGGCGCTGCTCGCCGAACTCGCCGAACCCGGCCGCTTCGGCGTCTGCCCGCACTGCGGCGTCTTCCTCTGGTCCGCCGATTCCGCGCCGGCGCCGCGCCGCGCGGCCGGCCGGGCGCCCGCCCTTTCCACCACCGTTGCCCCCAATACCCCACGATTGGAGACATGACGCCCGCCCTGCCCTTCCGTCCCAGACTGTTCGATACGCTGCACCGCTACCCGCGCGACCAATTCCGCCGCGATTTCACCGCCGGGCTCAACGTGATGATCATCGCGTTCCCGCTCTCGATCGCCTTCGCGATCGCGTCCGGCGCCACGCCCGAGCAGGGCCTGTTCACCGCGATCATCGGCGGCGGCATCGTCGCCGCGCTCAGCGGTTCGCCCGTGCAGATCGGCGGGCCCACGGGCGCCTTCGTGCTCATCGTTTACAGCATCCTGACACGCTTCGGGCCCGACGGTCTGCTGCTCTGCACGCTCATGGCGGGCGCGATGCTCTGCGTGATGGGCTTCGCGCGGCTGGGCTCCGTCATCCGCTTCATCCCGTATCCCGTCAGCCGCGCGTTCACCATGGGCATCGCGGTGCTGATCCTCAGTTCGCAGTTGAAGAATTTCCTCGGCCTGCGCGTGGACAAGCTGCCGGTGGATTTCATCGGAAAGCTCCAGCTGCTGGCCACGCATCTCGACGGCATCCACGCGCCGACGGTCGCCCTCGGGCTCGCCTCGCTCGCGATCATGGGTTTCTGGCCCACGCGCCTGTCGCGCTACGTGCCGGGCACGATGGTCGGGCTCGTCTGCGCGACCGTCGTCGTGAGCGCGTTCGGGCTGCAGGATCGCGGGCAGATCGCCACCATCGGCTCCGCGTTCGGCGGTTTCTCGGGGAGCCTGCCGGCGTTCCACCTGCCGCTCGCGGACTGGTCCACGTTGCGCGACCTGATCGAGCCGGCGTTCACGATCGCGCTGCTCGTCGCGATGCAGGCGCTGCTCTGCGGCGTCGTCACCGACGGCATGATCGACGAGCGCCACGATTCGAACCAGGAGCTCGTCGGCCAGGGCGTCGCCAATCTCGTCGGTCCGCTCTTCGGCTGCATCCCGGTCACCGGCGCCGTCGCGCGCTCGGTCGCCAACGTCCGCGCCGGCGGCCGCACGCCCGTCGCCGGGCTCGTCCACTCCGCGCTCCTGCTCGCGCTCATGCTCGCGGCCGCGCCGCTGGTGGACCGCATCCCGCTCGCCACGCTGAGCGCCGTCCTCGTGCTCTCCGCCTACCGGATGGTTTCGTGGAAACAATTCATTCGGCTCGGCCGCTGGCCGCTGAGCGACTCGTCGGTGTTCCTGGCGACGTTCGCGCTCACCGTCCTCACCAACCTCACGCTCGCCGTCGAGGTCGGCGTCGTCCTCGCCGCGCTGCTCATGGTGAAGCGCATCTCGGAGACGTCGCAGATCACCGCCGTCGACGAGTCGACCGAGACCGAGGGTTCGCACCACTCGCTGATCGGCAAGGAGGTGCCGCCGGGCGTCCTGATCTTCCGCGTCTTCGGCGCGTTCTTCTTCGGCGTGGTCGACAAGCTCGACGACGAGTTGAAGCGCGCGAAGCAGGAGCCCGAGATCCTGATCCTGCGCATCCGGAAGGTCCTCGCGATCGACGCCACCGGCCTGCAAGCGCTCGAGGACCTGCACGCCAAGCTGCACGCGAAGGGCAAGCATCTCATCCTCAGCGCGCCGCACACGCAGCCGCTCGCCGTGATGGAAAACGCCGGCTTCATCGACCGCATCGGCCGGGACAACGTCTGCCCCCACATCGCCGCCGCCCTCGCCCGCGCCCGCGAGATCCTCGGCCTGCCGCCCGTCGCCGAGCCGCTCGAGCCGCTCGAGGCGCTGCACGCCGAGAAGAAAAAGCTCGCCGCCGCCCGCCGCGAACTCTCGGCCGCGCTCGACCGAGCCGACCGGATGCTCGGCGAAACGCCACCGCCGCCGCGGGCCCCGCAGCCGAGTCCGGCGCTCGAGCCATGAACGTCTCCCCGCTCCGCTTCGTCCGGCGATGACGGCTCTCGTCTTCGACCCGCGTTGACTCCATCCTCCCCGTCATGTGCACCGGTCCGCTGCTCCTCGCCTCCCTGCTGGCGACGACTGCGGGCCTCGCCGCCGGCTGGCGCGCGCCGCGCCTGTGGCTCGCCGCCACGCTCGCCGGCGCCGTCTTCGCCGCCGCGGCGGCGTTCGCCCTGCTCGCCGGGGACGCGGTCTGGGAATGGCGCGGCGCATTCGCCCTCGGCGGCGAGCCGCTGCACCTGCGGCTCGATGCGATCGGCGCCTGGTTCCTGGCCCTGCTCGGCGTCGTCGGCGGCGCCGGCACGGTCTACGCCCGCGACTACTGGCCGCAGGCGCGGCACCCGCGCTCCGCCGCCGCCGGCCGCGGATGGTGGAGCGTGCTGCTGCTGAGCCTCGGGTTCGTCCTGGTCACGGGCAACGGCCTGCACTTTCTCCTCGGCTGGGAGTTGTTCACGCTCAGCGCGTATTTCCTCATCACGCTCGACCGCGCGCGCGGCGAGGTCCGCGCCGCGGGCTGGCTCTACCTCGGGGCGTCGCACGCGGCCACGCTCGCCCTCTTCGCCTTCTTCGCGCTCCTCGCCTCGCGCACCGGCAGCTGGGAACTCGGCCCGCTGCGCGACCGCGCGGATCTCGCGCCGCTCTTCTGGCTCGCGCTCTTCGGCTTCGGCCTGAAGGCGGGCCTGTTTCCGCTGCACGTCTGGCTGCCGTCGGCGCATGCCAGCGCCCCGAGCCACGTCTCCGCGATCCTCTCCGGCGTCACGATCAAGCTCGGCATCTTCGGGCTCGTCCGCTTCAGCGGCTGGCTGCCCGTGCCCGCCGCGGCCGGCTGGGTCGTGGCCGCGCTCGGCGTGGCCAGCGCCGTGCTCGGGGTCGCGTTCGCGCTCGGGCAGCACGATCTCAAGCGGCTGCTGGCCTATCACAGCGTGGAGAACATCGGCATCATCCTGATCGGATTCGGCTTCGCGCTCGTGGCCGCGACCAGCGGCACCGCCGCCGCGGCGTGGGGCCGGCTCGCGCTCGCCGGCGCGCTGCTGCACGTGTGGAACCACGGACTTTTCAAGGCGCTCCTGTTCCTCGGCGCGGGCTCGGTGCTGCATGCGACGGGCACGCGCGAGATGAGCCGGCTCGGCGGATTGTGGCGCGCCATGCCGTGGACGGCGGGGCTGTTCGCGCTCGGCGCCGCCGCGATCTCCGGCCTGCCGCCGCTCAACGGTTTCGTCAGCGAGTGGCTGGTGTTCCTCGGCCTCTTCGACGCCACGCTCGCGCACGGCCCGGCCGCCTGGGCCGCGATCCCCGCGGCGATCCTCCTCGGCGTCACCGGCGCGCTCGCGCTGGCCTGCTTCGTCAAGGTCTGCGGCGTCGTCTTCCTCGGCGCGCCGCGGAGCGAGGCCGCCGCGCGCGCCCGCGAAGGCAGCCCCGCGATGCGCGGATCGATGCTCGTCCTCGCCCTCGCCTGCGCCGGGATCGGCCTCGCGCCGGTCCTCGTCTGGCCCGCGCTCGCCCGCGCCGCCGGCCAGTGGCGGCCCGCCTGGGCCGGCGCCGCCGCACGGCCGCCGCTGCTCGCGCTCGGCAACCTGCATCTGGCGCTCGCCGTCCTCGCCGCGCTCGCCGTCGCCGGCCTGGTCCGGCTGGTCCGGCGGCGCGGCCCGGGCCGGGCGCAGACGTGGGATTGCGGATACGTGTTGCCGACCGCGCGCATGCAATACACCGCGGGATCGTTCGCCGCCACGATCGCGGAGTGGTTCGCCTGGATTCTCCGGCCCGTGCGGCACGAGGAACGGCCCGCGAACGCGTTTCCCGCCCGGGCCGCGTTCACGGAGCACACGCCGGAGACCGTGCTCGAGCATGTCGTGCTGCCGGCGGCCGGCGTCGTCATGCAGGTGTCCGCCGCCACGCGGCGCTGGCAGCATGGACGTCTGCAGGCCTATCTGCTTTACCTGCTCGTGGGCGTCGCCGCGCTGGCGGCGCTCGTCACGATAGGAACTGGACAATGAATGCGCAGACCCCCGCCACCCGCGGCGTAAGATCGCGGGCTTGCCGACTTCACCGCCACCACCCTGCCCCGCCATGTATCTGAACCTCATCCAGATTGCCGAGTCGTTCGGTGTTTCGGAAAAGATCGTCGAGGACTGGATCCGTCTCGAAGGGCTCCCTCACATCCCCGATCGCGGCCGGCTGCTGTTCGACCGCGCGCAGGTCGCCGACTGGGCCGCCGCCCGCGGGCTCGCCGCGCAGGCCGGCTTCCTCGCCCCCACCAACCCCGCCTTTGCCGCCGGCTGGCGGCTCGAACCGCTGCTGCGCGCCGGCGGCATCTGGCGCGACGTGCCCGCGGACGACGTGACGGCCACGTTCCAGCGCGTCGTCGCGGCGCTGCCGGGCGCAACGCCGCCGGTCCGCCAGCTCCTCGCGCAACGCCTCGGCGCCGCGGGCGGTTTTACGCTGGCGCCCGTCGGCGGTGGCTTCGCCCTTCCTCACCCGGCCGCGCGCATCGCGCTCGGCCGCGACTCCGGCACGCTGGCGCTGGTGCTGCTGCGCGAACCGCTGCCCGCCGCGGACGCCGCGCCCGACGACGTGCCGGTCACAAGGCTGTTCTTCTTCGTCGCGCCGTCGCCGCGCGCCCATCTCGATCTGCTCGGCCGGCTCAGCCGGCTCCTCTCCCGCGGCCCGCTCCGCGAGGCGATCGTGCAGGGCGCGGACGACGCGGCCCTGTTTCACCTCGTCGCCGCCGCGGACACCGCCGCGGCCGGCGTCGCGCATCCGGAGGCGCACGGATGACCTGCGGGCCGCTCCTGCTCGTCGCCGCCCTCGCGTTCGCCGCCGGGATCGTGCTCGGCCCGGCCCGGCCGCGGACCTGGCTCGCGCTGACGCTCGCCGGCGCGGCCGCGGCGCTGCTCGCCGCCGGGCTCATCCTCGGCGGCGGCGGCGAATGGGACTGGCGCGGCGGCCTCCCGCTCGGCGGCGAGCGGCCGCATCTGCGGCTCGACGGCCTGAGCGCGCTGTTCGTGACGCTGCTCGCGGTGGTGAGCGCCGCCGGCGCGGTCTACTCGCGCGAGTATTGGTCCGACCAGCACCACCCCGACTCCGCGCCGCGCGGCCGGCGCTGGTGGAGCGCGCTGACGCTGAGCATGGGCGCGGTCCTGCTGTCGTCGAACGGCCTGCATTTCCTCATCGCGTGGGAGTTGTTCACCGTGAGTGCGTTCTTCCTCATCACGCTCGACCGGGAGCACGTCGAGACGCGCAAGGCCGGCTGGCTGTATCTGGCCGCCTCGCACGCCGGCACGCTCTGCCTGTTCGCGTTCTTCGCGTCGCTCGCCGCACGGACCGGCAGTTGGGAACTCGGGCCGATGCGCGGGCACGCCGGATTCGCCCCGCTCTTCTGGCTCGCGCTCGCCGGCTTCGGCGTGAAGGCCGGCCTGTTCCCGCTGCACGTGTGGCTGCCGTCGGCCCACGCCAACGCCCCGAGCCACGTCTCCGCCATGCTCTCCGGCGTCGCGCTCAAGCTCGGCGTCTACGGACTCGTGCGCTTCAGCGGCTGGCTGCCGGTCCCGCCCAGCGCGGGATGGGTCGTGATCGGGCTCGGCGCGACGGGCGCGCTGTTCGGCATCGCGTTCGCGCTCGCGCAGAACGATCTCAAGCGGCTCCTCGCCTACTGCTCGGTGGAAAACATCGGCGTCATCCTCATCGGCCTCGGCGCGGCCCTGCTCGCCCGGAATGCGGACGACGCGGTCGGCGCGGCGTGGGGCCGGCTCGCGCTCGCCGGCGCGCTGCTGCACGTCTGGAATCACGGGCTCTTCAAGTCCCTGCTGTTCCTCGGCGCCGGCTCGGTGCTGCACGCGACGGGCACGCGCGAGCTGAGCCGGCTCGGCGGGCTGTGGCGCGCGATGCCATGGACCGCGGGGCTCTTCGCCCTCGGCACACTCGCCGTCGCCGGCCTGCCGCCGCTCAACGGTTTCGTCAGCGAGTGGCTGGTCTATCTCGGGCTCTTCGACGCGGTGACATCGCACGCCGCCGCCGCCTGGGCCGCCGCGCCCGCGGCGATCGCGCTCGCCACCGCCGGCGCGCTCGCCCTCGCGAGCTTCACCAAGGCCGGCGCGATGGTCTTCCTCGGCGCGCCGCGCACGCAGGCGGCGGAGCACGCGCACGAATGCGGACCGTGGATGCGCGCGCCGATGCTCGCGCTGGCCGCGGCCTGCGCCACGCTCGGGCTCGCTCCGCTGCTCGTCTGGCCCGCGATCGCCCGCGCCGCCGGCGTCTGGCAGCCGGCCTGGGGCCTCGCCGCCGCGCCCTCGCCGCTCTCCTCGCTCGGTTTGGCCCCGGTCGTCCTGGCGGCGCTCGCCGCCGCCGCGGTCGCGGGGCTGTGGCGCTGCGCGCACGCGCGCGGCCTGCGCCGCGGTCCGACCTGGGATTGCGGATACGCCGGTCCGACGGCGCGCATGCAATACACCGGCGGCTCCTTCGGCGCGACCGCCGCGGGCTGGTTCGCCTGGCTGCTCCGGCCCGAGCGCCGCGCGCACCGCCTGCGGGGCTTCTTCCCGGCGGAGGCGAGCCTCGCGGAGCGCGTGCCCGAAACGGTGCTCGAGCGCGCGATCGCCCCCGCGGGCGACGCGATCCTGCGGCTCTCCACCGCCGTGCGCCGGCTGCAGCACGGCCGGCTGCAGGCCTACATCGCCTACCTCGCCGTCGGCCTCGCCGCCCTCGGCGCACTCGTCCTGCTGGGAGGAAATTCATGACCGCGTTCCTGGAAGTCCCGCTGCGTCTCGCCGGCTGGCTGCTGCTCGCGCCGCTGCTGCCCGGCATCATCAACAAGGTGAAGGCCTGGGTCGCCGGCCGCCGCGGCCCGCCGGTGCTGCAGCTTTACTACGACCTCGCCCGGTTGTGGCGGAAGGGCGTCGTGCTGAGCACGCTCGCCTCGCCGGGCTTCATCGCCGGCCCCGCCGTCGCGTGGGTCGCCGTGGCGTCGGCCGCGCTGCTGCTGCCGCTCGGCCCCGCGGGCGCGGTGGTGAGTTTCCGCGGCGACGTGCTGCTCCTGATCTACCTGCTGGCGCTCGCCCGCTTCGGCACGGCCTGGGCCGCGCTCGAGACCGGCTCGGCTTTCGAGGGCATGGGCTCCGTGCGCGAGGTCAGCTACGCCGTGATCGCCGAGGCCGCGATCATCACCGCGGTGCTCGCGCTCAGCGTGCACGCCGGCAGCATCACGCTCGTCGAGATGCTCACGCCCGCCGCCGGCGCGAGCGCCGCGCTCCTCGGCGCGGGCCTGTTCACCGTCCTGCTCGCCGAAAACTGCCGCGTGCCCTTCGACGATCCGAACACGCACCTCGAGCTCACCATGGTCCACGAGGCCATGATCCTCGACCACAGCGGGCCGCCGCTCGCCGCGATCCTCCACGGCGCCGCGTTGAAGCTCTTCCTTTTCTCCGTGCTGCTCGTCGAGGCCGTGCTGCCGGTCGACGCGCTGGCCCCGCTGCCGTCCACCCTCGCGCTGGCCGCCGGCGTGCTGGCGGTGACGGTGGGCGTCGGCCTCGTCGAGTCGCTGCTCGCCCGCGTGGCGTTCCGCCGCGTGCCGCTGCTGCTCACGACCGCGTTTCTCCTCTGCCTGTTCGCGCTCCTCGTCGCGTGGAAGGGCGGCGCCGCATGAACTCCTCCCTCAACCTGCTCGTCGGGCTCGCGATGGGCCTGAACCTCCTCGCGCTCGGCAGCAGCCGGCTGCCCGCGCTCATCGGCACCGTGGCGGCGCAGGGCGTCGTGCTCGGCGTCATGCCGTTCCTCATCGAGACGCATTTCGAGTGGCTCGTCGCGCTCGTCGCCGCCGGCACGATCATCGGCAAGGGCTTCGTCATCCCCGCGCTGCTGCGCCGCGCGATGCGCGCCGCCAGCATCGAGCGCGAGGTCGAGCCGTCGATCGGCTTCGTGCCGTCGCTGCTGCTCGGCGCCGGCGGCACGATCGCGGCCGTCGCCCTCGCGCGGGCGCTGCCGCTCCTGCCGGAGCACGCCGGCTCGCTGCTCGTGCCGGGCGCGCTCGCCTCGGTGCTGACCGGCTTCGTGCTGCTGATCGGCCGCTCGAAGGCCATCTCGCAGGTCTGCGGCTATCTCATCCTGGAAAACGGCATCTACCTCTTCGGCCTGCTCCTGATCCGCGCCACGCCGCTGCTGGTCGAGGCCGGCATCCTGCTCGACCTCACCGTCGGCGTGTTCGTCCTCGGCATCATCGTCGACCGCATCCAGCGCGCCTTCGACTCCCTCGACACGCGCAAACTCACCGTGCTTCGCGAATGAACGCCCTCCTGCTCATCGTCGTGCCGCTCGCCGGCGCCGCGCTCGCCGCCGTCTGGCCGGGCGAGCGCTCGCGGCCGTGGCTGCTGCCCGCCGCCGGCGCCGTGCACACCCTCGTCGCCTTCTGGCTGCTCGTGCGGCCGCCGGCCGCGGCCCCCGACGCGTGGCTCGCCTACGACCCGCTCGCGCGCGCCGTGCTGCCCGCCGTGTCGCTGCTGTTCCTCGTCTGCGCCGCCTACGGCGTATCCTATCTCCGGGTTCGCACGGAGCGGCCCAGCCGCGTTTTCGTCGCCTCGCTGCTCGCCGTGCTCGGACTGCTCAGCGCCGGCCATCTCGCGCGCCACCTCGGCGTGCTCTGGATCGCGACCGAGGGCGTCACGCTCGCCGCGGTCCCGCTCATCCATTTCAACGGCACCGCGCGCGCCTTCGAGGCGACGTGGAAATACCTGCTCGTGGGCGGCACCGGCATCGCCCTCTCGCTCTTCGGCTCCTTCTGCCTCGGCTACGCCTCGCTCCACGGCGGCGGGGCCGGCGACCTCACCTTCACCGCGCTGATGCAGCAGGGCTCGGAACTGTCGCGCCCGTGGGTCCTCAGCGCCTGGGTGCTGCTGCTCGTCGGCTACGGGACCAAGATGGGCCTCGCCCCGATGCACACGTGGAAACCCGACGCCTACGGCGAGGCCCCCGGCATCGTCGGCGCCCTGCTCGCCGGCGGCGTGACGACGGTCGCGTTCACCGCGCTGCTCCGGGTGCGCGCCGTGGTCGCGGCGGCGGGCGCCGGCGCCATCGCGGACCGCAGCCTGCTCGCCATCGGGCTCTTCTCCATGATCGTCGCGGCGCTGTTCCTCCTCGGCACGCGCGACTTCAAGCGGATGCTCGCGTATTCGAGCGTCGAGCACATGGGCATCCTCACGCTCGGCGCCGCGCTCGGCGCCGCGGGCGTCTGGGCCGCGCTGTTCCACGTCTGGGGCAACAGCCTCACCAAGGGCGCCCTCTTCCTCGGCGCGGGCAACCTCCACCGCGCGGCCGGCGGCCGCACGATGGACGACGTCCGCGGCATGGCCGCGCTCGCGCCGCGCTCCGCCGCGCTCTTCGTCGCCGGGATGTTCGCCGTGACGGCCTGCCCGCCGTTCGGCCCGTTCTTCAGCGAGCTGCGCGTGGTGCGCGCCGCCTTCGACACGCACCACGGGCTGGCCGCCGCCGTGTTCCTCGGCTGCCTGCTCTTCGCCTTCTTCGGGCTCACGCGCCTCGTCTTCGCCATCGTCGACGGCCGGCCGCGGGCCGCGGCGCAGGCCACGGCCCGGCGTTTCCCCGAGACGCCGAGCATCGTCCTGCCGCCGCTCGCGCTGCTCGCGTTCTCGCTCTGGCTCGGCCTCGCCACGCCCGCCGTGCTCCGCGACACGTGGACGGCCGCCGTCGCGCAACTCTATCCCGCTCCATGAGCCCCGCCACCTCCTTCGCCCTGCTGGCCAACGCCTCCAGCCTCCCGTGGGCCGACGTGCCCGAGTGGCCGGCCGCGGACTTCGTGCGCGCCACCGCCGCGGAGCTCGATCGCGGCGGCCGGCTCAGCGCCTGGTTCGGCGTGCCCGAGGGCGCCGCCGTCCGGCTCGTCGCCGTCGTGGCCTTCGACGCCGACAACACGCTTTCCGTCGGCCGCAGCACGCCCGTGATCGGCGGTTATCCGTCGCTGACGGCAACGCATCCTCAGGCGCATCTCTTCGAGCGCGAGGTGTTCGAGCAGCACGGGCTCACGCCGGTGGGGCATCCGTGGCTGAAACCGGTGCGCCGCACGGACGCCGCAGGCACCGCGCCCGCCGTCGGCGAGTTTTTCCGCGTCGACGGCCGCGAGATCCACGAGGTCGCCGTCGGGCCCGTCCACGCCGGCATCATTGAGCCGGGCCATTTCCGTTTCCAATGCGCCGGCGAGGAGGTGCTCCACCTCGAGATCGCGCTCGGCTACCAGCACCGCGGCGCCGAGCGCGCGCTCGCCGGCGGGCCGCACCGCGCGACCGTGAGCCAGATGGAGACGGTCGCCGGCGATTCGACGGTGGCGCACGCGACCGCGCACGCCGCGCTCCTGGAAGCGCTCGCGGGCACCGAGGCGCCGCTGCGCGCCCAATGGCTGCGGGCCGTCGCCCTCGAACTCGAGCGGCTCGCCAACCACACCGGCGATCTCGGCGCGCTCGCCGGCGACGTGGCCTTCCTGCCGACGTCGTCCGCCTGCGGCAAGATCCGCGGCGATTTCCTCAACCTCACCGCGCTCCTCTGCGGCAACCGTTTCGGCCGCGGGCTCGTCCGCCCCGGCGGCTGCCGCCACGATCTGGACGCGGAGCGGACCGCCCGGCTGATCCTGCGGCTGCACGCCGCGCTCGCCGACGTCGAGCAGGCCACCGCCTGGTTCTGGGATGCGGCGTCGGTGCGCACGCGCTTCGAGAACGTCGGCACGGTCTTCCCGCAGCAGGCGACGGAGATCGGGCTCGTCGGACCGGCCGCGCGCGCCTGCGGGCTCGTGCGCGACATCCGCTACGATCATCCGGCCGGCTGGTATCGTTTCGCGCAGGCCCCGGTGGCCGTGTGGCCGGGCGGAGACGTCTTCGCCCGCGCGCGCGTGCGCTGGCTCGAGCTGCAGCGCTCCGGCCAGTTTCTCAAGGAGCAGCTCTCCGCCGCCCCCGAGGGCGGCCTGCGCGAGGACCCCGCCCCGCCGGCGCCCGCCACGCTCGCGGTCGCGCTCGTCGAGGGCTGGCGCGGCGAGGTCTGCCATGTCGCGCTCACGGACGACGCCGGCCGCTTCCGGCGCTACAAGATCGTCGATCCGTCGTTCCACAACTGGGCGGGCCTCGCGCTCGCGCTCCGCGGCCAGGCCGTATCCGATTTTCCGATCTGCAACAAGAGCTTCAACCTCTCCTACTGCGGCTTCGACCTGTGAGGCCGCCGGATCTTCCACCGCTGAAGCACGCTCATGAACGCTGACTTAGTCCCCGCATCAGCGCTGATCCGCGTGCATCAGCGGTTTTAATTTTCCGCGCCATGTTCGTCCTCGACACTCTCACCCACCGGCTGAAACGCGGCTGCGAGACGATGGCCTACCCGCAGGGGCCCGCGCCCGCGCTGCCCGACCGCCACGGCGGCGCGCTCCGCGTCGACGCCGCGAAATGCGCCGACGGCTGCACTGCCTGCCTGCCGGTCTGCCCGACGCAGGCCGTCACCCGTCCGCCCGGCGGCCCGCTGTCGCTCGATCTCGGCCGCTGCCTCTTTTGTTCCGAATGCGTCGCCGCCTGCCCGGCCGGCGCGATCACCGCGACCGGCGACCACCGGCTCGCCGTCCGCGGGCGCGACGACCTCCGGCTGGGCGCGCCCGGCTTCGAGGAGGTCCGCCTCGCCGCCGCGCTCGACGGGAAACTGAAGAAACTCTTCGGTCGTTCGCTGCGGCTGCGCCAGGTGAGCGCGGGCGGCTGCGGCGCCTGCGAGGCCGACACCAACGTCCTCGGCACCATCGGCTGGGATCTCGGCCGCTTCGGCATCCAGTTCGTGGCGTCGCCGCGGCACGCCGACGGCCTGCTCGTCACCGGCGCCCTCTCGCGCAACATGGAGCTGGCGTTGAAGAAGACCTGGGACGCCGTGCCGGGACCGAAACTCGTGATCGCCGTCGGCGCGTGCGCGATCTCCGGCGGCCCTTTCGCCGGCCATCCGGAGGTCCGCGACGGCGTCGCGTCGCTCCTTCCCGTCGACCTCTACATCCCGGGCTGCCCGCCGCATCCGCTCACGATTCTCGACGGCCTGCTCCGGCTCCTCGGCCGCCTCGAACACGACCGCGCGCCCGCCGCTCCGCCGGCCGCTCCGCCCGCGCCGGCCGTTTTATAGCGACCGCGCGGATTCGCCCGCGCCGCCCCGGGACGGTCACGCTCCGTCCTTGAGCTTGTCGCGAAACGTCGTCGGCGCCTCCCACTTTCCGCGCGCCACGGTCTGCGCGATCGAGGCCTGGCGCATCAGGGCCTGCGCCTCCGGATCGGACGGCTGCGTCCGCAGGAGCGCCTCGGCGAGGCGCAGCGCCTCCTCCGGCCGGCGCGCCGCCAGCCAGGCCTCGCCGAGCCGGAGGAGATTGTCGCGATCGTCCGGCCGCAGTTCGCGCACGGCCTCGCCGGCAAACACCGCCGTCTCCGGCAGGTCGAGCGCGAGCGCCGCCGCCGCAAGCCGCTTCAGCGCCGGCACGCCGACCGGATCGCTCGCGAGCACGGCTTCCGCATCCGCGAACATCCGCGCCGGCTCCTGTCGCGCACCGCCGGCCAGCAGCGCCCGCACCTCCACCGCCGCGCCGCGCAATTTCGCGACGACGCGGTTGCGCTCCCGCCAACGCCGCAGCTGCGCCGCGCGCTGCAGCCGGCGGACCTCCAGGCAGCCGGGCGCCGTCCGCAGGATCCGGCCGCAGGTCTCGAGCGCATAGTCGAGGCTGCCCTGCTCGAGCGCGATGCGCGCCTGGGCCGCGAGCTTCTGGAGGCGGACCTCGAGCGACGAAACCGGGATTTCGGGCATGGTGCGACGACGGAGCGAAGGCGTCCCCGCCGGACCGGTCAACGTCCGAGTGCGCCGGCGCCGATCGGACACCAACGCCGCGCACCCGGCTCGACCGCGCCACACCGGCGATATCCGGACGCGCTCCGGCGTTTTCACCCGCCGGGAAAACCGGGCGCTAGACCGTGATTTCGATCCGGTTTCCATCCGGATCGGCGACCACGCTTTCGTAATAACCGTCGCCCGTCCACCGCGGCTCGCCGAGCACGGGCACGCCGGCCGCGCGCATCCGCTCGGTGAGGTCGCGCACGACCGCCTCGCCGCCGGTCGCAAACGCGAGATGCGCGTAGCCGAGACGCTCGGCGTCGCCGGCCCGCGGCGCGATCCCCGACCGCTGCATGAGCTCGAGCGCCGCACCGGATTCGAACCGCAGGAAATACGAGCTGAAGCCCTTGGCCGCGTTCGTGTAGTTCGCACCCGCGACTCCGCCAAACCAGTGCGCGTAAAATTCGCGGGAGCGTTCCAGCTGCTCGGTCCAGAGGGCGACGTGGGCGATGGTCATGACCGCACCAGCGCAACGTCCTGCAGGAGGCCGCGCAATCCTGGGAAATCTCTCCCGCACATCTTTCCTCCCGGACAACCCGGGCGGCGACCGCGGAACCGACGGGAATCGCTTGCCGGTCGCGGGGCCGCGGCGCACGCTGCCGGGACCGTGCCCCCGCTTCTCATTTCGCTGGTCGTCAGCGCCTGCCTCGGCGCGCTGGTCGGCCTCATCCGCCAATGGAGCGATCAATCCTCGCCCGAGGGCGAGGCCGATCTCGGCGGCGTGCGCACCTATACGTTCTGGGCGATGCTCGGCTGCCTCGGCGCGTTTTCCGGCAAGGCGTATTCGCCGTGGCTGCTGGTCGTGACATTCGGGCTCGTCGGCGCGCACCAGATCGTCTCGGTCGGCCGCGCGCCCGCGCCGCTGCGCCCGGGCGGGACGACGTTCGCCTCGGCGCTGCTCACGTTCTTCGTCGGCGCGCTGGTCTTCTGGGAACAGCGGCAGGTCGCGATCGTGATCGCGGCGACGACGATGGTCATGCTCGGGCTCAAGCAGCGGCTGCACACGCTCACGCGCACGTTCACGGCCGACGACATCCGCGCGACGCTCCAGTTCGTCGCCATCACGGGCGTCATCCTCCCGCTCGTGCCGGACCGCGACTTCGGACCGTTCGCGGGTTTCAACCCCTATTCGACGTGGCTGATGGTCGTGCTGATCTCGGGCGTGGGTTTCGCCGGCTACATCGCCGTGCGGATCGTGGGCGAGGGCGCGGGCACGCTGCTCACCAGTTTTCTCGGCGGCATCGCCTCGAGCACGGCGACGACGCTCGCGTTCAGCCGGCGCAGCAAGGAGGAGCCGGAGGCGTCCGAGGACTACGCGCTCGCCGTCGTCACCGCGTGCACCGTGATGCTGCCGCGGGTCGTGGCGACGATCGGCGTGTTCGACGCCGATCTCGCGCTCGCGCTGCTGCCGGCGTTCGGGCTGATGGCGCTGCCCGGCGTCGTCTACGGCCTGTGGTGGTGGCTCGCGGCCCGGCGGACGGCGGCTCCGGCCGCGAACACCCCGCGGCTGCGCAATCCGCTCAATCTCCGCACCGCGGTGAAGTTCGCCCTGCTCTACGCGGTGATCGCGCTGCTCGTGAAGGGCGCCACGCATCTCGGACTCAACACGAGCCTGCTGCCGTTGAGCTTCGTGTCCGGTCTCACCGACATGGATGCGATCGCGCTCTCCATGGCGCGCAGCCAGTCGGCCGGCGCCGTGGCGCTGCGGCTCGCCACGCAGGCGGTGATCGTGGCGGCCGTCGCGAACTCGCTGCTCAAGGCGATCCTCGCGATCAGCCTCGGCTCGCCCGCGTTGCGGCGCCGCGTGGCGCTGATCCTAGGGCTGACGATGTGCGCCGGCGCCGCGGGACTGCGTTTCCTGACGTGACGCGGCGGCGCGCGCCGCTCACTCGACGGGACCGGCGCCCTCGGACGTCTGCACCACGCGCCGGATCGTGCCGTCGGCGTTGTAATGGAGTTCGTCGATGCACACCGAACGGCGGAAGCTGCCGCCGGTCGGCGTGCCGCCGTTGTGATAGATGAACCAGGAGCGACCCTTGAACTCGACGATGGCCTGGTGCGCGGTGTTGCAGTTGCCGGAGAGTTCGCCGAGCAGGCCGCGGTAGGTCCACGGACCGGTCGGCCGGTCGCTCGTGGCGTAGGCCGTCTTTTCCGGGAAGCCGCAGGCGTAGGAAAGATAGTAGAGCCCGCCGTGCCGGTGCAGCCACGGCGCCTCGGTGTAATCCGGCAGCTCGACGGCATGGATCGGACCGTCGATCTCGGTCATGTTCGCCTTCAGCTTCACATAGCGGCAGCGCTGGTTGCCCCAGTAGAGATACGCCTGGCCGTCGGCGTCGACGAGGACCGTGGGATCGATGTCGTCCCAGGAGATGCCCACGTCGGTCGTCATGTCGTTCGTGATGAGCGCGGAGCCGCGCGCGTCCCGAAACGGCCCGGTCGGCGAGTCCGACACGGCGACGCCGATCGCGAAACCGGGGATCGTCGCGTGGCTCATCGGCACATACCAGTAGAACCTGCCGCCGCGCTCGACGACCTGGCCGGCCCACGCATCGCCCTTCGCCCACGCGAAATCGCGCACGGCGAGCGGCGAGGGATGGCGCGTCCAGTTGACCAGGTCCGTCGATGAGAAACACAGCCAGTCCTTCATCACGTAGCCGTCGTGTTTCTCCGGCGCCTCGTCGTGGCCGGTGTAGAGATAGACGGTCCCGTCGTGCACGAGCGCCGCCGGATCGGCGGTGTGGACGTCGGTGATGATCGGGTTCGCGGCCGGCGACGCGACCGGGAGAAAAACGAGCGCGCAGCTCGCGCACAGCAGGTGGAATCGTGGGGACATGGCGGGGCGGATTGAGGTAACCGGGGCGGGGCGAAACGACCTCCCATGCGCGCACGAACCGGCGCGCGCCGCCACGCCATTTCCGGTGGACCGTCAAGTGCGGACGCGTCCGCCGCGTCGTGGACAAAACCGCGGCGCCGCGCATGGTCTGGCGTGTGACTCCGTCCGATTCCGCCGCCACCGTCCGCCTTGAAACCGCGCCCCTCGCCGTCGTCGACTGGGGCCGCACACGGTATCGCGAGGCATGGGCGCGCCAGGACGAGTTCGTCGCGCGCCGGATCGCGGGCGAAATCGGCGACACGCTCGTCTTCACGGAACACGAGCCGGTCTTCACCGTCGGCCTGCGCAGCGGCGCCGAGGCGCATCTCGTGTGGAACGACGCCGAGCGAGCGCGCGAGGGCGTCGACGTCGTGAAGACCAACCGCGGCGGCGACATCACCTATCACGGGCCGGGCCAGATCGTCGGCTATCCGATCGTCTCGCTCGCACCGCGCAAGGACCTGCACGCCTACCTGCGTTTTCTCGAGGAGGTGCTCATCGCCGCCGTCGGCGCGTCGGGCCTTTCCGCCGGCCGGCGCGAGGGCAAGACCGGCATCTGGATCGGCGCGCGGAAGATCGCCGCCATCGGCGTCGCTGTGAAACGCTGGACCGCGTATCACGGTTTCGCGCTCAACGTGAACGCCAACCTCGCCCACTTCGGCGGCATCGTGCCGTGCGGCATCGGCGCCGCGGACGGCACCGTGACCTCAATCGCGGCCGAACTGGGCCGCGAGGCCGACCTCGGCGCGGTGCGGGCGGCGCTCGCCCGCGAATTCGCGTCGCGGTGGCCGCGTTTTCTGACGGGCCAGCCGTAACGGACGATTCGATACGCAACGGGGCGCGGACCGCGCCGGCGGGCTTACTGCACCAGCCCGCGCAGGCTGAGCCCGACGACGAGCGAGCCGATCGGATGGCCTTCGTCCAGCACGGGCACGGAAATCTGGATCTGCTGCACGCCGGTGGAAGCGTCGACCTCGACGGCTCCCTGCCAGCGCTGGCCCTGCATCGGCAGGTCGTGCTTCGGTTTGCCGTGGTGCGACCAGTTGGTCGGCTTCGCCATGAAACCGACCTTGGTGCCGTCCGCGGCCGAGACGAACGCCTCGCTATAGACATCGCTGCGCTTGCCGCGCAGGAACAGGCCCGCGGGATTGTTCATGAGGCCGCGCACGCGCGGATCGAGCAGGTTCAGCTCCGTCCAGGTGTCCTGATTCAACTGCGCCAGCGCGGCGGGCAGGGCGGAGTTCTGGGCGCGGACCGCCGCGACGATCACGGGGTCGGCGGCCCATTTCTCGATGACGGAATACTGCACGTCGAGCTTGGCCTGCAAAGCGGGCGACACGCCCGCGCGCGCGGCTCCGGCCAGCAGGCCGAACGCCACCGCGAAGATTCCGAAGGTGGTGAAATTTCTCATGGTCGGGATGGAGGGGCATATGTCCGCGCCGCGACCGCACCCAAGATGTGGTGCGGCCGCGACGCGGACTCCAGTGAAACCCGTGGATGATTTTCGGCGCCGCGCAGGCGCCGCGCAGTCACAAGACCGTCACAAGCCGGCGCTCCGCCGAAACGCGATTCCCGCGGGCTCCGCGGCCGCGCGCAGGGCCCGGCCGGACTCCGGAAAAGCCGCTTGTGATTCCCGTCCGTTCGTGTCCATTCATCGCTCCCACTTTCACGATGGAAACCACGCGCAAACCTACCTGGCTCCGTGCCAAACTTCCCAGCGGCCCCGGCTACGCCGCGACCCGCCGGCTCGTGGACCACAACACGCTCCACACCGTCTGCCAGAGCGCGCAGTGCCCGAACCTCGGCGAATGCTGGTCGCGCGGCACCGCCACGGTGATGATCCTCGGCAACATCTGCACGCGCTCGTGCAACTTCTGCGCGATCGCCACCGGCCGGCCGACGGAACTCGACCTCGGCGAGCCCGCGCGCGTGGCCGACGCCGTCGCGAAGATGAACCTCAAGCACTGCGTCATCACGAGCGTCGCGCGCGACGAACTCGCCGACGGCGGCGCGAGCGTCTGGGCCGCGACGATCCGCGCCATCCGCCACGCGAACCCGCGCACCGCGATCGAGGTGCTCGTGCCCGACTTCAAGGGCAACACCGCCCACGTCGACCTCGTGCTCGACGCGAAGCCCGACATCTTCAACCACAACGTCGAGACGGTCGAGCGCCTCCAGAAACCCGTGCGCGTGCAGGCCCGCTACGACCGTTCGCGCGGCGTCCTCCGCCACGCCAAGAGCCGCGGCTTCGTGACGAAGACCGGCATCATGCTCGGGCTCGGCGAGACGGAGGCGGAGATCGAGCAGACGATCCGCGACATCGCATCCGACGGCACCAACATCCTCACCATCGGCCAGTATCTCCAACCCACGCCGCAGCATCTGCCCGTGGCGCGCTGGGCCACGCCGGAGGAATTCGCGCATTGGAAAGCATTCGGTCTCGCCGCCGGCCTCGGCGTCGTCGAGAGCGGCCCGCTCGTGCGCTCCAGTTATCACGCCGACGAGCAGTCGTTGAAATACACCGGCGCCGAGCATCTCAACAACCAGAACGCGCTCGCGTCGGCCTGAGCCGGCCGCGGCCGCGCCGGCGTTTTCCCCGGGCGCTTTCCGTCCGTTTTCCCCGATGTCCCCGGAACCGGTCCGCAATCACTTCGTGCACCGCACGGCGGCCGAGCGCTACCAGCGGCACCGGCCGTATTTTCACCCGCGGATCATCGAGCTCGTGCGCGCCCGCCTGGCCCTCGCGCAGCCGCTGCCGCGCGCGCTGGACGTCGGCTGCGGCACCGGCCAGTCGGCCGTCGCGCTGCGCGCCATCGCCGCGGAGGTCACCGCCACGGACATCTCCGAGGCGATGCTCGCCAGCGCGCCCGCCGCCGACGGCATCCGCTACGTGTGCGCGCCCGCCGAGCAGCTGCCGTTCGCCGCGGCCTCGTTTCCGCTCGTCACCGTCAGCATGGCGTTTCACTGGTTCGACCGGCCGCGATTCCTCGCCGAGGCCGCGCGCGTGCTGGAGCCCGGCGGCTGGCTGATTCTCTACGGCTATCATTTCACCAAGCTCATGGCCGGCGTGCCGGCGTTCACCGCGTGGATCGAGGGGGCGTATCAGGCGCGTTTTCCGCTCACCCCGCGGCATGGCGAGCCCGTGAGCGAGGCCGACCTCGCGCCGCACGGGCTCGTCCTGACCGACCGCAGCGATTTCACGGATTACCGTCCCTACTCCGCCGAGGCCTACGCGGACAGCATGCTGACGCACAGCAACGTCATCGCCCGGATCGAGAGCGGCGCGGAGTCCCTCGAATCCGCCCGCGCCTGGCTGCGGGCCGGCCTGGCGCCGTTTTTCGACGGTGTCGCGTCGCGGGATTTCGGATTCGCCGGCTGGATCTCGTGGGTGCGCAAACCCGCCGGCTGAAAACCTTTGTCGGCGCGAGGCAACCGGTCCTAGTCTGCCCGCATGAAGACCCGCCGCGAGATCGTCGCCAACTGGCTGCCGCGCTACACCGGCGTGCCGCTGGATGAGTTCGGCGAATACATCCTGCTCACGAATTTCGACCGCTACGTGAAGCTCTTCGCCCAGTGGCACCGCGTGCCGGTCCGGGGCCGCGACAAGCCGATGTCGAGCGCCACCGCCGGCGACATCACCATCATCAACTTCGGCATGGGCAGCGCCACCGCCGCGACCGTCATGGACCTGCTCAGCGCGATCAAGCCGAAGGCGGTCCTCTTCCTCGGCAAGTGCGGCGGCGTGAAGCACCGCGCCGAGGTCGGCGAACTCGTCCTCCCGATCGCCGCCATCCGCGGCGAGGGCACGAGCAACGACTATTTCCCGCCCGAGGTGCCCGCGCTCCCGGCCTTCGCCCTGCAGAAGGCGATCTCGACCACCATCCGCGACCACGCCCGCGACTACTGGACCGGCACCGTCTACACGACCAACCGCCGCGTCTGGGAGCACGACGACAAGTTCAAGAAATACCTCCGGAAGATCCACGTCATGGCTGTCGACATGGAGACGGCCACGATCTTCATCACCGGTTTCTTCAACGAAATCCCCACCGGGGCGCTCCTGCTCGTCTCCGACCAGCCGATGACGCCCGAGGGCATCAAGACGGCCGACAGCGACAAGGCCGTCGACGAGGGCTACGTGAGTTCGCACCTGCGGATCGGCATCGACTCGCTCAAGCAGCTGATCAACCAGGGGCTCACGGTGAAGCACCTGAAGTTCTAGTCCGGATACAGCCGCCCCGCGGCCGCGGTCACCCGGCCACGTCGAACCAATACGGCAGAAACGTCTCCGTGCCGCCGAGGTCGATCTGCGCCCAGATGACATAGCGTCCCGGCCGGGGAAACGTGATCTTGAAGTTCAGCACCGGCTTGAGCGCGTCGGGCGGCTGCGTCACGTCGAGCTCCATCGGGTGGAGGTGCGCGAAGCCGCTGCGCTCCGCGTCGAAGGCCACGAGATGCGCGAAGGCGCCCATCACCGGCTCCAGCGGCACGCGGCCGCCGTCGTGGCGCTGCCCGACGAACTTCAGGTCGACGACCTGGTTCACGCGGAGCGGGAGCGCCGCCGGCACGAGCGCGAAGCGATAGCCGTCGCGCTCGACCGCCCAGGTGTTGGTCGCGGGCGCAGGCACGGGCCCGGCCCCGCCCGCGACCGTCAGATCCGTGTTGGCGTAGAGGCCGCGGTTCGTCGCCACCGGCGTGAAGTCCGCAAAAATCCGATACGCGCCGGCCCGGCGCGGCGTGAAGCGGAAGGTCCACGCGCCCGGCGCGGCCGCGGGCCGCGGGTGCACGTGCTGGTAGTCCGTCAGCGTCGGGTCGGCGATCAGCAGGTGCAGCAGCTCGGTGTGCGTGACGACCAGGTCCGCCGGCGCGATCGGCTTCCCGCTCGCCGTGCGCAGCGTGAGCGTCGCCTGCGTTTCCTCGCCCGCCACCGCCCCCGTGACGTCGGACAGCGTCAGGCTCACCGGCGAGGCCACGGCCACGACGGGGATGAACTGCGGATTGAGCGGGTCGCAGAAATCGATCGGATTCTTCGCGTCGACGCGGAAATCCATGTGGTTCAGGTTCGTGCCCGTCGGCAGCCAGCGTATGAGCGCGAAGACGGCGAGCGCCCCGACGGTGATGAACGCGAACTGGCGGCGCTGCGCCGGCGTGAAGCCGCGCGCGGCGGACGTTTCCGGGCGGGGCGGGACCGCCGTGGCGGATGCGGCGCCGGCGTTTTCCGGGGAGGCCGCGGGCTTCATCGCGTCAGCTTCGCCACGAAGTCCCGCGGATCCCAGGCGCTGCCGTCGGCGCGGTGGACGATCCGGCCGTGCTCGTCGATCAGCAGGGTCGCGAGCGTGTGGTTGACGAGGTTGTCCTTGAAGTCGGCGATGACGCCGAACTGCGTCAGCAGGTCCTTGATCGCGCGTTCCGGGCCGGTGAGAAAGGAGAAGTTGCTCGTGTCGATGCCGCGGATACTGGCGTATTCCCGGAGCACGCCGGGCGTGTCGTAGTCGGGGTCGAGCGTGATCGAGACGAGCTCGAGATTCTTCACGCCCGCCTCGCGCGCGGCCTTCTGCACCTGCATCATCTTCGCCGTCGACGCCGGGCACATCGTCGCCACCGGGCAGCGCGTGTAGATGAAGTTCAGCATGATCCGCTTCCCGCGGAAACGCGTGCTCTGCACCACCGCGCCGGTCTGGTCGTAAAGCGCGAAATCCGGCATGGCCTCGCCCACCTCGCGATAGGCCGAGCGGCCGCGGATCAACGTGTCCTGCCGGAGCGCGTCGGCCTGCGCCGCGATCGCCGCCGCGTCGGCCCGCTCGTCCGGCCAGATCCTCTCCAGCCGCCAGTCGCCGGTGTCGCTCGGGATGACGTCGGCGCGGATGCGCTGGCCGGGCTTGAGCACGGCCGCGTCGCCGCCGGAAATCGCGAACTCCATCGTCATCTCCGGCATCACGCCCTCGATCTTCTCGTGATGCACGACCGCCACCTTCCGCGCCGGGTCGACGGAGACGACCTGCCCGGTCAACGGATGCCGCGGCGGGCCGGGCTCCGGTTTGGGTTCGCCCGACCGGGTGCAACCGACCAGCGAAAGCAGGAGCGCCGCCAGCAGCGCGGCGCGCCGGGCGGGCGGCCCGGCATGGCGGTTTCCGCCGGTGCGGCGGGCGGCTTCGGACGGTTGCATCCCGCTACGGATTCGCCCGGAGGAAATATTTGTCAAAGGGATTGCTCGGCACCCCAACCGCGCTTCTGCTGGCGAGTCTCCTTGTTCATGGACTCTTCCACGGCTCTTCCACGCACAGCCGCCCACAAGCCCGGACTCGCCCTGTTCGCCGCCCTCGGCAGCGCCTGGGTGTTCGTGCTCGTGACGCTCGGCGCGTTCACCACGAGCATCGGCGCCGGGATGGCGTTTCCCGACTGGCCCCTCTCCAACGGCTCGCTGAACCCGCACGGCTGGCTCGACAACGTGGCGATGTTCGCCGAGCACTCGCACCGGCTCAGCGCGGGCGTGATGAGCGCCGTCACCATCGGCCTGGCCGTCTGGCTGGGGCGGACGGAGGCGCGGCCGTGGCTGCGCCGGCTGGCGTGGTTCGCCGTGGCGCTCGTGCTCGTGCAGGCGCTCGTCGGCGGCCTGCGCGTGCTGCTCGACCATCTGCATGTCGAAACCGTGGATACGAGCGTGGGCCGGCTCTTCGCCATGCTGCACGCCTGCCTCGCGCAGCTCTTCGTCTGCACGCTGATCGCGATCGCCGTCTCCTGCACGCGCGGCTGGATCCGGGGCGGCCCGGCCGTCGGCGCCGGCGTGCGCCGCTGGGGCGCGGCATGCTGCGCGCTGCTCTTCGTCCAGCTCGCGGTCGCCGCGGTCATGCGGCACAGCTTCGCCGGCCTCGCGATCCCCACTTTCCCCTATGCCAACGACCACGGCGGCTGGCTGCCCGACGCGTGGAATTTCCGCGTCGCGATCCATTTCGCCCACCGCGCGCTGGCCGCGGTCCTCGTCGTCGCGCTGCTCGGGTTCTCCTTCCAGATCCGCCGCGACCGCCACGCCTCGCTCGCCCTGCGCTTCGGCGCCTCGGCGCTCGTCAGCCTGCTCGCCCTGCAGATCATGCTCGGCGCGTCGATCATCTGGACGCAGCGGGCCGCCTCCATGACGACCGGCCACGTGCTCGTCGGCGCGCTCACGCTGGCGACGACGTTCTGGCTGACGTGGCTCGCCCATCGCGACGTCGTCGAGGGGAAGGCCACCGCATGAGCGCCGCGATCCCGGCGCCGCGCGCGCGCTTCTCCGATTTTCTCGAACTGACGAAGCCGCGCCTGAGCCTGCTCTCGGTGCTGACGGCGCTCGTCGGCTACCTCGCGGCCCGGCCGCATC
>Ga0222421_100197_pt1 | contig 39995 bp, 36 predicted proteins | sample 3A1ome_2_FD_182473 | JGI IMG/M metagenome (GOLD analysis project Ga0222421, IMG submission 182473) | Enriched microbial communities from leaf-cutter ant dump, University of Wisconsin, Madison, United States - 3A150A (version 2) | ecosystem: Environmental > Terrestrial > Nest > Insects nest > Nest... | reverse complement strand
GCAGGAAAAGGGACGGGGTTTTCATCGGCGGAGCGGGTCAGAGGCCGAGCGAGCCGAGTTTCTCGTCGAGGTTGGTTAATCCGCGCACGTCGGTGACGTTGCCCGCGGCGTCGACCAGATAGAGGGCCGGCGCTTCATCCGCCCCGATCCGGTCGAGTTGATCGCCTTGTTTCGTTTCCGCGGGATAAAGCAGCCGCCCGGGCAGTCCGGTCGCGGCCCGGGCCGCCGCCACCGGGTCGGCATCGATGCAGATCCCGATGACGTTGATCGTCGCCGCGTCCAGCGGCGCCAGCCGGGCCGCGAGAGCCAGGCTGTCCGGACTCGCCGCACTCCAGAAATAGATCACCGAGGGCCGGCCGCCGGCCGAGAACCCGTCGAGATGGTTCATCAACGGTTCCCCGATCAGATCCAATCGCGTCGCCAGCCGGCGCGCCCGCTGCCGCGGCTCCTCCGGCGCCGGCGCGTCCAGCACCTCCTGGACCATCCGCCGGCCCTCGCCGGGCTCTCGCATCATCGCCTGCGTCAGCAGCGAGGTGTAGCCCTGCGGCTGGTCGGGGAATTCCCGCATCAACCCCCTCGCCACCGCCTCGAACTCCCTCGCCATGTCCTCCGCACTCTTGATCCTCGTCCTCGCCTCGTTGAATTCATACGTCCCCGCCACCACCGCTCGGTCCCACCCGGGAATCGCATCATCCGCGCGAAAGGCCGCCACCGTCCGCCGCATCCGTTCCTCCTCGCCCGCTTTCCCTTCCACCACCGCGTTGATCAGGCAGATCGCTTCCAGCTTCCTCGCCTCCCGCACCCGCTCACTTGCCGGATAACGTCCGTAAAACACCCGCGCTTGCTCCGCGCGTCGCAACGCTTCGACTCCCGCATCCGCCGCATCGCGCCCCTCCGGTGGGGACGCAGCGGCGAGTTGGGCCCAAGCCTGCAATTCCGCCGCCGCTTCGTCTCCGGCAGCTGCCGCTGACCGGGGAGAGACGGCCGCGATTGTCAGGGTCGGACAAACGATCAGGAAAAGGAGCGCGCATTTCATGTGGAGGTGTGGGGTGCGCCCTCCGCCATCCATTATAGATAGATTATCTACAATATTTGTTTTTGCGTCTTTTTACGCGAAATTACCTCTTGCATTTCGAATGCACTGACAGGGATCCGGATACACCGGATCGCCGTAAAAACACGGTCTCCGCCCGGAACCAGACGAGCCTCTGACTCCGAAGTCCGCGATGCTCGGTCCGATTCGCACGCGCCGCCTTCGGGCGCAGCGGCCGTCTATCGGGCAGTGGGCCCGCATCGCCCGCCCGATCAACGCCCGATCCGCCCGGAAGCCGGACCCGGTTGCCGACTTATCTGCGGCGACCGCCGGAGCCGCTCCCGCGCCATTCGCGCAGGAAATCCGCCGTTTCGGCCAGCACGGCGTCGGCGACGATCGCCTGCGCCCCGGTGCGCGACGCTCCCGGACATTCGATCCGTCCGTGCCGCGACTGGAAACGCCCATCCTCGGCGCGCGCCGCCACGGCCCACCACGCGAACGGCACGGTCACGCCGGCCGCCGGCGCGGGCTCCGCATAGCCGGTCGTGGCCACGCCCACGTCGGCGCCGAACAACGCGCAGACACCGCGCGCCATCTGCCCGGCCACCTCGGCCGACACGCAGTCGACGCCGGCCGCGGCCTCGCGGTCGACGCCGAGCAGCTTCACCTTCTCCTCGAGCGAATAGGCCGTCAGCCCGCCGAGGAAATAAAGCGACGCGCCCGGCACCGCCGCGATCCGCGCCTGCACGTGCCCGGCCGTGAGGCTTTCGGCCGCGGCGATCGTCCGCCGCGGCGCGCGCAGGAGCAGCTCCTTCAACTCGGCGGCGGGCGTCGTTTTCATCGGTTCATTTCAGCTCCAGGCCCACCGGGCAGTGGTCGCTGCCCATCACCTCGGGGCTGATCCACGCGCGCTTGAGCGCCGGGCGCAGCTGCTCGCTCGCGACGAAGTAATCGACGCGCCACCCGATGTTCCGCGCGCGGCAGTTCATCATCTGGCTCCACCACGTGTAGTGGCCGGGCCCCTTCTCGAACTCGCGAAACGTATCCACGAATCCACTCGCCAGCAGCTTCGTGAAGTTCTCCCGCTCCTCGGTGGTGAAGCCGGCGTTGCGCCGGTTCGTCTTCGGATTCGCGAGGTCGATCTCCTGATGCGCGACGTTGAGGTCGCCGCAGAAGACGACCGGCTTCCCCTTTTTCCCGAGCTTCTTCAGATAGGCGAGAAATGCCGGATCCCATTCCTTCGTGCGATAGTCGAGCCGCGTCAGCCCGCGCTGCGAATTCGGCTGGTAGACGTTCACCAGGAAAAAGTCCGCAAACTCCGCCGCGATCACGCGGCCCTCGTCGTCGTGGCCGGCGCTGCCGATGCCGCAGGTGACGTTGAGCGGCGCGACGCGCGTGAAGATCACCGTGCCGGAATAGCCCTTCTTCACCGCGGAATTCCAATACGGCGTGTAGCCGGCGGCCCAGGCCACGTGCTGCACGTCGCCCGGATGCGCCTTCGTCTCCTGCAGGCAGAGCACGTCGGCGTCGACGCGGCCCATGTAGTCGAGGAACCCCTTCTTCAACACCGCGCGCACGCCGTTCACGTTCCACGAGACGATTTTCATGCGGCCTGTTCAACGCACGCGCCCGCGGCGGCGCAAACCGTTTCGCGCTTCGCGCGGGAATTCACGCTTCGGTCCGCTGTTGTCGAAAGGCCGCACCAACCGGCGGCTCCGACCGGGCTGGATACCGGTGATGATTGCGGATCGAGTCGCGCGGCTTGGTGCCGGCAGGGATGCGATCGATCATCTCCGGCAGCCGCTCGAGGGCGTGACCGATGGCCGCGGCCCAAGTCCGGGAAATCATCATAACCGTTCGGATACTCGGTCGTGAAGAGCACCCGCGGATTTTGCCGTCTGCGCACCATCGAGGGCCTGGTGTCGCTCAACCAGCCTCGTGCGAATCTCGCGGCGAGAACGTAAACCACGACCGCAAAGGGCCGATACCGGCCAGCCCGGGCGAAAAGCACGCAACAGACCCAGAACAGACAGCGCCGGCAGAAAACGCCGCCGAAGCAGAGCGATCAAGAGGCTGGATCTCTGCCTGACGCACTGCGACCAGACTCCGCTCGCTTCCCGCGATCGGTTCGATCCTTCACCGATCACTCGATCCGTGCAGCTGGCGCACGTCTCACGCCTCGCGCTCCACGTCCCGGTTTCATCGCCAGCCGCAGGCTCGCCGGAGTGTTTTCCGCCTCGTTTCGTCCCAACGGCCCCGATTGCGGTCTCCGCGATTCGGGGACGTTCCGGCTAAAGGCAGGCGACCTGCATCCGATGTAGACTCCGGGCACCTCCCGCCGGCCGTCCATGTATGCTTTCGACCAACCCTCCGCGCGCTCCGCCTATCTCGGGCAGCCGAGCCGGAGCGCGGTGACCTCCTGTGCCTTCGATCTCGCCTGCGGGCGGGTCGAGCAGGCGATGCGCGCGGGCAAACTGATGACCCCGGCCGAGGCGCACGCGCTGGCCGGACCGGAAGCGCGCTCGAAGGAAACGTTGTTCTCGATCGCGCGCACCGTCGCGTGGGAAACCGACAGCGATCAGGACATGCTGCTGCGCCAGCTCGCCTGCCGTTATCCGCGATTCGACCGGACGGGCCGGCGCAGCCGTCCGCTCATGAGCGACGAGTGAGGCGGATCGCGTCGAAGGACGCGCGAGTCCCGCACCGGCCTCGGCAAGAGCCAAGGCCGCGGGCGCGGGTCCGTTGCGGTCGCAACGCCGCTGCTCCTGCTTTCGCTAAATCGAGCCGCGTTTCATCTCAACGGTCACCCATCCTCGCCGCCCTGGTCGCCGCGATGCCGCGATGGGCGCGATCGTCCAAACGGACGCGTCGCCGCTCGCCACGCAACGCGGATCCGGCCTCCAAGCGAAACCCGGTCGCCGACCGAAGCCGGCGACGGCGGCGCACGCCGCGCCGACTCAGGCCGCCTTGGTGCGCGCGGTGTAGAGCGCGACGAGCGCGGCACCGATCGCTTGGGACAGTTCGCCAAGCGTGGCGGGCACGATCTTGATCTTCTCGCGCTGCGCCGGCCAGAGGTAGCGCATCGCCGTCTCGCGCACGATGCGCAGATAGCGGGCGCGAAACTCGTCCGTCGTCGCGTGCGGATCCATCAGGCCGCCGCCGATCACGACGAATTCGGTGTCGAGCGCGATGACGAGATTGGCGACGTGGAGACCGATGGCCTTCGCCTGGAAGTTGAACGCCTCGACCGCGAGCGGATCGCCCTTCTGCGCGAGTCCGCGCAGCGAGAGCGCCTTTTCCTTCGGAGTGAGGCTGCTCGGCTTCGCGAGATCGTGGTCCGGATATTTCTTGAGCAGATCCTCGAGCAGCTGCGGGAGGCCGGAGATCGTCGTGTAGGCCTCGACACAACCCCAGTCGCGACCGCAACCGCAGGCGTAGGGCCGCACGCCGCCGAGCAGATGCAGCGGCGCGGGCATGTGTCCGCCCTCCATGCCGGCGAAGGTGTCGCCGTCGAGCGGCAGGCCGTTGGGATCGATGTAGGCCGCGCCGAGTCCGGAACCGGGAGCGAGCATGAGCACGGACGCACGCTTGTCGCCGCGGACGCGCTGCGCCTCGCCGACGCCGCCGTAGTTGCCATCGTTGCCCCAGACGAGCGGAACCTCGCGACCCGCGGCCGCGGCGAGCGCAGTCCGGTAGTCGTTGTAAAAATCCCAGCCCTCGAACGCCGCCGGCAGGTTCGCCGAGCGATCGAGCACGCCGAAGGACTTGTAGGGCCCGGGGAGCGCGAGGCCCACGCCGCGGACCTGCGCCCACGCGAGATGATTGGCGGCGAGGAAATCGACCACGCCCTTGACCCAGCCCGCGATGACCGCCGCCGTGCCGAGCTGCGAGTTCGTCGAACTCTGCATCAGCTGCTGGGAGATGATGGAGCCGTCTTCCCAGACGCCTCCGGTCTTCGAGGTGGTGGCGCCGCTGTCGGTGCCGATGAACACGCCTTTTGAACTCATGGGGATGGTGATGAATGGTCGGGCGTCGCCGGCAGGCGTCCGCGCCGGAGTCACGCTCCCCCGGCCGGCAAACGGCGTCAAACCAACACTCGACGCCGACGGCACATCCGGCGTTTTTCGCGCGCGAGACTCGCCGGACGCCAACCCTTCCGGCGACGCGGCTGCGGGGGAGGAAGCGGCCGGCCCGTTTCGCATCGCGCGCATCGGCAACATGCATCCCCCGAGAATGAGCATGGAAGCGAACGGCACCCACGGCGCACCCGGAACACCATCGCCGGCCTCCGTTCGTGCTCGATTGAGGCTCCGACGGCCGGCGCCAGTGCGACGATCAACCGGCGCGCGGTGCGGAAAACCGCACCCGATCTCCGTCTCCGCGGCACCGGCTTCCAGCACACATGCAAGCAAGCCAGATGCAAGTGAGACGACATCGGAAGATCCGCCTCTTCGCCACCGCGAATCGGAAGCGGTCGAGACGCGGCTCCTCGTTTCCGGCCCGTTTTCGCTGGCGTCACAACCGTCTTTCTCCGAATGGATTGATCATGAACCGGGCGAAAGATCCGGAAAGACCGCCAACGTCGTGGCCGCGCAAAGTTCGCGGCATCGCCGCGGCAGAATCACCATGAAATCGACCTTTTTCAGGCACGCACATGCTCGCCAAATCGGCTGTGTATTTGCTTGAATACTTTTGTATACTCTATTGTTTCCGCGGCGCCCTTCCATGTTTTCCCTTTCCTGTTCCGCCGAAACTTTCTCCGTCACCGCCTACGTCGGTGACCCGACCGCCGGCCGCACCGGCGCGCGCATCGCCGAGGTCCACAGCGACCTGAAAAGCACGCTTGTCCTGCTCGACTCGGGCGACGAGCAGCTCGCGATCGTCACTTCGCCGCTCGGCATCGAGTGCCGCGAGATGCATGCCGCGATCTGCACCGCTCTGGCCGAGACGCTCGGCCTGCGCAAGGAGCAGGTCTTCGCCATCACCTCGCACGATCATTGCGTGCCCAATGCCGTCGACGACGCGGTCTGCGACTGGCAGAAGCCGGCCGGCATCGTGCGTCCGGGCACGATCAATCCGCTCGGCCAGGCCTTCGTCGCGGGCCTGCGCGGCGCCGCCCTGCGGCTGCGGGCCCAGCTCAAACCCGTCACGCTCGAGTGGGGCCGCGCGCAGGAATCCCGCATCACCTTCAACCGCCGCGGCCGGCGCCCCGACGGTCGCGCCTATTTCATCCGCGAGGAAGACCGGCTGCTGCTCGATCCGGGCTACATCGGAGAAATCGATCCCGACGCGGTCGTGGCGGTTTTCCGCGACGAGGCGCGCCGCGCCGTCGCCGCGCTCGCGTTCTACACCGGCCATCCGGTCACCGCCTACAATCCCGAACGCATGGTCGTCTGGGGCGAATGGCCGCAGGTCGCCTGCGAGCAGCTCTCCGCCAAACTCGGCGGCGCCCCGGTCGCCTTCCTCCAGGGTTGCTGCGGCAACATCAACTCCAAATACATGCTCGGCGGCACCGTCGCCCAGTCGCGCGAACTCGGCGGCTTCCTCGGCGACGCCTTCGGCCGCGCCGTCGACAGCGCCCGGCCGTCGGTCCGCACCGACCTGCGCCGGCACCTCGCGACTGTCCAGCTGCCGCTCGCGCCGCTGCCCGGCGTGCCCGCGCTGGAAAAGGACCTCGCCGAGATCGACACCTTCATCCGCCGCGGCCAGGCCGGCGACGAGACCGCGCTCGAGTGCGTCGGCATGAACTTCCCCCGCGCGCTCACCCCGCCCTACCGGGCGAAGCTCGTCGAGATGATCCGTCCGTGGTTCGTCTCCGCGCTCCAGGCGCATCGCGAGGGCCGCGCCCACCTCGCGCCGCGCGCCCTGCCGGTCGAGATTCTGGTCGCGCGCATCGGCGACCTCGGCCTCGTCGGCCTGCCGTTCGAGCCGTTCGTCCGGATCGGCCTCAAGATCAAGCGCGAGGCCGCGCTGCCGTGCGTCCTGCCCTGCGGCTACACCAACGGCGCCCACGGCTACATCCCCGACGCCTCCGCGTGCGACGATCGCGAATACATGGCCGGCTTCTTCCGCTACACCGCCGGCCGCCCGCCCTTCTCCGCCCCCGCCGGCGACGCCGCCGCCAGCGCCGCCGTGGCGATCCTCGCCGAAGTTTCCCGATGAATTCCACGCCCGAATCACGGCTCTGCGAACTCGGCCCCGACGCCGAGATCGCGCCCAACGTCATCCTCGGCTACCGCTACCGCGACTGTCGCGCGCCGGCAAAGATCGGCGCCCGCGCCCGCATCCACAGCGGCACCGTCATCTACGCCGACACCGTGATCGGCGACCGCTTCACCTGCGGGCACAACGTCACCATCCGCGCCGAATGCGAGATCGCCGACCGCGTCGTGATCCTCCACGGCACCACGCTCGAGGGCCGCATCAAGATCGGCAAGGGCGTGAAGATCATGGCGCACGTCTACCTGCCGAGCCGCACCACGATCGGCAGCATGGTTTTCATCGGCCCGGGCACGAACTTCCTCAACGCCCGCGTGCCCATGCGCGAGCCGGTCGTCAGCGCGACGACCGTCGGCAACCACGTCGCCATCGGCGGCGGCGTCACCATCGGGCCGGGCGTCACGATCGGGGACAACGTCTTCATCGGCGCCGGCACGCTCGTGCTGAAGGACATCCCGTCCAACTCGCTCGCCTACGGCACGCCCGCCCGCATCCAGCCGCTGCCGGCGAAATTCGGAAAGCGCAACGACCCGGCGCAGATCTTCAAGGGACTCGACCTCTGGAACAACACGCCCGACGACGGCACGTGGCGCGACGAGGAGTTCCCCGGCCGCGCCGAGTGGCTCGCCGAGCAGGGCTGAGTCCGCCGGCCCACGCCCCGCGTTCGCGCGCGGTCGCGGGCCCCGCCATGTCCCGCTTCCTGCCCTCCCTTTTTCCCACCGCGCAGTCCGATCCCGAGCTTCACCGGGTGCGTCCCGCGCTGGAGTTCGCGTTTCTCAACGCGCTCACCTGGCAGATCGCCGTCGGCACGCCGATGGTCCTCTTCGTCCAGCGGCTGGGCGGCTCGCCGTTCCAGGTCGGGCTCGCCTTCGCCGCCCTGTATCTCATGACGCCGGTGCAGGTCCTCGCGACCGCCCTGCTCCCGCGCTACGGTTTCAAGCGCCTCACGCTCGGCGGCTGGCGCACGCGGAGCTTTTTTCTGCTCGTGCCGCTCGCGCTCGCGCTCGCTCGCCCGGAGCCGGGCAACGCCTGGTGCATCGCCGCCCTCGTCGGCAGCGTGATGTGCTTCTGCTTCTTCCGCTGCGTCGGCGTCGCCGCGCAGCCGGCGTGGCTCTATGCGCTCATCCCCGAGTCGCTGCGGGGCCGCTATTTCGCGAGCGAGCAGCTCAGCGGCGGCATTGCCGGCGCGCTCACGCTCGTGCTCAGCGCGGCGCTCTTCGCGCTGCTGCCGTTCTACCCCGCGATCTTCTCGCAGTATCTCATCGCCCTTCTCGGCAGCACGCTGAGCTACTACGCGCTCAAGCGCCTGCCCGACGCGCCCGCGCCGGCCAGCGGCGGCATCCACCGCATCCTCGTCGACATCCCGCGGCATCTCTTCGCCTCGGGCGGCTTCCGGCGCTACCTCTGGCTGTCCTCCGGCTGGATGCTGCTCACCACGCCGATCCCACCCTTCGCCGCCTATTATCTCAAGGCCGGCCCGCAGTTTTCCGCCGGATCCATCATGACGCTCGAGGTGCTGCGCTACCTCGCGATGGGCGTCGGGGCCTGGCTCATCCGGCGCTGGATCGACGTCCGCGGCATCCGTTTCTTCTTCCAGGCCGCCCTGCTCGGCCTCGGGCTCGTGCTGCTCCACTGGCTCGCGTATCTGCGTTTCGGATTCGGCGGCTACGCCGGGCTGTGCGTCGCCTACGTGCTCTTCGGCAGCGCGTCCGTCTGCTGGCTGGTGGCGAGCGCCAACTACCTGCCGCGCGTCATGCCCGCCGGCGAACAGGCGCTGATGGTCGCGCTCTACGGCGCCGCCACCTACGTGATCGGCGGCCTCGCGCCCGTCCTCTGGGGCCCGCTGCTGAAAAACCAGGCCGGCTTCTCCGTCGGCGCCTTCGGCGTCTTCTTCCTCTGCGAACTCGCCGCCACCGGCCTGCTCGCCGCCCTGATGATGCGGCGGCTCGACTGGTCGCGCCCGACCGCCGCCGCTTCCGCATGATCCACGATCACCTCGACCACGCCGCGTGCTATCGCGGCCTCTCGCCCCGCTTTGCCCGCGCCTTCGACTATCTCGCGCGTTTCGACCCGGCCACGCCGGACGGCCGCGTGGCCGTCGCCGGCGACGACGTCTACGCCTCCGTGCAAAGTTACACGACCGCCCCGGCCGCGGAGAAACCCTTCGAGTCCCACCGGCTCTACGGCGACATCCAGTGTGTGTTCGCCGGCGAGGAGATCATCCAGGTCGCGACGCTCGACCGCCTGCGCGTGACGCGCCCCTACGCGGCCGAGGGCGACTACGCCCTCTATGCCGGCGAGGACGACTGGCCGCTGTTCCTGCGCCCGCGCGAATTCGCCGTGCTCTTCCCGCAGGACGGCCACAAGCCCGGCTGCGTCTGGCGGAGCGCCGGGCCGGTCAAGAAGGTCGTGATGAAGGTTCGGCTGTAACCGCCGTCGCCCTCAGCCGGGATCATGCGGTTGAGAGGGCAGGAACCGGTCCTCCGGACCGGTTTGGCCCTGGCGTGCGGCGTGCGTCCAACAACCCGTCCGGAGGACGGGTTCCACCCTTCAGGGCGCGGCTCAGGTCACGCAGCCGCGCGCCTCGACCGCCCAGCGGTCGACGACCTCGTCGCCCTCGGTGACGACGACCTCGTCGGTGAGGTTGATCACCGGGCAGATGTGCGCCGGCACCAGCCGCAGCCGGTCGCCGACGCGGAGCGCATCGGCGTCGGCGCCGCGCACGTATCCGTGTTCTTCATTCACGCGGACGACCGCGAGGTCGCGGCCGTCGGCGTCCAAGGCGCGCACGCCGGCCGGCGTGCAGTCGCCCGACAGGGTCTTCGAGCCCGCGTCGATCAGCGCCAGCCCGGCCTCCGGCCGGTCGATCACGGTCGCGAGCACGTGCACCGCCTCCTCGCCCGCGCGCATGACGCCGCAGACCTGCGTGAGGAAAAGATCGCCGAACACATACGCGCCCGGCCGCACCGCCTGCGGGCGTCCCGTTGCGGCCATCGCGCGCGCGCTCACGCTGCATCCCGGCCAGATCGGCAGCGCAGGATCGATCGCATCGCGCACCGTGGCCAGATGGTCCAGCACCTCGCTGATCCGCGACGCCTGCGCCTCCGGCTTCGCGCCGTAGAGCTGGCCTTCATGCGTGTAGAACCCGCGCAGTTCGAGCGCGGGCTCGCGGGCGATCGCCGCCGCGAGATCGGACGCCGAGGCCAGGTCGCGCGCGCCTTCCCGGCCGAGGCCGGTGTCGACCGCCATCATCACCTGCAGCTTCCGGCCGGTCCGGTGCGCGAGCGGCGCCAGCGCCGCGAGGTGCGCCAGGCTCGTGCACGCCACGCGCAGTTCGTCCAGCCGCTCCGCCAGCGCCGCGAGCCGCGGCGCCTGCCGGGGATCGACCAGCGAGTGCGCGATGAAGAAACGCCGCACGCCCGACGGCAGCAGCGCCTCGGCCTCGCTCAGTTTCGCGCAGGTCAGGCCGGCCGCGCCGGCGGCGAGCTGCTGGCGCGCGACCGCGACCATCTTGTGGGTCTTGATGTGCGGCCGCAGCTCGACGCCGTGGGCGGAGCAGTCGTCCTGCATCGCGCGGATGTTGCGCGCCACGCGGCGGCGGTCGACCAGCACGCCGGGAGTGGGCAGTTCGTGGATCGTGGCCATGGTCAGGGTTTCCCGATCTGCCCGACGGTGAGGCCGCCATCCACTACCAGCACCTGGCCGGTGACGTAGGCCGCCGCGGGCGAGAGCAGAAACAGCGCCGGTCCGGCGCAGTCCTCCGCCTCGCCGATCCGCGCCTGGAGGATTTTCTTCTCGTAGTGCGCGCATTTCGCCGGATCGAGTCCGGGGGCCGTGAGCGGGGTGCGGATCAGGCCGGGCGCGAGGCCGTTGACGCGGATGCCGTGCGGCGCGAGCGCCTGCGCGAGCGAACGCGTCATCATCACCAGCGCGCCTTTCGACGTGTCGTAGATCGTCGAATCCTCCTCGGACTGGAAGCCGTTGGTCGACGACACGATCACGACCGCGCCCGTCCGGCCGCGCGCACGCAGCTCGCGGGCGAAGGCCTGCACGAGGAAATAGGTCGCGCGCACGTTGAGGTCCATCGTGCGGTCCCACTCCGCCGCGCCGCAGTCGAAGAAGGCCCGGTCGAAGAATCCGCCGGCGTTGGACACGAGCAGGTCGAGTCCCGGCCGCAACGCGAAGGCCCCGGCCACCAGCTCGGCCGGCGCCGCGACATCCGCCAGATCCTTCGCGAGATAGTCGCAGCCATCCGGCAGACCCGAGGGCGCAGCCGCCCGGCCGTGGCAGACGACGGCGGCGCCGGCGGCGCGGAGGCCCTGCGCGATCGCGCGGCCGATGCCATGGGACGAACCGGTGACGAGGGCGGCGCTAGACGCGAGCGAGAAGGGATTCATCTTTGAGTCGGAGGAGGGCGAGGAGGTTGTCGCAGCCGGCGGCCGTGCGCAAATCCCCGGGCAGCGCGAGGAGGCACGCCACCTCCTGCTCGTAGGTGCTGACGAGCGAGACGACCTTGCCGTCGTGCTTCGCCACGTAGCTCTGGAACGGGCTGTCCGAACCCCAGATCAGCTTCGTCGGATACGCCTTCGCCAGCGCGCGCAGCACCGCGATCGGATCGCGGTAGTCCGCCGGGAAACGCCGTGCCTCGGCGGCCACGAACGGCAGGTTCGCCACCGCGCTGTCGCAGTGGATGCGGTGCGCCGAGCAGTCGAACCACGTGTTCGGCAGCTCCGCCACGCGGTCGAGGCACTCCCGGTCGAACCGGCACGAATGCGCGAGGCAGAACCGCACCGCCGGCGTCGCCTCCGCCACGCGCAGGATGTCCTTCGCCTGCGACCACGGATCGTCCGCCGCCACGCTCGAATGGATCAGGAAGGGCAGGTCCAGCTCCTCCGCCAGCTCGAGGAAGCCGCGGCCCGTCGTGAGCAGCGCCTTCACGTCCGACTGGATCATCGTCGCCTGGATCTTCAGCCCGTAAAACGGAAACTCGCGGTGCAGCGCCCGCAGCCGCGCGACCTGCGCCGCCGGCTCGCGCATCGGATCGAGCATCGCGAAGGGCAGCATGCGCCGGCCCAGCGCCGGATGCAGCTCGTAGACCTCGCGCAGCATGCGCTCGTTCTCGAACGCATACGGCACGTGCTCCAGCCCGCCCGGGACGAGCCGCCCGCGCCGCATCGCCGCGATGTCGAACGTCAGGTTCGCCACCATCGGGAAGACGACCCAGCGGTCGATCCCGTGCCGCCCGCCCTCGGTCGCGAGGGCCGGCAGGTCCTGCGCATAGGGGTGGTAGCCGTTGAGGTAGAAAAACAGATCGGCGCCGAGGTGGTTATGGCAATCGATGAGCACGCGGATGATTTTGTTTGACGAAACGATCGTTCCACATTGTGAAACGATTTGTAAAGCGAAAAACATGAGCATCGCGGTTCTCGACAAGGCGTTTTCGATCCTGGAGGTGCTGGCCCGCACCGGGCGCGAGCTCACGCTGGCCGAGCTGGCCGAGGAGAGCCGGATGCCGAAGCCGACGATCCACCGCATCCTCCGCTCCCTGCGCGATCTCGGCTACGTCGACCAGGCCGACGCCCGCGGCACCTACCGGCTTTCGGACCGGCTCGTGTCGCTCCGCCAGTATGGCCGCGACGCCGCGGTGCGGGAGAAGGCGCTGCCGCTGATGGAGCGGCTGCACGCCGCGTGCGACGAGACGGTCAACCTCGGGCTGCTCGAGGGCGTCTACATCCGCTACGCGCACGTGGTCGAGACGACCCAGCCGCTGCGCTGGATCGTGAAGCCGGGCGCGCGCGATCCGTTCCACACGACCGCGCTCGGCCGCGCCATCGTCGCCCACCTGCCGGACGAGCAGCAGTCGCGCCTCGTCGCCAAGGCCTGCGGCGCCGGCGCGAGCGCGAAGCGCCGCCAGCTGCGCGCCGCGATCGGGCAGTCGCTCGCCGACACCCGCCGGCGCGGCTGCGCGATCGAGGAGGAGGAGACCGTCGCCGGCGTGGCCTGCATCGCGATCCCGCTCACCGCGCTGGGCGAGCCGCTCGCCGCCATCAGCGTGTCCGTCCCCGTCAATCGCTTCCCCGCCGCGCGCCGGGAATCGTTGATCAAGACCCTCTGCCACTGCCGGGAGCATCCGGCCGAAGCCTGGTCCGCCAGCCTCGCCCTCGCCTGAACTCTTTTCCCATGCCCTATACGTTTTCCCGCTCCGAAGCGCTTTTCCAGCGCGCCAAAAACAGCATCGCCTCCGGCGTGAGCAGCGGCATCCGCAAGCTCGAGGCGCCGGTGCCGCTCTATTTCACCCACGGCAAGGGCCCGCGCCTGTGGGATGTCGACGGCAACGAATACATCGATTTCCAGATCGGCCAGGGTGCGATCCTCTTCGGCCACGCGCCCGACGGCCTCGCCGCGGCGATCGCCGCGCAGGCCCAGCGCGGCACGCACTGGGCGGCGCAGTCCGAACTCGAGATCGAGGTCGCCGAGCGCCTCCAGGCGATGATCCCCTCCGCCGAGCTCGTCCGCTTCAACAACTCCGCCACCGAGGTCGTCGGCGCGGCCTTCCGGCTCGCCCGCGCCCACACCGGGCGGCAGCTGATCCTGCGTTTCGAGGGCCATTATCACGGCTGGGGCGACGAGGGGCTCGTCGGCTTCGCGCCGCCGCCCGACCGCTGGGGCGACGACGAGAACCCGGCCCGCCTGCACCCGAGCCAGGGCATCATCCCCGAGGTGCGCGACCATTTCGTCATCGCGCAGTGGAACGATCCCGGGCACCTGCGCCGGCGCGTGGCCGAATTCCGCGGCCAGATCGCCGCGATCGTGTTCGAGCCGGTGCTGTGCAACACCTGCTGCATCGAGGTCGCGCAGGAGCAGGTCCGCACCATCCGCGAACTCTGCGACCAGGAGGGCATGCTGATGATCGCCGACGAGACGATCACCGGCTTCCGCTTCGGCGCGGGCTGCGCGCAGGGCTATTACGGTTTCCACCCGGATCTCACCATCCTCGGCAAGGCGGTCGGCGGCGGCACGCCCTTCGCCGCGCTCGCCGGCACCAGGGCCGCGATGGCCAAGATCGTCTCCGGCGAGGTCGTCCACGCCGGCACCTTGAACGGCAACCCGCTCTGCCTCGCCGCCAGCAAGTGGAGCCTCGACTACATTAACCGCCTCGGGCCCGGCCATCCCGCGCACATCCAGGCGCTCGGCCAGCGGCTGATGCGCGGCCTGTCGTCGTTGGGCGCCAAATACGGCGTGCCGCTGCGCCCGCAGGGACCCGGCCTCGTCTTCCACGCGGTCACGCTCAAGCCCGGCGCCGCCGAGGGCCCGATCCGCACCTACCGCGACTACGTCCGGCGCCACGACGCGCCGCGCTGGGCGCACCTGCGCCGCTGCCTGCTCGAGGAGGGCGTCCGCGCCATCGAGCGCGGCCTGTGGTTCGTCAGCCTGGCGCACGAGGAGCGCGACATCACCTCCGCCCTGGAGCGGGCCGAGGGGGCGTTCGCCCGCCACGCCGCCACCTGGACCGCTCCCTGAACCGTCCGGCCCGCCCCCGCCGATGAAGCCGCAGATCCTCTACGCCGGTCTCTTCCACGAGACCCACACCTTCCTCGACCAGCCCACCCGGTGGGACGATTTCGACGTCACGCTCGGCGACGACATCCTCGGCAAGGAGTCGGACGAATCCCCGACCGCCGGCTTCCTCGAGGAGGCGCGCCGCGCCGGCTGGCAGGTCCGGCCGACGATCGACGCCCGCGCCGTGCCCAGCGGCCCGGTCGAGGACGACGCCTTCGAGCGGTTCTGGACGGAGTTCGCCGCCCGCGCGCGCCCCGTCCTCGCCGGCGGCGTCGACGGCATCTTCCTCGTGCTGCACGGGGCCATGGCCACCGTCTCGCTCGAGGACCCGGAGGGGGAGTTCCTCGCCCGCCTGCGCGCCCTGCCCGGCGCGGCCGGCGTGCCGCTTTTCGGCGTGCTCGACCTCCACGCCAACGTCACCGCCCGGATGTGCGCGCTCGCCGACGGCCTCGTCACGTATCGGAAAAACCCGCACACGGACGCGAAGCAGGCCGCCCAGCGCGCCGCGCGCCTCCTCCGGCGCTGCCTGACCGACGGCCGGCGCCCGCGGATGGCCTGGTGCCGCCTGCCGATCGTGTGGTCCCCGCCCGGCACCGGCACCGATTCCGATCCGATGCTTTCCCTCGGCCTCTACGCCGAGAAACTCCAGACCATCGATCCCGCCGTCTGGTGCTGCAACGTCGCCGCCGGGTTCTCGTTCGCCGACACGGCCGACACCGGCGTGACGCTGAGCCTGATCCACGACGGCCCGGCCGGGAAGGCGCGCGATCATCTCGAGACCGGCGCCCGCCTCGCGTGGAAGCTGCGCGAACGCGGCCTCCTCCAGTATCCGACGGCCGACGACGTGCTCGCGCAGGTCCGGCCCTCGCCCGACGGTCCCGTGCTCCTGGTCGAGCCGGCCGACAACATCGGCGGCGGCGCCCCGGGCGACGGCACCGGCATCCTCCGCGCGCTGCTCGCCCGCGCCGTCCCGAACGCGCTGGTCGCAATCAACGATCCGGTGTCCGTCGCCGCGCTCGCCGCGGTCCCGGTCGGCGGCACCGCCGCGCTCGCGATCGGCGGCCGCGGCTGGGCGCGCGACGCCGGCCCCGTCGCGCTCGAGGCCACGCTCGTGTCCCGCAGCGACGGCGCGTTCCGCCTCGAGGATCCGCACAGCCACCTGGCGTCGATGAGCGGACTGCATTACGACATGGGCCCGTGCGCGGTCGTCCGCCATCGCGGCGTCACGATCCTGCTGACCAGCCGGAAGACGCCGCCGTTCGACCTCGGCCAGTTCCGCAGCCAGGGGCTCGAGCCCCGCGCCTTCTCCTTCATCGGCGTCAAGGCCGCCGTCGCCCACCGCCGCGCCTACGACCCGATCGCCGCCGCCTCCCACTACGTCGACACGCCGGGCCCGTGCTCCAGCAATCTCGCGCGCTTCGCCTTCCGCCGGCTGCGGCGGCCGGTGTATCCGCTCGATCCCATCGCCGAACCCGAATTCTCCTTCGCATGAACCCCGCCGTCTCGTATCCGCGCAATCCCGACACACCCGTCTCGCACCTGCCGTTCAGCCCGGCCGTGCGCGTGGGCGGCCTGATTTTCGTCTCCGGCCAGGCCTCGGTCGACGCCGCCGGCGCGATCGTGCGCGACACGTTCGAGGGCGAGGTCCGACGCTCGATCGAGAACCTGCGCAAGGTCCTCGAGGCCGCGGGCAGCGACCTGCGGCATGTCGTGCAGACGCGCAACTACGTCCGCGACCCGGCCAATGTCGCCCGCTTCAACGAGCTCTACCGCGAGTATTTCTCCGCGCCGTATCCCGCGCGCACCACGATCACGCACTGCCTGCCCGAGATCCTCCACTACGAGATCGAGTGCGTCGCCGTGCCGAAGTCCGCCTGAACCGTTTCCCTCCTTCCGCATGAAACTCATCCGCTACGCCGACCCCGCCGGCCGCATCCATTTTGGCAGCGAACAGCCCGACGGCTCCGCCCTCCGTATCGAGGGCGACATCTTCGGCCCGCATCACGTCACCGCCGAGCGCGCCGCCATCGCCACGCTGCTCGCCCCGGTCGCGCCCACGCAGATCCTCGGCGTCGGGCTCAACTACCGGCACCACGCCCGCGAATCCGGCGCGAAGGTCCCCGAGCTGCCCGTCCTCTTCGCCAAGGGACTCAACACCGTGCAGCGCCCGCACGGGCCCATCGAGATCCCCACGCACCTCGCCAGCGACGAGGTCGACTACGAGTGCGAGCTCGCCGTCGTCATCGGCCGCACGTGCAAGAACGTCACCCGCGCCCGCGCCCTCGACTATGTCCTCGGCTTCACCTGCGCCAACGACGTCTCCGCCCGCGACTGGCAGCTCAAGCGCGGCAGCGGCCAGTGGTGCCGCGGCAAGTTCTTCGACACGTTCTGCCCGCTCGGGCCGCGGCTCGTCACGCCCGACGAGCTGCCCGGACCGAACACGCTGAAGATCGCCACGCGGCTCAACGGCGAGACCGTGCAGGACTGGACCACGTCCGACATGATCTTCGACGTGCCCACGCTGATCGAGTTTCTCAGCGGCAGCACCACGCTGCCGCCCGGCACCGTCATCCTCACCGGCACGCCGCACGGCGTCGGCATGGCGCAGAAGCCGCCGCGCTGGCTGAAGCCCGGCGATGTCGTCGAGGTCGAGATCGAGCACATCGGCACGCTCGCGAATCCCGTCGTCCTCGAGCCGTAAGTTGTCCCGCGCCGCGCCCGCGGCGCCGTCCGCCCTTCCTCCCGTTCTTTCCCCGATCCCTCCGCCCCACCCGCCTCCGCCTCCTCCACACCATCGTCACCACGCCGTTCATGCCTTCGTTTTCCTCCCGTTATCTTTCGCGCGCGTGGCTGACCGTCGGCCTGCTCTGCGTCGTCGCCTGCCTGAACTACCTCGACCGCGTCATGCTGACGACGATGCGCGAATCGGTGAAGGAGGCGATCCCGATGACCGAGGCGCAGTTCGGGCTGCTGACGTCCGTCTTCCTCTGGGTCTATGCGCTGCTGAGTCCGTTCGCCGGCTTCATCGCGGACCGCTTCAGCCGGTCGAAGGTCATCATCGGCAGCCTGTTCGTCTGGTCCTTCGTGACCTGGCTCACCTCGCACACGACGACCTTCCCCCAGCTGCTCGCGACGCGCGCGCTGATGGGCGTGAGCGAGGCGTGCTACATCCCGGCGGCGCTCGCCCTGATCGCCGACTATCACCGCGGGCCGACGCGCTCGCTCGCCACCGGTATCCACATGGTGGGTATTTCGATCGGCTCCGGGCTCGGCGGGCTCGGCGGCTGGCTGGCGGACAAGCACGACTGGACCTACGCGTTCCACCTCTTCGGCCTGATCGGCATCGGCTACAGCGTCATCCTGCTCCTCGGCCTGCGCGACGCCCCCGCGGCGCCCTCGTCGGCCGGCAGCGGGGCCCTGCCGCCGCGGATCCGCTTCGGCGAGGCGCTCGCGAGCCTGTTCCAGCGCGGCTCGTTCACCGTCGCCATGCTCTACTGGGGCTTGCTCGGCCTCTCCGGCTGGGCGCTCATCGGCTGGCTGCCGACCTTTCTCGGCGAGCGTTTCGACCTCAGCCAGGGCACCGCCGGACTCTCCGCCACCGGCTACCTGCAGCCCGCCTCCTGGGTCGGCCTGCTGGTCGGCGGCGCGTGGGCCGACCGCTGGAGCCGGCGCGACGAGCGCGGCCGGATTTTCGTCACGATCATCGGCCTCTGCATCGTCGCACCCGCGATCTTCTTCGCCGTCAACGCCCCGGCCCTCGTCTTCGCGATCGGCGGCTTCATGGTCAGCTCGTTCGCGATGGCCTTCGCCAACGCCAACATGATGCCGATCCTCTGCCTCGTGACCGACGAGCGCTACCGCGCCACCGGCTACGGCATCCTCAATCTCTTCGCCTGCGTCGTCGGCGGCCTGACCATCTACCTCGGCGGCGCGCTGCGCGACGCGGACATCCCGGTCACGGTCGTCTTCGAATGCGCCGCCGCGAGCGTCCTGGTCTGCGCCGCCATGCTCTGGTTCATCAAGCCGAAGCCCGCGGCGCCCGCTCAGTGACGCGCCGCGAGAAACAGGATCGCCCACGCCGCGCCGATCCGCGCATCGCCGTCCCGGCCTAAGCCGGCGGCAAACAGCGCCGGCTCGGGCGGCGGCTCGAGCCGCATCGCCGTCTGGCAGGCCTCGTAGCGCGCGCCCGGCGCGCCCGAGGTTGCGATCCGCTCCAGCGCCGTGCGCCAGCCGGGCGGCTGCGCCGGATCCGCGCGCAGGAGCAGCGCCGAACCGAGCAGATAGGGAAACGCCACCGACTCCGCCGGCTCGGCTGCGACCGCCGCCGCCAGCTCCGCGCGGATTTCGGGATCGGCGGGTCGCAGCTGGCGGAGCACGAACGCCGCCCGGATCCGCGCCGCGGGCTCCGGCGAGCGCAGCAGCGTCGCGATCCGCCGCGGCACGTCCGGCTCGCCCGCGAAATGCAGCGCCCACAACGCATACCCGCGCTCGCCGTCGCCGCCTTCCGCCATCGCCCGCACCGCGGCGAGCGCCGCGCCGGCCGGCGGCACGCCGAGCTTCGCCAGGCTCTCGACCGCCTGCAGCCGGTCCGGTCCGGCCGGATCGGCCGCCGCCGCGGCGATGAGCGCGATCCACGGCGTGCGTTCCTCCGGCGTGCGCGCCAGGCCCGCGCGCACGCGCCAGAGTCCGATGCGATGCGGCAGGCGCTCCTCGCCGGCCGCCGCCGGCAGGAACGCCGCGCGCACCGGCCCGGCGTCGCCGAGCGCAAGCAGCGCATCCGCCGCATGGATGCGCGTCCAGCCGCCCTCCTCGGCGAGCGAGCGCCGGAGCGCCGCCCGCGCCCGCTCCGCCAGCGTCTCCGCCGACAACGCCGGCGCCAGCGCCGCGCAGCTCACGGCACAGACGAAAAGTGGACGCAGGGATGACATGAGGTGCAGCGGAAAAATTCGGACCGGACGATGGCCGCAAAACGGCGCCGGCAGCGCAAGGGTTCCGCGGCGGTCCGGCTATCGTTTCTGCGCCGCCCGCGCCCGCACCGCGGCCGACCAGAGCCGGCGCAGATCCCGGCTCAACGCGCGCGCGTCGCGCCACGTGTCGGGGAAATCCGCCAGCCGGTAGGCCGGACGCTCGTGTCCGATCTCCGGCACGACGACGAGTTCCGCCCGGTCACGCCGCGCCGCGAGATGGGCGAAAAGTTCCCGCACGTAGTCGAGCCAGACGCGATACTCCGCCGAGCGCCGGCCCGCCCGCGTGAGCACGGGCAGTTGCGCATGATGGCCGTTGCAGGGGCGCAGATGAAACCGCTGGGACGCGGCCAGCACCTCGGCCGGCCGGCGCAGCGCGGGCCAGAATGGCGGTGCGAGATGCCGCACGACGGCGACGTGCGCGTGGTCCGCGCACACCGGCAGCGGCTCGCCGGTCGCGGCGCGGTAGGCGCGCAGGAGCGCGCGAGTCCGCTCGGGCGTCTCGGTGCAGGTGCCGCGATGCGTCTCGACGGCGAACGGCAGTCCGAGCCGCCGCGACTGCCGGCGGATCTCGCGCAGCAGCGCGACCGCCGCGGGCGTCGCCGTGGCCGGCGTGCCGAGCTGGAAGTCGATCGACTCCGCGCCGAGCCCGGCCGCGGCCGTCATCGCCGGAGCGATCCCGGCGCGTGTGCGCACGCTCATGACCGCGCGGTAGCGCAGCGCGCCGCGGCGCCGCAGCTCCGGGATCGGCGGCGAATACACGCCGTCGAAGCCCGCCGCGGCGATCGCGGCAAACTTCCGCGGCCACGACCACTCGCGCGCGGACGTCGGATAGCCGCGCAGCGACCAGAGCGAGGCGTAGAGCCGGAGCGGGCGCGGCGCGGCGGACATCGCTCAGCGCTTCGGCATCCAGGTCGCCGCCGGCGTGTAGACCACGGCCAGCACGCTCACGCGCCAGTTTTCCGCGTCGGTCTTGACCTGCTCGTGGCTGCGCGGCTCGCGCGTCTTCTCGATCATCACCGGCAGCCATTTCGTGCCGTAGCGCACATGCTGCGTCTCGTCGGCGATGTCGTAGCTCCACGCCATCGCGCTGACGGCGTCGCCGTGCGCGACGGCGTCCTTCAGTCCGGCGTGCTTGCCGGGAAACGCGTCCGCCTCCTGCGTCGTCAGCGCCGCGTAGCGATCGAGCGGCGTGAGCGTCTGCCGCATCTCGTAGGCCTTGAGCGAGAGCCCGGCCGCGGCGGCCGACGAATCGAGCGCGGCGAGTTTCTTCTCTCCGAACATCGCGTGCCGCGACTCGTCCCACATGTGCCGGCTGAGATCGAAGTAAAAATCCCACGGCATGTCCGGCGCTTCGAAGAGCATCGCCGCGCACGAGTCCGACGCCTGCACTTCCTGGAGAAAATTGACCGCGTGGTAACGCTCCCGGTCGGCGTAGACGTTGTCCGCCGGCATCGCTTCCGGTCCGAATTCGAGATGGCGGAAGCCGTCGGGCAGGACCGCGCGCGCGCGCGGCAGCGCGCCGATGCGCCGGGATTCGCGGAGCGGCTCGCCGCCGCGGGCCGCGTGGTCGCGCAATTGCTCGGGCAGCGCCGTCGCGAGTTCGCGGATGCGCGCGGCCAACGCCGCATCGGGCAGTTGTCCGGCCGCGGCCAGCGCGCCGAGCCCGGCCTGCGCCCACGCGATTTGCGCGGCCAGTTCGTCGCGGTCCGCCTCGAGGAGCGGGACCGTCGGCTGGTCGTAGAGGCTGTCGTTGCGCTGCAGGTAGTCGCCGATCGCGTCGAGCAGCACGCCGTGCACGACGACGATCGTCGCGTGGAGCACGTCGGCCGGCGTCGCCGCCGCGCAAAGCGCGTCGAGCAGCGCACGGCCGGCGACGGTGCCGCTGAGGTGCATGTCCTGGAACGACACGCCGAGCTCGCGGCCGCGGATGCGCAGGTCCTGCACGCGGCGGATGGAGCGGAAGACGAGCCCGGGGAGCTCCTTGCGCTGGCTCCAGACGTTCATCATCGGCACGAAGCCGGCGTGGATGCGCGCCAGCTCCGTCTGGAAGTCGGCGAGGTTTTTCAGAAACAGCCCGCGCACGCGCGGGTTCACGTCGCGGGCAAGCGCGACGGCGGCGGGAGACGAAGTCGTGGTCATGGCGGGAAAAGTCAGCGGCTCAATCGAGACCGAGCAGCGTGCTTTCGATGGTGCGCGTGCCGTTGTCCCGGTTGAAATAGTAGACGACGAGCGCGCGCGTCGGGCTGAGCACGACGGCCCAGGGATAACCGAGATCCACGCCGCCGCCGTCCTCGCGCAGCACGATCTCGCGCGCCGTGGCGGCGTCGGTGCACTCGGCGTTCAGGATGCGCGCGCGGATGCCGTAGGGTTTGTGCCGGTAACCGTAGACGAGGAGCACGCGCTCGTCGGGCAGCCGCACGGCGTGCAGCGGATGGCCTTGGAAACCCATGCCCTGCCACGGTCCGAAAGTTTTGCCGCCGTCGGTCGAGCGCGCGAGGCAGGCCTGGTCCTCGAACTTTTCGGTGCGCATGAACGCGATCAGGTCGCCGCGCGGCGTTTCGTAGAGCGAGGTTTCGTTGAACGTGACCTTGTCGTCCGAGGCGATCGGCGCGCCGTAGGTCCAGGTGAGCCCGCGGTCGGCGGAGACCATGAGATGCTCGGCGGTGGGTTTGCCTGCACCGTTGGAGCCGGCGGCGACGGCCCAGTAGAGCCGGCCGTCGCGGCCCTCGCACATCGCGCCGCGGTTGAGCGCGGGCATGAGCTGGCCGAAGCTGTTGTAATATTTCTCCGTCGGCACGGGCGGCGGCACGAGCGGGCCCTGCCAGGCGTGACCGCCGTCGGTCGAGCGCAGCACATAACCGCCCATCGCGACGAAGCGGCCCTGGCCGCCGTCGTGGACGGCGAGCGGCTGGGGCAGTTTCTTGAAAACGTCGTCGCGGATCTGCACCCAGCCGTAGCTCGCGCACACGATCGTGCCGTCGCGCAGCTGCACCATGCACGGGTCCTGCGAACCGCCGTAGGGATGCGCGAGGATCAGCTCCGGCTGCGCGCTCCAGGTCGCCCCGTCGTCGCTCGAGCGCACGAGCACGAGCTGGCTGTTGGCGTCGGTGTGCGAATAGTCCTTCGCTCCGAAAAGGCGCCAGTCCGGCGCGCGGCGAAACGCCACCAGCAGCTCGCCGTCGGGCCGGCGCACGATGGAGGGGAACGCCGCGTGAAACGCCGGATCGCGATAGACGACGCCGTCGCCGAGCTTGCGGATCTCCGCCGTCGCCGGCGAAAGCGCGAACCAGAAAGCCAGAGTGAAGCCGAGGGCGGGTCGTAGTGTTTTCATGGGGATAAAAAGGAAGGAGCCGGGCGCCACGCCGCCGGCAGGGCCGCGAGGAAACGGGCGAAGTCGTCCTCGCCGGGCCCCGCATACGGCGGCAGCAGCCGGAGCGGAAACGCCGGGTCGTGCACGCGGTAGAGCATCTTGTCGAAGGCGCCGTCGATGTGAAACCGGCCGCGGTTGGCCGCCGCCAGCGCCGCCGCGACCGCCTGCAGTTCCGGCACCATCGCGGCACGCGTCGCATCGTCGCCGAGGACGAACGCGCGGGCGCGCTCCGGATGCACCGTCGAAAGCGACGCCAGCAGTCCGCAGGGCCCGCTCCGGCGCGCATCCGCGTAGGCGAATTCCGTGAAATAGCACCGCAGACGCGGCGCGAGCCGCATCAACGCCGCGACGACGGCCGGATCCTTCGGGCTCATCTTGAGCGCGACGAGATTCGGATGCGCGGGTAGGAGCCGCGCGTAATCGTCCGCCGTCAGCACGCGACCGGCGCGCGCGAGGTTGTAGTGCAGGAACGAGCAGTCGGGGAACCGGCCGCACGTCGCGGCGAAAAACGCATCGAGTTCCACGTCGTTGAGCGCGCCCCAGGCCGGCAGCGAGAGCTGGAATTCGCGGAAACCCAGCGCGCGGCCGAGCTCGATCCGCTCGACGATCGTCGCGAGCGACAGCGAGATGATGCCGAGCATCGGCCGCACGCCGCAGTCCGCGGCGCACCGCCGGAAGGCCGCGGCGATCTGCGCGAACTGCCGGTCCGAGACGGCGTGGCCCTCGCCCGCCGTGCCGAAGATGTAGAGATGCGGCGTCAGGTGCGCGGCGATCGTCCGCACCTGTCGGACGAAGACGGGTTCGTCGAATTCGCCACGCGCCGTCCACGGCACCACGGCCGTGGCCAGGATCGGCGGAGCGGGAAATCCGGGGAGCACAGGCATCGTCGCGGCGGGTCGTTCAGGCGGAGAGTTCGCGCAGCGCCGCCACCGCGGCGGTCGCGGCGGCGTCGCCGCCCGGCGCCTGATACGGCGGCCGGTCCGGCAGGTAGCGGAAATAGCCGGCCTGGTATTCGCGATCGTCGCACGCCGTCGCGTCGGGGATGTAGCCCTGGCCGCCTTCGGTGTAGCAGGCGGTGAGCACGAGCGGGAGCGGCGCCTCGCGCTTGATCTTGAGGCCGGTCTTGACGAAGGCCTCGAAGCGGAACGCCGTCAGGCCCACGTCGCCGATGCGGGCGACGACCGCTTCCTCGAGATGGGTCCGCGGCAGCGACACCGCGCGGCCGGAGCGGCGCTGCTCGAGCGCCCAGACATGCCAGCGGCGGACGGGATCGACGAGCCGGGCGCGGTAGATCGGCGACAGGGCGCGCGGAAAGTTCATGCCGACACACTCGCGCGTGTTCTCGTCGCCCGCCTCGGCGCGGCGCAGGAACGCGTCGATCTCGGCGAGCGAGCGTTCGAGCGCGGCCGGGTCGGGCAGTTCCGCCAGCGGGATCGGCACGACCAGGCGCTTCCACGCAAAATCGCCGCGCCGCGACGGCCGGGCCGACTCCGCGGCGCGGATGAAGGTGTCGCCGAGAAACCCGCCGAGTTCGAGCGCCTGCTCGACCGTGCCGGTGAGCATGTATTTCGAATTGATGTCGCCCGCGCAGCCCTGGAGGAAGGCGACCGGCACGCCGCCGAGGTGGGCGGAAAGTTTCTCGGCGGCGACCTGCGACCACTGGCCGAAGGCGACCGGCTCCTCGGGATTGTAGGCCGTGACGGGATGGCCGGTGAACAGCACCAGCGCGGCCAGCGCGCGGCCGGCCGGGTCGCGGAACAGCACGACGGGCGCATCGGCGTCGATCTCGCCGATGTATCCAGGATCCAGCAACAACCGGTCCTCCTCCCGGATGAAATAGCTGCGTCCGTCCGGCCGGCGGCCGCGGCGGTTGTAGGTGACGCGCGTCTCCGGCGCCACGCCCCAGGCGATCGTGGCCGGCGCGAGCCGCGCATGCAGGCCGCGGACGGCGGCGCGCAGGCCGGCGAGATAGGCGCGGCCGAGCGCGTTGGTCTCCGCGCCGGGGGCGTCGCCGTCGCCGTCCCAGCCGGCCGGCGCGTCGATGAGCATGAGCGGCATCGTGTGCGCGTGCGTGCAGGCGCACACGATCTGCGCCGGCGCGAGGCCGAGCTCGCGGCCGAGCACGGCCTTGGTCGCGGCACGCAGGAGCGGCCGGCCGTCGACCGGCAGCGGCGAGCTGACGAGGCAGAGCACGGTCGCGTCCGTCTCGAGCAGGATCACAGTCGTCCGCAGATCGCCGACGACGCGGCGGATCGTCTGGCCCGTCTGGCTGAAATCGGCCGGCTGACCGGCCTCGGGGACGACGGCGAAGTCCGCGGCGGCGACGCGCAGCGGCGGGACGGAAAGGGAGGGGGACAGGGAGGACATAAGGGCAAACGCAACCAGGGGCCGGAGACGCCGAGCCCTCAGGGCCGGAAGCGCAGCGCGAACAGATCCGCGTCCTTGAGCGCGAAACGGAGCCGCACGGACCGCCCGGCAAACTCCGCGACGTCCGCACGGCCGCGCCAGACGACGGGCCGGTCGATGTCGTCGCCGATCAGCTCCTCGCCGGTGGCGAGGACGGCGTCGCCCGCCGCGGCGTCGAGCAGTTCGACGCGCAGGCCGCCGGCGGCGGAGGTGGAGAAGTTGAGCGCGAGCGCGGCGCCGGCGAACGTGAACGGCCTCGTGAGCAGCGTGCCGCCGGCGTATCCGGCATGGGCGGACGCAAAGCCGTCGGTGCGCAGCACGTAGCGGCGCAGGAAGCAGTCGGGCAGCGTGTAGTGCGTGACGGCGTAGAAGGACATCTCGCGGGCGCCGGTCGGCACGACGCCGAGCGCGGGCGAGTTGTCGCGCGCGTGCCAGGCGAGCGGATCGTCGCCCGGCCGGACGAAGGATTCCATGAACGTGCGGTCGTAGCGCGTGCCGCCGCGCGAGGTCATGAACACGGCGTCGGCGACGCCGTGCGCCTGCGTGGGATGGACGCCCCAGGCGAGCTGTTGCGCGACGGGATAGGCCTGGCGGTCCGGCCAGAAGCGGAACGGCAGCGCGACCAGCAGGTGCGGCGCGCGGAAATACGGATGCGTGCCGTTGGTGTAGAGATGCTCCAGCGGCGTGTCGCCGAAGGTCATCGGCTCCGGCTTCGTCCAGTGGACGAAATCCTTCGAGGTCGAGCGGCTGATCGTGCGGATGCCGCGAAACTCCGGCCGCTCGGGCGTGCCGCCCTCGCTCCAGGTGCGCAGGTAGATCGCGTAGCACTGCTCGGCGGGCAGCCAGCCGGGCGCGTTGAGCGTGTCGAGCGCGTAGCCCGCGAAGATCGGCTCGTCGGAAAACCGCCGCCAGTGGATGCCGTCGGCGGAGACGAGCCGGTAAAGCCCGCCGCTTACGCGCATGGCGGCGCGGTCGGGCACGTGGTCGCTGTTGTCGTGGAAGACGCCGCCGACGGCCTTGAACCGCTGATCGGCCGGCACGCCGGGGCGCGCGTCGAGAAACGGGGCGAAGTTGTGCGTGACGCGGTGCACGGGGTCGGGGCCAAGGATGATGTTGGTATCCGCGCGGTCGCGCCACGGATGCAGGCCGAGCGCGGGCTTCGTCCAGGCGATGCCGTCGCGACTCTCGGCGTAGCAGGTGACCTCGCCGGCCGCCCCGAGTTCGCCGTCGGCGGCGGGCGCGATGCCGCGGTAGTAGAGCCGGTAGAGCGGGCCGTCGTGGATGACGGTGGCGTAGTTGACGCCGTTTTCCCACGGCTGGTCGAAGCGCAGCACGGCCTCCGCGCGGCGCGGCGTCGCGAGCTGGAGCTGCACGCCGTCGAGCCGCTCGATCAGGAAACGGTCGACCAGCAATTCGAGCCGGTCGCCGAGCGGCAGCGGCGCGGCGCCGGCGCACGCGGCGAGCAGTGCAAGGACGGAAAACCAGCGGGCGAGCGGGAATGTTTTCTTCATGAAGGCTCGGGGAAAACGCTGGGCGGGGCGGCCAAACACAAGCCGCCCCGCCGTTTTGCGCTATGCTGTCAACCTGGTCGCACTCACAACAGCCAACAGACCATCACTCACGGAGCGCGAGTGATGAAAGTCTTCGCCTCCGGCGCGGGCTTCCAGCGGACGACGCCGACATGGTAGCGGCCGTGAGCCGGGACGCCGCGGGAATAATACGCCGTCACGAACGTGCCGTCGGCGAGCACGACGGTGGACGGATAGCCGCCGTCGCGCGTGGGATTCGGATCGAGGCGCGCATCGGTGGAGCCCTCGAGATCGACGAGGCTCATCGGGGCGGACCAGGTGCGGGCGGTGGGGTCGCCGACGCGCACGTCGATGGCCCAGCGGCCCTCGTTGCGCACGCCGTAGCTGAGCAGGATGCGGCCGTCGGGCAGGCGGGTGAGATCGGCGGGATGCTGCATCGGCAGCGTGAGCTCGCGCTCGAACGTCCACGTGGCGCCGCCGTCGGTCGAGCGATAGCCGTGGAGGAGGACATCGCCGAACGTGCGGGCGGCGGCGTAGAGGTCGCCGTTGTCGAGGCGGATCCAGGTGGTCTCGTTGTGGCGGTGGCCGTTGGAAAGTTCGCCGCGCCTGGTCCAGGTGGCGCCGCCGTCGGCGCTGGTGAAGAAGACGACCTCGTTCCAATACATCATGACGCCGAGGGAGCCGTCGGCCAGCGAACCGATGCGACCATAGGGCGTGAAGCCGTTGCCGCCGCCGGCGGGCGGATTCACCACCGGGGAAAACTGCGTCCACGTGCGACCGCCGTCGCGGGAGACCGCGGGCACGGGCTCGAGGGTCGTCGCGCCGGTGAAGTGATCCTTGGCGGGGCGCTTGTCGGCCGGATCGGGCTTCCAGCCGGCGGGTTTGCGGTCGCGCCAGCCGGAGACGAGCGCGAGGAGCGAACCGTCGGCGGTGAGGCCGCCGGCGAGATTCATGCGATTGGTGGTAGGGGCGTTCGGAACGGGCACGCCGGCGCGCGCCCACGTGCGGCCCTCGTCATGGCTGATCCAGCATTCGGCGGCGCCCTCGGTGAAACCGTGGCTGGAGTTGGGCCAGATGAGGCAGGAAATATCGCCGTTGGGCAGGAGCGTCAGCTGCGGCCAGCCGCAGGCGCCGTCGATCGCCACGAAACGCTCGTAGAGGGAAAACCGCGGCAGGGCGCTCTCCAGCGTGGAGGCGCGGACGGCGACGAAGGCAGGCAGCAGCAGTGCGAGAGCGAGACCGAGGCGGCGGTGGACGGACATGGCGGGAAAGGGGGAAAACCGTCGGAGAGCGAAGAAAGCCGGGAAAGCAGGCCGGAGAAACCGGCGGTGGAGCGGACGCCCGCGCCACCGCCGGACGACAAAGCCGGATCAGAAGCGATACGTCACCGAACCGGAGAACGTGCGCGGCGCCATCGGGTCGACGGTCGAGGGGCTCTGGAGACCCATGACATAGTCCTTGTCGAGGACGTTGTCGACGTTGAGGCGGAAGAGCCACGCCTTCTTGTAATCGTAGCTGAGGAACAGGTTCACCGGGGTGTAGGGCGCGACCTCCATGACCGACTTCTTGGAACCGTCGGCGAACGTGATGCCGGCGGCGGAGACGTAGCGGTGCGCGGTGCGGGACACGCCGCCGCCGACGCCGAAGCCCTTGAGCGGACCGCTCTGGAAATCGTAACGGGTGAAGAGACTGTAGAGCTGGCCGTAGGTGTTGCCGACGTATTCGTTGTTCTGATTCTTCACAGTGCCGTTGTAGCCCGTGGCGATGACCTGCCAGCCGGGCAGGATCGAAAACGCGAGGTCGAAGTCGAAGCCCTGCTGGGTCGTGGAGCCGACGGGCGCGAAGTAGCTGGCGCCGCTGGAGTTGATGCCGACGTTCACGGCGACATTGGTCAGCTCGATCTTGAACATCGAGACGGTGGACGACAGCCGGCCGCCGAAGAACGAGGTCTTGAGGCCGACCTCGCGGCCCTTGCCGGACTGGGTCGGGAGCAGCTTGCCCTCGATGTCGCGGGAGCTGGAGGGGGAGAAGGTCGTGGACTCGAGGGCGTAGAGGGCGATGTCCTTGTGCAGGTTCAGCACGGCGCCGTAGCGGTGCAGATACTCGGTGCCGCGGATGATGTCCTCCTGACGCGGCGTCACCGCGATGTTGGAGACGTTATACTGCGTGATGTTGCTGTAGGTGACGCCGCCGACGAGCGTGAGCCAGGACGGGATGACCTCGGCGGTGTGCTGGTAGTAGATGTTGCCGCGATAGGTCTGGGAGCGGCTGCCGGGATTGGCGGGAGCGGTGTAGTCCTCGAGCTTGGGCAGGCCGATGGAGTCCATCTGCGGATCGTAGATCGAGCGGACCTTGTTGCCGAAGGCCGAGGAGATCCAGAAGGCGGAGTTCGAAAGCTCGTCCGCCCAGCTGTAGCCGAAGTTGCTCTGGTTCTCGATGGGGCCGATGTCGTATTTGCCGGAGAAGTCGCCGAGCATGGTCCAGTTGTCGTAGTCCTGCTTGTTGCGGCGGGCGATGAAGGTCGCCGTCTCGTCGACCCAGTTGAGGGCGCTGATGAGGTTGACGCTGCCGAGGCGGTGGAAGGTCTGGTGGTTGGCGCGGAGCTTCATCTCCCAGTTCGGCGAGAAACTGTGGAAGAGCGCGATGCGTTCGGCGGTGCGCTTGAAGTTCTCCATGCCGTTGGAGGCGTAGTTGGCCTCATCGCGGCCGGCGCCGGTGAAAAGCGTGCCGTCGGGATTGATGATGTTGTTGCCGTTGGGGATGTGGTCGAAGTCCATGTAGTCGAACGCGACGCGGACCGTCGTGTCCTTGTAGGTGAACTGCATGACCGGGCTGACGACCTTGCGGTCGTCGACGACGTTCTTGAAGTAGGAATCGCCGCCTTGGAACGCCGCGGTCAGGCGGTAGGCTACATCGACATCGCCGAGCTTCCCGAGCGGGGCGGTCGAATCGAGTTCGCCGCGGTAGAGGCCGTATTCGTCGGCCTTGACCGTGACGGTCGTGCGCTCGTAGGGCAGCGGCTTTTTCGTGGTCTTCAGCACCGCGCCGCCGAGGGAGGCATTCATGTAGAGCACGGCGGCCGGGCCGCGGATCACCTCGTAGGTGTCGATGTAGCTGTTGTCCATGTAGGGCGTGTTGTCCGGCACCTCATCGACGAAGGAATTGTTGATGCGGGCGCCGCGCACGGCCAGCGCCTCACCGCGGTAGAAATTCGACGCACCGGCGAACTGGAGGATGTCGGACGAGTTCGTGGAGCCGATGTCCTGGATCAAGTCCTGCGTCACGACCGTGACCGCCTGCGGAATCTTCATGAGTTCCTGGTTGGTCTTGAAGCCGGTCGCCGCATTGCTGGAGACGTAGCCCTTGCCCTGGGTGGTGATGACCTCGAATTTCGAGAGCACCACCTTGTCGCCCGACGCCTCCTTGGCCACGCCGGCGTCGCCGGCGGGAGTTTCGGTTTGAGCAAACGCCGACACAGAGGCAGCCGTCGCGGCCGCACACGCAACAAACATCCGCAAACGAACGCACAAGCGGTGGTGTGTAGTCATGAATTGGGAAGTATTTTAAAGTATACACGAGTATCCGTGGCGCATCCCGACGTGTGCGCAAGCAAAATTTACACCTGCGGCAGAAAAACTGCTAACTCCCCCTCCACGCTGCCCAAGCACGCATCCTGCTGCATACATCCCTGCCAAGCGAGCACGACTCCCCTGCCGCGTCGATTGATTAGCATTACGGTAATCACCCGTAGAAACGCACTCACCCTGCATCCCAGCGGGAGGTTATCCCGCTTGGGCTCTCGCCCTCACTCACGCGCAAGACCGCGGCGCCGCGACATCGCAGCGCCGCCAGCCCGGGCATCAACGATGCCGGTCAGCTCGTGGTATAGATCAGCTCATCCTCACTTAATTCCTTGGCGATGCGCTTGTTCGCTGCGCGCGCCATCGTTTTGAGATTGTGATCCACGATGTCCTCGATGTGCCGCGCCATCGCTTCCTTCGCGGCCGGGGCATCCTGGCGGACGATCGCCTCGTAAATCTCCTGGTGGCTCGCCAGAACGGCTTGGCGGCGGGCATCGCGGTCTTCCCGGGAAAGTTGCTCGGCCTCCGCCGGACGCGCCGGATCCGCCGGTGCCAGACCCGACACAACGCGATTGATGAGATGCAGCCGAAGAATCTCCTTCTTCATCAGATCGTTTTTCCCCGCCGTCATGATCGCGATGTGAAAACGCACATCCTCCCGGACCAGATCCGCCATGAAGGCCTCCTCTTGGTCGCTCGTCACGATCTGCGCCGTCAACCGCCGCATCTCTTCCAGCGCGTAGCCGATCTCTTGGAGATCCGCCTCGGAACGGTGCTTGGCCGCCAGGCCGGCGGCATGGCTTTCCAAGGCCAGGCGGAGTCCGCACATCTCGCGAAACTCCTTCATGTCCATGGCCTTCACACTCGCCCCCAATCGTGCCTTGATGCTGACGAGACCATCCGCCTCCAGCTGCCGGAGCGCATCGCGCACCGGTGTGCGGCTCACCCCGATTTCCGAAGAAAGCGCATTGGTCATCAACGCGTATCCCGGCGGGTATTCCCCGCTCAGGATCCGCTTCCGCATGTAGTCGTAGGCAATATCCGAATTGACATTCTTCATCTTCAATTGAGAATACTCATGTATACATAACCCGCAAGGCGCTTTCTTGGGCTCGGACCCAGCGCCCTGCGAGCCCGGATCACTCGTTTTTCCACTTCATGTCCCACTCGGTCCTTATCATCGGTTGCGGCAGCATCGGCGAGCGTCATTTGCGCTGTTTTCTGCGCACGGGTCGCGCCCGCGTGACCGGCTGCGACACCAATGCCGCCCTGCTGACGCGCATCGCCGCCACCTACCAAGTCCCCACCGCCACCGCGTGGGAGCAGGTCCTCACGCAGGGCGGCATCGACTGCGCGGTCATCTGCGCTCCGGCGCCCGCGCACGTGCCGATCGCGATCAAATTGCTGCAAGCGGGGGTGCATGTCCTGATTGAAAAGCCGCTTTCCCATACTCTGCAAGATGTAGATACACTTGTGGACACACGTGACCGCAGCGGTCGTCAGGTGTCGGTCGCCTATGTCTTTCACGTTTTCCCGGTGCTGCGGGCCGCGCGCGAGTTCCTCCAGACAGGCGCCCTCGGCCCGGTGTTGCAGGCCACCGTCACCAGCGGGCAGCCGTTCCACCTGCTCCGCCCGGCCTACGCGCAGACCTACTACCGCGACCATCGCATGGGCGGCGGCGCAATCCAGGACGCCCTGACCCACGCGGTGAACTGGGTCGAGAGCGTCATTGGGCCCGCGGACAGCGTGCTGTGCGACGCCTCGCACCAGTTCCTGCCCGGCGTCGAGGTGGAGGACACCGTGCAGGTGAGCGCCCGCCATGGCTCCACCCTCGCCAGCTACACGCTGAACCAGTTCCAGACGCCCAACGAGACCACGCTGCAGTTTCACGCCGGCGCCGGCAGCGTGAAGATCGAGCTTCATCGTCAGCGCTGGGGCGTCTGCCGCGCCGGGGACAAGGACTGGACGTGGCACGATGTGCCTCCGCTCGAGCGCGACGATCTTTTCACCGCGCAGGCCAACGCCTTCCTCGATCAGGTCGAGGGCCGGCCCTCCACGCTCTGCACGTTGGAGGCCGCCGCCCATACCCTGCGGTTCAACCTCGCCGCGCTCGCCGCCGCCGCTTCCGGCACGCGCATCGCCTGCCGCCCTCTCCATGCCTAATCCGTCTTTCCCCGTCCGGCCGCCTCACGGCTCCGGTCCGCTACGCCTCGCCATGCTCGGCATGATCGAGGGCAACGGCCACCCTTACTCGTGGTCCGCCATCGTCAACGGCTTCGATCCCCAGGCCATGGCGGCCTGTCCCTATCCCGTGATCTCCCGCTATCTGGGCGCCGAACCCGCCGGCACCGTGCGGATCCCCGACGCGCAGGTCACCCATCTCTGGACGGACAATCCCGCCGAGGCGCCGGCCGTCGCCGCCGCCGCCCTCATCCCGCAGATCGTCGCGCGTCCGGAGGACGTCATCGGTCAGGTCGACGCCGTGCTCATCTCCGTCGACGACGGTCTCGACCACGTGCGCCGCGCCCGCCCGTTTGTCGAGGCCGGCCTGCCCGTCTTCATCGACAAGCCGCTCGCCGTCACGCCCGAGGAGCTGGGCACGTTCATCGCCTGGGAACGCTCCGGCGCCCGCCTCCTTTCCTCCAGCGGCCTGCGCTACGCGCCCGAGCTCGACGACCTGCTCGCCGCCCCCGGCCGCCTCGGCGAACTGCGCTGGATCTCCGGCATCGCCTGCAAGACCTGGGAGCGCTACGGCATCCACCTGCTCGAACCCATTTACCGGATACTTGGCCCGGGCCTGCTCTCCGTGCGGCTCGAGTCCCGGCCCGGCTTCGAGGTCGCCCACCTCCTCCACCGCAGCGGCGTGCAGATCAGCCTGCCGGTGATCTACGACGGCGGCGGCTCCTTCGGCGCCCTCCAGGTCGCCGGCACGCGCGACCTGGTCTCGCTCCGGTTCGCCAACACCTACGTCGCGTTCCGCCGCCAGATGCTCGCCTTCATCGACTTCGTCCGCACCGGCGCCTCCGCCTATCCCTTCGCCGAAACCGTCGAGCTCATGACCGCGCTCATCGCCGGCCGCGTCAGCCGCGCCGAGCAGTCCCGCCGCGTCACCCTCGCCGAAATCCACGCCTCCCTTCCCTCTTCATGAACACCCGCCCCAGCCGCGTCCTCTCCCGCCTTCGGGAAGGAAAGATTCCGACCACCCTCAAGCTCAACCTCTCCGATCCGCGCGTGATCGAGATCGCCGGCCTCTCCGGCGTCGACGCCGTCTGGCTCTGCAACGAGCACGTGCCCAACGACTGGATCGGGCTCGAGAACCAGATCCGCGCCGCCCGCATCCATAACGTGGACACCATCGTCCGCGTCAGCCGCGGCAGCTACAGCGACTACATCCGCCCGTTCGAGGCCGACGCCACCGGCCTCATCGTGCCGCACGTCTCCAGCGCCGACGAGGCCCGCCAGATCGTCGACTGGGTGCGCTTCCATCCGGTCGGCCGGCGCGCGCTCGACGGCGGCAACGCCGACGCCCAGTTCTGCGCCGTGCCGCTCGAGGACTATATCGCGCACTCGAACGCCGAGCGCCTCGTGATCCTCCAGATCGAGTCGCCCGAGGCGCTCGAAAACGTCGAGGCCATCGCCGCCGTCCCCGGCTTCAACGGCCTGCTCTTCGGTCCGGGCGATTTCAGCCATCGCATCGGCAAGGTCGGCCAGCTCAACGATCCCCGCGTCGTCGCCGCCCGCCAGCGCGTCGCCGCCGCCGCCGTCCGCCACGGCAAGTTCGCCATGACCGCCGGCCTGATCGCGCCGTTCGAACAGCTCGTCGCCGAGGGCTACCGGGTTTTCAATGCCGGCGCCGACGTCGTCGGCCTCGGCGCGTTCTTCAAGCAGCGCGTCGACGTGCTGCAAAACCACATCCAGTCGCTGCCCGCCGGCGCCCCGGCGAAAACCTCCACTCCCTATGCCTGACCTTTCCTCCTTCTCGCTGGCGGGCAAGGTCGTCGTCCAGTGTGGCGGCACCGGCCTCCTCGGCCGCGCCCTCGTCTCCGGCCTCGCCGCCGCCGGCGCCACGCTGGTCGTCGCCTCGCGCAACCGCGCCGCACTCGCCGCCCTCGCCGACGCCGAGCAGGCCGCCGGCCGCACCGTCCTCATCGAGGAGACCGACATCGGCTCCGAGGACTCGCTCCGCGGGCTGCGCGACCGGCTGTTGATCGCGCACGGCCGGATCGACGGCCTCGTCTTCAACGCCGTCAGCCGCCCCATGCGCGCGTTCGGCGACGATCTCTCCGCCTGGGAATCCTCCATGGCCACCAACGCCACCGGTTTTTTCGCCACCGCCCGCGTCTTCGGCGACGCCATGGCCGCGCGCGGCTCCGGCAGCATCGTCAACATCGCCTCCATGCAGGGCATGATCGGGCCCAATTTCTGGCTCTACGAGGGCACCTCCATGACCGCCGCGCCCGACTACTTCTTCCACAAGGGCGGCATGATCAACTTCACCAGGTATCTGGCCGCCCACTACGGTCCGCGGGGCGTGCGCGCCAACGTCGTCTCCCCCGGCGGCATCTTCAACCCCGAGAAGCCCCAGGCCCCGGCGTTCCTCGAGCGCTACGGCAAGACCACCCTGCTCGGCCGCATGGCCGAGGCCCGCGAGATCGGCGGCGCCGTCGTCTTCCTCCTCAGCGACGCCTCCACATATGTCACCGGCGCCAATCTCCCGGTCGACGGCGGCTACACCGCGAAATAAAGCCCGACTCCGATGACTTCCTGGCATTCCCTCGGCGACAAAACCATCTGGGTGACCGGCGGCGCCGGCTACCTCGGCTCCGCCATCACCGAGGAGCTCGACCGGCAGCAGGCCGTCACGCTCTGTCTCGACCTGCCCGGCAAGGCCGAGGCCTTGGTGCGGCAGAAAAACCTCACGCACACGATCCCGCTCGCCCTCGACGTCAACGACGCCGACGGCCTGCCCGCCGCCATCGACCGGCTCGTCGCCGAGCACGGCGTGCCCGACGGCGTCGTCCATCTCACCTACGCCTCCTCCGCCGGCAAGCGGCTCGAGGAGCTCTCGAAGGACGACTTCCAGAAGACGTTCGACCAGGCGCTGCCCTCGACGTTCGTCTTCTGCCGCGCGCTCGCCGAGCGCATGAAGGCCCGCGGCTCCGGCAGCATCGTGCTATTCTCGAGCATGTATGGCGTCGTCGCCCCCGACCCGCGCGTCTATCTGCCGCCGCTCACGCCCAATCCCATCGACTACGGCGCGAGCAAGGCCGCGATCCTGCAGATGTCGCGCTACTTCGCCGTGCACTACGGCCCCGCGGGCGTGCGTTTCAACTGCATCACGCCGGGACCGTTTCCCAATCCGGGCGTGCAGCAGAGCCAGCCGGCCTTCGTCCAGGCGCTCGCCGGCAAGACCGCCCTGCAGCGCATCGGCCACAATCGCGAGATCGTCGGCCCCGCGCTGTTCCTGCTCACCGACAGCGCCTCGTTCGTCACCGGCCACAACCTCGTGGTCGACGGCGGCTGGACCGCCTGGTGAAAACGCCCCGCCCTTCGCGGGCGTGGCCCACCCCGCCCCTCACCCCCGCACCGTCCCTGCCGCCCCTGGCCGGACGCGAGGACGTCGACACCTCCTGGCGTCCGCTCCGCCAGGCGTGGCGCACGCGCCCGAGTCCGCAGTTCCAGCCCGCCTGGGCCCGCGTGCGCTGGCACGCCTCCGGGCTGCTCTTCGACGTGCTTCTCGTCGGCGCCGCGCCGGCCAACCGCGCCGCCGCGCTCAACCAGCCGACGTGGGAGCTCGGCGACGTCTGCGAGATCTTCCTGCGCGTCGACGACCAGCCGCAGTATTTCGAACTCCACGTCACGCCCGAGAACCAGCGGTTGCAGCTGCGCTGGCCGGCCGGCGGCATCGCCCGGGTGCGCTCCGGCGCCGCCCGGCTGGAGGAGTTCGCCGTGCCGCAACCGGACTGGGTGCACAGCGCCACCCGCGTCGCCGCCGGCGCCTGGTCCGCACAGGTCCTGTTTCCTGCCCAGTCCTTCGGGGTGGACTCGCTCACGCCGGCGCACTCGATCCACACCGCCGTGTGCCGCTACGATTATCATGGTCGCCCCCTCCCCGTCCTCTCCTCCACCGCCCCGTTCCGCGCGCCGTCGTTCCACCGTCCGCTCGACTGGGATCGTCTGGTCCTCCAGTAATCTCGCATGATCGCGTCTCTCATCGCGCAGCTAGGCGCGGCCAATGTCCTGACGGCGCCCGAAGACCTGGCGGTCTACGCCTACGACGGCACGGCGGCGTTGAAACAGCGACCGCGGGCCGTGGTGTTCGCGCGGACGGCGCCGGAAGTTTCCGCGGTGCTCAAACTGGCCCGCGAACACAAAGTGCCGGTGGTGACGCGCGGGAGCGGCACGGGCCTGAGCGGCGGGAGCGTGCCGGTCGCCGGCGCGCTGGTGCTGTGCCTGGTCGACCTGAACCGCATCCTGGAACTGGACACGAAGAACCTCACCCTGCGGGCCGAGGCGGGCGTGGTGACGCAGGCGATCTTCGACGCGGCGGACGCCGCGGGGCTGTTTTATCCGCCCGATCCCGGCTCGATGAAGATCTCGACGATCGGGGGCAACGTGGCGGAAAACTCCGGCGGCCTGCGCGGGCTCAAATACGGCGTGACGCGCGACTACGTGATGGGCCTCGAAGTGGTGCTCGCCGACGGCTCGATCTGCTGGCTCGGCGGCAAGTGCGTGAAGGACGTCGCCGGCTACAACCTGCGCGATCTCTTCATCGGCAGCGAAGGCACGCTCGGCGTGATCACGCAGGTGTTGTTGAAACTCCTGCCCAAACCCGCGGCGCGGCAGACGCTGCTGGCGACCTTCGCCCAGATGGACGCCGCGGCGGAAACGGTGTCCGCGATCATCGCGGCGAAGATCATCCCGTGCACGCTCGAGTTTCTCGACCGGAAGACGATCCGGTGCGTGGAGGACTTCGCGCACGTGGGCCTGCCGCTCGACGCCGAAGCGGTGCTCCTGATCGAAACCGACGGACATCCCGCGGCCGTCGCCGACGAAATCTCCCGGATCGAAGCGCTCTGCCGCGAGCAGGGCGCGACCGCGGTGAAACGCGCCGCCAACGCCGAGGAAGCCACGAAGCTCGCGACCGCGCGGCGGAGCGCGTTCAGCGCGCTCGCGCGGCTCAAGCCGACGACGATCCTCGAGGATGCGACCGTGCCCCGCAGCGAACTGGCGAAGATGATCCGCTTCGTCGGCGAGACGGCCGCGAAGCACCGGCTCGACGTCGCGACCTTCGGCCACTTCGGCGACGGCAACCTGCACCCGACCTTTTTGACCAACGAGCGCGACACGGAGGAAATGCACCGGGTCGAGGCCGCGATGCAGGAGATCTTCGCCTGCGCCTTGTCGCTCGGCGGCACGATCACCGGCGAACACGGCGTGGGGCTCGCGAAAAAGGCCTTCCTGCGCCAGCAGCTCGGCGACGACAGCCATGCGTTGCTCAAGACGATCAAGCGCGCGCTCGATCCCGACGGTCTGCTCAACCCCGGCAAGATCTTCGACCGATGAGTGCGTCTCCCCGCGGGCTGGCGGCGCTCGACTACTCCGTCCTGCAGCAGTGCATGCATTGCGGCATGTGCCTGCCGACGTGTCCGACGTATGCGAAGACGAATCGCGAGCGTCACTCGCCCCGGGGCCGGATCGCGCTGATGCGCGCGGTGGCCGACGGCGAACAGGCGCTCAACCGCAGCTTCGCCGAGGAAATGGCCTACTGCCTCGGCTGCCTCGCGTGCACGAGCGCGTGTCCGGCCGGCGTCGACTATGCGACTTTGTTCGAGACCGCGCGCGCCGAGGTCGAGCAGGAGCGCGTCGTCGCCACGCCGAAGCGCGACCTGTTGCGCTGGGTCACGATGCGGTTCCTGTTCACGCGGCCGCGGGTGCTGCGGTTCGTCGGCCGGCTGCTCTGGCTATATCAGGCGAGCGGCGGCCAGGCTTTCGTGCGTCGCGCGAAGTTGACGCGGCTCCTGCCGCGAAAGATCCGCGAACTCGAACCGCTGACGCCGGACATCCGAAGAAAGTTTTCGCCGCAGTTGATCGCGCCGGTCGAGCGGCCGCGGGACGGCGTCGTGCGTCACCGCGTGCTGGTGCTGACGGGCTGCATGCAGGACCTGATGTTCTCCGAAATCAACCGCGCCACGGTCGATGTCCTCCTGGAAAACGGCTGCGAAGTGCACACGCCGCCGGTGCAGGCTTGCTGCGGCTCGCTCCACGCGCACAACGGCGACCAGCCGACGGCGAAGCTGCTCGCGCGGCGCCAGCTCGAGGCGATCGATCCGTTTGCGTTCGACGCGATCGTGTCCAATGCCGGCGGCTGCGGTTCGCATCTGCGGCACTACGATCACCTGCTCGCGGACGAGCCGGCGTATGCGGCTCGCGCCGTCGAGTGGTCGAGGAAGGTGAAGGACATCCACGAATGGCTCGTCGCGATCGGCTTCCGGAAACCGCGCGCCGCCGCGGAGTCGGGTTGTGAGAAAGTCACCTATCACGAATCCTGCCATCTCTGCCACGGCCAGAAGGTGAGCCGCCAGCCGCGCGAGATCCTGCGCGCGCTGCCCGGCGTCGAGTTGAAGGAATGCGCCGAGTCGTCCTGGTGCTGCGGCTCCGCCGGCATCTACAATATCGTCCAGCCCGAGACCGCCGGCTGGCTCCTCCAGCGCAAGGTCGGCCACCTGCGCGCGACCGGCGCCGCCACCGTCGCCACCGCCAATCCCGGCTGCCATCTCCAGCTCGAAAACGGCCTCCGCGCCGCCGGCTCCGACGCCCGCGTCCTCCACCCCGTCCTCCTTCTCGCCCAGGCCTATCGCGCCGAGCGCTCCGCATGACCCCCGATCCCCGCGTGGACGTTTTCCGGCGCATCCCGTGCACCCTCGGCGAGGGCGCGCTCTGGCATCCGGAGCGACGGAGTTTCTGGTGGGTCGACATCGCCGCGGGCGAGGTGCTCGAGGCGCGGCCGGAAGGGGACGCCACGCGCGTCCTGCCGGTCGGGGATTCGCCCAGCGCGCTCGTGCCGGCCGCGGCCGGCGGCCTGCTCGTGCTGCGGCAGAGCGGACTGCACCGGCTCGATCCGGATTCCGGCGCCACGACCTTCCTCGCCCGCCCGGCCAGCCACGATCCGTCGTATCTGCGTTTCAACGACGCCAAGTGCGATCCCCGCGGCCGGCTGTGCGCGGGCTCGGTCGCGCTGGCCAGCCGGCCGGGGCGGGCCCGGCTCTACCGTTTCGACCCGGATCGCACGATCCACACGCTGCGCGATCAGGTCAGCATCTCCAACGG
>Ga0222421_100196_pt1 | contig 40109 bp, 34 predicted proteins | sample 3A1ome_2_FD_182473 | JGI IMG/M metagenome (GOLD analysis project Ga0222421, IMG submission 182473) | Enriched microbial communities from leaf-cutter ant dump, University of Wisconsin, Madison, United States - 3A150A (version 2) | ecosystem: Environmental > Terrestrial > Nest > Insects nest > Nest... | reverse complement strand
CCACGCGGCCGCCATCGGCAGGAAGACGACGAGCGTCACGCTGCCGAGCACGTGGACGAACGCGTCCGGCGTGGCGCGGCCGAGCACGAGCGGCAGCAGCAGCGGCAGGAGCGCGGTGATGACGAGGTTGGTGAGCAGGAAACCGGCGACGACGTAGTCGACCCGGCCGCGCAGGAAACTCATGATGACCGGCGCCGCGGTGGCCGTCGGCGTGATGCCGGCGAAGAACGCCGCCAGCGCGACCTCGCGACCGCCGACGATCCATCCGAGGCCGCAGGCGGCGAAGCCCATGGCGACGTTGGCCAGCAGCAGCCAGCCGTGCGTGCGATGCAGCGCGGAGCGCGTGAGCCGCGTCTGCAGGAACACGATGAACAGCATCGTCATCACCAGCCAGCGCACCAGACCGGAAGCCACATGGGCCTGCGGGATGCAGGCGCCGATGGCGATGGCGAGGATGATGGCGGCGGTGCGGGCGAGTCCGGGATGCATGCTGCGGCCGGCGCCGGGAGGCGACGGAGCCGCCGATTTCGCGTTTCACGGCGCGCATTGGCCAGCCGAAACCGCGGCCGGGCGCCGCAGCGCTGCGTGCGTAGGGCGATTACACGTGCCGCGGACAAGGGACGCCGACCGCGAGCAGCGATCGGCGCGCGCCTGGGTCTGCGCGAGGCGGCGGAGCGTCGTGCCGGTTTTTCGCGGCTGCGCGCGTTAAAGCGGATGCGACGGCGGATGAAGAACGCGAACCTAGCGCGAGGGCGTTGCGGCGGGGGCGTCGACGAGGCTGGCGAAGGCGTAGATGAGCGCGGCGTTCCAGTTGATCGCGATTTCGTTGGTGCGGTAATCGCGCATCTCGTCGCGCCAGTCGCGTGCGCCGGGATTCGGTCCGCCGACGAGATAGCCGGGCCAGGCCGGGGCGCGGTCGCCGGAGCGGCGGTCGTGCGGGCGCTGCGGCGGTTCGTGGCCGAGGCCGGTGACGTAGGAGCGGCCGTCGACGTTGCGGCCGAGGAGATGGTTGGCGGCGTCGAGCGCGGTCTCGCGATAGGCGGGATGGGGCGCGAGCCGGTCGGCGGCGTGGAGGAGCAGCGTCTGGCGGGCGACGCAGCCGTTGCCGCCCCACGAATAAAGCGAGCCGAGAGGCCGGGCGTAACCGTGCGCGCGGGCGGTGGCGACGATTTCGTCGGCGACTTCGCGCAGGCTGCGACGCAGCTCCGCGACGAGGGCGGGATCGCGGCCGTCGCGGGCGGAGAGGACGTAGGTGAGCAGCGCGAGGTTTTTCACGTCGGCCCAGTCGAAGTTGACCGCGAAGGCCGGCCCGAGCTGGCGGAGGCGGGTTTCGAGATCGGCGAGCACGGCGGCATCGCCGGTCGTTTCCCAGAGTTCCGCCGCGGCCCAGAGCCGATCGTCGGGATCGGAGGTGGTGTAGCCGCCGGTGTGGAATGCCGACTGGTCGGGCGCGTGATCCTCGGGATTCGCCTGGAGAAACGCATAGCTGCGCCGCGCGGCGGCGAGGCAGCGATCGGCATACTCCGGCGCGTAAGGACGGAAAGCGCGTGAGGCCTGTGCGAGCATCGCGACGAAATCGGCCGTGGCCGGCGAACCCCACGGACAGACGTAGCGCGGTGCCGTCTCCTCTTCCGACGGGATGAAACCGCCGAACCGCTCCGTGGAGACCTTGGCGTAGACGCGGCCCGCGGCGTCCTGCATCGTGAACAGCCAGTCGGTCTCGAATTTCACCTCGGCGAGGAAATCCGGCAGCGGCCCGCCGGATTCGGGAAGCTCCAGGCCGATCGTCCGGATGGCCGGGAAATCCTCCCACGCGCGCAGCATGGAACCGAGGGTGATGCCGGCGTTGACCACGTATTTGTTGTAATCGCCGGCATCGTGCCAGCCGCCCGTGGATGGAAGTTTCTCGTGCCGGCCCGTGACGTGATCGAGCCAGGCGTCGTCGGTGTGACAGGCGTCGTGATGGAAATGCCGGCCCTGCCAGTCGGCGTCGACGGCGATGCCGCAGCGCCAGAGATACATGGCGCGCGTGACGAGCCGGAACGGTTCGCGGTAAACGTCGGCCCCGAGGCGGAAGACGGGGGAAGTGCCGGCGCCCTCGACGCGCAGCCGGTATTCGCCGGGCTCGCGCACGGCGGAGAAATCGGCCGCGACGAGATCCTCGTCCGTATCGACATTGCGCCGGGCCGCGCCGGTGCGACCGGTCAGGACCGCCTGGCCATCGCCGGCGCGGACGACGGTGAACGAACGCTCCGCGGGGGCGTCGACGGAAGCGACCTTGGGGGCGTCGGGCAGATAGCCGACGGTGTTGACGCGGATCGAGGAAGCGGACGCTGCCATCGGGACCGTGGTGCAGGCGAGTGCGGCGAGAACCGCGAGGGGGAACAGGGTGATCCTCATGCTGGGGGAAACGCAACGCTGGGCGGGAGGATGCGAAAGCGACAGCGCGGCGACGTTCTTACACAAGCGCATCCGGCGATTGCGCCGGTGGCGGACGCCCGGCAGCCTCCGCGTCCGAATCACGACGATCCGATGAAGAAACCCACCCGCGAGGAACGTCAGCGCATGTGCACGCGCAAGCGGCGTTATCGGACGCAGGGCGATGCGCTGGACGCCGCGATGCTCGCCGGTGCGGAGCGTCGTCGGCAGGCCTATCTGTGTCCGCTCTGCCGGTGCTGGCATCTCGCGTCGACCGGAGGATGATGATTTTGTAAATCGTTGAAAATTAAAACTGAGCATTTCTTGTCTAGGGTCCGGACGGGCGGGAATCGGGTGATTAATATTCGGTAAATACGTCTCCGACCCCCTAGGCAGAACCGGCGAACTGTCCGATACTCGCCGGTCTATGAAACCGGTCTTCACGCTTCTCGCCCTCCTCGCCCTCGTGGCGATGCCGGCGGCGGCTGCACCGGCAACGACGTCGACGCCGAGCCCGGCTGCCCCAGCTCCAACCACCGAGCGGGCGGCTCCGGCTTGGAAACCGAAAGCGCAGGGCTGGGCGGGACTCGAGGAGGCATTGACCTGCGAGCAGGCACTGGCGGTGCTGAAACCGAAGCTGGGCAATCCGCTGATCGTGAACCGGACCAAGGGTGGCCGTTTCGAGCAGTGGAATTACGACAACGGCGGCGACCTTCTCTTTATCAACGGTTTGCTTGCCTACTGGACCGTGCCGGCAGCGGATCGCGATGTCCTGAGCCCGGCCGAGGCGAGCCGGGTGGCCGACGACAAGTCTGTTTCGCAGCCCCCTGCGCGGCACGGCGCCTGAGTGCGGTCGAAGTTGTCCGGGCCCGCCCGGTGTGCGGTGGAGGGAAACCATCGGTGCGTTTTTACGACCGAGGCGTCCGACGCGAGGAAAGCGCAGCGTCTTCGCGCCCCGGCACCGGCCGCGGGCGGACGCGATCGCGGAAAACGAAACCGCCGTCCCGCGGAAACCACGGGACGGCGGCGAAAATCAGTCGAGGCGACGGGAAAGCGGGAGACTCAGGCGGCGAGCCGGCGGCACATCTGGATCGAGACGCGGCGGAAACCCTGTTTTTGGAAGAAACGGTGCGCGACGGTGTTCCGGCCGCCGCTTTCGAGGAAGATCGAGGATTTGCCGGCGGCGCGCATCTCCGCGAAGATCCAGCGCACGAGGGCGCGGCCGACGCCGAGGCCGCGGCGTTCGCGCTTGATCACGATGTCTTCGAGCAAGGCGTAGCGGCCGAGGTCGACCACGACCGCCATGCCCACGAGTTCGCCGTCACGCTCGATGACGGCGATCCGTTTACCTCGGTCGCGATACGTCTCGCGCAGCTCCTTCTGGATGACGCGCACGAGGCCGGGGGCCCAGTGCGCGAAATCGCGGGCCCGACCGCTCCACAGCTCGGTGTGCGAGATGTAGCAGGTCGAGACGTTGTCGGCGAAGAACCGGGCGAGGTGAGGAATCGGCGAGCGGTCGGAGCGCGACAGCCACCGGGAGACGGGCTTCGGAGCGCGAACCCGCGCGGCGACGTCCGTGGAAAGAGGAGCAGTTTGAGAGCTCATGGAGGTGATCGATTGAATCGCCGGCTCCTTCCCGCAGGCGGAAGGATTCCGACTGGCTTCCGATCCTGACCCTTTTCCGGAAAATCCCAAGCGCGCAACATGCAACCTTGCGTCAAGAAAATGGCCAAGATTTGCACAATCTTTTGGCAAAAATGGTGGAGACGGTCTCGAAAAACCGTCTTGACGGGCGCGGATGCGCCTCTGGCTCCCGTCGGACGCGCGGTTGGGACGCAAAAACGCTCGATCCGGCCTCGGCTCGCGCGACGTCACTGGCGTGGAATCGGCGGGCGGCGCGGATCGACTCCGCCCGCCGCGCGCGGTTCGCCGCGCGCGCCATGCGAACGCACTGTCGTGCTCAGGGAGCGGACGGTGGTTCCGAAACCGCTTCCGCCGCGGCGAGCGGCGTGCGCACCGGTTCGAGCGCGAGCGAGGGCAGGGCGGCTTCAAACGCGTCCTGCTTCTTCAACGCCTTCTCGAGCGCGGCGGCCGACTTCAAGTCGTAGCAGCGGACGGCTGCCTGATAATAGGACACGCCGCGGCCGGACGCATCGGTGGTGAAGCGCATCGCGTTCAGCTCGAGAAAACGGTCGGCCGGATCGCGGAGCGAGAGCGTGAAACGCTGGTCGGTGCGGGTGTTGGCCTGAAACTCCTTCAGGACCAAGCCGTCGGTCGGTAAGCCGGCGAGGTAGGTGCGCCAGCGCAGCACGATCTCGTCGACGAAGGACTCGGGATGGTGGCGGAGGGCGACGAGCACGGTCCACGTCTCCGCGGTCTCGCCGGCGGGGATGTATTCGTTGAGCACGCTGCCGTCGGGCATGACCTCGACGTAGGCGAGACTGAGTTTTTCGCCGGCGAAGACGATCTCGGGGCCGCGGGGTGTGTCCGCGGCGCGAAGCCCGGCGACGATGCACAGGACGATGAACAGGAGACGGAGCGTGGGCATGGGCGGGAGCCGTTGGCGGGGATTCAGGCAGGTGCGACGGCGGCGTCTATCCTCAAATCGCCTCGGGACGCGTCGCGCCGGATCGCAACGGAAGCCGTCGGTTTCGGGATTGTCGCAGGACCGGAGGCACGTAGCTTCCGGCCCACTCCATGATCTCCCGCTACGAAATCTATCCGGAAAAACGGGTCGTCCTCCTGCGCCTGACCGGCCGATACACCCTGTCGGAACTGACGCGATTGGTGCAGGGGATCTGCGACGACCCGAGCTATCGGCGCGATTACAAGGGACTGATCGATATCACGAACGCCTCGGCCGACATGACGATGGACGGCTTCCGGTCGCTCATCGTATTTGTGAAAAACTACGAGAAATACAGCACGGCGCGCTGGGCGGCGGTGGCATCGACACCGTTTCCGACGGCTTACGCGATGCTTTATCGCGCCGCACTCGAGGGACGGCAGCATTTCGAAGTGTTTTCGACCTGGGAGGCGGCGTGCTCGTTTCTTGACGTGGAGCTTGCTCCCGACATGCCGCTCAGGCCCCTCTGAACCGAGCCGTGCCGCCGGAACCGGCCGCGCGTCGGCGTCTGCCTCGAAGCAGGCCGGCGGCCGATGCGGTCTCGGTCATCCCCGCCGCCCCACGATTTGCGGCCACACCTTCGGGCCGAAGCTGACGTTGACGCTCTGATCGAGCAGCAACTGATCGCCCTGGAAACGAAGCGCGAGCGTGACGGCGAAGGGCGTTTCGTAGAACCAGAGTTTCGCGGTGTAGGTGTCGGCGGCGGTCCATGCGCCGCTGGCGGCGACGAGCTGCGACCGGGCCGGCGACAGGCGCGACGATCCTCTCGTCCAGGCGTTGCGGCCGCAGGCGATGCGCTCGTCGGTTCCGGCGATCCGGACGACGAGGGTGACGCCGCCACGGGCGTCGGTCTCGAGGGCGACGCGCTCGATCTTCTGCGGGTTCTCCGGGAAGATATACGCGTGACCGGCGGCCGGTGCGGCGACCGGGCTCGCGGCTTCGCCCGACGGCGAGGGCAGTGCGAGATGGGAGAGCGCGGTGGCGAGCTTCGCCCGGTCGGCGTCGTTGGCCGGAAGCGGTCCGGCCTGCATCGCCGGGACGAGTTTGTCCCAGACGAGATTCATCACGAGGCCCATGTCGCCCGTGCCGCTGGTGATCGCGAGCACGGCGTCGAGCTCCGGCATGACGATGCAAAACTGCCCGAACGCGCCGTCGCCGCGATAGAAGCCGTGCCGGCAGCGCCAGAACTGGAATCCGTAGCCTTGGTCCCAATCGCTCTCCGGATTGCTGCCGTTGGAAACCTGGCGCGCGGTCGCGGTCTCGACCCAGCCGGAAGGGATCAACTGTTTCCCCTCCCAGCGGCCTTTCTGGAGATAGAGCTGGCCGAACCGCGCGATGTCGCCGGTGCGCACGCTGAGCCCGAATCCGCCGAGCGAGACGCCCTGCGCGCTCGCCTCCCAAACCGGCTGCCCGATGCCGAGCGGCGCGAAGAGGCGGGGCTCCAGATAATCGCGCACCGTCTGGCCGGTGACTTTCTGGACGATCGCCGACAGCATGTAGGTGGCCGGCGTGTTGTAGACGAAGAGCGTGCCGGGCTTGTGGGCGACGGGCAGCGCGAGGAACGCCTTCGTCAGCGATGCGGTCGCGTTGAAATCGAAGCCGGCGATGTCCTCCGCGTGATGCCCGGTCGACATCGTGAGCAGGTCGCGCACGCGCATCGCCTTCAGATTCTCGCTGGGCGCCGCGGGCGCGTCCTCCGGGAAGAATTTCAGCACCGGATCGTCGAGGCTCAGCTTGCCGTCGGAGATCGCGAGCCCGACCGCGGTCGAGGTGAAACTCTTGCTCAACGAAAACAACACATGCGGCGATTCCGCCGCATACGGCGACCACCAGCCTTCGGCGACGACATGGCCGTGCCGCACGAGCATGAAACTGTGGATCGTGTCGACCTGCCGGTCCGCGGCCGCGACGAAATCCAGGATGGCGGCCGACGGGATGCCCTGGGCTTCGGGCGTGCTGCGCGGCAGATCGGTGGCGGCGCGGACGGTGACCGCCGCACCGAGAAAGACGACGCCGAGAACGAGGGGGAGGAGTGTTTTCATGGGGATGGGGGAAAGATGAAAGGACGCGGACGAAACCGCTGCCGCGGCCGGCAAAAACGCAAACTCGGGCGGCCCGGCGGCGGTCGCGATCCGCCGGGCCCGGCCTGCGGGCTCAGCCCGCGCCGCCGCCGCTGGCGCGGCCGCCGTCCTTGATCGGCGTCGCGAAGCGATACTCGATGTCCCACGGGAAGTGGATCCACTTGTTCTGTTTGAACTCCTTGATGCAGGTATCGACGATCGGCCGGCCCGCGGGTTTCGCGTAAAGCGTGGCGAAATGCGCCTTCGGGAGCAGCTTGCGGACGAATTGCGCCGTGCGGCCCGTGTCGACGAGATCGTCGATCAGGAGAAAGCCGTCGCCGTCGCCCGCCACGCCCTTGAGCACGACGACCTCGCCCTGCTCCTGCGCGGCGCCGCCCGCGGCGGCGTTGTAACTCGACACGCAGATCGTGTCGACGAGCCGCAGCTCGAGTTCGCGGGCGACGAGTGCGGCCGGCACGAGCCCGCCGCGCGAGATCGCGATGATGCCCTTCCAGGAACCCATCGCGTGCAGCACCTCGGAGAGGTAGCGGGCGTCGCGATGCAATTCGGCCCAGGAAATGACGATTTCGTCTTCGTAGCGGGAGAGGCTCATGGCGGAAACAGGAGGAACGACCGGAGGGGAGTGAAAGCGGCGCACGCTAGGCTCCGCGCGCCGGCGAGTCACGCCCCGACTCGGCGCGCGGCGCCCGCGGCCGGCGGATAACAGCGGATTTACTTGGCCGCGAAACTTCGGCTGCGCGGCGCGTGCGCAGGGACCGGTGCGGCGGCGGATCGCCGGCCCGCCGGCGCGGGGTGGCGGGCGTTTTTCGCGTTGTCTCGGCGCGGCGGCGCGGCCTTATCCGGCGCATGAAAGTCGCCTTCATCAGCGGGACGAGCATCGTCAACTCCACGCTCTTCGCGTCGTGGGACGTGAAAACGATCACGACGCCCTACGGCGAAGTGACCTACAAGACGAAGGGCGACTTCGCGCTCATCAACCGCCACGGCTACGCGTTTCCCCTCCCGCCGCACGCGATCAACTACCGCGCCAACATCCGCGCGCTCGCCGACCTCGGCTACCAGGACATCGTCTCGCTCAACTCCGTCGGCTCGCTGAAGAAGGACCTGCCGCCCGGCACCTTCGTCTCGTGCGCGGATTACGTCGGACTGCAGCAGGGACCGATGACGTTTTTCGACCAGGAGCTCAAGGGCGGCGCGCCCGGCATCGCCAACAACCTGATCCCGCTCCTCATCGCGCGGCTCGCGCCGGAGTTCACGATCCATCCGGGCAAGGTCTACGTGCAGTTCCGCGGCCCGCGCTTCGAGACGAAGGCCGAGATCCGGATCACGCAGCACTGGGGCGACGTCGCCGGCATGACGGCCGCGCACGAGGCCGATCTCTGCACCGAGCTCGGCCTGCGCTACAACAGCCTGTGCTTGATCGACAACTACGCCAATGGCCTCGAGGGCACGGAAATCGACTTCGCGAAGTTCAAGGAGCTGGTGAAGGACAACCAGGCCCGCGTGAACCGGCTCTTCACGCGGATGCTGGAAATCCTCGCGGCCTGACCTCGCGATTCGCGGCCGCGCCGGCGCCCTTCAACCGCGGGCGTGGCGAAAGTGTTTGGGCGACTGGCCCATGATCCGCCGGAACGCGGTGCTGAAGGCGAACGCATCGCCGTAACCGAGGCGCTCCGCGACCGAGGCGATTTTTTCCTGCGTGTGACACAGCAGGTCCGCCGCGGCGAACATGCGCAGCCGTGCGAGCTGGGCCTTCGGCGGGAAACGGGTCTGCCGCCGGCAGAGCCGCCGGAGATTCTCCTCTCCCATGCCCGCGACGCGCGCCATCCGCTCCAGCGTCCAGTCGCTGCCGAGGTCCTCGCGGATCGCGCGCCAGAGGCGGTCGAGCCGGGAGTCGGAAGAATCCGGTTCGAGCATGCGCAGAGCCATGCGGTCGACGAGCGCCGCCCAGAGTTCCAGGGCGCCCGGGTCGGCCCGGCCGGCGTTCTCGTCGCACAACCCCTCCACTGCATGCTGCAGGCCGGCCCCGTCCACCGTCGCGAGCCGGGGCTTCCGGCCCGGTTCGAGCGCGGGCAGCCGGGCCGTCTCCTCGTAGATCAGCCAGTGCACGCGCCAGTGGGAGCCGGGACGGATGTGATACGCGTGCGGCGTGCGCGGCGCGGTGATGTAGGCCTGGCCGGCCCGGCAGGGCTGCCATGCGCCGTCGATCCAGACGACGCCTTCGCCGCGTTCGGTCACGAGGATCATGCTGAACCGCGGGTCGTGCCGGACGAACGCGTAGCGGGCCCGGGCTTCGGTGAAGCCGGCGATCCGCGTGTGCGTGCCGCCGAACGCCGCCACGCGCCGGCGCGACACGAGCCACTCCCGCGTCGCGGAACCCAGATTATGGATTTCTCGAAGGTCTTTGAGGATAACGGCCATGGCGGGTGGATGACGAGTAGGATATAACAAATGAGTGCAGGAGGGCGTGCAACCGCGATCCCGCGTTCGCGAGGGATTGGATCGCGCGCCTCGTTTTGCGCGTGCGCCTCCTCGCCGCGCTCCTGCACCTGCCCCGATGTCCTCCTCCGCTTCCCCTTCTCGCTCCCGCATCGACCTGGTCGATGCCCTGCGCGGTTCCGCGCTCGCGGGCCTTTTCCTGCTGCACTGCGTCGAGCATTTCGACTTCGGCCACTATCCGGAGCAGGCGCCGGCCTGGCTGGCGTCGCTCGATGCGGGGACGACGTCCGCGGCGTTCTTTCTCTTCGGCGGCAAGGCCTACGCGATCTTTGCCCTCATGTTCGGGCTGAGTTTCCATCTCATCCTCGATGGGGCGGCGCGGCGCGGCGTCGATGGCCGCGGGCGTTTCGTGTGGCGCCTCGCGCTCCTCGGACTGTTCGGCTATTTGCACGGGATCATTTTCTGCGGGGATTTCCTGCTCGTCATCGCCGTGCTCGGGCTGCCGCTGGTGCTGCTGTATCGCGCCAGCAACCGGATCCTCGCGGTCGTCGCGGCGCTGCTGCTGCTCGAACCGCCGTTCATCGCCGACGCGGTGGGGATCCTGACCCACCGGTTCGTGCCCGCGATGCCGCGGCACTGGGGCATCTACGGCGAGATCACCGCCGTGTTTGCCCGCGACTCCTTCGCCTCGACCACGCTCGTGAATCTCTGGCAGGGCCAGTGGGCGCGCATCTGGTTCACGATCGAAACCGGCCGCTATCTCCAGATGAGCGGATTGTTCCTCTGCGGTCTGTGGCTGGGGCGCAGCCGCGTGCTCGAGGACCTGCCGCGGGCGCGGCGGTTCGCCGGGCGCCTGCTGGCCGGCGGACTTGCGGGATTCGCCGTGCTTTATCCGCTGCATCTCGCGGCCGGCCGGCTCGCGGTGCCGGATTTCGGCCGCTACCGGATCGGCGAACTCACGGGGGCCTACGTCAACCTCGCACAGATGGCGGTGTGGATCGGCGCGTTCGTGCTGCTTTACGGCCTGTCGGGTTTTCGTCCGATCCTGAGCCGGCTCGCACCCTACGGCCGGACGAGCCTGACCAATTACGTGACGCAGGGGTTCGTGTGGGTGCCGTTCTATTACGGCTATGGACTCGCGATGCATCGCCACATGGGGCCGTTTTTCAGCCTGCTCGCCGGGGTGCCGTTTCTCGTGGTCCAGATCGCGATTTCGCGGGCGTGGCTGCGCCACTGTCTTTACGGGCCGCTCGAGTGGGTCTGGCGTTCCGGCACGCGCCTGTCCTTCGCCCTGCTCAGGCGCCCCGTGCCCGTCCTGGCCTGATCCGTCCGCGCTCTTTCTTCCGATGACTTCGATCCAACGCATGCTCCGCTCCGCGGCCCTTGTCCTCGTCCTCTGGTTCGGCCCGGCGCTCCGGGCCGGCGCGGAGCCGGTGCGCGAGCGGATTCCCTTCAACGCCGACTGGCGCTTCGTCCGGCACGATCCCGCCGGCGTCGACGGCCGGCTCGAGTATCTTGCGATCCGCGACTGGGTCATGGCGACCGGCACCGACCTGATCGCCGCCGGCCAGCCTCGGCCCGAGCGGCCGACGGGCGTCGAGCCGGGGGCCGGCGTCGCCTATGTCCAGCCCGACTTCGACGACCGCGGGTGGCGGCGGCTCGATCTGCCCCACGACTGGGCGATCGAGGGACCGTTCAGCCAGGAACGGTGGGGCGAGACCGGCAAGCTGCCGTATCAGGGCGCGGGCTGGTATCGGAAGCGTTTCGCGCTCCCCGCCGCCGACGCCGGCCGGCGCATCGCCCTCGATGTCGACGGCGCGATGGCGTATTCGTCCGTGTGGTTGAACGGCCACTACGTCGGCGGCTGGCCTTACGGCTACTCTTCCTACCGCCTCGACCTCACCCCCCATGTGAAGACCGGCGGGGACAACGTCCTCGTCGTGCGCCTGGAAAACGTCGACCAGTCCTCGCGCTGGTATCCCGGCGCGGGCCTCTACCGCAATGTCTGGCTCGTCAAGACCGGCGACGTCCGGGTGCGGCACTGGGGCGTGTTCGTCTCCACGCCGCGGATCACGCCGGAAGCGGCGCTCGTGAACGTCGACGTCTGCCTGGAGAATCTCTCCGCCGCCAAGGCTGCGCTCGGCGTGACCACGCGCGTCTTCGAACTCGACGCCGCCGGCCGGCGCGTCGGCGGCCCCGTCGCGGTGTCGGAGCCGGTGCGGCTGGAGATCGATCCGGCCCGCGCCCGCGACGGCATGCGGGCCAATCTCCTCGAGGTGAAGCAGCCGAAGCTCTGGGATCTCGCGCATCCGCAGCGCTATATCGCCGAGACGACCGTCGAGCAGGACGGGAAGGTCGTCGACCGCGTCGAGACGCCGTTCGGCATCCGCACGCTCGCCTTCGACGCCGATCGCGGCTTCCAGCTCAACGGCCGCCGCGTGATCCTGCAGGGCGTCTGCCTGCACCATGATCTCGGCGCGCTCGGCACCGCGGTCAACGTCCGCGCCCTCGAACGGCAGATCGACCTCCTCCAGGCGATGGGCTGCAACGCCCTCCGCACCAGCCACAATCCGCCCGCGCCCGAACTGCTCGATCTCTGCGATCGCAAGGGGATGCTCGTCCTCGACGAAACGTTCGACGCCTGGCGCCGCGGCAAGAAATGGCCGGCCGAAAAGCAGGAGACCGACCCGGACATCACCTATTTCGACTACGCGCGCCTGGCTGGCGACTGGCTGGAACGCGATCTGCGCGCGCACCTCCGCCGCGACCGCAATCATCCGTCCGTCATCATGTGGAGCATCGGCAACGAGATCATCGAACAGTGGTTCACCGACGGCTGGTCATGGGCCTCCCGGCTCGCCGGCATCGTGCGCGAAGAAGACCGCACGCGGCCGACGACGGCGGCGTTCAACGGCATCGAAAGCGGCTACAGCGGTTTCCAGACGGCCGTCGATCTTGTCGGCTACAACTACAAGCCCGCCGAATACGCGACGTTTCACCGCCGCCATCCGACGATCCCGGTCTTCGGCAGCGAGACGGCCGCGATGATCAGCACGCGGGGCGAGTATTTCTTCCCGGTGACGGACCGGCCGGAGGATGCGCGCGTCGACTTTCAGGTCAGCTCCTACGACCTCTCGACCGAGTGGTTTTTCAACCCGCCGGACGTCGAATGGCGCGGGCTCGACCAGGCGCCGTATGCGCTGGGCGAATTCGTCTGGACGGGCTTCGACTATCTCGGCGAGCCCACGCCCTACAACGGCGACCGCAGCCATCTGCTCAACGTGTCCACGCCCGAAGCGAAGGTCCGCCTCGAGCGCGAGCTCGCCGACCTCGGCCGCATTCGCGTGCCGTCGCGCAGCAGCTATTTCGGAATCCTCGATCTCGCGGGTTTCCCGAAGGACCGCTATTATCTTTACCAGGCGCGCTGGCGGCCGGAACTGCCGATGGTCCACGTGCTGCCGCACTGGAACTGGCCCGGGCGCATCGGCCAGGTCACGCCGGTCTTCGCCTACACGGCGGGCGACGAGGCGGAATTGTTCCTCAACGGCCGCTCCCTCGGCCGGCGGAAACGCGGGGAATTTCAGTATCGTTTCCGCTGGGACGACGTGGTCTACGAACCCGGTGAGCTGCGCGTCGTCGCCTACAAGCGCGGGGCGAAGTGGGCCGAGTCGGTCGTGAGGACCACGGGCGCGCCGGCGAAGCTGCTCGCCGCCGCCGATCGCAGGGAACTGAACGCCGATGGCGCCGATCTCGCCTACGTCACGGTGACGGTCGCGGACCGGGACGGCCTGATGGTGCCGCGCGCGAAGCACGCGCTCGCGTTCGAACTCTCCGGCCCGGGCGAGATCGTCGCCGTCGACAACGGCGATCCCACGAGCTTCGAGCCCTTTCAGGCGACGGTGCGCCGGGCGTTCAACGGGCTTGCGCTGGTCGTGATCCGGACGAAGGCCGGCGCCGCCGGCGAGATCACGCTGCGCGCGACGTCCGACGGCCTCGCCGCCGCGACCTGCACGATGCGCGCCCGGTGAAGCGGCGCGCGGCCGCGCGCGCGGGGAGCCGGTCGGCATCCGGCGGGTTTCGCCGGTCCGTGGCGAAGCGGCGTCCAAATCGCAACGTTCGCTTTGCATCTGCGGCCGCGGTGCGTTCTCTGGAGCCCACTCATGAGCACCATCGGCATTCTCGGACTCGGCATCATCGGCGGCGCGTGGGCGCGCAATTACGCGGCCGCCGGCAGACTCGCGGGCACCTGGAACCGCACGCCGCAGCCGGGCGCGCCGGCCTGGAAGGACACCCCCGAGGCCGTCGCGGAGGCGGCCGACGTGATCCAGATCGTCGTCGCCGATCCCGCGGCGGTCGACAGCGTGTTGACGCGCATCCTGCCGAAGCTCGGCCCCGGCAAGGTCGTCGTGCAATCGAGCACGATCGACGGCGCGAGCAGCGCGGAGTTCGCGAAACGCGTCGCCGCCCGCGGCGCGCGCTACCTCGCGGCGCCGTTCACCGGCAGCAAGCTCGCCGCCGAGCAGAAGCAGACCGTCTTTTATCTCGGCGGCGACGCCGCCCTGATCCGGGAGCTGGACCCGCTGCTCGCGCTGACCTCGAGCCAGCGCTTCGTCATCGGCACCAACGAGCAGGCCTGCACGCTCAAGCTCGCGATGAACCTCAACATCGCCGCGCAGATCCAGGGCCTCGCCGAGGCGCTCACGCTCGCGCGCCGCTCCGGCATCGCGGACGAACTTTTCTTCGAGGCGCTGCGGCCCAACGTGTCCTACTCCGGCGTGACCAAGCTGAAGGAGCCGAAGCTGCGCGCGGGCGACTTCTCCCCGCAATTTTCGGTGAAACATCTCCACAAGGACCTGCGCCTCGCGTCGAAGACGGCGGCGTGCGACGACTTCCCGCTGCTCGAATCCGTGCGCGAGGCGTTCAAGACCGCCGAGGCCCGCGGACTCGGCGAGGAGGACATCTCCGCCGTGATCAAGCTGCTCGACCAGGGCTGAGCCGCGCCGGGGTTTGACGCCGGCCGCCGGCTCCGCATGTTCCCGCCACCATGAGCGACTTCATGCCGGCGGCGCAGGTGGCGGAGGCGAAACACGCGCTCGACCGGCTGCGCAGCGCGATGCGCCGGACGATCAAGGGCAAGGACGAGGTCATCGACCGGGTGATCGTCTGCCTCGTCGCCGGCGGCCATCTGCTCATCGAGGATCTCCCGGGCGTCGGCAAGACGACGCTGGCCTACACGCTCGCCCGCGCGCTCGACGCCACGTTCGCCCGCATCCAGTTCACCAGCGACCTGCTGCCGGGCGACGTGACCGGCGTCGCGATCTACGACGAGGCGGTGAAGCAGTTCGTGTTCAAGCGCGGGCCGGTCTTCGCCCACATCGTCCTGGCCGACGAGATCAACCGCGCCACGCCCAAGACGCAGTCCGCGCTGCTCGAGGTGATGGACCGCGCGCGCGTGACCGTCGACGGCGAGACGCATGCGGTCGGCGCGCCGTTCATGGTTTTCGCGACGCAGAATCCGGTCGACTACGAGGGCACGTTTCCGCTGCCCGAGAGCCAGATGGACCGCTTCCTGATGCGGCTGCAGATGGGGTATCCGAAGCCTGAGCACGAACTCGAGATCCTGCGCCTGGCGCACACGAGCTACGATGCGATCGCGCAGGCGCCCGTGCTCGCGCGCGAGGACGTGCTGCGGCTGCAGGCCGCGGTGGCGAGGGTGTTTGTCGAGGACAGCGTGCTCGACTACGTGCTGCGGCTCGTCACGGCCACGCGCACCGAGGCGGAGTTCCGCGCCGGCGCGAGCGTGCGCGCCGGGCTGGCGCTGCGCACGGCGGCGCAGGCCCGCGCGCTTGTCCTCGGCCGCGACTTCGTGCTGCCGGAGGACGTGATGGAGCTCGCCGGCCCGGTCCTCGCGCACCGGCTCGCGCTCGCGCGGCCGGCGGGCGATGCGCTCGAGGAGCGCCGCGCCGTCGCCGCGGTTCTGAAGCGGATTCTCGCCAGCGTGCCGGCGCCGGTCTGACGCCGGGCCGGACCGGCCGTGCACGCGCCGCTGCCATGAACTTCCGCCGCCGATCCGGCCCGCCCTTCCGTTGGAGCACGGTGCTTTGGGCGCTGGTCGCGCCGCGGCGGCGCCAGCGGACCGCGCCGACGCTCGCCGGAGCGCTCCTGATCGCGCTCGCGCTGGGCCTCGGCACCGCCGCCTACAACGCGGGCAGCAACATCCTCTTCATCACGCTCTCGCTGCTGCTCGCGTGCCTGATCCTCAGCGGCGTGCTCGCGTGGCTCAACCTCCGCGGCGTGACCTGGCGCCTGCGGATGCCGCCGCCTTTTCGCGTCGGTCAGGACGCCGTCGTCGGCATCACTGTGACCAACGCGAAAAGGATCCTGCCCGCGCACGCGCTGTGGTTCGACCTCGCCGTGCGGTGCGTGGAGGAGGTCGGACCGGCCCGCGCGGAAACGACGCTGACCGGCCGCGGGATCGACGTGAAGGCGGCGCTCGCCCGGGCCGACGCGGCCGAGGCGCGCACCCGGCTGTTTCTCGACTCACGTCTCGCCGCGGCCGGCGAACGCGCGCTCGAGTGGACCTTCCGACCGGGAAGGCGCGGCCGGATGCGCATCGAACTGGAGCGCGTCGGTTCGCTGTATCCCTTCGGTTTTCTGCAAAAGGACATCGCGACCGGAGTCGCGGCGGAGATCGTGGTCTGGCCGGCGGTCATCGATTACCAGCGGCGGCCGGCGGGTGTGTCGCCGCGTTCGGCCGGCCTGCGGCGCACGACGCGCACCGGCGGCGGGACGGATCTGCTCGCGCTGCGCCGCTACGCGCCGGGCGATTCGCACCGGCTCATCCACTGGAAGGCGAGCGCGCGGGCGGGCCGGCTGCTCGTGCGGCAGTTTGCGGCCGAGGCGGGCGAGCGCCATGTGCTGTGGCTGCGCACGGATGCGGCCGGCTGGCCGCGCGCGGAACAGTTCGAACGGGCGGTGAGCCTGGCCGCCACGCTCGCGGAGGATCTGTTCCGCGCGGACCGGCTGGCGGGCGTGGCCCTCGATGCCGGCCCGCTCGTGACCGTGCGCCGAGGCCGTGATCTCGAAGCCTGGCTCGACCGGCTGGCGGCGATCGCGCCGCGGCCGGCGGCAGCCGGCGAACCGGCGTGGGCGCGCGGCGGCGCCGGCGTGGTCACCTTCGCCCCCGACGGCCGGCACGCGGTGTCGGCCCTGCTCCATGGAGAACCGTTCGCCACCGCTTAGTCCGGACGAACTGCGCCAGCTGCGCTGGCTGTCCGGCGGCGTGCTTGCGCTGCTGGCGGCGGGATCGGCGTTTCAGCTCGATGTGGCGGCGGGGCCCTGGATCGCGCTGGCGGTGCTGGCGGCCCTCGCCGCGCTCGTGCGGCCCGCCGCGCCGGCCCGCGTCCCGCGCTGGCTGCACCGGCTGGTTTTCCCGGCGGTGGCGGCGGCGTTCACCGTGGATCTCTGGGCGGGCGGCGAGATCCTGCCGGCGATGGTGCGGCTCGCCCTGCTGCTGTTCGCGTATCGGACTTTCTCCTACCGCCGGCGGCGCGACGACCTGCAGCTCGTCGTGCTCGGGTTGTTCCTCGTCGTCGTCGCGGGCGTGCTCACGGTGTCGATCGCGTTTGCCGCGCAGATCCTCGCGTTTACGGCGGGCGCGCTGGGACTGCTGCTCACGGTCACGCTGACGGAGACGGGGCGTCCCGCGCCGGCCGGGGCCGGACCGCCCGCGTGGGCGCGGTCGGTGCGCTGGGGGCGGCTGCTGCGGCGCGTGCGCGCGACGACCGACGGCCGCGTCGTGCTGCTGGGCGCGGGCCTGTTTGCCGGACTGGTCGCGCTGTCGGCGCTGTTCTTCCTGGCGATCCCGCGCTTCCAGCTGGAAAACGGGCTCTGGCTCGACCGCTTCATCACGAAGAAGGCGAAGACGGGTTTCAGCGACACGATCCGGTTCGGCGACGTCACCGACATCCTGCAGGACAACGCCGTGGCGCTGAGCGTGGACGTCTCGGACCGCGGGCGCATCCCGGCCGATCCGTATTGGCGGATGCTCGTGCTCGACGAATATCGCGACGGGACGTTCCGGCTCTCGCCGGAGCTGCGGCGGGCGGCGTTTGACCGCGAACGGACGGGGGCGACGATCCGCGGCGGCGGACGGCGGCGCGGAGGCGAGCCGGTGACGTGGACGTTTTATCTCGAGCCGGGCGTGAGCCGTTACCTGCCGCTGCCGGGGCCGTTCGGGACGCTGCAGTTTCGCGAGCCGCAGAACGTGCGCGCCGCGCCGGCGCTCGGACTCGTCGCCCTGCGCGACGAGCCGGTGGCGATGACGGCGTATCGCGTGGAGACGAGGGAGACCGGCGCGGCGCTGCCCGATCCGGAGTTTTCCGCGCGCGAAGCCGCCGGGGCGGGCCGGATGCTGCGTCTGCCCGACGGACAGGCGGACCGGGCCGCGCTCGCGGCGGCGGTGCGCGAGATCGCCGGCGGGGCGGAGCTGACGGCGATGACTTTCGCGCGGCAGGCGGAGGCGTGGCTGCGGGCGCGGCACGCCTATTCGCTGCAGCCGGTCGTGCCGGCGGGTGCGGGCGATCCGCTCGTGCGCTGGCTGGTGTCGCGCGAGGGCGGCCACTGCGAACTGTTCGCCGGTTCGCTCGTGCTGCTGGCGCGGGCGGCGGGGCTGCCGGCGCGCGTCGTGACCGGGTTTCACGGCGGCTCGTGGAACGGCTACTCGAACAACTTCACGCTGCGAAACTCCGACGCGCATGCGTGGTGCGAGGTGTTCGACGCGGCGACCGCGAGCTGGCGGCGCGCCGATCCGACGCCGGGATCGGGCGCCGGTTCCGCGGGCGACGGGGCGGCGGGCGAGGCGGCGCTGGCGCGGCGGCTGGATCGCAGCTGGACGGCCCGGCTGGATAGCCTGCGCGTGTTCTGGTATCGGCGGATCGTGAGCTTCGACCAGCGTGCGCAGCAGGAGACGCTGCAGGCGGCGAAGGCGGCGGCGGAGCGGCTCGGGGACCGGGTGCGCGCGTTCGCCGGACGTGCCGCGGGGACGGTGCGGGCGTGGTTGGCGGCGCCATGGAATCCGGGGCGTGTAGCGAAAGCGGCGACCGCGGGCGGCGCGCTTGTCGCCGCCGGCTGGATACTCATGCGTCTGGGCGGAACGCGGGCGGACCGCCGGGCGCGCACGCGGCGCGGCGGCGAGGCGGTGCGGGCGGAGGCCGGGCGCTGGCTGGAACGGCTGGCGGCCGCGCCGGACGAGGAGGGGGAGACGCGCGAGCTGCGGGCGGAGCTGCAGCGGCTGCGGTTCGGGGCGCGCGAGACGTGGCCGGATCCGCCGGGCGTGTTTCACCGGGCGCGGGCTTGGCGGCGGACGGCGCGGCGGACGTTTACAGCGGCTTGAACGGCGCGATCGCGGCGGCGGGTGCGGGGTGGTTCTTCTTTTCGAAGTATTTTTTCAGGATGGCGCTGGCGACGGGCGCGGCCTCGCGGCCGCCGGCGAACGTCTCTCCCGGCGTGTCGCCCTCGATCATGACGGCGATGGCGATCTCCGGGTTCTCGAGCGGCGCGAAGCAGATGAACCAGGCGGCGTTCTTCCGGCCGGGGATCTGGGCGGTGCCGGTCTTGCCGGCGATGCGGACGCCGGGAACCTTGAAGGCGTCGAGCGTGGTGAGCAGCTTGGCGGTGCCGTAGGTCGTGCAGCCCTCCATGCCCTCGAGGATCGCGGCGCGCTGGGCGGCGGTGAGGCCGATGGGCTCGGTGCGCTGGACGGGCGCGTCGGCGCGGTGGACCAGCGTGGGCTTGGTCTGCGTCTCGCCGCGGGCGACGGAGGCGACGAAGCAGGCCATGTCGATCGGGCTGAGCAGGATGAAGCCCTGGCCGATGGACATGTTGGCGGTGTCGCCGGGGAACCACTTTTCGTCGCGGTTCTTCTGTTTCCACTCGGGATCGGGGATGAGCATCCGGCCGGTCTCGTAGGGCAGCTCGATGCCGGTGCGGTCGCCGAGATGGAAACGGCGGGCCTCGGAGGAGATGCCCTCGACCGTCGTCATGAGCCCGAGCGTGTAGTAGTAAATGTCGCAGCTCTGGGCGATGGCGCCGGCGAGCGAGAGCGGGCCGTGGTGCGCGAGGCCGTTGTCGCAGGTGAAGCGGCGGTTGCCGACGCGCATGGCGCCGTCGCAGTCCGAGATGATCTGGTCGGGCGTCATCACGCCGCGGCGCAGGGCGGCGATGCTGGTGACGATCTTGAAGGTGGAGCCGGGCGGATAGACGCTGCTGATCGCGCGGTTGGCCCAGGCCTGGCGCTGGTTGATGTCGGCGGCGGTGGCGGATGTGAGGCGCGGCGAGAAGTCGGTGAGGTTGTAGTCCGGCTTGCTCGCCATGACGAGGACCTCGCCGGTGCGGACGTCGAGGGCGACGGCGGCGCCGATCTGGTCGCCGATCGTCTCCTCGGCGGCGATCTGGAGGTCGATGTCGAGGGAGGAGACGAGGTTCCTGCCCTGCACGGGCAGGCGCGTCTCGAGCGGCGGGTTGACGCGGTAGCCGGCGGGATCGACGCGGAAGATCGAGCCGCCGACCTCGCCCTGCAGCTGGGCGTCGAAGGATTTCTCCAGGCCGTCGCGGCCGACGGTGCCCTTCATCTTGAACGTCGCGAGATCCTCGCCGGGGAAGTCCTCGCCGGCGATGTCGGGATTGGCGCTGACGTAACCAAGAACATGGGACGCGGCCGAGCCGTAGGGATAGTAGCGCGTGCTCGAGGTGTAGACCTGCAGCGGCGAGCGCACCGGAAGGCGCTCGATCAGCCGGGCGTAGTCGGCGGGGCTGAGGTCGTCGATGAGGGTGTAGGGCAGCAGCAGCTCGCGGGAGAAATGCCGGCGCAGGTCGGTGCCGTCGACCTGCTCGTTGCGGTGGAGGATGGCGTTGATCTCGTCGAGGTAGCGCTGGACGACGGAAGCGCGGGCGATCTGCTCCATCTGGCCGGAGGACGGCAGGTCCTTGTCGCCGGTGTCGCGGTAGTTCTTGCGGACGCGGATGTATTCGCGGCGGAACTCCGCGCGCAGCTCGTCGAGGTAGAGCACGACGGCGAAGCGGGCGCGGTTGCCGACGAGGAGCCGGCCCTGGCGGTCGTAGATGTTGCCCCGCGGGCCGGGCAGGAGGATGCGGCGCTGGTTCTGGGTGCGCTCGCGCTCGTGGTAGATGTCGGTCTTGAACAGCTGCTGATACGCGAGGCCGCCGCCGAGGGTGAGGAGCAGCGCGGCGGCGATGAAGTAAAAGAAAACGATGCGCGGTTCGTAGCCCTTGTGGGACTCGACGAGATTGCCGGAACGGTCGGCGAGGTTGACCTGGTCGTTGGCCATGACGGTCAGGCCGGCTCGGCTCGCGCGGTGCGGGCGAGGACGAGCGCGCGGCCTTGCAGGGCGAGGAACCAAGGCGCGACCAGCGCGAGGAAAATCTGCGAACAGACGAGATCCCAGATCAGCCGCGGCCAGGCCGCCGCGGGCGCGGGCAGCCGCGAGATCTGCGTGAAGGAAAATACGAGGAAGATCGCGAGGTTGGCGAGCAGGGCGATGACCACGCGGGCGGCGGTCTCGTCGTGGGGCAGGCGGTCGCGCAGGTGGACGATCAGCGTGACGGCGGCGGCGAAGAGCAGCGCGTGCAGGCCGAACGGCACCGGCGTCGTCGCATCGAAGAGGAAGCCGCCGAGCGCGGCGGCGACGAGGCCGTCGCGGAGCGAAAACGTCAGCGCCGCGTGCGTGACGAACAGGCCGCCGACGAAGAGGTAGACGTGCCAGCCGCCCAGCGCGTGGTTCGCCTGCGCGACCAGCGTCCAGAGCAGGAGCTGGGTGAGGAAATGGACGAAGGCGCGGAGCATGGGACGGGAAACGGGGGGCGGACGACGGCGGCCTAGTCCGGAGTGAGCGGCACGAGGACGGTGACCTCGGTGAGGTTGGCGAGATTGGGATCGAGCTGGACTTCGCCGTTCTTGAACAGGCCGTCGGTGCTCGATTCGACCTTCGTGACGGTGCCGAGTGTCAGTCCCGGCGGATACACGCCGCCGAGGCCGGAGGTGACGAGCCGCTTCGGCTGGGTCGGGCTGGCGTAGAGGTCGAGCGGGACGAATTCGACGGTGCCGCGGGGCGGGCCGAAGGTCGGGTTGATGCCGCCCTGGAAGCTGATCGGGCGGTTGTCGCCCTCGATGAACGCGGCCAGGCGCACGGTGGGGCTGCTGATCAACTCGACGACGGCGGTGTAGCCGCCGACCTCGGCGACGCGGCCGACGACGCCGCCGGTGAAGACGACGGGCGCGCCGACGGGGATGCCAAAGTTCCTCCCCTTGCGGATGACGAGCCGCTGCCACCAGCCGGAGAAGTCGCGGCGCACGACGCGGGCGGGCTCGGCGCGGTAGTTGGTGAACGACGGGATGCGCAGCAGCTGCTCGAGCCGGGCGATCTCGGCCTGCATCTCGGTGTTCTGCTGGACGGAGAGGGAGTAGGAGGCGTTGAGCCGGGCGAGATCGCGGCCGGCCTCGATCAGGTCCTCGTTGGAGTGCAGGCGGAGCGTCCAGTATTCCTGCAGATCGCGGGCGTAGGAGGCGGCGACGGGGATCGGCGCGCTGAACGCGAAAAAGCTGGCGCGGGTGAACGTCTTGACCGCCACCGGCACGATCCACCACGCGGCGATGACGAGGCCGAGGGTGAGGAACGGGCGGGCTTGGTCGAAACGTTTGAGCGGCACGGTGCGGAGCGGGCGGGCGAGGACGGACTATTTGCCCGGGGAACGTCCGGAAGACACGGAAAAAAGCGGGCCGGCCCGCCGGCCGGAGGCGGCCGCTCAGACGTTCTGCATCAGCCAGGAGAGATCGTTCAGCACGGCGCCGGTGCCGTTGGCCACGGCGGAGAGCGGGTCGTCGCTGACGGTCACGGGCAGGCCGGTCTTTTCCGAAAGGAGCTTGTCGATGCCGCGGATGAGCGCGCCGCCGCCAGCCATGACGAAGCCGCGGTCGACGAGATCGGCGGACAGTTCGGGCGGGCAGCGCTCGAGCGTGACGCGGACGGCGTCGACGATGGCGGCGATGGTGTCGGCCAGGGCCTCGCGGATCTCCTGCGAGGTGATGTGGATCGTCTTCGGGAGGCCGGCGACGGAGTCGCGGCCCTTGACCTCCATCGTGAGCTCCTCGTCGAGCGGATACGCGGAGCCGACGCGCAGCTTGATCTCCTCGGCGGTGCGCTCGCCGATGAGGAGATTGTAGGCGCGCTTCATGTAGTTGATGATCGCGAGGTCGAGCTCGTCGCCGGCGACGCGAATCGATTTTGAGAATACGATGCCGTTGAGGGAGATGACGGCGATCTCGGTCGTGCCGCCGCCGATGTCGACGATCATGTTGGCGGCCGGCTCGTCGATCGGGAGGCCGACGCCGATCGCGGCGGCCATGGGCTCGGGGATGGTGATGACGTCGCGGGCGCCGGCGTGGAGCGCGGAGTCCTTGACGGCGCGCTTCTCGACCTCGGTGATGCCGGACGGGATCGCGATGACGACGCGCGGCGGCGCGCGGAAGGAGCTGCTGCTGACCTTGCGGATGAAGTAGCGCAGCATCTGCTCGGTGACGTCGAAGTCGGCGATGACGCCGTCCTTCATCGGGCGGATCGCGGTGATGTTGCCCGGCGTGCGGCCGAGCATGCGCTTCGCCTCGTCGCCCACGGCGCGGACCTTGCGCGTGGTGGTGTCGAGCGCGACGACCGACGGTTCGCGCAAGACGATGCCCTTATCCTTCACGTAAACGAGCGTGTTCGCGGTGCCGAGGTCGATCCCGATGTCGTTGGAGAAGTAGCCGAGCAGATTGGACATGATGGCGTGGGGCTGGCGTTTCCGCCGACGGAAACGAATCGGCGGGCGTCGGGAGTGTCAACGAGGGAAATGCCCGCGGACCGAGGGGAAACGCGCGCGGCGCGCCCCGCGGCGGCGATGCGCCGGCGGGGAGGACGGAACCGCGGAACGATTGGGTTGACGCGCCGGTCGGTTGTCCGCGTCTTCGAAGACCCGCCATGCAAGGATTCCATTTCATCCAGGATCTCGCGGTGATCCTCGTCGTGGCCGGCGTGGCGGGCTGGATGTGCCAGCGGCTCGGCCTGTCGGTCGTGGTCGGCTATCTGGCGGCGGGGATGGTCGTGGGTCCGTATACGCCGCCGTTTGCGCTCGTGTCGGACGCCGGCCGCATCGAGACGCTCGCGCAGCTCGGCCTGGTGTTCCTGATGTTTTCCATCGGCCTGAAGCTGAGCCTGCGGCGGCTGCGGCGGCTCGGCCTGTCGATGCTGGTGGCGGCGATGGGCGGCGCGGTGATCGTGTATTACCTCACGCGGCTGCTCGGCACGATGCTGGGCTGGGGCGGGACCGAGATCCTGTTTCTCGCGGGCATGCTGATGGTGTCGTCGTCGGCGATCATCGGCAAAATCCTCCAGGAAACGGGCGCGGTGCACGAAACCCCGGGCCAGCTGGCGATGGGCGTGACGGTGCTCGAGGACGTGGTGGCGGTCGTGATGCTGACGCTGCTGACGTCGGTCGTGCAGCTCGGCGGGGCGACCGGCGGACAGGCGGCGGAAGTCGGCGGCACGCTGGGCCTGCTCGGGGCGTTCGTGGCGCTGGCCGGCGTGGGTGGGCTGCTGCTGGTGCCGTGGCTGCTCAAGCGCATGAGCATCTCGGCGGACGAGGAACTGCAGACACTCGGGCTGGCGGCGCTGCTGTTCGGGCTGGCGTTCGTGGCGCGGCGCGCGGGCTTTTCGCTGGCGCTGGGGGCCTTCCTGCTCGGGACGATCGTGGCGGAGACGCCGCATCGCACGCAGGTCGAGCGCACGTTCGCGGGCATGCGCGACGTGTTCAGCGCGGTGTTCTTCGTGGCGATCGGCATGCAGTTCGACCCGGCCGACCTGCTCGGCGAGATCGGGCTGATCGCGGGTGTGGCGGCGTTCACGCTCGTGGCGCGGCCGCTGGCCTGTTCGCTGGCGCTGACCCTGATCGGCACGTCGCCGCGGGACGCGCTGCGCACCGGACTGACGGTGACGCCGGTCGGCGAATTCTCGTTCATCATCGCGCAGCTCGGCGTCGGCGCCGCGGTGCTGCCGCCGAAGTTTTATCCGCTGGCGGTCGGCGTGTCGCTGCTGACGACGCTGCTGGCGCCGGTGCTGACGCGGCACTCGGCGGGCATCGCCGACGCGGTGCTCGCGCGGCAGCCGCGCTGGGCCGAGGCGTGGACGCGTTACTACCGCGGCTGGCTGGAGCGCCTGAAGGCGCAGCAGCAGCGCAACCTGCTCTGGCAGCTGAGCCGGAAGCGTTTCGTGCAGATCGGAGTCGAGGCGCTCGTCGTGAGCGGCGTGCTGGTCTTTTCCGAGCAGCAGCTCGCGGCGGTCGTCGGCTGGCTGGGGCGCGACTGGCTGTTTCCGCATGCGCCGGAGGTGCTGTTCTGGTCGGGACTGTGCCTCGTGCTGATCGCGCCGCTGGTGGCGATCTGGCGCAATTTCTCCGCGCTCGCGCTGCTCTACGCGCAGGTGGCGACGTCGGGGCTGGCGCGCGCCGCCACGCTCGCGCCGGCGGTCGAGCTCATGCTCAAGGCGATCGCGGGCGCGGTGTTTTTCCTCTGGCTCGGCGCGCTGCTGCCGACGTCGGGGATGGCGCGGTGGTTCCTGCCGGCGAGCGCGCTGGCGGCGGTGGGCGCGATCCTGCTGCTGCGGCACCGGCTGATCTACTGGCACAGCCAGCTCGAGGTGGAGTTGCAGGCGGCGATGAACTCGCCGTCGCAGAAGATGACGCCGACCTCGGCGCCCTGGCTCCAGCCGCACGGCGGCTGGGACCTGCACATGATCGACTGCGTGCTGCCCGACCTCGCCGACGTGCAGGGCCGCACGATCGGCGAACTCGGCCTGCGGGCGAAGGCCGGCTGCTCGATCGTGGGGATCGAGCGGCAGGGTTTCATGATCCCGCTGCCGCCGCCGTCCGAAGTGCTGTATCCGCGCGACCGGGTCATGCTGCTCGGCACGGCCGCGCAGGCGAACGCCGGCAAGGCGCTCCTCGGCGCGGTCTCCGGCGACGTGACGATCGATTCCCGTTTCGAGGAGGTGCGGATGGAGGCGCTGGACGTGCCGGCCTGGAGCCGTGCGGCCGGGCGGACCCTCGCGCAGCTCGCGCCCGCGCAGGTCTTCGGCGTGCAGATCGCGGGCCTGAACCGCGGCGGCGTGCGCGTGCTGAATCCGGGTGCGGAGGAACGGCTGCTGGGGGACGACGAAGTGCTGACGCTCGGCACGCCCGAGCGGATCGGCGCGTTCAAGGCGTGGCTGCTGGAGCGGCCGGATACGGGCGACGGCCGCGCGACGGCCGGAGCCGGCGGACAATAAAAAAGCGCGTCCGGAGGGACGCGCTTGCGGGCAAAACAGGGAAGGTTCAGTTCGAACCCGCGGTGTGCGTGGGCTCGGGCTTCTTCGCCTCGGGCGCCGCCGGAGCGGGCGCAGCGGGCTTGGCGGTCTCGTCGTCGTCCTTGGACGCCTTCTTGAATTCCTTGATCGACTGGCCGAGGCCCTTGGCGAGCGACGGGAGCTTGGCGCCGCCGAAGAGCACCAGGATGATCAAAAGGATGATGAGCAGTTCGCCGCCGCCCAGGCCGAACGCAGCGAGTATTGCGGAGGAGTGTGCCATGAGGCGCAACCTAGCCCGAAGAGGAACCCTGTAAAGCGGGAAAGCGGGATCGCCGCGCCCGCTCGCGGTCGGTCGCGGGCTGGCGCCGTCCGGGACGTGAAGAGACATTTTCCCCCCATCGGCCCGGTGCCGGCGTGCGACCGACGGCACAAACGAAAAACGCCGCCCGCGGCGGATGCGCGTGGCGGCGTTTTCAAGCGGCGGGAGGATCGCGTCGCGGGGACGGAGCCCTAGAACTTCGAGGGAAACGCGGAGCCCGGGAAACCGGGCGGCCGGGGCGGCAGACCAGCGCCGGGCGGACGCGGGGTGGGGAGGCCGCTGGTGGCGGCGACCTTCATGAGGTTCTGGGCGTTGTCGATCTGCTCCGCGTCGAAGAAACCGTGGAGCTGCCGGATGCGCGTCGGGTGGCGCATCTTGCGCAGGGCCTTGGCCTCGATCTGGCGGATGCGTTCGCGGGTGACCTTGAACTGCTTGCCGACCTCCTCGAGCGTGCGGCTGTAGCCGTCGATCAGGCCGAAGCGCAGCGAGAGCACGCGGCGCTCGCGCTCGGTGAGCGAGTCGAGGACGTCGATGATCTTTTCGCGCAGGAGCGAAAACGCCGTCATGTCGTAGGGGTTCTCCGCGGACTTGTCCTCGATGAAGTCGCCGAAGCTCGTGTCGTCGCCGTCGCCGACGGGCGACTGGAGCGAGATGGGCTGCTGGGCCATCTTCATGATCTGCTGCACGCGCTCGACGGGCAGGTTCATCTCGTCGGCGACCTCGTCGGGCGTCGGCTCGTGGCCGTATTCCTGGAGGAGCTGCTTCTGGACCTGCATGACCTTGTTCAAGGTCTCGATCATGTGCACCGGGATGCGGATCGTGCGGGCCTGGTCGGCGATGGAGCGGGTGATGGCCTGGCGGATCCACCACGTGGCGTAGGTGGAGAACTTGTAGCCGCGGCGATACTCGAATTTCTCGACGGCCTTCATCAGGCCCATGTTGCCTTCCTGGATGAGGTCGAGGAAGGAGAGGCCGCGGTTCGTGTATTTCTTCGCGATGGAGATGACGAGGCGCAGGTTGGCCTCGACCATCTCGGTCTTGGCCTTGTGGGCCTCGCGGACGTGGACGCGCGTCTGCGCGACGACCTTGAGCAGCTCGTCCGGCGCGATGCGCTGGGCGGTCTCGATCTGCTTGAGCCGGGCGTTGACGGCCTTCGGGTCGATGGCGGCGTCCTTCTTCGTCTTCGGATTCTTCGCGCGTTCGAGCTGCTGGTAGAGCGACTCGATCTCCTCGAGCGTCGGGCGGAGCTGCTCGAGGTATTCCTCGTAGACCTTCAGCTTGAAGAAGAACTTCCCGAAGTTGGCGCGCAGGGTCGACTCGCGCTTCCTGTGCTTGGCGAGGATCTTCTTCCGGTCGGCCTCGCTGCGGGCCTTGAGGTATTCGTCCCACGATTCGGCGACGGCTTCCTCGGCCTTGCGGGCGCCCTCGACGAGCTTGTCGAGGTTTTTGAAATACGCCTCGCGGCTGTCGATCTTCTTGTCGATGACGACGCGGTCGAAGCGCTCCTGGCGGTCGATCAGCTTCTGGCCGAGCGTCACGATGTAGCTGCCGATCACGGACGCCTGGAACAGCGCCTCCTGCGCCTTCAGCTCGGCGTTCTCGATGCGCTTGGAAATCTCGACCTCCTGCTCGCGGGTCAGCAGCGGCACCTGGCCCATCTGCTTGAGATACATGCGGACCGGGTCGTCGAGGATGTCGTGCTGCGACGACCGCGACTCCTCCTCCTCGGCCTCCTCCTGGCGCTGCTTGTAGTCGTCGACCTGGTCGGGCTCGAGGATCTCGATCTCGAGGTTCTGCAGGATGGAGAGGACGTTGTCGATTTCCTCCTGGTTCTCGACCGACTCGGGCAGGGCCTCGTTGATGTCGTCGAACGTGAGGTAACCCTGCTCCTTCGACAGGCGGATGAGCTGGCGGATCTTTTCGTTGATTCCGCCCGCGGGGAGATCCGCCCCGGCTCCCGGTTCGGTGGTGAGCGAGGCGGTTTTTTCGAGGGCGGCCTCGACGGCTTCTGACTGGCCGTCGACGGAGGACTTGGCTTTGCGCGACATGTGAAAGAGGACTCTATAAACAAGCTAAACCGCTGCGGACAAGCCGAGCGGTTGACGAAGCTGACGTTGAAGATCGGAACGTGTTTTTAGCAGTGAAATTGGGTCACCCTGACTGTCCGTGCGGGTCGTGGCTAATGCAAGTTCTATTTCCCGCAGCCGCGGTTCGAGCGCCCGGCGGCGGAGTTCCGTCAGCGCCTGCTCGGCCTTCGGCCGGGGATCGCCGAGATCCTTGTAGGTGCCGTCGTCCGACGGGGAATCGAACAGCAGCGACGCCACCAAGGTGCGTTCCGCGTCGGTCTCGAGCAGCGTGTCCAGGTGCTCGCGGCCCGGCCAGGTATCGTTCTCGAACTCGGCGAGGAAACGGTTGAGCAGGGCGCCGGCCGGGTGCGCGCTGTCGATCCAGTCGTGGGGCAGGGCGGAGCACAGCGGCTTGCCCAGCCAGTCGAAATGCAGGCAGAGCAGCAGCAGGTCGCGCTCGGGCGTGTGCGCGGTCGAGGGCGCCGGCTCCTCGACTCCCTCCGCCGCGGGCGCGGCCGGCCGGGCGGCGGCCTGCCGGTCCTGGCGCTGCGAGAACGCCTGGAAATCCTTCTGCAGCGACGCGGCCGAGATCTGCAGGTGTCGCGAGATTTCGGCGACGAACTCCGAGCGGGCGACCGCGCTTTCGGCCGACGCGACCAGCTCGAACAGCGTCTGCGTCGCGCGCGCCTTCTGCTCGGCCGGGGCCGAGGCGAGCGCCGGCAGCACCGAGGCGCACGCGAAGGCCATCGCGCTCCGCGCGTCGCGCCGCACCTCGTCGTAGGCCGCGAGCCCGCGCTCGAGGAAAAGCAGGTCGGGATCGAGCTTCGTCGCGCCGGCGAGCGTGAGGAAGCGGACCTCGAGCCCCGCCTTGAGCGCCATCGGCAGGAAACGCAGCGCGGCCTTCTGCCCGGCGCTGTCGCTGTCGAAGAAGCATTCGACCTGGCTGTGATAGCGCCGCAGCAGCACGAGCTGGCCCTCGGTGATCGACGTGCCCTGCGGGGCGATCGCGGTCTTGAGGCCGGCGGACCAGCAGCGGATCGCGTCGAGCTGGCCCTCGACGAGCACGAACGGCCGGCCCTCGCCGGCGGCGGTGCGGGCGCGGTCGAGGTTGAAGAGCAGATTGCCCTTGGTGAAGATCGGCGTCTCGGGCGAGTTGACGTATTTGGCCTCGCGCGCCGGATCGTCCGCGGGCGTGAGCTCGGTCTGCCGCGCGGTGAACGCGACCACGCGGCCCTGATGGTCGCGGATCGGGATCATGAGCCGGCCGCGGAAGCGCGGGCGCAGCGCGCCGAGCGTGAGCTGCGCGTCGTCGTAGATGAAGAACAGCCCGCAGCGGCGCAGCGCCTCCTCGGAAAACTTCCGCTTCAGCAGCGCCGCGCCGAGCCCGGAGCCGGCGGCGTCGGCCGCGCCGATCTTGAACTCGTCGGCGATCTCGAGTGCGAACCGGCGCTTCCCGACCCAGTAATTGCGCATGTAATCGCCGGCGGCGTCGCGCGTCTTGAAGGCCTGATGGAAATGCTCCGCCGCGACGTCGTGCAGATCGAAGATCTCCTGACGCAGCGTGCGTTCCTCGCGGCTCGGCCCGCCGGAGCCCTCCTCGTATTCGATCACGATCCCGAAGCGCTTGCCCAGCGCCTCGACGGCCTCGGTGAAGCTCAGCTGCTCCGTCTCGCGGACGAAGGAGATGATGTCGCCGGCCTTGCCGCAGCCGAAGCACTTGAAGAAACCCTTGTCCGCGTCGAGGTGGAAGGACGGCGTCTTCTCGTTGTGAAACGGGCACAGGCCCTTGAAGCGGGCGCCGCCGGCCTTGCGGAGGGTGACCACGCGCGAGACGACATCGGCGATGTTGACGCGCAACTTGAGGTCGCGGACGCAGGTGGGCTTGATGACGGGCATGAACGACGCGGGCCGGGAGGCGGCGAAGAATGCACTTTCAACCCGCCCGGGGTGCTGTCAAGTTTCGCGGCTCGCCGAGGAAACTTTGCGTTCCCTTAGGCGACTCACACTCACGATGCGCTCCTCCTTCCTCCGGCTTGCCCTCGCTTTTTCCTGCGTGCTGGCGACTTGCTCCGCCCGCGCGGCCACGTCGCCGGCGGCGACGAAACCGCCCATCGCCCCCGTGTTCGAAGCCCGGCTGCCGTCGTTCGACGACGAGGCCTACGCCCGCCAGGTCGAGGCGTTGATCGCCGAGTTCGAGCGCACCACCGGCCGCACGCTGGCGCCGGGCGCGAAGAAGAAGGTCGGCCTGAAGATCTACAGCGATTCCGGTCCGGGCATGGCGACGCCGATCCCGCTCGTGAAGGCCGTGATCGCGGCGCTCGAGCGCCGCGGCTTCGCGTCGCAGGACATCTTCCTCGTCGGCCTCAATCAGCTGCGCATGCGCATGACCGGCTACCTGCCGTCGCTCGTGACCGGCAAGTCGCCTTTCGAGGGCCACAAGATCTACGTGCTCGAGTCGGGCCGCTACTACGATCCGGTGTGGTTCTACGACTCGCCGCTCCCGCAGCGCTTCGATCCGATCTTCGCGGAACAGCAGACGCGGGACGTGCCCAACTCCTCCACCAAGGACGAGGACCGCAAGAGCTTCCTCGCGACGCCGCTCTTCCTCGACTCCGATTTCTGGATCAACCTGCCGGTCTACACCGACCACGCCACGCTCGGCGTCAACGGCGCCCTCGTGAACGCCACGCTGTGGAACGCCTCCAACACCGCGCGCTTCTTCCGCTCGCCGGCCAACGCGCCCGCCGCGGTCGCCGAGATGAGCGCGATCCCCGAGCTGCGGCAGACGTGGGTCTTCACCCTCGCGAGCCTCGAGCACTACCAGTTCATCGGCGGCCCGTTCTTCAATTCGCTCTACAGCCGCTCCGAGCCGCTGCTCTGGCTCGGCACCGACCCGGTGATCATGGACGCGCTCATGCGCGACCGGATCAACCGCCTGCGCAAGGAGACCGGCTTCGAGCCGATCTCGGAGGAGATCCGCACACTCGAGTTCGCCGAGACCCTCGGCGTCGGCTCGACCGACACGAAGGATGCGCGGATCCTCGACGTCGCGCCCTGAGTCGCGCCGCCCGCGATTCGCAAACTTCCCGCTTGTCAGCCCCGGGCGGGTGGGCCCAATTCTTTTTTCGACATGACGTCAGCCGCGTATCTTCCGTTCCTGATCCAGATCCTGCTCGCCGCCGGCATCACCGGTGCGGTCGTGGGCGCGAGTCACTTCTTCGGCCAGCGTTCGAAGCACGGCAAGATCACGGACTCGCCCTACGAGTGCGGCATCACGCCGGAGCCGCTCGCAACCAGCCGCTTCTCGGTGAAGTTCTACCTCACCGCACTGCTGTTCATGCTCTTCGATCTCGAGGTCGTGATCCTGATCCCGTGGACGTTCATCTACCGGGATTTCCTCGCGAACCACATCGCGATCCTCGGCCCCATCCTTTTCTTTGTCGGCGTCCTCGTGCTCGGCCTTCTTTACGAGGTCAAAAAGGGCGCGCTCGAGTGGGAGAAGTGAGCGACTCCGCCCCATGATCCCGCGCCGCCGTCTGGCCAGGTCTGGAATCCGGGCGGTCCGGGAAACGCCGGCCGCCGCGGTCCGCGCATCGGCCCTTCGTTCCTGATTCCATGCGGCTCGACAAGATCATCGCCCGCAACCGCATCATCGACCTGCACAGCGGCGATCTCGCCGGCGCGCTGCAGGAACTGCTCGGCGTGTGCGTGAAGACGTTTCCCGACCTGAAGCCGGACGCCTTGATGAAGGGGCTGCTCGCGCGCGAGAGCACGATGACGACCTATCTCGGCCTCGGCGTGGCCCTGCCGCACGTGCGCGTGAAGATGAACCGCCGCTACATCCTCGCGATCGGCCGCAGCCGCGCGGGCATCCGCTACGACGGCGCGATCGATGACGAGCGCGTGCACCTGATCGTGATGCTGATCGCGGGGGAGAACGCTCGCGACTACCTCCAGGTCCTCGCCTCGATCGCGCGGCAGGTGAAGGAGCCGGATCTCGTCAAGAGCCTGATCAACGCGCCCGACATCCGCGCGCTCCACGAGCTGCTGATCGGCGGCTTCGGCGGCATCCGCCCGGTGCAGGCGCAGCAGAACCGCGTCAACCGGCTCATGTTCCGCGAGGCCGAGCGCGTCGCGAAGGGCGCGGGCTGCCGCGCGGTCATGGTCTTCGGCGACACCTTCATCGGCGGCATCGAGGCCGGTGCCGTGCCGGGCCGGCTCAAGACCATCCTCGTCACGCGCAATCCGATCGAGCCGAGCGACGACGACGGCAAGGAGTTCAGCGAGACGATCCAGGTGCGGTCGTTCTCGAGCCAGCGCATGGCGCAGCTGCGCAGCGCGATCCTCGTGGCCCTCACGCGCGGCGTCATCGCCTTCAACGACCGCGTCTGCTGCGTCGGCGGCATGACCGGCAGCAACCAGTTCGACACCGTCACCGTCGTCGACATCGAGCGCGAGTTCCAGACCCTGCTCACCGGGCGCAACGACCTGCTGCCCGAGGACGTGAAGCCCGAGGTGCTCGAGCGCGTGATCGCCGTCGCCACCGAGCTCGCGGTCGAGGGGCGCGAGGGCCGGCCGGTCGGCTGCCTGTTCGTGATCGGCGACAACGGCCGCGTGGCCACGCTGACCAAGCCGCTCGTGTTGAATCCGTTTTACGGCTACAAGGAGGAGGACCGCAACATCCTCAATCCCTTCATGGACGAGACGGTGAAGGAGTTCTCCTCGATCGACGGCGCGTTCATCATCCGCGGCGACGGCGTGGTCGAGTCCGCGGGCAGCCTGATCCAGGCGACCGACTCCGACCATGTGCTGCCGAGCGGGCTCGGCAGCCGGCACGCGGCGGCGGCGGCGATCAGCGTGGCCGCGCACTGCATCTCGATCGTGGTGTCGTCGAGCACCGCGCAGGTGACGCTCTTCCGCCGGGGCGTGATGCTGCCGCTGACGGAAAAGCGCCGCTGATGCAGGTGGGGCCGGCGGGAAAACGGCGCCACTTTGCTGTTGCACCCGCCCGGTCGCGGGCTTTGCTCTGACCCCTCAATCCTTTTACCACCATGCAAGAACTCGTCACCTTGGAGTGCACCGAAGCCAAGAAAGAGGGCAAGCCGGCCTCCCGTTATCTCACGTTCCGCAACAAGAAGACCGTCACGGAGCGCATCGAGAAGAAGAAGTATAACCCGCATCTCAAGCGGCACACCCTCCACAAGGAGATCAAGTAATCGTCCGCCGCGGCGCGCACGCGCCGTCGTCGGTGAAGACCAAAGCCGGGCTTTCCGCCCGGCTTTTTGCTGGGCCGGCCCGGAGGCTCCGGGCCGGGCGCCGCACGGCGCTCAGGACGACTTGGGCGTCGTCGGGGAGATTGGGGCGAACGGCGTCGTGGAAGTGCCGGACACGGACGTCACCGACTGCTGCTGCCGGCGCGCGGCGCGCCAGCCTTCGCGGTGCTTGCGGATCCAGTCGAGCAGCGCGCGTTCGAAACCGATGTCGTAGCCGAGCCGCTCGGACTCGAGCCACTTGTGCTTCAGGATTTCCTCCCGCTCGGCCAGGAACTCCTGGTAGAGGCTGGATTGCTTGACGAAATCACGGCTGGTCGCGGGCTCTGGTGCAGAGGAAGTCATTCGGCGATTCTCGACGCGGACGAAAATGAGAGGACTTGCGCAAAGACTGTCAATGCCGGCTATTTTCTCAAATGTCACATGCGTGGCGTTTGCGATCGGGCGAGGGTTGCGAGCAGCGTGTCCGCGATCGCGCGGAAGGTCGCGCCGGCCGCGCCCTGGGGCTCGCTGACGACGATCGGTTCGCCGGCGTCGCCGCCGGCGCGGATCGAGGCGAGGAGCGGCACCTGGCCGAGCAGCGTCGTGCCGAGCTTCTCGGCGGTGAGGATGCCGCCGCCGGAGCCGAAGAGCGCGTGCTTCGCGCCGGACGGATCGACGAACCAGCTCATGTTTTCCGCCACGCCGAGCAGCGGCACGTTGACCTTCTGGAACATCAGGCCGCCCTTGCGCGCGACGTTGGTCGCGGCCGGCTGCGGGGTCGTCACGATCACCGCGCCGTCGAGCGGGATCGTCTGCACGAGGGAAAGCTGCGCGTCGCCGGTGCCCGGCGGCAGGTCGATCAGCAGCACGTCGAGTTCGCCCCATTGCACGTTCTGGACGAACTGCTGCACCGTCTTCATGATCATCGGCCCGCGCCAGACGACGGGCGTGTTGTCGTCGACGAGGAAGCCCATGCTCATGACCTTCACGCCGTGACGCTCCATCGGGATGAGCATCGCGTCGGCGCCGTCGCCCTCGACCTCGGGGCGGCCGGCGAGCCCCATCATGAGCGGGACGCTCGGGCCGTAGATGTCGCAATCCATCAGGCCCACGCGGCCGGGCCGGCCCTGCGCGGTCAGCAGCTGGGCGAGCGCGCAGGCGAGATTCACGGCGAACGTGCTCTTGCCCACGCCGCCCTTGCCGGAGGCGATCGCGACGGCGTATCGGATCTTTTTCGGCGCGGCGCCCGCGCCGGCGAGGTTGCCGCCCGTGCCGCCGGGTGCGGCCGGCGTCTTCAGCGCCGAGACGGCCACGTCGATGACCGTCTCCTTCACGCCCGGCAGCGCGCGCAGGCAGGCGTCGACCTCGCGCTTCAACTGGAGCGGCACCTTCGGATCGCTCGTGGTGACCGCGAGCGAGACCCGGGCCGTGCCGTCGACGAGCGCCGCGGCCCGCACCAGCCCGAACGACACGATGTCGCGGCTGAAACCGGGATACTTGACCTGCTTGAGATGCTCTTTCAGTTGCTCGGGAGTCACGGGAGAAAAACGGGCGGAAGGGAAATAAAGTTGTGATGGGCGGTCCGGGTGTAAATAGAAATGCCCCGGCTGTCCCATCCTTAAGCCGCGTTTTTCGTCATGCAAAAAATCTCCCGTCTTTTCCTCCTTCTCCTGGCCGTCGCCGTGCCGGCGCTGGCCCAGCGCGACATCGGCGACATCGTCGTCACCGCCGAGAAAAACACCGTGCCGGTGCGCGTCTCGGCGAACTCGCCCGAGCTCAACCTGCTCGCCCAGCAGGCGTTCAAGTCGCACGGCCGCTATCGCGTGACCGCGAGCGGCTACGCCTACGACATCCGTTTCTCGCTCGCGGCCGGCAACCAGGTGCGCGTCGACATCACCAAGGGCCAGGCCGCGGCGCCCGTCGCCTCCACGGTCGTGTCCGGCACGAGCGCGCGCAACGCGCTGCTGCGCGCGGCCGACTTCGCGGTCGAGAAGACCAACGGCCTCGGCCTCAAGGGCTACTTCACCGCGCGGCTGGCGTTCATCGGCGAGCGCACGGGCAAGAAGGAGATCTACACCTCCGATCTCTTCTTCGGCGAGGTGAAGCAGATCACGCGCGACAACGCCCTCGCGCTCATGCCGCGCTGGTCGCCCGACGGTTCGCGCCTGCTCTACACCAGCTTCTTCAAGTCCGGCTTCCCCGACATCTTCCAGATCGACCTGCACACGTATCAGCGCACCACGTTCGTCAGCTTCAAGGGCACGAACAGCGGCGCGCGCTTCAGCCCGAACGGCTCGCAGGTCGCGATGGTGCTGAGCGGCGAGGGCTCGCCCGAGATCTACGTCGGCAACGCGCAGGGCCGGCAGGTCTCGCGCAAGACGCGGTCGCAGGCGGTGAAGTCCTCGCCCTGCTTCTCGCCCGACGGTTCGCGCCTCGTCTTCGCGATGGAGCCCGGCCCGCAGCTTTACGTGATGTCGACGGCGGGCGGCACGCCCACGCGCGTCACGTCCGGCGTCAGCGGATACTGCGCCGAGCCCGACTGGAGCCGGGCCAACCCGAACAAGATCGCGTTCACGATGCGCGCGGGCGGCTATCAGATCGGCGTGCTCGACCTCTCCACCCGGACGGCGAAGCAGGTCTCGAAGGCGCCGTTCGACGGCATCGAGCCGAGCTGGCTGGCCGACGGCCGCCACCTCGTCTACACCGCGCGCGACCGCAGCACCAGCGTGCTGTGCATTCTGGATACGGAGACGGGCAACAGCGTGCGCGTCAGCCCGACGGCGTTCGGCTCCGTGATGCAGGGCAACGTCTGGACGCCCTGAGCGGCCCGGCGGATCTCCCGCCCGCCGACGAAAAAGCCGCGCCGGATTTTCCGGCGCGGCTTTTTTTTGCGGGCGCTGCGGCCGGCGGGGCCGGTCGCACGCGCACGGGAGCGCGGTCGCTTACTTGAGCGCCGCGGCGTAGTTGGCCTCGGCGGCGTCCCAGTCGACGACGTTCCAGAAGGCCGCGATGTAGTCGGGGCGGCGGTTCTGGTAGTGGAGGTAGTAGGCGTGCTCCCAGACATCGAGGCCGATGACGGGCCGGCCTTCGAGGCCGGCGACGGCCTTGCCCATGAGCGGGCTGTCCTGATTGGCGGTGGAGCCGATCGCGAGCTTCCGGTCGGACGTGACGACGAGCCAGGCCCAGCCGGAGCCGAAGCGCGTGGCGCCGGCCTTGGCGAAGTCCTCCTTGAACTTGGCGAAACCGCCGAGCTGCGCGTCGATCGCGGCGGCGAGGGCGCCCTTGGGCGCGCCGCCCTTGCCCGGGCCGAGGATCTTCCAGAAGAACGAGTGGTTCGCGTGGCCGCCGGCGTTGTTGCGGAGCGCGGTGCGGATGGACTCGGGCACCTTGCCCAGATCGGCGATCAACGCCTCGACGGGGAGCGCGGCGAGATCGGCGTGATCCTTGAGCGCGTTGTTCGCGTTGGTGACGTAGGCTTGGTGATGCTTGGAGTGATGGATTTCCATCGTCCTCGCATCGATGTGGGGCTCGAGCGCGGTGGTGGCGTAGGGCAGTGGCGGGAGTTCGTAAGTCATGATTTTTCGTGGGTTGGGTTTGAGGAAAAGGGAACCGCAACAAATGCACCGGACGCCGGTTGCGTCAAATGCCCGGTGTGTCTTTGCGGCGGCGCCGGGCCGCGCCGGAGCGAGCGAGGGGCGCGGCGGCCTACGGCGTCTCGCCGGCGCGTTTCGCGCGGAAGAACGTCTGCAACAGTTCGCGGCACTCGTTCTCGAGCACGCCGCCGGCCGTGAGCTCCACGTGATGATTCACGCGGGGCAGGTCGTTGAGATTCGTCGCGCCGCCGAGGCAGCCCATCTTCGGGTCGGGCACGGCGTAGCAGACGCGCTTCACGCGGGACATCAGCATCGCGCCGGAGCACATGGGGCACGGTTCCTTCGTGACGTAGAGCGTGGCCCCCTCGAGCCGCCAGTCGCCGAGCTTCGCGGCGGCCTGCGTGATCGCGAGCATCTCGGCGTGGGCGGTCGGATCGTGCGCGCCCTCGACGGTGTTGTGGGCTGCGGCGATCACCTCGCCGCCGACCTCGATGACGGCGCCGATCGGCACCTCGTCCTGCCTCCAGGCGTCGATCGCCTGATTGTAGGCGATGCTCATGAAGAACGTGTCGTCGCGCACCAGTTGCGAGGGGAAGCGTTTGTCGAACGGGCACGCGGGCGGCGGGAGATCGGCCATGAAGGAGGTGAGGGATTCCGAGGGAAAACCTTGCTTAGGCGGGCGCTTTCCGCCTTACAAGGGGCTTTTATTACATCCCGACTGCACTCTATGACCTGTCTCCCTGTCCTCAACCCCTCCGTCAACCATGGCTGACGGCAATTCGATCGAAGTGGAGGGGAAAGTGGTGGCCGTGCTCCCCGGCACGATGTTCAAGGTGCAGCTTTCGAACGGGCACGTCGTGCTCGCGCACATCTCGGGCAAGCTCCGGAAGAATTTCATCAAGATCGCCGCGGGCGACACGGTGAAGATGGAGATGAGCCCCTACGATCTGGAGAAGGCGCGCATCACCTTCCGCATGAAGGAGCAGTCCGCGCAGCCGCCTCCGGTCTACCGGCGGCGTTACTGAGCGCACCGCCGGCGTGGCCGGCGGTCCGAATCCCGCGCCGTCATGCCAACGCGGCCCGATCACAGCCAGGCGCCGGGCGCCTTCGCGGGCGACATCGAGAGTTTTCTCGGTTACATCGGGCTCGAGCGTGGTCTTTCGGCCAACACCGTCGTCGGCTACCGGCGCGATCTCGACCAGTGCGCCGCCTTTCTCGCGCGACAGGGCGCGGCGGACTGGCGGAGCGTCCCGCCCGATCTCGCCGCGGCGTGGCTCCGCTCGCTCAGCGCGGGCGACTACACCGTCGCGAGCCTCGCGCGCAAGCTCACGGCCTTGCGCGGCCTCGCGCGCCATCTCGTGCGCGAGCGCCTGAGGGCGGACGACTTCACCGCGCTGCTCGCGGGGCCGAAGCTCACGCGCCGGATGCCCGGCACGCTCTCGACCGGGGAGATCGCCCGGCTGCTCGCGGCGCCGTCGGGCGGCGACGCGCGCTCGCTGCGCGACCGGGCGATGCTCGAGCTTTTCTATTCGAGCGGCCTGCGCGTCTCCGAACTGGCCGGACTCAAGCTGCAGCAGGTCGACCTGGAAAACGGATTTCTCCGCGTCTTCGGCAAGGGCTCGAAGGAGCGTGTCGTGCCCGTGGGCGGCAAGGCGGCCGACGCCATCGCCACCTATCTCGCGTCCGGCCGCCCGCACCTCGTGAAGGCGCGCACCGGCAGCCAGTTGTTTCTCAACAACCGCGGCGGCGCGCTCTCGCGCGTGGCGCTCTGGATGATCGTGAAGAAGCACGCGAAGCGCGCGGGCATCACGACGCCGGTGAAGCCGCACGCGCTGCGGCATTCGTTCGCCACCCACCTGCTGACGGGCGGGGCCGACCTGCGCGCGATCCAGGAGATGCTCGGCCACGCCAGCATCTCGACCACGCAGATCTACACGGCCGTCGAGCCGCAGCGGCTCCTCGCGCACCACGCGAAGTTCCATCCGCGCAACCGGGCGGCGAAGTAGCGCGGACCCCGCACCGTCCGTTCATCACGGCCCGCCGCCGGCCGGCGAGGCCCGGCTCGACGCGCGGGCGCGGCGCCGTATTGGATGGGGCCATGCCCGCCCCGATCGCCTTTCATGCCGCGACGCGCCATTCCCTCCGGCAGCTCGCGGCGTTTTTCAACGCCGCCTACGAGGGCTATGCGTATCCGGTAAACGTGGACGCCGCCCAGCTGGCGCGCCGGGTGCGCGAGGAGGCGATCGATCTCGACGTGTCGGCGGTGCTGGAGATCGGCGGCCAGCCGGCGGGACTTTTTCTCGTCGCCCGGCGGGGCGGGGACGCCTGGTGCGGCGGCTTCGGGCTGAACAAACCGCAGCGCGGCCGCGGGCTTTCCGCGCCGCTGGCGGCGGAGATGCTCGCGCGCACGCGCGCGGCCGGCGCGGACTCGCTGCAACTCGAGGTGCTCCAGCACAACGACGCGGCCCGGGCCGCCTATGAAAAGGCCGGGCTGAAGGTCGCGCGCGATCTGCTCATCCTCGCGTGGAGCGCGACGGCGGACGCGACGGCGGTGCGTCCGGTGGAACTACGCCGCGTCGCGATCTCCCGGCATCTGGACCGTCTGCCGGCTCCTGGCCAGCCGCGCGCCGCGTGGCAGCGCAGCCTCGCGAGCCTGCAGGCGCGCTCCGGGATCGAGGCCTGCGAGACCGCCGACGGCGGCGCGGGCGTCCTGCTGGCGCGGATGCCCGACGGCAATGTGCGCCTGCTGTCGTTTCACGGCCGCGATCCGGCGCTGCTCGCCGGCGCCATCCGCACGTTGCAGGCGGCGTTCAGGCGCATCATGGTGGTCAACGAGCCGCCCGACAGTCCGCATCTGGAGGCGTTGCTGTCGGCCGGGTTCGCGGAGATCGACCGGCAATACGAGATGCGCGTCGATTTTACGG